>Ga0247837_1010309_pt1 | contig 10760 bp, 8 predicted proteins | sample LaCtaG_2_FD_187115 | JGI IMG/M metagenome (GOLD analysis project Ga0247837, IMG submission 187115) | Freshwater microbial communities from meromictic Lake La Cruz, Castile-La Mancha, Spain - LaCruzMarch2015_14.5m | ecosystem: Environmental > Aquatic > Freshwater > Lake | place: Spain: Castile-La... | reverse complement strand
TAAAACCTTAAAAAAATGCTGGGATGAACAACTTACAAGAATCGCATTAACTACAGCTATTTGCTCCCAAACATTATGTTTTAAAGAAGATCCAGGCCCTGAAAAACGGTTTATAGGTAGAACCCTCTATATTAATCTCTCAAGCGATCCTGAAACCTGGGAAAGAAATGACCTAGAACGTCTATTAAACGAAATCACCAACCACGCCCCTTATTTTTTAGATGCAGATCCCTATTATCTTGCAATTTTTTTAAAAAAATTAAAGCACTATGATTTGCGTTCAAAGTTAGTTGAACCTCAGGCAATTACTTTTAGTTATGAATTCACCACGAAAAATATACGCCAATATATCCAAAACGCATTAACAGCACCCTTAATTAATATTTATGGTAGCACTGAGCTTGGTTACCTTTTTATGGAAAATGAACAAGGTAAAATGAGTCTCTGCTCTGAACAAACAGATGTTGAATTTCTTCCATTAGATATAGATAAAAAGCTATATCACCTTGTAATCAGTTGCACTAAAAATCCCTACATGCCATTGATAAGATATAAAACTGGTGATTGCGTGCAAATTGATAATCTTGAAAACACCAATGAAATAATCCGTATTTGTGGGCGGGAAAAAGAAACGCTCACAAAAGCTAATAGAATTATTCCACAAGCATTTGTAGATGATCTAATACATGTTTATGCCCCTGACATCCTAATCTATCAACTGCAAGAATTAGGCCAAGATAAATTACAATTAAGTTATACAACATTTAGTGATGATCCTATTGCCAGTGATAAAATTATTGAATTGGAAAAGCAAATATCTATTCTTACAGAAAATCAATGCAAAGCACGGCATAGAAAAACATTATCACCTGGTTTTTCAGGTAAATTTTCTTGGCTTAAATAAGGAAAATATACATGAGTTTAATTCAAAACGATTTTCCAGTAATAGAAAACCTGAAAAATGAAAATTCACCTTATATATACCTCGATAATGCCGCAACATCTTTAAAACCTTGGCCAGTAATAAATGCCGTTACTGAGTATTACACCCATTGTGGAGCCAATGTTCATCGAGGTAATTATAAAGAAAGTGAAAGAGCGACATTAGAATATGAAAATACCCGTGACCTAATTGCCGAGCTTATCAACTGTAAAAAACAGGAGGTTATTTTTACCAAAGGCACAACAGATAGTATTAATTTCTTAGCGGATTTACTGGAAATTAATGCCAATGATATTATTGTTAATTGTATTCATGAACATCATGCAAATTTTATTCCTTGGAAAGAACGAGGCAATCTAATTACTGTTGGGCTAACTAATGATGGTGTAATTGACCTAATAGCGCTTGAAGATATTCTTGCAAAAAATACAGTAAAACTAGTTACTATTTCTCATGCATCCAATGTAACTGGTAACATTCAACCAATTAATCAAATTATCGAATTAGCTAAACAATATAAGGCTTTGGTTTGCATCGATGGCGCGCAGATTATAAGTCATAAACCCGTAGATTTAATAAAATCACCTGCTGATTTTTATGTTTTTTCCGGACATAAAATGTTTGGGCCTTCAGGCACTGGGGTGTTGTTTATTCGTGAAGAAATATTATCGACCTTACCTTATAAGCGATTTGGTGGGGGCATGGTAAATATCTATAATTTACAACAAAAATTATTTAAGAAAGCACCTTTTGGATTTGAGCCAGGAACCCCTGCAATTGAAGGCATAATTGGTTTAGGCAAGGCAGTTGAATATATTCAAAGCATTGGATTTGAAACAATTGATGATTATCTAAAAACTTGGTCAAACCATTTTTTACAACAATTAGAAAAAAGCGCTTGGAAATTAGCCTTCACAAAAAGTCATAAGAGTTTAGCTATTTTTACGTTAAAACCAAAGGATGCAGACGTCGATTTGTCTTTTTTTGCTCGCATATTATCAGATACTTATAATATTGCGGTAAATGATGGCCAACAATGTTGTGGTCCTTTATATGCGGCTAATAACTTAAGTTCAGGATTGCGAGTTTCAGCTCACATCTATAATTCTTTAAAAGACATCGATTATTTTTTTGAGTGTCTTGAACAATTATTTTTCTTTATTAAGAAAGGGTCTTAGTGATGCAAGAGAATAATACTGGTTTTTCAAGGATTGTTGAAATCATCATTGATGAACAACAATGGGAAAAATTCCTTAATGAAACAAAAGATTTTAACGAGACCGTATTAACTAAAAGACCATATTCTCGGTTCATTGTTGCTGATTGTTTAAAAAAAACTTTAGGTGATGAATACACTAAATTACTTTTAAATGCCGTTCATTCAAATCAACAAGGAGCTGTTTTCATCAAATATCCTAATGTTGATGATCAACTCTGTGACCACTTAAAACTAGCCACGGCTTTTGCTCACCTTCTAGGTCAACCCTATCGCGATGAAACAACACAAAAATATTTTGCCGCAATTAATTTAACTAACAACACTCATGGCGATTCATTTTTATCAGAGCCATATGAAGATTTACGCTTACATACTGATGGCACTTTTTATAAAAAGCCAGTTGACTGGGTGATTTTAGGGAAAGTATTACAAACTAATATTCAAGGCGGCGAGTTAACCCTTCATCATATCGATGATCTACAAGAATTAGAAAAGCTATTACAAAATCCTTTAGCATTTAGCCCATTTTTATTTGAAGCCTCTGCTAGTAAAAATGTAGGGGAAATTTGCAATCAATCGATATTCTTTAAATCTAATAACCAACTTGCCATTAGATTTAGTGATCAATTTGCTTACCCACAAAATAAAGAAGAAGCTTTCTTTTTACATCAATTATCGGAAAGTCTTGAAAACTCACCGAATAGATTGATCGACCCATTTCCTGTCGGTCAATTAGTAATTTTAAACAATTTATTTTGGCTACATGGGCGCCTTAAAATTAAAAATAAATCTAATTTTACGCGCCAACTTCTGCGTATTCGAGGATCTTTCGCAACTGTAGATTAAGGGTAGCCTGGTTGCTCGCAACCAGGCTACGTTAGCTGCGGATAAGAGGATCTTTTGCAACGGCAGATTTAGGGTAGCCTGGTTGCTCGCAACCAGGATTTCCAAGCATTAGACAGTATTTAAGTAAGCTGTAAATTAATTTAGGAACTAAAATTAATGAGCCAAGATAATCAACAAAATCACTTTGCAACTAATCCTAAATTATTCAAAGAATATATTAAGGTAGAAACAGATAATTTGCTTGAGATGGAGAGTCAGTCTTTATTTTGTGAAGATCCACAATGGCAAGTAGGCCTTGAACTTGAAGGCTGGTTTTTAGATAAAGATTTACAACCCCAAGCGATTGCACCAAAGATGTTAACTGAGCTTCAATGTAGTGAATTATCAGAAGAAGTCTCAAAAGAAATTTTTGAAATAAATTTAAAACATCTGCCAGTTAAAACCAATTTCCTCGAATTATTTGATAAAAATCTAACTGATTTATTTTGCAAATGTAACGACTGGGCAATACAAAATAATACTAAAATAATCACTATCGGCATGATGCCCCATATGGATCCTCGGCATTTTAATCGCGAACTATTTGTCAATGGACCACGTTATCATTTGCTCAACGACTCTTTAATGCAACTACGCAAAAATCAACCATGGACAATCAAAATTAAAGGTGATGAAGCCGTAGATTTTATTGCACAAGATATTTGCCTAGAAGCATTAACAACCTCCACCCAATTTCACCTTAAAGTACCTCATAGCCAATTAGTTAAAACATATAATCGAGCGCAAATTTTAGCAGCTCCAATGGTAGCCATAGCTGCTAATGCTAGATATTTTAATAGTAAATCACTCTGGCATGAAACAAGAGTTCCTTTATTTCAGCAAACAGTATCGCAGCAATTGCCACCATTAAGCCACACAAACATGGAAGATAGGGTTTTTTTCGGCGAAGATTTTATTCAAAAATCCATTATGGAAATATTTTCTGACAATCTTAGATTTAGCCCATTACTTCCATTAATAGAGCCAGAAAAACATCATGATTTTCATCACTTAAAACTCCATAATGGCACAATTTGGCGTTGGAATCGCCCGGTAATTGGCAAAACTGATTCGTCTAATTATCATATACGCCTTGAACATCGTGTACAAAGTGCTGGAACCTCACCGGCTGATATTGCGGCACAACTAGGTTTTTACGTAGGTATTTTATCTTACTGGGAACGCCATGGTTGTGAGCTCGAAAACCTATCTTTTTTAACTATACGCAATAATTTTTACCATGCTGCAAAATTAGGTTTACAAAGTTCTGTAGTCTGGACTAATAATAAAATGGTTGAAATGCAGAGTTTAATCTTAAATGAGCTGATACCTATTGCTAAACTTGGCTTATCTTATTTTGGTTTATCACAAGAAGAGATTCATTATTATCTAGATGAAATATTAGGTGAGCGCATAAAACGTGGGTTATCAGGGGCGGTATGGCAAAGAAATAAAGCAGTAGAGCTAAATAGCGTAATCCATATGTTAGAAAGTTATCACGAACAACAACAAAGCTTAAAACCTTTGTGGAAATGGGATTAAATTAATCACATAATATGAATTAATTAGTGTGTGATGACATACTTTAAAACCCTTACGTGGCAAGGCTTGTCTGCGCCATCAAGAAGGCCCATGGATACTGCGGACATATCATTACCCACAATTCTGCTGATCCTTGATGGGAATGCACTTTCTGTTGGACTCCGAGCCACGACCGTTAGTGAGTGGAGCTTTTGAGAACTCCACTCACTAACGGTCGTGGCTCGGAGTTCTGCTCACTGGCGGAGATAAAATTAACTTCTGGGTAATAATATGCCCGCGGTACGTAGTCATTTTTTGGGTAGAGTGAAAAAAATAATTATCAATACACCCAAAGTTCTTGTTTTTACATGCGTTTTAACGTTTTAATCCCAAGCAACGATAATCCTAACTCTAAAATACGTGAAGTTAAGCTCGCAAGTTTAAGGCGACTAAATTTAAGTGCTACATCTTCTTGATTTAAAATAGGGCATGCCTCATAAAACGATGAAAATATTCCCGCTAGTTCATAAAGATAAGTACATAGCAGGTGAGGAGCGGCCTTTTGAGTTACCATATCAATCACTTCAGGAAATAATATAATATGCTTCGCCAATAAAATCTCACTTGGGCTCTCAAAAATTATTGGTTTATCAAGTGAATCTAGAGAAATTCCTGCTTTTTGAAATAAACTATTTACCCGTGTATAAGCATACAAAAGATAAGGGGCCGTATTTCCTTCAAAACTTAACATACTATCCCAATCAAACATATAATCACTGATTCTATTCTTAGATAAATCAACATATTTTATTGCTGAAATTCCTAATACTTTGGCCATTTCATCTATTTCTTCAGGAGGATATTTAATCGTTTGTTTAGATTCAATTAATACTTTTGCACGTCGCAGAGCTTCATCAAGTAAATCAACTAATTTAGTTACACCACCATCTCTACTTTTAAATGGTTTACCTGATTTATCTAAAACCATGCCAAAACTAACATGCTCTAATTGCATTGTGGGATTTACAAAGCCTGCTTTATAAGCTAATGCAAATATTTGCTGAAAATGTAATGATTGTCGTGCATCAACTACATATAACACTCGATCTGCATTTAATTTTTTTTGTCGGTAATGGATTGCGGCAAGATCAGTGCTCGAATATAAAAATCCACCGTCTTTTTTCTGAACAATAATTGGAAGTGGCTCATTATCCTTGCCTTTAAACTCATCAAGAAATACACACTGAGCCCCTTCACATTCTTCTAATAATTCTTGGCTACGTAATAAATCCACAACAGTTGGCAAAAAGTCATTATATGAACTTTCAGCTTTAACATCTTTAGTTTGTAAAGAAACACCTAGACGGTCATAAATTTCCTGGCAATGCGCCAATGATAATTTAATAAATTTTGTCCAGAGTGAAAGACAATGTTTATCTCCTGATTGTAAAAGTACTACTTTTTGCCTCGCCCTATCTGCAAAATTTGGCTCTGAATCAAAACGTAGTTTGGCAGCTTTATAAAAACTTTCGAGATCGTTAAGCTTAACTTCACCAGGATGATTATTTTCTTCATCTTCCAAGTGTGCAAGTAACATCCCAAATTGAGTGCCCCAATCTCCTACGTGATTTTGGCGAATGACTTCATATCCTTTTAGCTCAAGAACTCTCACAATCGCATCACCAATGATAGTTGAACGCAAATGTCCAACATGCATTTCTTTTGCTAAATTAGGAGAAGAATAATCAACCACCACTGTGTGTGCATTTTCAATTGGCATAACCCCACAAGAAGAGGATTCCCAAATCGTCTTAAGTTGAGTCTGTAAGCAGTTATTACTTAATGTAAAATTAATGAAACCAGGCCCCGCAATATTAATAGACTCTATATCAGCATTTGACGGAATACAGGCTATCAAGCGTTCTGCCAATACTCTTGGCGACATACCTACTAATTTTGCTAAAACCATAGCTAAATTAGATGAAAAATCTCCATGACTTGGATCTCGAGGTCGCTCTAGGTTAACCGCGAACATCTCAGGGAAACTCAATTGATCTTCAATTGCGAGTTTAGCCAGTGCTTCTTTTAAGAGTAATTCAATTATTTGCTTCATCATATGCCCAATTAACTTCTAAATTATATTTTATATTAATGACTCATGGTGGGCAAAGCGTAGCGTGCCTACCATAAAAAACTTAACGTAACTATTATCGATATGATAGCATTATTGGGTTAATAACAGAATTTAATAGAGAATAATAATATGGATAATGATTCAAGCATCTTATTTAACACATTCGATTTAAGTGGGTTAAAATTAAAAAATAGAATGGTTATGGCGCCATTAACACGGAATCGTGCGACTCATGGCACTGATGTTCCTAACCATCTTAATGCTGAATATTATTCACAACGTGCGAGTGCTGGGTTAATTATTTCTGAAGCAACACAAATATCACCAACAGGTAAAGGTTATGCTTGGACTCCAGGCATTTATTCACCGGAACAAGTAGCTGGCTGGAAAATGGTTACAGATGCAGTGCATGCGAAAGGAGGGGCTATTTTTGCTCAACTATGGCATGTTGGTCGTATCTCGCACCCGTCATTGCAACCAAATGGAGCACTCCCTGTAGCGCCCTCAGCAATTATCCCTGAAGGACTTAAGACTTTTATAGAGACAGGTGATTTTGCTGATATTAGCACTCCACGTGCACTTACACTTCAAGAAATACCAGCGATAATTGCTGATTATCAAAAAGCTGCCCGCAACGCAATTGAAGCAGGATTTGATGGCGTTGAAATTCACGCAGCTAATGGCTATCTAATTCACCAGTTTCTAAGTGATGAATCAAATAAAAGAAATGATGAGTACGGCGGCTCAATCAATAACCGCATGCGGTTTGCTCTTGAAGTCACCAAAGCTATAATTGCAGAGATAGGGGCGGCACGCACAGGAATTCGTCTTTCTCCAGTTAGCCCTGGAAATGGGGCGCTAGATAGCTCACCAAAGGACCTTTATTTTCCATTAGTTCATGAACTTAATTTATTAAATATTGCCTATATTCACGTAATTGAAGGAGCTACAGGCGGCGCACGAGACACTAAAGATTTGAACTTCCACTCACTTAGAAAAACATTCAAAGGAGCATGGTTAGTTAATAATGGCTATAACCGGGAACTTGCGATTAAAGCAATATCATCTGACTATGCTGACTTAGTTGCTTTCGGTAAGCTTTTTATTGCCAATCCAGATTTAGTAGAACGATTTAAGCAAAATGAAGAGCTTAATCCTCTCGATCAAACAACATTATATGGTGGCACAGATAAGGGATATACTGATTATCCAATGTTATAGTCTTAAGTGATTAATTCTTATGTCATCTAAAAAGGCTATAAAAATGAGCTCTTTCTTTGCTTGGGATGGCGATGTACTCGTGCTCAATGTTCTCGGAACCCCAAGTGCTAAGCGCGATGCCATTGGTAAATTAAAAGGAAATCAACTTAAAATTAGCGTAACAGCAGAACCTCGTGCGGGAAAAGCCACAGATCATATGGTGCGCTTTCTCGCCAAAGAATTTAATGTGGCAACCTCTGATATTACAGTTGTATTTGGCCGCATGAACGTAAACAAACAATTACGTATAAAAGCCCCAAAAAATTTACCGCCAATGATTGCCCAACAGGATCTGTTTGACAACCTAGAAGAGTAGGAACTGTTGACAATTCAGAATGCTACGCAATTTCCTGAGGTTATTGAAAAGTTACATTTCACTATCCTAACTCTTTATTTTTAGCTAATATAATTTCATTTAAATATAGATTTTTATATTATGATAAAAGTATTTTATACAGGATTATTTAATTTAGCGCATCTAAACTCGTTGTTTACCGTAGTCATACAGAACTCATCTAATTTACCTGATAAACAAAAAATCTCATGTTAAAAACTATTTTTTTAAGTTTGTTTTCTTGTTGTTTTGCTATTACTGCCCTTGCTGGTGAAATTCGCTATAAATCTTATGATTACTTTATTTCAATCAGTGCAGGACCAAGCTGGACCAACGTAAACTCAACCCAAAATATTGCTTTGCAACCTGATGTAGTTAATACCTATATTTCTCAAAATCCTTCCAAAACAAATATTCTAGCTAATGGCGAGATTTTCTTTGGCTTTCAATCTTATTTTTTCAAGCAAATACAAAGCCAATATGGCTTAGCCTTATATGCTAGTAGCACGAAAAAACTAAATGGTTATATTCAAGTAGATGGAGATCCTAACTTTCAAAATTATGCCGATCAATATCAACTTAATCACGAGCATATTGCCTTAAAATCCAAATGGATTTTTGAAAACTCCTTTAACACCAATCCCTACGTTAGTGGCAGTTTAGGTGTGGGGTTTAATCACTCGCATGGGTATTCAATAACGCCACTCATATTTCAAGCAGTCCCGATGCCGGCTTTCCAAGCCAACACTGAAATTTCATTAAGCTATAGTGTGGGAGCAGGCTTTCAGCGCAACTTGAATAAACATGTTAAAGTTGCTTTAGGATATCAATTAGTCTCATGGGGGAAGAGCCATCTTGCTCCAGCTAACGAACAAACCTCAAGCTCGGGGCTAAACCTTAATAATCTATACACTCAAGGAATTGAGTTTAATCTTAATTATCTTTTATAAGAGCTTAATCATGACTAAATACCTATACGTAATATTCATATCTTTACTTAGTTTAAAGACTGTTACAAGTATCGCTGCTAGCCAACCAACTTTTAGCTTGGTGGCATTAACGCCAACATCCATCAATGTTCCGGCTAATCGACAGACTATTGTTCAATACCGCGTTACCAATAATACCGCTATAACAAGAACTTTAACCATGGTGCCAATACCAAACGTCTCACAAGTCACAGCTGATAATACAGAGTGCAGTAATCCTTTTACCTTAGCAAAAAATCAGTCCTGTAAATTAACGCTTCTTGTCGATGGAGCATTACAAACATCAAATTATTCTGGCGGCCCTGTCGTTTGTAAAACAAAAAATAATAGCAATACGCCAGATCCATTTTTATGCTCTCAGCCTGATGCAAATATGGTTTTATATATTCAACCAACGGCTGCTGTTACAACAACAACTAATAAATTATATGTTAGTAATTGGAGCGGAAACAGCATTTCGCTTTGTTATATTAATAATACTGATGGCGCTCTTGAACACTGCTTAGTCTCCGCGGTAAGTAATACTTTTGCAAATCCTGAGGCCCTTGCTATTAATGGAGATTATCTTTTTATAGCAAATATTGGCGGGGGAATTAGCTCTTGTGCTATTGATTCAATAACAGGTGAGTTATCTAATTGTCAAAATGCAATAATAGATGGTACTTCCGCAGAAATTCATGCTCCAGATGGGATTGCAATTAATGGCGTCTATGCCTATATTTCAAACTCTGGTCCTTCAAGCTCTGATCAAGGTATGTCGATATGTACTATTTCTGGCTCATTTCTAAGTGGATGTGTGTTTTCTACAAATAATGATGCGAACTTTTCTACTCCTTCTGATATAGCCTTCTATAATAACTATTTATACATTACTAATTTTGAGAATCAAAAGGTCAGCAACTGCAGCCCATCAGGTTGTGGTACTAGTAGTTTTACTGACTTAGGATCTAATTTAAATAGACCTGAGGGAATTACATTTGCAAATATTAATTCAATTGGATATGCCTATTTCACTAATAATCAATCTAATACTGTCAGCATTTGTACAACAACTACTAGTTCAACACCTACAACCTTCAACTCCTGTGCAACTACTGGAGGCAACTTTAGTGGTTTCGGTAATTTAGCCATATTACCTGCTCAACTCAAAGCTTATATTCCAAATGGATCATCTAATACCATAGGGATATGCAACGTTAATAGCGATACTGGCACAATTAGTAGTTGTGTTAATTCAACAGATACCAATTTTAATAACCCATCTGGATTAGTTATCAATTAGATAATAAAAGGGGAACAATTAAATAAAATTTGTTAATATCGCCCACTCTAAAGATATAAAATTGGAGATAAATAAATGCCAAGAGAAATTAAGAGTCTTCATGAAGCTTTAAAATCAATTAGCTTTGATACGTGGGTGGTGCTTGATCTAGATAATACCGTGATGGAATCTATGCTTGAAGTAGGAGGAGATC
>Ga0247837_1010288_pt1 | contig 10771 bp, 8 predicted proteins | sample LaCtaG_2_FD_187115 | JGI IMG/M metagenome (GOLD analysis project Ga0247837, IMG submission 187115) | Freshwater microbial communities from meromictic Lake La Cruz, Castile-La Mancha, Spain - LaCruzMarch2015_14.5m | ecosystem: Environmental > Aquatic > Freshwater > Lake | place: Spain: Castile-La... | reverse complement strand
AAGCGTAATCTGGCTAGCTGTGCAGCCATTGGCATCGGTAACCACTACGGAATAATCGCCTGCGGGAAGGTTAGAAATGTCTTCTGTAGTTTCTCCTCCAGGCGACCACACATAGGTATAAGGCGCAGTGCCTCCAGTTACCGTCATGTCAATGGAACCATCATTGGCTCCATTACAGGAAACATCAGTTACCGCTAATGTGATTACGATAGGAGTCGGCTCATTAACCGTTACAGTTTGCTGTTGCGAACACCCGATATTATCGGTTACAACAAAAGTGTAAGTACCAGCACACAAGCCCGATTCTGACAACCCCGTGCCACCTGTTTCTTGCCATAAATACGAGAAAGGCGCATTGGCACCTGTTACCGTAGCTGTTGCAGTTCCATCGCAAGTTCCATTGCAACTCATGTCTGTTGATGCAACCGAAAGTTGGATTTGGTTATCACTTATTGTGAATTGAGCTGTATTTGTGCAGCCATTCGCATCGGTTACCAAAACCTGATAATTGCCCCCGCAAAGCCCCGAAACACTTGATCCACTTCCTACGTTTGGCGTCCACGTGTAAGAATATGGTCCAGTGCCACCAACCACAGCAACACTCGCTTGTCCATCGCAAATTCCATTACAGGTTGCATCAACAGTGGTAGGAGTAAGTACTAATGGGGCGAGTTGATTTACAACAAAAGAAGCTGTGCCTTGGCATCCATTGCTACCTGTTACTGTAACGGTATAGGTATTTGGGCTAAGGCCGCTGATGTCTTGTGTAGCGCTGTTGCCGGGCTGCCAATTATAAGTAAATGGGCCAACGCCCCCTGTAAAGGAGATGTTTATTGCACCATCGCTGGCACCTGCGCAGGAAACTGGAGTAACTACGGCAGTAATTGCAATAGGCACAGGTTGGGTAAGCGTAACGGATGGCGGTGTGAATGTGCAACCCGTGGCATCCGTAATTGTCAATGTGTAAGTACCTGCACCTACCCCACTAATATTCTGGGTAGTTTGACCCGATGACCAAAGAAATGTATAGGGCGATGTACCTCCAACTAACCCAGTTGTGGTAATACTTCCATTCAATCCACCATTACACGTTGGATTCGTTCCCGTTAATGTGGCAGCCCAATCAGGCGTTTGTGTTACAGTGTAGGGCAAGGTTGAAGAACATCCATTCGCATCGCTTACTGTAACGTTGTATGTTCCTGCATTCAATCCAGAAACCGCAGAAGTGGTAGATGCAAAGGGCAACCAAGAATAGGAATATGGAGCCTGTCCTCCAGAAACACTTACCGAAGCTCCTCCATCGTTGCTATTTGGACAAGTTTCGTTGGTTGGGGTAACCACAATGCTAAACGGTGCTGGGTCATTTACCGTAGCAAACGAAATTGCAGCTGGGCAACTTCCATCCAATCCATCTTCGCCAACAACAATAACTTGATAATCCGATATACCTGCTCCCAAACCAGTGAAGGTATAGGTAGTTGTGGGCTGCGGACCAGAGGAAATAAACAATGGTCCATTGAACAATTGATAGGTGTAGTCTGGCGAACCGCCTGTAACGGTGACAGTGATTGTTCCATTATTTGCTCCGTTGCACGTGACATCAGTAGCTGTCACAGTTTGAATCGTTACAGGGCATTGCGCCTTGGAAATTTCAGCTTTGAAGAACGTAGAAGTGGCGGCAAACGCAATAATTGCAAGTAGATGTATTGGTCTCATCATGACGATGGGTTGGGTTCTGTAGACTTAGTTTACAATAGGATTCAATCCCCCTATTTTCGGGGGGTTAAAGTACAGTTTTTGATATATTAGACAACGTCTTGACTTTCGTAAGTTTAACATGCCATTTGCGAACATCTAAGGCGGATAAAATTGGCGCTTGTACGTCATTTTCCTTCTGGAAAACTGACTGAATTACATTGCTTGGATTTAGTATTGCCCAAAGCAAAACACCTTTTTGACTTCAAATTTTATGTGATAAAAATCATGTTTCACCATTAGCGCAGTTTTCATTTTTGGTCGCCATCTTTGGCCGTCAACCCAATTGCATGAAACGCATCTATTCCATACTCGAAGGATTTTTATCCATTGACCTACGCACCCTAGCTTTTGTGCGATTCCTTACTGGATTTGTGGTCATAATGGACCTCATTTCTCGGGCCATGGATTTAACCGCCCTTTATACCGACCAAGGTGTTCTTCCAAGAACGCTATTGTTGAGCGGAGCAAACAATTGGTCGTTTTCGGTTTACTCTATAAGTGGTTCTTACTTGTTTGTTTCGGCAATGTTTATAATGGCGGGCGTTTTTGCGTTGCTCATGAGTTTTGGATATCGCACCCGATTGATGACTATTCTTTCGTGGATTATGCTCATGTCGCTGCAAAATCGAAACCCACTAATCTGTTATGGGGGGGATTCGGTAATTCGAATGTTGCTTTTCTGGGGAATGTTTGTGCCTTGGGGAGCCAAATATTCTATTGATAGTTTAAGATATGGGTTCAATAAACTGACGGAGCACCTTCCAAAGAAGATTTTTACCATGGGCACGGTTGGCATGTCCCTTCAGGTTTTATACATCTATCTTTTTACCGCTCTTTTCAAAAACGGTCCAGAATGGCACTCAGAAGGTACTGCGGTTTATTTTGCCATTGCCATTGATGAATTGGCCTCTCGGTTCAATTTCCTTGTTCGCGCCCTTCCTATAGATGTGTTGAAAGGGATGACTTGGGCAGTACTCGCTTGGGAATGGGTTGGACCAATTTTGGTGGCTTGGCCCAATTGGAAAGTTCGCGTATTTGGATTGCTTGGATTTTTTACGCTTCAATTGGGATTTTTCACCTTTATGGTACTCGGTTTATTCCCTGTGTTTAGCACCCTAGCCATTTTGGTTTTTGTTCCTTCTGAGATTTGGGATAAACTTGAAGCACGGTTCATTGGTGCTCGCCAACGCGGTTTGCGCATGTATTACGACCCAAACTGCGGTTTTTGTCAGCATATGGTTGTTGCTTTAAACCGCTTTCTACTTTTCGATTCCGCACAGGCCTTACCAGCAAGTGATGATTCTTCAATACATGAAGAACTCAGAAAGAACAATTCGTGGATTGTAAAAGATTCTGAAGGCAATACGTACATGAAAGGCAAAGCTTTGATTGCCGTATTCAATCATTCACCGATTTTTTGGCCCATTGGAAAACTTCTTGGATTATTCACCCCAATATTAGATTGGTCCTATGGCCGCCTTGCTGTTAGCCGACCAGAATGGCCTGCGTTTCAGTATTTCCCGAACGGAATTATCTCCCGTTATTCCGTTACTCAATCCTTAACAGTAATGGTTTTGGCGCTTTGGTGCTTGCTATATGTTACGCTTTTCAACTTTCATAAGTATGACGAGAAGGCACTTCCCGTTCCTAAATCTCTCATTTGGGTTTCGGGAATTTTTAAAGTAGATCAAAACTGGGCCATGTTTGCCCCTGCGCCCTATCGGGCAGATGGCTGGTTTGTTATTCCTGCACAATTAGCCAATGGAGACTCCGTAGATATATTTAAGAATGGCGCCCCAATCAATTGGGATAGGCCCGAACGTATTGCCACAACCTATCGTAATACGCGATGGAGCAAGTACTTACGCACCATTCGGCAGCCTAAGTATAAGATGGCCATGAAACACTATGTGTCCTGGCTTTGGCGCGATTGGGACAACAATCACCCCAAAGAACAACGCTTAAAACAATTTGAATTTGTGTTTGTAATGGAAACTAATATGGAGAATTGGGAGACAGCTCCACCAAAGCGAATGTCCCTTTGGTCGCAGGACTGTAGAAAAAATTCAGACTTCTGATGTAGAAGTAAAATTTTTTTACCTTCGAGCCCTCATTAACTCCTTATTTCAACGAACATGAAAAAAAATTACTTGGTTGGCGGTTTCACCGCAATTGCATTTTTCTCAGTAGTAGGTTATGACTACTATACTGGAAACATCTCTATTTTCGCGAAGAAAGTAGTTGAAAATGGTCCATCTGGAATTGCCGATGTTTCTGGTGACCAAGATGTGAACCGTGGTGGAGTTGCTCCACTTGGTGGTTTAGGAAATGCCGATATTTCTGCAACTGCTGATATTTCTGCCACAACTGACCTTCTTGCGAATTCCGATTTGCTTGGTGGCATTCAAGATATTTCTGCTACTGCGGATATTTCCGCTGTTGCCGATATCTCTGCTGTTGCCGACATTTCTGCTGTTGCCGACATTTCTGCTACTGCTGATATCTCTGCTACTGCTGATATCTCTGCTACGGCTGATATTTCTGCTGCTGCTGACCTTTTGGCTAACTCTGATTTGCTAGGTGGTATTCAAGATCCAGGTGATCTTCTTGCTAACTCTGATTTGCTAGGTGGTATTCAAGATCCAGGTGATCTTCTTGCTAACTCTGATTTGCTAGGTGGTATCCAAGATATTTCTGCTACTGCGGATATCTCTGCTACTGCTGACATTTCTGCTACAGCCGATGTTTCAGGAGTTGCCAATGGTATTGAAGATGATTTCCGTGCTGGTAAGGTGAGTGTATACAACTTCCCAAACCCTGCTAACGACATCACAAACTTCCGTTTTCAATTGAACGAAGCTGCTTTGGTTCGTATCGTATTGTATGGTGCAAATGGTCAAATGATAGCTATGGTTTTAAACAAACAGTATGGTGCTGGTGAGTTTATTTACTCGTACGATGTGAGCAAATTGACTCCAGGAACCTACGTTTATACCTACCAATTGGGAAACAACTTGCCAATGACGCGCAAGTTGATGATTAAATAATCCCAACTTAATGTTTTCAAAAAGGGCTGAATCTCCAAGAGATTCAGCCCTTTTTTTGTCCCATTAATTATCAACACTCAAGGGTTTCATGCCTAAAACCGTCCATTCAACTAGTTGAATGGAACAGTAGCTAACTAGTTCAATTTGATTTTATGGCTTACAATGAAAAGATAGAAATACAACTCTCAATTATTAAAAAAGGGAAGGGCGGCCAATTGGCCGCCCTTCCCTTTTTTAATTCTTCCTAAACTCAATAGAGTTGTACTACTTGAGCTTTCGGGAATTTCTCCATCCAATTAGTCAAGGCTTCTTTGGTCTTGACATATATAATGGTGCGGGCATCTAAGATAAGCTTGAACTTTGGTCCTAGCTCTGTCTTTTTGGTTTCTTCATTTTCCATGACATTATTCATTTAAGTTAATAAACACTACAATGGAAAAATCGTTCCAATGTTGGGCGTTATTTCTTAATAGATGTTAACGTCACTCAAATCGGTACATTTTAATTTCTAGTCGCAAGGTCTAGCATTGAAAAATGCTACGCCCCTATGGCAGCACGAAATCGCTCTACTTGGAGCAATTCTCCCAAAGTCATTTTAGAAATTACAGCCATTTCCATAGCAAATCTGCGTTGCGAAGCTGTTAATCTTTTCTTTGATTCTGCCGATAATTTCATGATGTAGGTGTGTTTGGTTTCGGGAAATATTAACGCTAGTGCTATTATTTCGGTTTCCAAAAACCGACCAACGACCATTTTTCTTCCTTACATCTTTGTTTTAAATGCCTTTTACGCTAAGTCTGACTAAAGGGCAGATGCTAATGCGATAATACGGGCATAATGACAGGTGCCGAACTAGAATTCGATTCTACAAGCACATTACCCAATGGGTAAGCACACGTTTTTTGCCTCGGTAAAAAACCGGAGTGCTTCCCAACCACCTTCTCGTCCAACACCTGATTGTTTTACGCCACCAAACGGGGTCCGTAAGTCACGAACCAACCAGCAATTGACCCAAACAATGCCCGTATGAAGCGCTGCCGCCACCCGGTGCGCTTTGGTTACATCGGTGGTCCAAACCGTGGAGGCTAAGCCATATTTTGACGCGTTGGCATAGCCCACCACTTCATCTTCAGTCTCGAAGGGCTGAATGGTTACCACTGGACCAAATATCTCTTCTTGATTGGTTCGGCACGAAACGGAAAGACCCTCGATTATTGTAGGGCGAATAAACCAACCTCCCAATCCCGTTTCTGCTGGCACTCCGCCTGTCAGCACCACGCCACCTTCCAGTTTGGCCAAGTCGATATAGGACAGAATTTTGTTGAAATGTGCCTCCGAAACCACCGCTCCAAGTTTTACATCGGCATCCATGGGGTTGCCCACTTTCATGGCGCTTACCTTTTGTACGAATGCGGTTTTGAACTTTTCGTAGATGCCGCGTTGCACATAAATGCGCGAACCACAGAGGCAAATTTGCCCCTGATTGGAAAACGAAGAATTTACCGAGGTGCTCAATGCCGCTTCAAAATCGCAATCATTAAAGATGATATTTGGGTTTTTTCCTCCCAATTCTAAAGACAATTTTTTGAACATTGGCGCGGCAACACGAGCAATTTCGGCCCCTGTGGCAGTGCCTCCAGTAAAGGAAATAATGGGCACATCAACATGGGCAGCAATGGCAGCACCTACTTTGGCTCCAAGCCCATGAACAATATTGAGCACTCCTTTAGGAAAGCCAACTTCATCGCAAATTTTGCTAAGCAAATAGGCAGTCATTGGAGTAATTTCTGATGGCTTGGCAACTACTGTGTTGCCAGCGGCCAATGCCGGAGCAATTTTCCATGTAAAAAGATACAGGGGCAAATTCCAAGGAGAAATGCAGCCTGCCACGCCAATAGGATGCCGCAGGGTATAATTCAAGTATTTTCCATCGGTGTCGTGCAGTTCGCTGTGCTCGTGGAGAATAGCTGTGGCGAAAAAGCGAAAATTGTCGGAAGCCCTTGGAATATCTACGCGCTTTGCCATCCAAAGTGGCTTGCCATTGTCCATAGATTCGGCCATGGCTAATTCGTCCAACTTTGCGGCAATACCATCGGCCACGCGCAATAGATGGCCAGACCGCTCGGCACGCGAAAGCCCCGCCCACGAAGGAAAAGCTTGTTTGGCGGCTACCACGGCCGCTTCCACATCTCGCCCATCCGAATCGGGAATGAGCGAATACACTTTTCCCGTTGCTGGGTTGTGGTTATCCAAATACGTGCCCCCAATGGAAGCAGTAAATTCGCCATTCACATAATTGGCAATGCGTATCATTTCTATGGTTTGCGGTAAAAATAGCGACTTCGCAGGCACCCAAGCATAACGGCAACACCGCTCTATTGCAAGTAACCCTCATTTGGCGTACGTTTGGTTCTCCATACAGGGCTACAACATGAGGTATCACAGCATTGACAACCAACTCTTTATTCAAAATAGAAAGCGCTTTATTGAAGGAATAGTGCCGCAAAGTGTGGCCATTTTTAATGCCAACGACATTATGCCTACCAATGCAGACGGCACAATGAAGTTTAAACAAAACAGCGATTTGTTTTATCTCTGTGGTGTTGATCAAGAAGAAACGGTGTTGCTTTTGGCCCCAGATGCTCGCGATGAAAACCACCGCGAAGTGCTGTTTATTCGCGAAACAAGTGACTTGATTGCAGTGTGGGAAGGTGCCAAACTATCGATAGAGCAAGCCCGTTTGGTGAGTGGTATTCAAACCGTGTATTGGTTGAAGGATATGGGAAATATTCTGAATACGCTGGTAAACGAATGTTCGCATATCTACCTCAATACCAACGAGCATGGACGGGCAACTATTAAAGTAGAAACCCGCGATACGCGCTTCTTGAAATGGTGCAAAGAACACTATCCGTTGCATAAATACCGCAGATGTGCCCCTGTGATGCAACGCATACGCGCGGTTAAATCGAAGATTGAAATTGCCCTTTTGCAAGAGGCCTGCAATATAACCGAAAAGGGATTTAGACGATTATTAAAGTCTGTGAAACCTGGGGTTTGGGAATATGAATTGGAAGCCGACCTAATCCATGAGTTTACCCGCAACCGTGCATCAGGATTCGCCTATGAACCCATCATTGCATCGGGATCCAACGCATGTGTGCTTCATTACATAGAGAACAATGCGCAATGCAAAAAAGGCGATGTGCTGCTGTTGGATATTGGAGCAGAATATGCCAATTATGACGCAGATCTTACCCGCTCTATCCCTGTAAGTGGACGCTATTCGAAGCGCCAACGCGAGGTGTATGACGCGGTGCTAAGGGTGCAAAAAAGCGCTATTGCTATGCTTCGTCCGGGCACGCTATTGAAGGAATATCACAAGGAAGTGAATCTGTTGATGGAGGCCGAATTGGTGAAACTCAAGCTAATCACCAAACATGATATAGAACATCAAGACCCACAGCGGCCTGCATTTAGAAAGTATTTTATGCACGGCACGAGCCACTTTTTGGGACTTGACACGCATGATGTGGGCAATTGGGATGTGCCGATGGAAGAAGGCAACGTGTTTACCTGCGAACCAGGCATTTACATTCGCGAAGAAGGCATAGGAATACGGATTGAAGACGATATTCTTATCACCGCCAATGGACCGGTAAACCTGATGAAAAACATTCCCAAGGAGGCCGAGGAAATTGAGGAGTTGATGAATAGTTGAATTAACCATTTTCGTGTTTTGTGGTAATCCTATCACTAGCGACCATAAGCACGAGTGGCGAATAGCTTTTTTGTTTCTACTGCCCTCCGTACTGACGCATCAGTTTGTCCATATCAACCCCACCATTCAATTGTTCGCAATCTTCGTATTTGCCTCCTCTGCGGTTTTTGTTGCATCCAACAAAGAAGTAAATAACTCCAATGTTAATGTCAAAATAGCCGTCAGAGCGATCTGGATTGCCCCGTTGACTTACATCATCCAAATAATCGGAAAGGGTCCAATGATATATTCCTTCTGCTTTTAGCACCCATGGACAACTAATTTGATACTTTAATCCAACCCCCGTTGGAATACTTAGGGTAAAATTTGAGTAGGCTTCCTCCCTACTCGCTGTGGCTGCATTGGCCGTTCCTGGAGTAATGTCGTTGTAAACCCCTCCAACACCAGCAATTACATACGGTATCAGTTTCCATTTGTCGTTGCGAAGTATGTCAAAAGTGCCGCGCAAGCTTACTTCGTGAGCTAGTGAAACAAAACTTAAGTTTCTAATTCGCTTGCCTTCCGCATCGCTATAAGCATCATCTCCAGCAAGCTGACCAAGCGTATAATTTAACTGCAACCCCAAACGCTTGGTAATTTGCCAATGCAAACCCGCATCTACAGTCCAACGAACGGTGTTGAGCGGAACGAGTACTTGCTCCACCAAATCTCCTTGGTAAATCATGGTTCCTCCACCCACAAAAACACCCAGTTTCCCTTGTGCTGTGGCATAGTTTAGTGTGCCAAATAAGAGCATTGGCAACACCATAAGAGCGATTATAGGTAAGCGTTTCATGGCTTTGTGGTTTAATCTATAACGGAGAATGGCTACGAATAGTGTCTACCTTTGAAGAATAGGCAAAATTAGCCTTCCTCTATGATAGTAAGCGTTAGAAACACCGACATCTATTACACCCACCTTGGGGCTGGACCCGCTATTGTTTTGTTGCATGGTTTTTTGGAGGATAGCTCCATTTTTCTTCCTTTTCAGAAGGCGCTTTCGTCCCGCTTCCAAGCAGTTCTTATAGACCTACCCGGACATGGAAAGAGCGGAACCCAAGGCTATGTAAACAGTATGGATGCTATGGCAGATGTGGTCAATTCGGTGCTTTTGGAGTTGAAAATTGCATCGTGCGTGCTCATAGGTCATTCGATGGGAGGCTATGTTGCGCTGGCTTTTGCCGAACGTTATGCCAGCAAACTTGAAGGTTTTGGGCTGTTGCATTCCACCGCTTTGGCCGATAGTTCTCAAAAAAAAATAGACCGCGAGCGCACCATAAAACTGGTAATGCGCGATAGCGGAACGTACATAGATGCTGCCATACCTGCGCTGTTTGCCGAGGCAAATAGGTCACGGTTTCAGCATGAAATAGCCCAGCTAATTGAAGCGGCAAAAACCTATACCTCTCAAGGCATTGTATCCAATATTAGGGGCATGATGGAACGCCCCGATAGAACCAATGTGCTGCGCGATACCAAATTGCCCGTGCTCCTTATTCAAGGTGCCGAAGACCCCATTATATCCGCAGAAACAATTCGCCAGCAAGCCACATTATCCACCCAAATTACCTACGAAGAAATACCCAACATTGGCCACATGGGATATCTCGAAGCACCCGACATTTGCATGGACTTTATCGGCAAGTTTGCCGAACGAGCCTTTGCCCATGATTAACGCACTGCAAATACCCGCTGGCACCAATCGCAAGGACGCCTACAACGCATTGTTGCCGCAGGTAAAAGCCTTGCTTGAAGACGAAACCGACCCTGTAGCCAACATGGCCAATTGCTGCGCCATACTTCGCCAAACATTCGGGTTTTTTTGGGTGGGATTTTATCTCGTTAAAGAAAATGTGCTTGTGTTAGGCCCTTTTCAAGGCGATGTGGCATGCACCAGAATTGCTTTTAGCAAAGGCGTTTGCGGCACTGCTTGGCAGCAAAAAACAACCATAATTGTTCCTGATGTAGACGCATTTCCCGGGCACATTGCTTGCAGCGCTTTATCCAAATCAGAGATTGTTGTTCCCATTCTTAAAAATAGCGCGGTGATAGGCGTATTGGATGTTGATAGCCATTTGCTCAACGATTTTGATGCCATTGACCAACACGGTTTGGAAGCGATAATCACCCAAATTGCCGCCTGTTTATGAGAAAAATACGCGCCTTTCTCTATGGGTTATCCTTGTTTTTGTTGGGCTGCGCTCAG
>Ga0247837_1010286_pt1 | contig 10774 bp, 9 predicted proteins | sample LaCtaG_2_FD_187115 | JGI IMG/M metagenome (GOLD analysis project Ga0247837, IMG submission 187115) | Freshwater microbial communities from meromictic Lake La Cruz, Castile-La Mancha, Spain - LaCruzMarch2015_14.5m | ecosystem: Environmental > Aquatic > Freshwater > Lake | place: Spain: Castile-La... | reverse complement strand
CAGAGTGGCATCCGTCGCGTGTGCCACCGTGTCACCCGTTGGCGAGGCGGGAAGATGGTGCTGCGTTGGGTCGGCGCCGCTCTCACCGAGCACAGCCGAGGATTCCGGCGAATGCGGGGTCACGCAGGGATGCCGAAACTGGTGAATGCACTTCGAGCCAGAGACGCCTCCACCACCATTGCTGCCAAGGCCGTAAATGCGTAGGATTTCACCGGGTCGCCGCGTCGAGTTTCAACAACGAACGGGACAATGCCCATCACGCCGGTGCGTTGCGCCGGTGAGCCCGCTCATTCGACGTCACGCTTCAACCGTCGACCCGCGCGCCCCCGACGTCTTTGGTCATCGTGAACACGTTCGGACGTCAGTTCCAGTCGAGGCGCAGGCCACCGTCGAAGCTGACGATGAAGCGCACGGGGTAGCGGGCCGTCAGCGACGGCGTGCCATCGGGATTCACAAAGAGGCCCCTGGGCGGAAACGGAAACTGCGCCACCCGTTTGAAGGCGGCGACGGCTTCGGTGTCGAGGACGGCGCAGCCGGATTCACCAACAATCTGGATATCGACGACGGTGCCTGCGGTGTCGATGATGGCCACGGCTTTGGTGGTCAGCGTCTTTCGGCCGCACAGGCGCGTGGGGTCGCCGCGGTCGAGGGTGCGCAGGGCGTCATCGGGGTGCCAGCTGCGTCGCAGGGCCTCGATGCCGCGGCGGAAGAAGGGCCCGTGGTTCTCTTGGAGCCGCCGCTCGTTGTCGTCGTCATGCAGGCGGGGGTCGTTGTTGACCACCTGCGCCAGCGAGGCCACCGACTGCGTCAACACCCCCGTCGGCGCCGTCGGCGTCTTCACCGCCAACGATTGCAGCAGGCGATCCCGCCACCCCGCCGGCTCTGGCGGCGGCGCTGGCGCTGGCGACTTCTCGGCGACGGGCAAGATCGCGCGGTTCTCGGGGGGCTTCTCTGACGGCGGCAGCTCCGGCAGCACCGGCGAGGTCTGGGGTGGCGGCGACGACGTCGTCTTCTTCGTCGCCTTCTTCGCGGGCGGTGGCGGCGGCGGCCGCGGCGGCGGCAGCGGCGACATCGCTGGCAGCTCGGGAGGCGGCGTCCGCATCGTCACCTGAATCGGCGTCGGCTTCTTCTTCGGCGTCGGCAGTTGGGCGACGAAGAGGCCGAAGAGGCCATGGGCGATGAGGGCAAGGAGCAGCCCCGGGCCCAGGCGCGGGATCCGCAGCGTGATGGTGCGGGCGTCTTCATCGTCTTGCCCGACGAAGCCGGTGCGCCCTCTTGCGGGGGCGTCTTCGGGGTCGTTGGCGGGGGCGCCGGGGGGCATTCCCTCTCAGCCTTCAGAACCGACCGCCGGCGCGCAACCACGTCGGCGAAGGAGGCTCACTGCCAGCGGCGATCCTGGCGGTCGATGAGGGCGTTGCCGAACGTCCAGGTGATGCCCACCGAGGCGCTGGTGGCCAGAGCGCCGAAGTTGCCGCCGAAGATCTGCTCGAGGGTGTCCTCGCTCCTTTCGGCGGGGGCGTTGATGAGCTGGTTGCGATAGGCGGCGCTGCCCAGGAGATTGATGTTCAGCTCGTCGGTCAAGCGAAAGACCACATTGCCCGTGCCAGAGACCGTCGAATAGGTCAGGTCGTCGAGAATCGAGCGAAACGCGCCCGACAGCTCGAGGTCCACCCGATCAAAATGCCACGACACGAATGCGCTGGCGTCGTGCAGCAGGAAGTCCTCCGCCAGCCGGCCCCGGGCGTTCTTGGTGATGAGGTCCACATGCTCGCCGCCGAGCTGGTAGCGCACACCGAAGTTGCTGCTGTCACTCTCCAGAAACGGAGCGCGAATCCATTCCACGCCGACAAAGCCCCGGTTGGTGAGCACCTGATTGTCGGCGGAGTCGTGGGCCTGCAGCAGGGCTGTCCGCAGGGAAAAGCCAGCGCCCAGGCTGTGCACCACCTGACTGTCGTGGCCGAGAAACGTCGCTTCAAATGGGGTGCTGCCGACGTCGAGGTCGCTGATGCGGTTGTACCCGCCAAACAGGTCCGTCGAGAGGCGCCAACGGGGATTGGAGTAGTTCAGCCGGCCCCCCAGAAAGACGAAGAGCTGCTCGGTGGTGCCGATGCTCCAATCGCCGTTCACTCCGGGGCGCACATACCAGCCCGTCGTCGCCGTATCGGCGCGGGCCTGGGCGAGGCCGATGGCGAGGGGGTCCGCCAGCTTCAGCGTGAGCACGCCACCTTCGGTGCTGCCGCTCGTCGCCAGCTCCAGCGCCGGGGCAATGGCCCGCTCCAGCAGGTTGACCAGGCGCACCAACACCACGTCGGTGGGAATGGCATTGGGGATGCGGTCGGCGACGTCGACGCGGACCTCGTCGCCGCGGACGACGCCACGGACCGAGACGGCATAGCGGACGCCGGCATCAACGGCCGCACCCCGGATGGTGACCACCACGGCGGCGGTCTCGCGGTCCGTGCGTTGCACGACGCCGACAGCGCTCGCAAAGGCCGTCTCCAGTTCACGGCACTCGCCCCGCACCTCGGGAAAGAAGCAATCGAAGTGGATGGGCAGGGCGTAGGCCGGCAAGGCGCCGCAGAGCATCAACACGACAGCAATGACGATTCGGCCCATGCCGGGTGCTAGTCCATTGCTGGCCATCCCGCACCCTCAGGCTCAAGCCTTCTTCGTCGCTTTCTTCGTCGCTTTCTTCGGGGCCGCTGGAGCCGCCTTCTTCGTCGCTTTCTTCGCCGCTGGCGTCGCTTTCTTCGCCGCTGGCGTCGCTTTCTTCGCCGCCGGCGTCGCTTTCTTCGCCGCCGGCGTTGCTTTCTTCGCCGCCGGCGTCGCTTTCTTCGCCGCTGGCGTCGCTTTCCTCGCCGCTGGCGTCGCTTTCTTCGCCGCTGGCGTCGCTTTCTGTGTCGCTTTCTTCGGAGCCGGCTTGGACGCTGCCTTCTTCGGGGTTCCCTTGGACCCAGCCTTGGCCTGCAGGCGGGACCGGTTCCAGGCGATGGCGGTCTTCACCAGCCGCGTGAGGGCGGCTTCGTCGAGGGGGTCACCCTCGAAGATGTCGATGGCGCGGCGTTCGTTGCCCTCGAGGCCGGTGTTGAACAGCTTGTCGACGTCGGGAAAGAGCGCGCCCTTGGCGAACGTCCACTTCACCTTCCCCGCGTGGGGGTTGGCCAGACTCACGATGCCGTCGCAGGACCAGACGGGGGTCCCCATCCATTTCCAGTCCTCGGTGACCGCCGGGTCTGCCCCCAGGCTGAGGCGACGGATGGTGGCCAGCACCGGGCCCCGCCAATCGGTGACGCCCGCGATGTGCTGGTCGATCTGATCTGACGGTTTCATGAATTCTCCGACGGTGACGGGGACGGACGGCGCAGCAGGCGCCGGCAGACCTCGGGGCCCAGCACGCAGGAATACATGCTGCACGTGACATACATGTAGGGACCCACCTCCATGAGGACCTCGATGCCGAGGTGCATGAGGAAGCCGTAGAGCAGGTAGACGCCGCGCAGCTCCACTCGGGCCAAGAACCGTCCGAGGCGGCTTTTGGCCTGTTTGAGCTCACACCCGATGGACACCAGCAGCAGGGGGGCCAGCACTTCAAAGAGCCAGGACGACGTCGTCGCCAGCTGGGTGAAGGGCCAGGCCCAGGCCGGGGGCAGCGAGTCCAGCCGCGTCCATTGCTGTTGGTGCAGGGCGAACCACAAGGCGCTGGCGTCGCCGCCGGGCACCCAGCCCCAGGAGACTTTTTGCAGACCACCCAGGGTGTAGAGCAGCACCAACTGCACCACGATCATGAGCCGCACCACCCGCAGGGCAGGCCTGTCGGCGGCTGTGACGCCGGTTTCACGGCGACGACGACGACGACGCCAGGCATCCAGCGACAAGGTGTTGCCGCAGCCCGAAAACGCCAACAGCAGCAACAGATCGATGAGCAGGGCGTCGGTGCCGCCGTGGGCGCCGCTCGACACCAGGCTCACCAGGCGCATGCCGACCCAGGCAAGCACGATGGCGGAGCGCGTGAACAGGCCCACAGCCATCAAGGCCCCGCACAACGACGTCAGCAGCACCAGCAGCGTCACCAGCGTGGGGCTTGCCCAGGTCGTCTTGGCGCCCTCCTGCAGGCCACCAAAGGCATGGTGGACCATCACCGTGGTGGACTCGCCCGTGCCCACCATCATCAGCATGTGCAGCGAGATGGTGATGCCCAGCACGATCCGGGTGACAGCGACGGCGGTGGCATCTTCGCTGACCGCGCAGAAGTCGACAAAGCGCTGCCAACGAGACCCGCGCACCGCTGTGGCTGTGCTCATGGCTGCACCGCCGGTGGGCGGGCCCCGTCGCGGTTGACGGTGACCGACAAGGTCCGCTTCTCCTCTGGAATGGGGCCTTCACCGGGCTTCACATGGCGTCGCCGCAGAAATGAACAACGGACCGTCTCGAGGGAATCGTCGTCGACAAAGACCCGCCGGGCGATGATGGCGCACACCCGGTTGCGCCAGCGCTTGCCCCGCTTGTCAGGCCAGGCCGCCAAGAAGGTCGCGTTGCGAAAGCGCGATCCCTCAATGAGCCCCGCATGCTGCTGGGCGCTCTGGTCGCCGCGGCGGTAGACGTCGACGACGGTGCCGTCGTGGCGCACGCCCACCACCTCGAAGCGGTCGGCCTGCCTGGTGCCCGCCACAAACACCACCCACGATTGCTGCAGACCCGTGGCCTGCAGCAAGGGGCGAAACGGCTTCATCACCAGTCGCCGCGCCACGGTGATGTCGTCGACAGCGGTCTGCAGGGAGCGCTTGAAGGTCGCCGGTGCCACGCCCAGGGCCTGGGCCCACGGGGCCAGCTCGTCGGTGATCCGGGGGTCGTTCCAATTGCCATTGGCCCTCCCGACGTTGGGGATGGTGGCCACACAACAGGTGACCCCCCACAACACCACCGCCACGGCGACGGCCTGCCGACCCCAGAAGCCCCGGGGACGAGCAGGGGTCGTCGTCGCAGTCGTCGTCGTCGCTGCTGCCGTCGCAGGGATCGTCGCTGTTGTTGTTGTCGTCGCTGGTGTTGTCGTCGCTGGTGTCGGCCCGGTCATCGAGCCACCCTGCGCGGCAGGGACCCCGGTGACAACCCACCTTGACGCCTCACGGGACGTCGACGACCTCGACGCCGCTGGTATCAGGCACCAGGAACGGCGAGATGAACGCCGCCTCGGTCAGGGACAGGACCCGGCCGCGAATCCGGACCCGACCGCACGCGCCACCACCGCCAGCGCCGTCGACGCCGTCGAGGCCGCCACAGGAGAAGCCGTCCGCAGCGAAGCCGCCCAGCCCGCCGTCTTGCCCCGTGGAACTGCCACCGCCGGCGCCGCCCCGGGTGTCGACGAGGCAGTCGGCGCCGATGGCGACACTGGTCCCCTCGAGGAAGATCGAACCGCCGGCGCCGCCGCCGCCGCCGCCACCGAACTCGCCGCCTGCCCCGCCGTCGACGCCGCGCAGCCCCCGGCTCTGCAGGCTCCCCGTGCTGCAGCCGAGGGCGCCGCTGACGTACAGGTAGAGGGAACCACCGCTGGCGCCGCCGGCCCCGCCGGCCCGTGGGTCGGTGGTGAGGGCGCCGCCGCCGCCGCCGCTCCCCGGAAAACGCAACGGCAACAAGCTGTCGCCGCCGGTGTTGCCGCCGTCGACGCGGGACCCCTGGAACTGGGTGGAGCTGCCGCGGCCACCGTCGTCGATGTTGCCGCCGCCGCCACCGCCGGTGAACTCCGAGGGGTCAGACACCCCCTGGGAACCGCCCATCAAGGCCCCGCCGCCTTCGACGCCGCCGGCGCCGCTGTCGCCGGCCCCGCCGGGGAAGCCGCGGCCGCTGAGCTCGACGACACCGGCGAGATCGACGTCACCACAGACCGCCAGGCCCACGGGCACGGTCCCCGCCATCGTCACCGTCGCTGCCGACCCGAGGCTCAGACCGGCGGTGGAGAACATCCCGATCTCCGGTCCGTCCACCTGGGTCACCCGCGCGAAGCCGATGCCGCCCGCCACGCCGGCGCCGGCAGCGCGGACCTCGACGCCGTCTGACACGATGGCGCCGGTGTCGCCGTTGAACTCGAGGGTGCTCGCCGGAGCCAGGCTCCCGGTGACGTCAGCCAGGCAGGGGTCGACGCGAAACGTCGACGTCAGCAGAACGGGCGCTTCGCCCTCACCCTCGCCCTCACCCTCGCCTTCAGCAGCAGGGCCGGGGGCGACGCAACGTTCAGCCACGCACACGAGGTCGCTGGGACAGGTGTCGTCGCCCTCGCAGGCGATGATGCCAAACAGCCCGCCGCAGGCGACGAGGGAAGCACCCGCCCCAAGGGCCAGCACCGACACAAAAAGCATCGTGGTGGAGCGCTTCACGCGTCACCGCCCATGGCAAACAAGACAGCGCCGACGGCGACGCCGACGACGCCGATGGCGACGCCCGCCGTGCCGAGGCGGCTTTGCAGCAAGGCCGTGTCTTTGTCGCCGCTGACGGTGCCTGGATTCCCCAGGGACAATTCACCGACGGTGACGGCGATGGCCGAAAGGGCGCCCACCACGAGCCCAGCACTGCCGACGGCGATGGCCGCGATGGGTGGCGGCGGTGGCGGCGGCGCTGCTTCGGCGATGCCCAGCAGGGCGCGGGCCACCCGGGGAGCGGCGGCTCGGGTGGCCTCGGGGGAGCGGGCACTGGTGATGTTGGCGCGGCCGACGACGCTGGCGGTTTTGACGTCGGCCAGCCGGGCGTTGATGACCACGCTGGTCTTGCTGAGCACCTCGATGTCGCCGGTGACCACCCGCTCGACGCCGAGGGCACCACCGAGCTCCGCCAGGCAGCTTCCCTCGCTGCAGCCCATGTTCTGCTTCATGGACTCGAAGTCGATCATGGTCCGGATGTCCGACGCCGTGATGATGCGACAGTGGGTGCGCTCACCGAGGTCGACAGCGAGGGCGTCGGCCAGGACCTTGGCGGTCTCCGGTGCGGCTCGCCCGGTGTCGAAGTCGAGGATGGCGATGGCGCAGGGGTCGGGCGCCGCAATCAACAAGGCAAACAAGGGGAGCATCCCAGACGGTAGTCCGGCTCCCCGTTGACGGGCAAGGTCGTGCCTCAGCGTCGTCGTCGACGACGCAGCAGCCCCAACACGGCCACCAGGCTCACGGCCGGAATCGGGGCACCGGCACAGGTGCAGCCACCGTCTTCGTCTTCGTCTTCGTCTTCGCCTTCGCCTTCTCCTTCACCTTCTCCTTCACCTTCTCCTTCTCCTTCGCCTTCTCCTTCACCTTCGCCTTCGCCTTCGCCTTCGCCTTCTCCTTCTCCTTCACCTTCGCCTTCACCTTCGCCTTCGCCTTCACCTTCTCCTTCTCCTTCACCTTCACCTTCGCCTTCGCCTTCGCCTTCGCCTTCGCCCTCACCCGAGGACGCCGTGCAGACCGAGGGGGAGCGGACCAGGACGATGTCGTCGTAGGACGCGTCGTTGCCCGGGGAATCCAGATTGAGGTTCTCGAGCTCGAAGACGGCGAGGGCGCCCGTGCCGGGGACCGTCACGGAGGCCCGGACCCATGGAGTGGGCAGCGCGCCTCCCGTGGGAGCGAGGGGGCCGAGGAGCTGGGCATCGTTCACCTTGAGCACGGGCCTGGGGCTGAACGTGGCCCCGTCGTCGATGGCGGCGTAGACAAACGAGAACGTATAGTCGGCAGCGTCGACGAGGGTGATGCTCTGGCGCCAAAAGACGCCCCCACTGTTGACGTCGTAGCAGGCCGGTTCGGTAAAGCAGGCGCCGGCGACATAGGAGGTGGTGCCGACCTCGGCCTCGCCGTCGTTGGGGGTGGCGGTGTTCACCAGGGTGACATCTGTTTCAAAGCTGTTGGGACCGCCGGCAAACCCACCGTTTTGGATGAGGTTTTGGGCGTTGCTGTTGTCGCAGTCAAAGTCGGCGTCGATGATGCAGGCGCTGCAGCCGTCGCCGTCGACGTCGTTGCCGTCGTCGCAGGCTTCGGCGCCTTCGACGGCGCCGTTGCCACACACAAAGACCGGATCTCCTGCCGACGCGGGGGAGGCCTGACCGAGGGCAAGGCCAAGGGTTACCGAGCTGGCAACGCCGAGGGGTGTGCTGAGCCACGAACAGAAGGTCGACGTACGCATGGTCATCCAGGGATGATGGGTGGGGGCGAAAAGGACGCCGACGCTACCATCCGCGGGGGACATGACCTGGCCAGACGATGTGTGTCTCACGCTGATGCGGCGCGACCATGACGATGTCGCGCCGGCCAGCCTCCTGGCTTCAGCTCTTGTGGTGCTCGCGACGGATGCGGATCAGGTCATCGAGGTAGTCCGGCGAGCTGGCGAAGCGCAGGGCTTCTTCCCGCAGGACGGCGCCGCTGGCGACGAGGTCGGCGAGGCTCTTCTCCATGGGGATGAGGTCGTCTTGGTTGCCCTGGGCCATGGCCCGCAACATGTGGGTGCGCCCCTCGCGGATGGCGTTTTTGACCCGCAGGGATTGGGACATGCTCTCCCAGGCGATGACGCGGCCGTTGCCGTCGGCACGCCTCACCAGGCGCTGGGCAAACACCATCAGCAGCATCTCGGCCAGTTGGGCCCGGACCTGGGCCTGCATGTCGCCGGTGAAGAAGTCGAGGATGCGGTCGACGGCGGACGTCGCGTTGAGCGCATGCATGGTGCCAAGGACCAGATGGCCGGTCTCGGCCGCCGTCAAGGCTGTCGAGATGGATTCATGGTCGCGCATTTCACCGATGACGATGACGTCGGGGTTCTGGCGCACCACATGACGCAAGCCCTCGGCGAAGCTGCGGGTGTCGGTGCCCACCTCGCGCTGGTTCACGTTGGAGCGACCATGGGCGAAGTGGTACTCGATGGGGTCTTCGATGGTGACGATGTTGGCGCTGCGCTCTTTGTTGATGACGTCAATCATCCACGCCAACGTCGTCGACTTGCCGTGACCGTTGGGTCCCGTCACCAGCACCAGCCCCTGGGGTTTGAGGGCCACGTCGTGGAGCATGCGCGGCAGGCGGAGCTCCTCGGCGGTGGGCACGAACTCCTGCAGGAAGCGGGCGGTGAACGACAGGGACCCACGCTGCCGGTAGAGGTTGCAGCGGAACCGGCCGGTGTTTGGGACGCTGATGGCGAAGTCGAGTTCCAGGTTCTGGGCGAAGGTGCGCTTCTGCTCTTCGCTGAGCAGCTCGGTCATCAGGTGCTGGACCTCTTCGGGGGTCATGGCGGGCACGGGCAGACGAACCAGCTCCCCATCCAGGCGAAACGACGGCGGCGCGCCGGCGGACAGGTGGAGGTCCTGGCCACGCTTCCTGGCGAGCAACACCAACAACGCGTGCAACCGCTGGGGGCCCGGATTCGCCGCCAGCAGGGGGGCCAGCTCGGCCTCAGGCAGGGTCAAGGTGCGTCCGTGTGGGCTCATGGTCATCGAAACCTCCGGTTGGCCTCTGTGCGCGGAGCATGCCGTGGTTCCAGGGTCCCTCGAACGCTCGGGAAGCCTGGAGAGCGCGCCGGAATGCCTTCCAGACGGCCACCGTTCCACTGTGGGTGGATGTGGGTGCGCCTTTTCACACGACGACGGCGCGAATGTGCCCGCCCCGTGTGCCCCCGCCCGGTCCACGTCGCGGTCCCGTTCTGGTCGGCGTCAGCAGCCGCCGGTGCCGGTCTTTTGGTAGAGGTCGTTGCCGAACCGGACGGCGGCGCCGCTGCTGCTGCGGTCGGCGGGGTTGGTGCTGACCCGCCAGGGCAGCGTCGTCTGGCTGCCGTCGCCAAAGGTCAACGTGAGGGTCCCGCCCATGGCGTCACCGACGGCGCTCCAGGTGCCGCCGTTGCCGTGGCTGCTGACGGCGGAGCCCGCATCCCCCGAGCCCGCCATCTCGCCGCTCTTCTGGAAGCGCCCCGACTGGCACAACGTCAGCTTGGCCTCCCGGGAGTAGGCGCCGTCCTTCGAGATGTAGAAGAACTGGTAGTCGCCAGCGAGGCCGCTCACCTTGGGAGGCTGCTTGAACGTCGACGCCTGGGCCACGCTGTCGGCGCGGGGCTTGAGGCCCGCATATTGGGCTGGCGAGGTGATGCCGTAGACGACGACGGCGCCACCAAAACCCGTCGGCATCCCCACCACCCGGATGCGCAGGGGATTGCCCTGGGTGTCCTGCCCCGTGAACTCACCGGCGAGCCCCGAGGCGTTGCTGCCCTTCAGCGTCTGCAGGGGCCCCGACGGCATGGCGTTGACGCCCTCTTCATGCAGGCCCGCGGCATAGCCCTCGCGCAGGGCCTCCAGGGTCGTCTGGGGCAGGTAGCGCACGACGATGAGGCCCGCCTCGGTGTCAGACCCCATCAGCACCTGCCCGTCCTTCTCGCCGGCCTTCCAGCCCGCGGGCACCCGCAAGGTGGCCCCCCAGGCCTGCTGCTGCAGCGCCGTCGACGGCCCACCCGGGCCACGGGCAGGCGTCGTCGTCGTCGTTGTCGCTTCTGGCGGCGCCTCCGGTTGGGCCACGGGTCCCGGGCCGCCCCGTCGTCGAAAGACCATGGGGACCGGCAGTTCATCGCCGCTCAACGTGAGTTCCCCGCCCACCACGCGATAGCGATAGCTGCCCGTGCCGTCGACGTCGGTCATCCGCAACACGCCGCCGCGGCTGTCGCACGTCATGGGCTCATCCATGAAGCTGCAGCTGCCGGTGGCGCCGACGACAAAGGTCATGGGAATGCCCATGGCCGAGGATTCCCAGGTGCCCACCAGACCGGGGTCGGTGGCGGCGGCGAGGAGCACAACGAG
>Ga0247837_1010285_pt1 | contig 10774 bp, 11 predicted proteins | sample LaCtaG_2_FD_187115 | JGI IMG/M metagenome (GOLD analysis project Ga0247837, IMG submission 187115) | Freshwater microbial communities from meromictic Lake La Cruz, Castile-La Mancha, Spain - LaCruzMarch2015_14.5m | ecosystem: Environmental > Aquatic > Freshwater > Lake | place: Spain: Castile-La... | reverse complement strand
ACTGCAGGTACTGAGGACATGATCGAACGACAAATGGCTGATTTGGCAAGAAACTTATTAACCCTCGAATACTCATCAAAGTGGAAAATTAACTCAACTATAGTCCCTCAGAGGGCAGACCTGTTACCTGCGGTTGATACGAGTTGATTTGCCCTGTGTGTCTTCCATGTATGAGGCTGAAACAGCCCTATAGTGTCTTTTCTCTGTAGTTTCCCCTAGGTCAGTAAGTGATTGCCGGTATCATGTTGAAATCCGTGCAGTGGCAAATAACCCGCTTCATTAACACTGTGAAGTCTGCGATTTGCTAGTCAGGGAATTGATTTGGGCATTGAAACTGCTGGGGGATATGTCTTTAGTCAGGCCATATGTCCAAGAAATATGACGAAAGCCATTTAATTGCACTCAACGAGCTAGTGGCAGCGCTACAACTCCGGCCAACAAGTCAGCCTAATCTAGAAACTCCGACTGAGTGGCATCCCGAAACTCGTGGATATAATCTCCGCCATACCTGAGAGCTACTGCTTTCACAGGCCCCGGAGTAATTGCTGTCAGGAGTGAGTCACACTGATGTCCACATATTGCTGTCACACGGGGAATGTGCATGTATTGTTTTGAAGGACCTGATAGTGACTTTGACTACTTAACACAGTCTTATACAGGCTACGAACCCACCTCATTGCGGATCATAAGAGCCCAATATAACCCCTACTTGCAGACAGGCTGGAACAGCTAGGATACGACAAAGTCGAATTCGTGCTAATGAAGGCCCTTCCAGAGTACTTAGCCACCATAGCGGCGCATAGATCTCCGTGCCTTCGGCGAGAACTTCCCAGACTGATGATGCCGCCACACCCTCGCATTTGTACACCCCTGAAAGGTGGGATTCACTAGTTGCTCCCGCAGCTCAAGTAGTGCCTCCCTTAGCGTCCCTTCCTTCAGACTTTTCAGCCGCGCTTGACCTTTCACCACAGCGGGGTGAACCATTTTGGTGAGTAGCATCAGCACAGGAGGATAGGAATATGGGTAAGTAAATGCGAACAGACCATTTGCGTAAAGAAAGCCTTGAGAGGACCGATAATAAGCCCCTTGATTCGCTTGAGTAGCAGTTCCTCCCTGTCGTTCATCACCTCAACACCTCTATTGGCGACTCCTCCAGCTCCATAAGCTCTCTTTGGACGATATCTTTCAGCGTCGGGTGAGCTATCAAGTTGATCGCCATGACTATAATCGCTACCTAGAGATTTCCGACTTGTAGGACAGTCGATAATGGCAGAGTTGGTGGTGGTGACTGGAGGTCTGGGCTACATCGGCAGCCACACAGTCATCGAACTGGTGCAAGCAGGGTTCAAAGCACTGATTCTGGACAACCTCCACAACTCCTCTGCCAACTGCTTCCTCCATATCCAGCGCTTGCTCGGTTCCTTAGCCAGCAATGTCGAGTTCCTCAAGATGGATGTGAGAGAGGAAGGCAGGCTGGAGGAAGTCTTTACGACTCAGCAGGTGTACGCAGTAGTGCACTTTGCAGCGCTCAAGGCTGTGGCGGAAAGTGTGGAGAAGCCTTTAGACTACTTCGATGTGAATGTTGGAGGAACAATTAACCTGCTAAAAGCCATGCGCAAGGGAGGATGCAACCGTCTTGTTTACAGCTCTTCGGCGTGTGTGTACGGCACTTGGGGAGGAATTTATAAGGAAACTGACCCTTTGGAGCCGATTAACCCCTACGGACACTCGAAGGTGATGAGTGAGCGAATCATAGCTGAGCACTGCAAAGCGACGCCTGCATTACAAGCCTTCGCCCTGCGCTATTTCAACCCTATCGGCGCCCACCCTAGCGGCTTAATAGGCGAATTCCAGTTCGGCCGGCCTAACAACCTAATCCCCTACATCCAGCAAGTGGTCTCCGGACTCCGACCCGTCCTTTCTATCTACGGCAACGACTACAAGACCCCAGACGGGACCTGCACTCGTGACTATATCCATGTAGTGGACCTAGCAGTTGGACATGTACAGGCACTCGCCCACCTTTCCCCAGGCCTGCGCATATATAACCTAGGCACTGGGGAGGGCACTACAGTGTTGGGCATGGTGGCGGCCTATAGCACTGCCATTGGCAGGGAAGTGCCCTATGAAATAGTGGGCAGAAGGCCAGGAGACGCGGATGTGCTGCAGGCTGATCCGCAGGCAGCGAGGGCGGAAATAGGGTGGAAGACGAAGTACTCAGTGGAAGATATGTGCAGAGACTCGTTCCGCTGGACCACCAACTACCCACATGGGTACGACGGCCCGCAAGCCAGCTAGCTACTAGTTAGTCCATACCGAAATTACATAAATTCCCTCTCCTCCGCCACATCCTGAAACGTCACTCCCGCTTTCTTCAACTTCCTCTGCACTGACCCATTCCTCAGTCCCGCGAACAACTCCTGATCTCCGCCCACCAACTCCCCACTGATGAACACATATGGAAAGTCCTTGCGGCCTGTGAGTGCTTTCAGCCCCGCACTCAGTTCCCCACCATTCGGCAACTTGTCAGTTTCCACTTGTGTGCAGGGAACTCGCATTTTGGTGAAGCAGGTGAGGGCCCGCTGGTACTCAGTGGAGTAGGACTTGCCGTAGACTAGTACCGGGACTGCTTGAATGGCTTCACGGAGAGCTGGGTGAGAGCCATTGAGCTTCTGCTTGGACTGCTTGCCTCCCATCGCACTTCTTTATTACGACGAGGAGTGGTCTGAGACTGGTCCATTTCTCTAGACTAGAAGTATATTTGCATGGAAAAGCGCAGTCCTTCGTCCTTCAAAGCCGCTTTCCTCACTGACAATGTCAAGCTCACGGAGGAGTCGACGGAAGTAAAATCTCGGAGAGCTGATTTCGTCCAAGAAGCCCTACAGCCAGTCTTCCGCATATTCCAGCACCTGCAAGAGGACTGCTCCACTCTGGACAGAGAAGTCCAAAGCGAGATTATGCAGGCCTTCCAGGCTATGAAGCTGGCCTCCGAAAGGAAATTCCAAGCAGCTGCGAAAAGACTGCAGCAGGCCCAGAGAAAACTCGAGGAATTAGATGAAGAGTTCGAGAGGGAAGAGGCAGTGGTCAGTGTCAAGCGCGAAATCGAGCTTTATTCCGACAAAGCGGAGAAAATGGACCGACAGTTCACTCAACTGCAAGAGCAGCATCACAGGTTTAAGACCGGGGCCGAGGGACTGGCGGTGGAAATTCACGCGAAAGGAGCGATTTTAAACGCGGCTTCGAGGGCGAATTTGGACCTTCACAGGGCAATCGCAGCAATTCGTCTGCCCAAAACGCCCTTTCGCCCGAATCTCCCACTGATGAAGCTATTCGAGTCTGTGCCATTTGAGGTCTTTACAGAGCTAAGCGCTAGAGACGTGGGCTTCCTAAGTATCGCCCAAATCCAGACCTTCATCCAGTACAAGCAGCAGCTAGAGCAGAAGAGGGCACAGGTGGAGAGAGCGAGGATGGAGACACAGTTCCAGCAGCTGGCGAGTGCTGGGGACAGGCCGAAAGTGCGTTTGGAAGAGGTATTTGAGAAGTGTGTGGCTTCTTGCAGAGATTTCGACCTGGGCTCGGAGCGGAAGCAGTCCTTTTCGGCTTCGCTGAAAGAGCAGTTTTTCCCTTTGGTGACTGTAGCGGACTTTAGGACGGTCAGCTCTTCGAGACTTTATGACATTGATAAGGAACAGGAAAGCATTGCAAGGCGAAAAAGACGTCCAAAGCCTCTCTACTCTCGTGAAGACCTGACCACTCTCCACCCTATCCACCTACTTCGCCTACTACTGGAGCGCAAGGACTGCATCGAGCGACTGCAGTACTTTGTCGCGCACCCCAACCCTTTCAGCAGTACAAAGCCACTCGACTCGCTGCCCAGAATTGCCTAACTGCTTTCTGAGTAGATGTTCTCTTGTATACTTTATTGGCTCTCTGTTGTGTCTATCACAGCCTTCATTCCTCCTACAGGTGCATTAAACACCTCACAGCATGTACGATAGCAGAATTATCGAGAGTTCTAAGTGCTCTGCAGAGCTTCATGCGTGTTGGGACTTAGTCTGCTCAGTCGCTCTGCCACTTCACTGACTCGCAGGGTCGCTTCTCCGGCTAGAGCCTCGCGGACTGACTGCGAAAGCAGCTTTTCAGTTAAAGCCTTCACATGCACAAGTGCATCCGCCCGAGTCCTCGCCTCTTTCCTCAAGTCCTCCACCACAGCTTCTATTTTGTGTCCTATCAACGTCTGCAGTTCTGCATTGGTTGCAGGCAGCGCTTCCTCTCTGATCCGCTTTCTCACTACGTTTTGAGGGATGCGCGGACCGCCGCCCTCTGACCTTTCTCGAATGGAAAACAGGCCGTCTAGGTCCGCTATCAGTCCAGGCACGCGGCCGGCTCTGTCAGTGGAAGGAGACATAGACCTTTCCTCTCTCTGCGTGGCAGTCTCCATCTTCATCTTGATCCTGGAGATGTCAATATCCCGGTGCTTGACTTGGTGTGTGGAGCTGCGCAGCATATCCTTCAAAATGCTGATTTCCCTGTCCTTTCCCTCCAGCTTTTCCTCAATAGCAGCTAAGTCCTCAGCAGCTTTCTGCTTGGCGGTGGTCTGCGCCTGCTGCAGTAGCTCCTTTACGCCCTTTAGCTCTTGCTCGAGCTTCAGTCGCTGGCCTTCTTTCCGCAGCAGCTCCGTTTCTTTCTTCCAGACTTCGTCTGAAAGCGCCTTCAGCTTCGCTGCGGTCTGCTTGAGCTTTTGCTCCCGATTCAAAAGACCTGAGTTTTGCGAGTTTTGATGGCTTTTGGAGCCTGAAATTTGGCTTTTTAGGTCTTTTATGACTGCTTCGAAGCGTTCTTCGGCAGATTTGGCGTCCGACTTCGCAGTTCTGAGACTTTGGACCTTATTTTGCAGGTTAACGAACTGAACTTGTTGTTTTTGGTGCTCCAATTCAGTTCTTTGGTACAATTCTTCGGCCTTTTCAGTTCTTAGTCTGAATTTCTCCAGGTTTTCCTGCAAAAGCATGGCCTTTTTAGCGAGGTTTTGGTTGCCGTCGCTCAAATCCACTCGCAGCTTTCCTACTTCTTTCTCCAGTGCAGCAATTCGGTCCAAATGGACAGTTTCAATGCCTACCAAGCGCTTCTGCTGGGCCTCCAGAGCCGAATTAGCAGCCTGCAGCTCCCTGATGCTTTCCTTCATGAGCACTGGGTCGTCCTTCACGCTTCTCTGCACGGAAGTGGTCTTTTTCAGCTCGTGTCGGACTCTCTGGACGCTTTCCAGCATAGATTTGCCTTTGGGATGCTCCACTGTGGCCAAATCCTCCTCTACCAGCCTCAGCGCTTCTTGACTAATCCTCGACACCTCCTCCAAAGCCTCCAACTTCGCCTTTTCCTCGAGAGCTTTGGCAGTTTTCTTCTCCATAGACTGAGTTTTGGCCATTTCTGCGCCTAGCGCCTGCTCCAACTCCTCTGTGTGCTGAGCCTTCACTGTGGCGGTGTAGTGCTCTGCGTTCTTTACCTCCAGGTCTTTGTTCATTTCGTTTATTTTCTCGTTCAGCTCCGCATTCAGCTTCGACATTTCCTGCACGATTTTGGAGAGCTGGACCAAGTCCTGCCGCATCCCTTGCGTCTGCTCTTCCTTCAGCCTCAGCTTTGTCTTCGTGGCTTCCAGCTCTTCAGTTAGTCCGTCCGCTACTATCTCCAGGTTTTCCTTCTCTTCCCGCAGAGCTGAAACCGCCCTCCTCAGCTCCCCCTCCACTGCAGCCTTCGCAGTCTCCGCAGCTTCCAGTCTGCCCGCCAGAGCGGAGTGCTCTTCCTGCAGACTCTGAATCTGCCTGTTCTTCACAGCCACCACATCCCCGGAACTCACCTTCAACTCCCCTTCCAAAGCCACAATCCTCGCTTGGTATTCCTCCAGTCTGGCATCCCTTAGTGTCAACTGCTCCACAAGAGTCTGACTTTGTCCATCCTTCGGTAGCTTTTCAGTCAGCAAAGCCAAAATCCGCTCCTTCGACTTGATCTCCTGGTCCACACTTGATGTAGGCGGGAGCTCGACATCTTCCGTGTTGATGCGGGTGTCGGAGGACTGGACGGGACGGAGTTGGCTGATAGAGCGCTTGGCAGAGGCTTGGCGACTGGTGTCTTTTGCCTGCGGCTTGCGAAGCATTGCCTGGGTGGAGGATACCATGGTTCCCACAGATTTATAAGGACGCTGTAAAGTCACTTGGGAAATACTCAAATTCCAGTCGATACCAGACCTGTCCGTATCAGTTCTCACCTAACGTCCCTCTACTCTCTTCGCAGCTATACCTGCTTGCAGCCGACATGACTCATTCCCGAAACACTTGTGGGGAATCAAAGACATTATAATATATGGGGTGTTTCCACAGCTCTGAGAACAACAACTCACTTGCAATAACCCTCAAAGACGCAATGCCTGGGAAGTGGCGAAGGCCAGAACTGCACCAAGCCGTCAACCAGCGCAAAATCAACACAGTGCCCACTTTGGATCTTAACAAAAACCAGTTGCACCTGAGAAGGATCGAAAGGACTGCGAACGACGAGGAAATCACACAGGAGACAATTGAAGCTTGCTAGTTAATTGAGTAATTTGGGAAGTCAGTAGGAGTGGGAGGGAAACTGGGCTGGACTGTTTCTGGCCTTGGAGCAGGGCTAGAGGAAGGGAAAACAGTAGGTAGGCTCTGCTAAGCGGATCTATCCTGCTGGCAATCACTAAGATGGCGGAGACTGAGGTACGAGAGAAGCTGCCAAGCATCTTCCAAAGCATCAACAAAACGCCAGAGCTCAAGAACTGGGAGCAAATCCGCACCGACCTTGCCTCTCTGAACTGGCTGGACGTCAACATCCAGGCCATTTCCCCTCTCATCGCCAACGTCTTCACTCTCCTCGACTCCTACGCCCTGAGCGACCTGACTCTCCAGCCCTGCTGCAAACTCCTCAAACTCAACACTGTCAAGATGTTCCTCAACACTGCTTTCTACAACTTCGCTGCTTATCGGAATGAAATCAAGGAAGCGGGTGCGGAGTGCAAGAAGAGGATTACGGACTTGCAGTTCTTTGGGAAGGCTAGGGAGAGGTTGGAGCAGGCGGAGATTCAGGCACTGCCTGCGGCCTTTAGGGAGGTTGTGAGGATCTTTGAAGAGATGAAATCGCTGGCGAAGAGTGTGACTTTGCACCTGAAAAGCTCTTTCCAGGCGGACCACAATAAGGAAATTGAGGACTATATTGATGAGCAGTTCTATAAGCAGGTCTTGAAGGAGGTTAAAAGCAAGGTGATGGATGTCATTGAATGTGCAGCTGCTTTGACTCGGTATGACCGCAATTACGCCCCCCACTCCTCCAACTACTCCTCTCACGTGTGGCCTTCCTACACCGCCCGAGAAAACATCTACTTCGGCGAACTGAACGAAGCCGGGCTCCGACACGGCTACGGAGAAATCACCTACTCCAACAGCGACGTCTACAAGGGTTTCTGGGCAAACGACAAGCCAGAAGGCCGGGGCGTGTATCTGTGGAAAGACAGCGGCAGGTACGAGGGAGACTTCCTAGAAGGGAAGCTGCACGGACATGGAAAGAGAGTGTACCACTCTGGGAATGTGTACTCCGGCAGCTTTGCAGAGGGGAAGAAACGGGGCAACGGACTGATGAAGTACAGCAATGGAGATGAGTACAGCGGGGAGTGGGAGGATGACTATATGCAGGGCAGAGGCACATATACCTGGGCACAGGGGGATAGCTTCGTGGGGAAGTTCGTGAGGGACAAGAGGGAGGGCAAAGGCACGCTCACGCTGACTTCGGGGGAAGTCATGGAGGCGGAGTGGGTCAACGGCAAAATGCGGCAGGGACAGGTCTAGCTAGATTTACTATAGTCCTGAGATAAACTGAGTAGGCTTGCCTGTTGAGACATACAGCTACTTCCCCTAAACCACTGTGCTAACTGTTACTCAACACCCTCAGGCAATCTAGTCCTGCCCCAGCCAGCTCAGTGCTTCATATTGATGTGTGAGAAGTTCCTCTATCGGCAAGAGCGTGCTCCAGCCGTGGTGTTGGCAGTGCTGCAGGCCAGAGGCTGGCAGGAGTACCAAGTCGATAGAGACGCTCTGGCTGCCTGGAGCTTGCTTTGGACAGTAGGCCGGCCTAAGCCTTCCGACTACGCTATGGGCAAGACACACCAACGAATCAGCCACTTCCCCAAAACCTCCCTCCTCTGCACGAAGGACAACTTGGCCAGAGGACTGAAGCGAATGCGGGGAATATATGGGAAATCGTACAACTTTAGTCCTGTCACTTTTATTCTTCCTAACGAATACGCGAAGTTCGTGCAGGAGTACCTGCACAAGCCTGGGACTGCCTGGATATGCAAGCCTGCGGACCTTAGTCGCGGCAGGGGGATTTTCGTGTTCCGGGACATGAGAGCTTTGCAGTATGATACTGCGGTGATCGTGCAGCGGTACCTAGCGCAGCCTCTGCTAATCAGGGAGTACAAGTGGGATTTGCGCCTATATGTCCTGGTCACTTCCTATCATCCGCTCACTGTCTATCTGTATGCAGAGGGCCTGGCTAGGTTCAGCACTGAGAAGTTCGATATGGCGGATTTAGGGAATAAATTCGCGCATTTGACGAATACCTCTGTTAACAAGCTGAACCCTGGGTTCACTCAGAAAGCCACAGGCTTCAAATGGTCCCTCGCCCAGCTACGGACTTATTTGACTACCGCAGGCACAGACGTCACTAGCCTCTGGCGAGAAATAAAGCGTATCGTGGTCCTCACCCTCCTAGTCATTGCACAGGAAGTACCAGAGTAGGCTGTAAACAGGACCAAGTGCTGTTTCGAGATTTTCGGCTTTGATGTGATAGTTGACGCCTGTGGGAAGCCTTGGCTGCTGGAAGTGAACTCCTCCCCTGCTCTTGACCTTGACAGTGATGTGGATGTAGTGGTTAAAACTCAGCTTATCAACGATACTTTAGACCTATTAGCCTTCCGTCCACCTGAGGAACACTGGCCAGCACAAAAAAATACACAGAGAAGGAGAATGGAGGCGGCGAAACACTCCCGTAGGAGTAGTGACATCCCCAAAAGCTCAAATTTTACCCTTCCGGATTTGAGGCCAAAGAGGCAAAAAGTAGGGGGAAACGCTGCGAAACCGCCCTATACTTCCTTGGAAACTGTCACAGTGGACTGCTCCCAGTCACTCACTTACCCAGGGAAAATGAGGGAATCTAGTAGAAAGGCAGTGCTTGATGGACGGAAGGCGGACATAGGGGTAGAAAGAGACACAATTAACCCTCGAATACTCGCCAAAGTGGAAGAATTGACTCGCACTCGTCCAGCTTACACTCCCTCAGAGGGCAGACCTGCTGCCTGCGGCTTATACGAACTGATTTGCCCTGTTACTCCTGTATCCACCATATAGGAGGCTGAAACTGCCTTGCTGCGTCTTTCCGCGGTACTGCCCGGACACTCTGCACAGGCGTTGCAGCAGTGCCTAGCGGCGCTCACGTTCTAGTGGTTAGAAGCCTCGTAGAGACGCTACTGCCTTAGCTATTCTCTTAAATCTCGCCATGGTTGCGTCCCTAACTGCTACTAGGTCAGTAAATGACAAGCCCTGTGTCAACTCCTCAGGCGTCCCTATTAGCTCCCCAAAGCTAGTCTTCGCAGGGCAAAGGAGGGCTGGGGCTTTGGACGTAGGGAGCGCTGGGCTGCTTTTGGCGCATGGGAAGTGGGCTTGATGCAGTGGACTGGAGTTTCGTAGGTGCCTACGGGGGCAGGGAAGGGACTTGTACAAAGCAGCTTGATATGGGGACTAGTGGGCCTAACACTGCTTTCCCTTTGGAACTCCCTTTGCTTGTGGCTTCTTGCACCTTCAGAGGTGAGGATAGACTGAGATATAGAGCACTTAAAAGGCTGGTTTTTGGGTTGAATGCTGATTTCTGTGGGTCCCGATTCGAACTTTCCATCGAAACTGTCCCAAAACTTCCGTTTTGTGTCAAAAAGTCGACACTTTTAGCCTTTCTCAGCATTTTACTAATCTAAAACTGCACTTTTCTCAAGCCATTGCAACTCTGCCGCTAACTCTCGCGTACTCCTCGGGATTAATGTGTAACTTCCACTCCAAGTACCTAGCCATTAGCATTTCCATAGCATTGAGAGCCCTGAGAGAGTACAAGTCACAGGTATAGGCCACAGCTGAGTTGAGGTAGGGCTGGTCCCGCCACAGCTTCATACTGAGCACAAGGCAGGCTAGTAGCATTGGTCTCCAAGTCCTAGGCTGAAACTCCAATCCTTTGTCCAATACTCTGTTCAAGTACACAGCTGTGGCGAGTAAGCACTCCGTTGATATTCGCAGTCTATAGTTCAGATTGGTGAGGAAGCCTGCAATATCAGCTTCCGAGAAAGACTCAGGTCTGTACTTGAACTGCTCAGAGGTGAAGAACAGGCCTGGAAATAGCCCTGTTGGGACTGGTGTAAGGTGCAAAGCGTACTTCCTAGGCAAGTAATCCGCTTCGTTAAACAGCGTTAAGTCTGGGGAGGAGTGAAGAGACCGGTCTGCGATTTGATAGAGAAATCGACTCAGTTGGGTCACTGTTGAGTCGGAAAAACTGGTTCTGGACTGGAGTTGGGCCTTAGGACTGCTGGGGGATATGCCCATAATCAGTGGCCATATGTCCAAGAAACAGGACGAAAGCCAGGCTACTCTAGCTGCACTCAATGAGACAGTGCCCAACAGGTCAATCTCACCCGTCATAAGCCGAAGTAGCCTCGAAACACCGA
>Ga0247837_1010281_pt1 | contig 10777 bp, 9 predicted proteins | sample LaCtaG_2_FD_187115 | JGI IMG/M metagenome (GOLD analysis project Ga0247837, IMG submission 187115) | Freshwater microbial communities from meromictic Lake La Cruz, Castile-La Mancha, Spain - LaCruzMarch2015_14.5m | ecosystem: Environmental > Aquatic > Freshwater > Lake | place: Spain: Castile-La... | reverse complement strand
GAGTGCAGGTCGATTCCGCCGTAAAGTTTCATGGTCGACTCCTCCTGTCCGGTCTTCAGTTCGGGTTGATCCCACCTAAACTGTAGGCCAACGGGCGGGGTCGGCTAGATGATCATCAGGTCTTGCATCATGCCTGATCGGAAGCAATAGGCAAGACCTGACCCCATCGCCGCATCTGAGGTGAAGCGATGTCGCAACCGAGCGGGGTCAAGGGCCATTTCGTCGGGGCGGATTACCACCAGCGGCTGCTGGCCGACCGGGTGCGGGTCGATGCCTTCCGCCGGGCCCTGGAGGAACTGGTGCAGCCGGGGATGGTGGTGGCGGATGTGGGGACGGGTACGGGGCTGCTGGCCTTCCTGGCCCGCCGGGCCGGGGCGCGCAAGGTCTACGCGATCGAGCTGGCGCCGATCATCCGCGCGGCCCGCCGGGTGTGCGCGGGCAACGGGTTCGAGGGCATCGAGTTTCTGGAGGCGGACAGCCTGCTGCTGACCCTGCCCGAGCCGGTGGATCTGGTGGTCTGCGAGTGCATGGGCCACTTCGTGGTCACCGACGAGATGCTCCCGGTGCTGGAAGATCTGCGCCGCCACCTGAAGCCAGGAGGGGTCGTCTGCCCGCGCGGCATCCGCCTCTGGCTCGCGCCGGCCCGCTTCCCGACCTTCCGCTCGGTGGCCGATTGGGATGACCCGGTGGAGGGCATCGACTTTTCCGCCCTGCGCCGGGCGGCCCTGAACAAGGCTTACATCCTCAATACCTATGCCGAGGGGCTGATCGGGCCGCCGGTCCTGTTCCGCGAGATCAAGCCGATCGAGATGAGCGAGCGGGAAACCACCACCCTGGACGGAACGCTGGCGCTCGAGCTGCGGGAGGCCGGTCCGCTCACCGGCGTGCTGGGCTGGTTCGATGCCGAACTCAGCCCCTCGGTCACCCTGTCTACGGCCCCGGGGATCGACACCCACTGGGGGCAGATGCTGTTTCCACTGGAGCGGCTGCCCATGCAGCGGGGCGACCGGCTGCGCTTCACCTTGCGGCTGCACTTCGAGCCCGCGACCGCCACCTCGTCCTGGCAGTGGCGCGGTGACCTGCTGCGTCAGGGCGAGGTGGTGGCCAGCTCGGTCCACTCCACCGAGGACCCCTGGGGCTGATCCTGTCCGCGGCCTCGTGCTGCCGATCCGCGATGACCCGGTTCCGCGAGCCGGCCGGCCCCCCGCAGGAGCGTTCTAGGGCCTCTCGATTTCCTCGGGCGTCGGCCTCAGCCGCGGCCCGCCGCCAACAGCAACGTCGGAGAGCTGCTCCAAGGGCTCAGGTCTGATCCTGGGACCGCCGCCGTCGGTAATGTCGGCGAGCGGATCCAAGGGCTCAGGTCTGATCCTGGGTCCGCCGCCGGCGGTCATGTCGGAGAGCCGGTCTTGCGGGTGAGGCGTCAGTCTCGGGCCGCCGCCGACCAAGATGTCCGAGACCTTGTCCGTCCCGGTTGGCTCGCTTGCGGATGCACCGCTATCGCGCGTGTCGGAGGGCTTTTTCGTTTCGCCGGGGACTTTCGCGATCATAACAATCTCCATAACGGGTGTTTACAACAACGGGGAGCGGGGCCAGGCCCTGGGGGTTCCCCGCTCCTCCCTGGCGATCATCAGTGTAGCGGATACGGATTGGGGCGCAAGGCGGCCTTGGTCATCATTCCGGCAACCGGGCATCCCAGGATGGACAAGCGCAGCGCAATCCAGGGCAGCGCACGGGGCCTTGACCAAGATCAAGGCCGGCCCGGGGCCTTTGGGACTCAATAGGCGAGCGGACCCGACCTCGGTCCCGCCCGCCCCACCCTTCACTGCGAGCCCGGATTTCGCCTATGACCCACCACCGGCCCAGCATCCGTGAGGAACATGGCACCGTCGCCGGTGCCGAAGACGCCACCCCCGAGGCGGCGGTGACCCCGGAGGTCGAACTCTCGGACGCCGACATCCTGGATGCGATGCGGCAGATTCCGGGCTACATCGACATCACCACGACCGACTTCCGGATCATCTATCACCTGGCCCATGCCCATGCCGTGGAGCGCCTGTTGCGCGGGTTGTGCGCCGGCGACCTGATGCGTTCGGGCATCGAACCGCTGCGGCCCGCGACGCCGCTCGACGAGGCGGCCCGCGCCTTGGTCCGCCAGGGGCTCAAGACCTTGCCGGTCGTCGATGGGGAGCGTCGCGTGCTGGGGGTACTGACCGAGACCGATGTGCTGCGGCGGCTCGGTGCGGGCAGCTTTCTCGAGTTGCTGCTACACCTGATCGAGGGCGAGGGCGAGGGCGGGCTCGCCCACCGCTGTCACGAGACCGCCACCGGCGCGATCATGACGACACCCGCCGTCGCGGTGCCGGAGCAGGCCGGGCTACCTGAGATGATGGCCGCCTTTCGTCGGCACCCGGGGCGCGGTATGCCGGTCGTCGATGTCCAGGGACGCTGCGTCGGCGTCCTGCTGCGCAAGGCCTTTCTCACCGCCTGCCACTTGGACGCCGCACCTTGAGCCGCGCGTCGGGTCTCATGGCGGGGTTCGGTGCCTACCTGCACAAGATGCGCGGGACGACGCGCGGCGGCCCACCGCGGGTGAGTCGCGAGGAGGTCCTGTGGTCTTGGGCCGGGGCCTTCATCGGCATCGGCGCGGTGGGCTGGCTGAATCAGCGCTTCTTTACCGGGACCGACCTCACCCTCGTGATCGGCTCGCTCGGGGCCTCCGCGGTGCTCGTTTACGGCGCCGTACGCAGTCCGCTCGCCCAGCCCCGCAACCTGATCGGCGGTCACCTGCTGTCGGCCCTGGTGGGTGTGGCCAGTTGGAAGCTGCTGCATGCGGACCCCTGGCTCGCCCAGGCCGTGGCCGTGGCGACGGCCATTGCCCTGATGCATCTCACCAAGACACTGCATCCGCCGGGTGGCGCCACCGCGCTGATCGCGGTGATTGGTTCCGACCAGGTCCACGCCCTGGGGTTTCTCTATGTGCTGGTGCCGGCCACGCTCGGGCCGCTGATCCTGCTGGTCGTCGCCCTCCTGGTCAACAATATCCCGCGCACCCGGCGGTATCCGGAGTTCTGGTTCTGATGACAGTGCGGGCGGCGGCGCCGCATCCGCGGGAATTTGCGGGTCAGTGCGCGGCGTCGGGGTCGATACCGAGGGCGCGCAGGCGCTCGGCAAGCTGCTCGGCGCGGGCATCCGCCTGCGCGGCGCGGGCGTCCGACTGCGCGGCGCGCGCCGCGGCCTCCCGCGCCTGCGCCTCGGCCTGCCGGGCGCCACGGGCCAGTTCGACCGGGCTCAAGAACGGCCGGCCGGTCGGGTCGAAGATCTCCAGGGTCTCGGCGCGCAGGGCAAAGCGGATGCCGAGCCTGGGGCTGGTCCAGCCGTTGACGTAGGCCACGGGGGCCAGCCGCCCGTCCTGGCGCAGCCAGACCTCCAGACGGTTGCGCTCGGGGTCGTAGAGGTAATACTCGGCGGCGCCGTGGGTGTCGTAGAACTCCAGCTTGTCCTTGAGTTCCTTGGGCCCGTTCGAGGGCGACTGGACCTCGAAAACCACCTGGGGGGCAATGCCGCCCTCCTCCCACTGTTTGTAGGACCCGCGCGGGCCCTTGGGCCGGCCGAAGACGACCATGGCGTCCGGGGCCATGGGGTTGGCGAGGCGCCGGTCCTGGACCGGGTACCAGAAGAGGTCACCGGCGACGAAGACCTCCGGCCGGTCGGCGAAGAGGATCTCCAGGTTCTCCTTGATCTTGACGATCCAGTCGAATTGCAGCGTGTTCTCCGCCATCGGGGCTCCGTCGCTGTCGGGATAGGGGTCGGCGGGGTCGAAACGGGGCACTGGGTTCATGGTGCTGGCTCCGGGCCGGGGGCCCTCTGTCGGTCGGAGTATGTCGGTCTGACTCGCTGCTCAGAATAGCAGCGGCACGGGGGGAACGACACCGCGTTGGCGGTGTGACCCGTAGGGCGGAACGCGCAGCGGTTCCGCCATCTGCGTTGCGGGGAACGGCGGATCAGCCTGCGGGCATCCACGGCGCTGGGTGCGAACAGAACCGATGGATGGGGCGACCCCGGTAGCGCCGGGCGCGCACGCCGCACTAAAGGACGGCCGCCGCCGGTCCTTGGCCGGTGCGATGGCCGTGATCATCGTTCCGGCCACCGGGCATCGTAGGGTGGACAAGCGCAGCGCAGTCCACCAGCGGCGGCGCGGGCTTCGGCGGACTGCGGCTGGCGCTTGTCCACCCTACGGCCGGAACCACGATCAAGGCCAGTGCGATGATCGAGGGCCACCGGCACTGGCGAGGCGCCGGTGGTTCTGAAGCCCTGATGGCGCGGCTACTGGACCTTGATGCGCAGCAGCTCCTCCCCGTTGGGGTCGGTCAGGTGGACAGCGCAGGCGATGCAGGGGTCGAAGCTGTGGATGGTGCGCAGGATCTCCAGCGGCCGCTCTGGGTCGTGCAGGGTCTGACCCTCCAGGGAAGCCTCGTAGGGACCGCATTGGCCTTGCGGATCGCGCGGGCCGGCGTTCCAGGTGCTGGGCACCACCGCCTGGTAATTGGCAATCTTGCCGTCCTCGATCACCATCCAATGGGCCAGCGCGCCGCGCGGGGCCTCCATGTGGCCCACGCCCTGGGCCTTCTTGGGCCAAGTCTTGGGATCCCAGAGGGCGTCGTTGAAGGTGCGCGTATCGCCGGCCCGGATATTGGCCAGCAATTGCGCGTACCAGCCGTCCATGGCGTCGACCATGACCTTGGTCTCCAGGGTGCGGGCGGCGGTGCGCCCCATGGTGGAGTACAGTGCCTCGATCGGCAGGTCGAGGGTCTGGAGGGTCGAGTCCACCAGGGCCTTGGTCTGTTCGTGCCCGGTGGTGTAGAGCATCAGCACCCGCGCCAGCGGGCCGACCTCCACCGGTTTGCCGCGCCAGCGCGGGGACTTGAGCCAGGAGTATTCCTGGTCCACATTGAGTTGCTCATAGGGCGGCTGCGGCCCGGTGAAGGCGAAGGTGGTCTCGCCCTTGTAGGGGTGTAATCCGACCTCCTTGCCGCCCTCGTAGGCGTACCAGGCGCGTGCGACGAACTCCTGGATCTCGTCCTCCTGGTGCAGGTCCACGGGCTCGATATGCGAGAGGTCGCGGTTCAGGATGACCCCGCCCGGTACCAGATAAGTGCTCGGGTCGCCGAAGCCATCGGCGGGGAAATCGCCGTAACACATGAAGTTGCCGACGCCCTCCCCGACCTTGAACCAGTCCTTGTAATAGCCGGCGATGGCCAGGGTGTCCGGCAGATAGACCTGATCCACGAAGTCGCGCATCTGGGTGATGACGTTGCGGACCGTTTCCAGGCCGATCACATCCAGGGCGGTGCCGGCCTGACTGCCGGACGCCAGACTGATGGCGCAGGGCATACCGCCGACCACCATGTTCGGGTGTGGGTTCTTGCCGCCGAAGATGGCGTGGAGCTTGACGACATCGCGCTGCCAGGCCAGGGCGTCCAGATAGTGGGCGACGGCCATCAGGTTGGCCTCCGGGGGCAGCTGATAGCCCGGGTGGCCCCAGTAGCCGTTGGCGAAGATGCCGAGCTGGCCGGCCTCGACAAACCCCTTGAGCCGCTTTTGCACGTCCGCGAAATAGCCCGGCGAGGAGCGGGGGTAGCTGCTGAGCGACTGGGCCAGGGCGGAGGTCGCCTTGGGGTCGGCGCTCAAGGAGGAGACCAGGTCCACCCAGTCCAGGGCATGCAGGTGATAGAAGTGCATGACATGGTCGTGGACATACTGGGCGCCGATCATCAGGTTGCGGATGAGTTGCGCATTGGGCGGGATCTCGTAGTGCAGCGCATCCTCCGCCGCGCGCACCCCGGCCAGGCCGTGGACCAGGGTGCAGACGCCGCAGATGCGCTGCACGAAGGCCCAGGCGTCGCGCGGGTCACGGCCGCGCACGATGGTCTCGATGCCGCGTACCATGGTGCCCGACGAATAGGCCTGCTGGATGACCCCGCCGTCCATCTGTGCCTCGATGCGCAGATGGCCCTCGATGCGGGTGATGGGGTCGACGACGATACGTTCGCTCATGCCGGTACTCCAGGCTGGGATGCGGTTGCGGCGGGGGCCGGCGGGTCGATGAGATGGTCGGCGACCAGTTCCACCAGGCTGGCCACCTGCTTGTCCCAGTGGTTCTTGATCCGGCCGGCCTCGAAGTTCAGCCGGCAGCTCGCGCAGCTCACCACCACGGTGGTGGCACCGGTGGCATTGACCTGATTGATCTTGATCTTGAACGACTCATCCCGCAGCCGGGTGGCCCGCTCCAGGAGGAAGATGCCGGCCCCGCCGCCGCAGCACCAGTTGTATTCACGGCCCGAGGGCAGTTCCACGTAGTCGGCGTTCATCGCCTGGAGCACCGCCCGCGGTTGCTCGAAGGCACCGCCGCGGCGGCCGGTCTTGCACGGGTCGTGGTAGGTGATCTTCCCCTCGATCGGGGTGAGATTGAGCCGGCCCGCCTTGGCCTGGCGGCCCAGGTACTCGGACATGTACACCATCTCGAAGGGCAAGGCGCCGCCCGCGACCATCGGGTTCCAACGCAGGGCCGGGTAGGCGTGGCCGCACTCGGCGATCACCAGGGTCTTGGCCCCGATGCGCTGGGCCGCGGCCGTGATGGAGGCCGACTGCTGCCGCCACAGGGCCATGTCACCGGAGAGCAGACCGAAGTTGGCACTCTCGAAGCCGTCGCTGCAGATGGTCCAGTCCACCCCCAGGTGGTTCATGATCCTGGCCGTCGCCAGCAGGCCGTTGCCGTTGGCCACCAGGTCGACCGCGGAACTCAGCACCATGACCTCGGCGCTGGGCTTGTCCAGCGGGATCGCGACCCCGTAATGGTCGCGGATGGTGTCGACTATCTTCAGCAGGGCGTCGCTGGAGGCGCCGAAGATGGTCCCGCGATGCTTTTGCTCCGCGGTCAGGGCCGCCAGTTCCGGCGGCACCAGTTCCGCGGCCACCAGGGCGCTGCGCAGGTGATGGACCAGGGAGGCGGTGTCGATGCCCATCGGGCAGACCATGGTGCAGCGTCCGCACTCCGAGCAGGAGTCGTAGACCAACTCCTGCAAGGCCTCCAGGTCCTTGAGCTTGACTGGACTCGTGATCAGCTTGAACCACCAGCGGAAGGGGCCGATCTCACGCTGATAGATGCGTCGGTAGAGCTCCATCTTGCGCATGGGGGCGTACTTGGCCTCGCCCGTCGCCTGGAAGAAGTGGCAGGCGGTGGTGCATTGGCCGCAATGGATGCAGCTCTCCAGCCACACCGCCTCGCCGGCGTTGGTCTCCGCGATCAGGGTGTCGATGGCGCGCTCGACCCGGACGTCATCCGCCAGGGTGGGCTTGGGCGCCATCTCGCGCAGCATCCCGATCTGGCCCGCGAAGCCCTGGCAGACCTGCTCGAAGGTCGGAAAGATCGCTGTCACGGCGGTTGACGTGCTCATATCTGGACCCCCTTGTGGGCGTAGGTGAGACCGCTTTGGGCGCGGGAGAAGACAAACCAGATGGAGTGCATCAGCTTGCTGAAGGGGAACCAGATGAACAGCAAGGCCACGCTCAGGATGTGGATCGCCAGCATGGTCTCGTAGCGCGGCCCCAGATGGGCAAAGGCCATGAGCCCGGTGATCAGCGGGGCGGCGACCAGGACCCAGGTGATGTAGTCACCCCGATTGGAGCAGTAGATGGACGGCTTGGTCACGCGTCGCATGATCAGGGCGAACAATGAGACCAGGGCGACGATGCCGACCGCCACCCCGGCCGCGTTGGGGAGCGCCGGCCAGGAGGTGCCGGTGAGGCTCTGGATGAATTCGATGTGCGCCGTGATGCCGACGACCACGATCAGGGTAGCGAAATGAAAGACATAGGCGACAACCGTCTGGTAACGGGTGGCGACGTTGAACTCGCCGCTGGGCCAGGCGCGGCTGAACACGGTACGATAGCCTTTGTAGTTGCCGAAGGCGTCCCGCGGGCGGGACAGGTCAGCCCCGCGGGTCAGTGCCAAGACGCCGAGCAGGCGCCAGATGGTGCCGGCGACCAGGATGATCAGCGCCCAATGGATCGCTGGGCCGCGTGCAAACTCTAACAATGTCATGGGGATGTCCTCCACTTGATCCGTTGATCGGATCGCTTTGTTATTCGTTGGCCGCGTGGGCGGCCGCCTTCTTTTCCTTCTTGCCGCGGGCGAGCACTGCGGCACCGGCACCGGCCACGGCACCCACCACCGCGGCCGAGGCGATCTTGGGTGTGGTTCCGAACTGGCCGTCGGCGATCGATTCATAGATCCCGGCGCTATCCCAGAAGCCGGACTCGGAGCAGCCGATGCAGCCGTGGCCGGACTGGATCGGGAAACTCACCCCCTGATTCCATTTCACATGGGCGCAGGCGTTGTAGGCCACCGGGCCCTTGCAGCCCAGCTTGAAGAGACACCAGCCCTTGCGTGCGCCCTCATCGTCGAAGGTCTCGGCGAAGAGTCCGCGGTCATAAAAGGGGCGGCGGTAGCAGCGGTCGTGGATGGTCTCGCCGAAGAAGGCGAGCGGCCGCCCCATGGCGTCGAGGGCCGGCAGGGTCCCCAGGGTCAGGTAGTGGGCGATCACCCCGGTGATCGCCTGCGGCAAGGGGGGGCAGCCCGGGATGTTGATGATCGGCTTATCCTTGATGATGTCCGAGACCGGGACGGCGCTGGTGGGGTTGGGTGCGGCCATGGGCAGGCCGCCGTAGGCCGCGCAGGTGCCGACGGCGATCAACGCCGCCGCGTTGGCCGCGGAGTCCTTGAGCATGTCCAGGTTGCTGATGCCGGCGATGGTCGAGTAGGCCTTCACCGTCGGGATGGAGCCGTCCACCAGCAGCAGGTACTTGCCCGCGTGCTCGCGCATCGCCTCCTCCCGTGCGGCCTCGGCGGCCCGTCCGGACGCGGCCTGCAGGGTGTGGTGATAGTCCAGCGAGATGAAGTCGAACATCAGCCCCTCGATCGTCGGGGCGTGGGAGCGGGTCAGGGCCTCGGTGCAGCCGGTGCATTCCTGGAAGGACAGCCAGATCACCGACTGGCGTCGGGCCTGCTCCAAGGCATCGGCCATCACCGGGATCAGGGATGCCGGCAGGGCCATTACCGTGGCGGTAGTGGTGCAGAACTTGAGAAAGTCGCGGCGACTGACCCCTTGGCTGCGCAGCAGTTCGCCAAGGGTTGACGTGTGGGCCATGGGTGTTCCTCCTCATCTTATTTAGTATTTTCTCAACGGGCATCAGCGTGCGGGGCCTGCGACTGCGAAGCGCCGCGTGCCGTGCCTGGTGAGTGGTGACCGGCCAAAGTCACAGTAATTGATTATTCGCAATCGTTCTGAATAGGCGCCTCCGGGTTCTCGCTTGGTTGAACAAAAGACGCGCCTTGGTGTGCGGTGCGGCGTGGCGTCTTTTTTATTCCGTCAATGCGGCTTGATACTATAGGGGCAGGTGCCGGCCCGGGTTGATCTGGATCAGTTCAACGACGCAAATTGCATCGCAGCGCGCATTCTTCATAGTCCGCGGCCGGAGCATTGGAAAACGCGGACTGAATGCTGGATAAGCAAATAATTATACGATTAATTGCTTATTAAATAATCAGCTTAATTGCTTATGTGTTTTATTGCCGGTGCCGAGTGGCAGCCAGGGCCATGGCAGCGGCAGGCGCAATGGCCCGCGCGAGTGCTGAGGCAGGCTACTTGTGGTGGGGGCGCAGTCCTTGCGGGCGCTGGGGCCAAAGTACATCAGGCAACGCTTGTCGCGTCGTTGTCGTTGTCGTCGTCGATGGGCAAAGCGCAGCGTGCCCATCCTCCAGACCTCGACGCGGCCTGGATGGGCACGCCCGGTCGACGCCACGACAGGTCCGCACCATCGCGCGCGGGCTTTGCCCATCCTACGGGGTTCGCGTGACCACATCACTCTGGAGGGGCGCGACCTTCGCTTCCGGATCGCGCGGTAGGGCGGATGCCCGCAGGGCGATCCGCCATCGCGGTGGCACCTAAGAGGCCGAACCGCCTACGGAGCCCCGCAGGCTGCCCGAAATTCCGACCGGTTGGCCCATGAGCTTCGCCAGACGCATGGTGCTGGATACGGAATCGGTGCCGGCCTTGGCCTTTTTGCCGGGAGGAATAAGGCCTCGATCATCGTTCCGGCCAGTGGCTGATGCGCACCCAGCGTCTCACGGTGGGGGTTGGCAGCAAGCTCAAGCCCCCACAGAGACGCAGGTTAGAAGAAATCTCTCACGGAGACACAAAGACACGGAGATCCGGACCTGTCTTTCTCCGTGTCTTTGTGTCTCCGTGAGAGAAATTCCTGGACCAGGGGTGAGCAGCGATGGCCGGAACGATGACCAAGGCCAGGAATAAGTCAAGACCTGACCCCATCCGTTTCAAGACCTGACCCCATCCGTTTCGCTTCCACCCGTGCCCACGCTGTTTCAGGGCTCATTGCCTTCTCGTGTCCCAACACTGACGGTTTCATCGTTTCACCTCGTCCGGGAGCCCCCGGGGCTTCCCGAGTTCTCCAGCGTCTCTGTTCCTGCATGCCACGGCCTGAGGACTCCGGCGGATCTCCCCACCCAAGCCATTGCGGGTGGTTCGTGTTGCCTTCCAGCAAGTTAAGACTGTCGGCTTCCGCATCTTGGCCTTTCGAAGCTGTACCAGCACTTCAGGGAGCGCGACCTCCCCTGCGGCCTACAGGATTCTCTGTGTACGCTTGCCCCGTCTGTTGTTCGCAGGTTACCCTACTCCGCAACGGGACCAACACTCGATAC
>Ga0247837_1010272_pt1 | contig 10786 bp, 6 predicted proteins | sample LaCtaG_2_FD_187115 | JGI IMG/M metagenome (GOLD analysis project Ga0247837, IMG submission 187115) | Freshwater microbial communities from meromictic Lake La Cruz, Castile-La Mancha, Spain - LaCruzMarch2015_14.5m | ecosystem: Environmental > Aquatic > Freshwater > Lake | place: Spain: Castile-La... | reverse complement strand
AGTTTCTGCAGTCACAAAACTTGCGATACACTGACATTACTTTAAAAGGTCCCCCCACAGCCAAGGTGTTCACAGATACTTTACTCTGGGTGAAGTGGATTGACTTTCACGAAGAGAATGCAAAGTTTGCGTTGGTTTGTTCTTCAGCGAACAGAAGCAAGGGATCCGACGGGTACTCAGTTGATCCATCACTGATTGGTTCGTTTAAGTCAGAGGACCCCGAAGATTTAGCCTTAGACTTTTAATATGTGTAACAAATCTTAGAAAATTGATCCTGCAGCTTGCAACCACTGCGTACCGTCGTACCAGTAAAAGAAACCAGCACCAAATGCAATCTGACCGAGGACACCAGAGGTAGCAGAGCTTGCAGGAGGTGGAGAGACAATTTTGGGTATTGTAGAGGAAACCTCAATCACTCCCGCACCACTCACAGTTATTGTTGTTCCGTCAGGAATTACTCCACCGAGTGCACCTGTTGTTGCTACCTTCAATGAAATTGTTCCTGATGTTGATATTGGTCCTCCGATTAACCCATTGCCAGTACTTACTTGGGTGACTGTCCCTGTGCCAGCAATACCCCCACTACCACTCACACCCGACAACGAGTAACCTAAGAAAGTGGTGTCAGTGGCAGGAGGAACAGGAGAGAAGTCAATGGAGTCTCCAACAATTACAAAAGATTGTCCAGGTATTTGAAGAACTCCTCCCAAGGAAATTAAAACATTCTCGTTTGTACCTGGGAAGTAAGGTACACCACCGATCGCAAGTGTGAATATAGTTTGTGACCCATTAAACTGACTTGATATATTGTCAAACTGAATGAAGGTAGCTCTGGGAACATCCGGACCCACATTAAAATAAGTCCAGACACCAGCAATTTGAATAAACCAGTCACCATCATTTGCTGAGATTGCGGTTGAAGTTCCAGTTGGAGTGAAAGTTCCAGGAGTGGTTACAATTACAAAGAATTCGTTGGTTGCAAGAGTAGGAACTGGAAGAAAGCTACCGACGACAAATCCGCTTGCTGTTGCTTCCGGTGTTACCGATGCCATACGCCCTGTAGAGGCGTTGATTGTTCCTGCAAATGTCAGGTTGTTAGATATTGCTAGTGCGTTAATTTGTTGCTGAAGGCTGAAACCCGCAGAGGCAGTGAGTGCTTTGGTGAAGTCGTTGGTGACAGTGTTGTCAACGAGCTGGACAACACCGGGAAGGATGGTAGTTGCGTTGGGGACGCTCAGGATTCCAGACCCTGTGATATTTAAGTTTGACCCAACAATTACAACCCCAGGAAGTCCAGTGGTTGCAACTGGTACAGTAATTATTCCTGTTACAGGATCAACGTCAATATTATTACCAATTTGAACTACCCCTAACTGAGTAGTTGAGGTTTTTTGAATTTGCACATTTTGTGCAAACGTAATTTTTCCAGTGGCATCTACAGTGAACTGCCCAACTTCAATTGAGTTACCGTATGTCGCAGGAATAACTCCGGTCGCAGTCCCAAGTAGTAACCAAGTTTGGTCAATAGCACTCCACTGATATACATTTTGTCCCGGGAGGGGGACAGTCGGGTATATCTGACCGTTAAATGCGGGTATTGGAAATACTAGAAGGGACATGTTGCCATCTACACTCTACGTAATAAGGTTTTACCCCGCTATCGGATTGAGGTCTTAAAACGCGGAGGAACTGCTACCACCACCAAGGGAAGGGATAACAGGGTTGTAGGTCCAGGGAATAGGGACAGCGGGACCGAGTTCCGGGATCACAGTGCCGAGCACTTGACCAGTAGCAGCGACGCGGAAAGTTGTGCGGTAGTCGGTGCCTGTGTAGCAGTTACCCAACGAGTCGTACTTATAGGGAGCAGGCAGGCCAGCGTCGTAAGGAATGACAGTGTCAGTGCCAGGAATATAGATTTCAATCTCGGGTTCGCCGATGCCAGGGGGTAGGTTGTTGAGTTCGGAGAAGTAAGAAGGTTGCATATCGAGTGGGCCAGCACCGCCACGGCCACTGACGAAGATGCCGTAGGGGGGTGTGACAACGCTATTTACTTCATCGACTGTGGTTGCGTTGGCGATTGCTTCCACCTGGACTGCCAGGTTGTCGGAAACAACTTGTTGCGCGGCGATGACGGTTTGGTAGGTGGCAGGGCGATCAACTTCGAGGGCGGCGCCCGCAGCGGCCAGGGTCTCGGCGGAGTAACCGCTGATGGCCGCAATGTTAGAAATTTCTTTGTTGGCAGTCGTCTTCACCTCACCAGTCGCATAGTTTTGTGCTGTAGGTAGGGGGCGGGGAGTGTAGGTCCAGGTTTGGTTGGCAATCTCACCGTCGATGGTGTAGACAGGGGTGAAAATATAGAGACCAGTGTTGGCAGTCGGAGTGGTTTCTACAACTGGATAAAAACTCTGGTAGTTGAGGACCTCGATGCTGACTGTCTGAGTGTTAATACCGAAAAGCTCCAACATCTGGTAAGATGTATAGGTCTGAAGGGTAGCTGAGCTGTAAAAGAGTGTGTAGTCGCTGGGATTCATCTTACTACTTTAGGACTTTACTTATAAAGGTTTTACCCCGTTTCGCTCAGCGAAACATTTGCGGAGGGAATGCGAAGCATTCCCGACCATTTGGCGTACGCCAAACAGAGAACGCTAGGGAGTAAACACGGGAAACTCAGGCCCACCCAGCAACAGGGTGTGAACGTAAGCATGTTGTCCTGTAGTCTCTTGGTACTTGCAGCGTCGGTCCCAGGCAGCATCCACCGTTGGAAAGTCCTCGGGTGGAGCATCAGGGAAGAAGACGCGATATCCTGTGATGAATGTTTGTTGTTGTTGGTCCATAGTGCTTTATTGTGTGTGTGGAGGGAACTCTCTCGAAATCCCATTCTGATTCGTCAGAATCAGGCAGCGACTCGTCGGATGGCACGAGCGTAGCCAGGAGTACCCGCCTTGTTTGTTGTACGGAGTTTGCCGTCTGATAGTTGATATCCTTGAACGTATTCGAAATCTATTTGAGTGGCGGTCCAGTACTGCTGGGCGGTGTAGAAGCTTTGGCCCCCACCAGCTTTAAACAATGCCGAAGTGGTCTGAACAGGGTAAGTACTTGTCCAAGCACCGCTAGGGGGCACTGCGTTGGGGTTGCCGGGACCAAAAATCCAGTTACCCTGTGCTGTTGGTTTCAGTGTGGAGTATATGATTGCAATTTCTCTCCAAGCCGGAAGGTACCAGTCGGTGTATCCACCAATGTTAAGCGAACGACAAAATTGGAATGCACCATGAGCGCTGTCGTTACCAGCATCGCTTGCCGGTTTACCGTAATAGGAGTTATTGAAGGTTGATGTAGGAAGGTCAAGAGTATCAGTCGTCTTCCAACTTGGCTGGGCTTCTCCGGTCGCTACAGGTGATACAATCAAGTTGTAAATGGTATCTACAAGAGGTAGAGTACCGTCATCTTGACCGGCAAATATTTTGATCTGCCCACCAAAGTAGCCACCTTCCATTGGCACACCAGGTCCAAGGGGCCAACTCGCCGCTGTAGCGAAGCTACTCCAAGCCGAGAGGTTTGACAGTGTTGCAGTGGCATTCGAGGTACCATATTGAACTCTTCCGTAGAAGGTACGAGAAGGAGTCAGGTCAGCCTTAGGGATAAGCACTGTGGTGAAAGGTGCACTGAAGACAGCATAGGGTGAGCCGCTGATTTCTGTGTATAAAAGTGGGTCAGGGGGTTCGGTTATGGGAGCAGGGGGAGTAGGTATTACGAATGTGGTGTCCTGAACATTTGCGCCTACAGTCCAAGTACCAGAGGAAGGATTGACTGCGATGGAGTTTGTCCCCAAAGTTACGTAAGATACGAAACCGGATGCGTCAGTACTAGTTCCAGACTCGATAAGAGCGTCTCCTGAGTGGAAGTAGGTGAGGCTGTCTGAGTTTGTTAAGGTAAGTTCTGTCGACAGAGGTGTCTGAGTAGCATTTGTATTCGTCCAGTTATTCGACCCTCCTGAGGAATCCTGCCCAAGATTAGCACCGTTGGAGAAGTTTAAATAGGTACTATTAGAACCTGAGTAAGTTCCACCGTATGCGATTGGCTCCCAAATACCACTAACAGACTGACCAAAGGATGTGGGGCTAAGAGCTTGTCCATCTATAATGTACAGGTTGGACAAGCTTCCAAATAAGTTGCTAGTCGTTACTGGTGTAGGCGTATAGGAACCTATTCTAAACGCTTGCGCACTTGTGTTCATTGCTGTAACAAGACCTAGCGGGCACGAGGCAGAACCAGCTACTCTGACTCCGTCCAGGTAGAGAATCACTCGGTCTGCTTGCACAGCGTTGTCAGTGTCAACAACCAAAACGATATTAACCCACTTGTGGATTTGGAACGAACTGGCAGGACTTGTTAAAGTGAAGGGAGCAAGAAAACCTAAATTTACCTTAATACTTCCATCAGACAAACACTGAAGACCTACTGTCCGGGGGTTAGTATCGCTAGTACGCTGAGACTGAAGAATATACCCCTGTTGATATGGGGAAGAAGGAACGTACCAACAAGAGAGAGTCCATTTTTTCTGATCTCCTGTTGTTGACGGTGTTCTTGAAAAGTATGCAGTGGTGTCAAAAAATGCCGCAGAAACTGCTCCTGGTCCTGGTTGAGCTACTGAAACACTTTGAATTGCACTTGTTTCAGGGGTGGCACCAATTGCTCTCCACACTTCCCAAAGACTGCTGGTTTGGGGTGTGCCTGCACCATTGAGTGGTACATAGGTATCAGCAATGAGTTGAATACCCGCAGGCCCAACTGCATTGGGGTTGAGGTTGGTGGCACCGTTTGCAGGCGAAGTTATCGACGGAGTGGTGATTTCTGGGGTTACATTCGCAGTGGTAACACTCCATGCTGCGGTTGTTGTTCCGACATTCACCGTAATAGTATAATCAGTTAAAACAACAGCTCCCACATCACCTTTGAACTGCAAAGTTGCACCGGGAGGTGCCGATACAGTGGTTCCACTTGTCGGAACAGTGACGTAGGCACCAGAGTTGATCGAAACCTGAAGGTTTGTCAGAGTGTCGGGGCTACCAACAGTGTAGGTGATGTAGGCCTCAGAGTTTGTACCAGCCAGAGTCACAGAACCTGAAGTCGCTGTGGAGCTTAGGGCTTGACCGGTGATGGCAGTAAGTGTGAAAGTGTCTGGATTACGGTCCAACGTCAGCGAGTAACTATTGGTGTTGACACCGTTTGTCAAAGTGCCTGTGATGGTTGTGCCACTCGCAGCGCCACCGCAAGGGGCAGTCGTGAGCCACTGCACTGTTACAGTATCACCGTTATTGACAGTTGTGGGACCTTGGTTGAACGAACCCGCACCAACCTTGAACTCTATACAACTGGTGCTTGTTAGCGAAGTGGTACCATCTGCCCAAGTGCCGGAAGCAGTACCAGGAATGTCGCTTGGTCCCGCAGCTAATGCCGGTGGAAGGTTGGGAAAGTCAGGAGTAGCCGAGGTTGTTGCAGTAAAGGTTGCCGAAGTACCCGAAGAAGCATCGCCTACTGTGATTTCAGCAGTGTAACCAGTCGAAACGGTTGCACCAGTCGTCAGACGAACTGTGAGCGTTTCTCCGGAGTTAATGGTGAAGGAAGTGCCGCCAGTGGCTGGAATGTTGCTCCAAGTTGTGCCGCCATCGACGGAACCTTGAATCGAAGTGCCGGTGGAGGTAGCACCGTAAGTAACGTACGCAGAAGTATTTATGCCTGACAGTGTAACGGAATTTGAAGCACTGACCGAGTTCAGGTTGACGTTTGTCGTCGGTGTGAAGGTAAAGGCCGCAGGGAAACGGTCAATGGTAAAGCTATAGCTGTTGGTGTTGGTACCATTTGTCAAAGTGCCTGTGATGGTTGTCCCATTGGCCGCGCCGCCGCAAGTGCCACTTGTGTCCCACTTTTCGTAAACGGTGTTACCGTTTGTTACGCTGAGGGGACCTTGGTTGAAGGTCACGTTGTCAGTTGAAATCAGCAAACAACCAGTTGAAGTCAGCGTGGTAGAACCATCAGCCCAAGTACCAGAAGCCGTGCCGGGAACAGTGGTGGGGCCAGTTTGCAAACTAGAGGGAAGACTGGGGAACCCGGCAGTGCCAGTGGTTGCAGTGAAGGTACCAGAAACACCGGAACCTGCTTGGCCAGCGTCAACAACAAGTTGATAAGACGTGGTTGGGCTTGTGCCGGTTGTAAAGGAGAAAACGAGGCTCGCACCTGGAGGCGCTGTGAGTGTAGCGGCTGGAGTTGCAGGGAGGCTAACAGCAGCTGCGCCGTTGATACTTACCTCCCAGAGAGACCCTGTGGAAGTACCAGAGTTGTAGCTCAGGTAGGTTGGAGCGTTTGTACCAGACAATGTAATGGCTGCCGCAGTGGCAATCGCGCCAGGAATAATGTTGGTAACTGGGGTGAAGGAAATTGAGGCTGGTGTCCGATCAATCGTCAGCGAGCCGCAAACAGAATAGTTAGTGTCAAAGAGGCAACCATCAATAAAGGTACCGTCTGGAGCATCAGCACAGAGAGCACCAGGTGCCCAGCGAGTGCAAATGGTGTCGCCGTTAACAACTGCTGTGGGTCCTTGTCCGAAGGCACCGCCATTCTTATTAAACTCAAGGCAATTGTCAGCCTGAAGCGTTGTAGAGCCAGAAGCCCAAGTGCTGCAAGAAGTGCCGTCAGTTGTGGTTGGTGCCGAAGGCGGAGTTGGACCAGGGAACGGAGGGCGGTCGATAGGTCCAAACTGTGCAGTTGGGGCACTTGCTGCAGTTCCATTCACGTCAGTTGCAGTGAATACTACAAAGACAGTGTCGCCAAACTCAGCGGCTGTGGTGACGTAGGTAGCTCCACCTGTTTGCAACAGAGTGCCGGTTGTGTTCTCATACCACTTCCAAGAAGTTGTTATGGGAGGAGCACCACCATTGTAAGTACCTGGAGTGTAGGTTAGAGTGGAACCGATTAGAGGGTTTCCTGTGATTGTACCAGGAGAGACGATATAGAACGAATCAACAATACTGATACCAGCATTGATGTATGCACTGCGATTTCCAACCCGAATGTTTGCTGTGTAGGTTGTGCCGTTTGGAGAAACAGGAGCGTCAGTGAAGATGATTTCAAATGTTAGTGACCCAGTGGCATCTGCAACATTATTCGAGAACGAGAAACGACCGCCATTCACATAGGCATTCAGGTCAGTAATCGTTACAAACTGGAACGGAGCAAGACCAATTACAGTTACAGTGTTGATAACAGTAACCACAGCACCTGAGGAAACTGTTGTTGCAGAAGTTACGTAAGGGTTAAGATTAGTACCAGAACCACTTGCGAACGCAGGGGAAGCACTTGTGTTTGCAGGAAGAACAGGGTAGCCAGCGTCTGCGGCAGAGGCCCAACGAGGAGTCCCAGAGGTGCAGTTTTCGTAAACAAGCAGCTCACCCACTGTGCAGTCAAACCACAAGTCACCGATAGAAGGTGAAGAAGGGGCAACCGCATTTACATAAACACCCGCAGAACCCCAAACAAGGGCATTTGAGGTACTTAATTTAAGGAATTGGCCGACTGTACCAGTAGCGTTTGGCCAGACATATCCATTAAATGCGGAAGCATTATTTAATTTTACAAGACCGACTACACTTGAGGCATCTACAGAAATTGTGCCATCAGTATCAATAAATATTCCAGCACCCTGCTTTACCCCTTGTACTTCTCCAGGAAGTACAACTCCTTGGGCGCTATCACCAGAAATTAACTGTGCTCTTGTAAGGGCCATTTTTGTCTCTGCAAAACAAACTGTTGATGAGTTTTACCCTAACTCAGGGAGAAGGGCAGGATAACTATTTGAGGAAAACCAAATCGTATTGAGTTGGGGCCTGAAGCCAATTGAGAGAAGTTTAGAGTGATGAAGAATGATCCCCCAGCGGGGTTCACCAATGCAACTTGGTCTGTTCTGGTTAAGAACGCGCCGGTGTTGTAAAACGTTCCAGAGCTGTACCCTGCAATAAGTCCTGCTAACCCCTCTTGGAAATCACCTTCGTCTGGAAGAGCTTCCCCAGTGACTTGAATATCAACCCGAGGGTTTGTTATGAACCCGAACCCGGCTGCTGCTGAGTAATCGCCGCCGCCAACGCTGGTAATTTCACAACGAGTCCGCGTTTGTAACAAAGCAAATTCTGCTCCAGCAGGATAGTCGATCTGGTAAGGACCCAAAGATTGAGTCACGGCTCCCATTCCACCGGGTTCTCCCCAGACCACACTCGTTCCCGGCACAAGGTATTGAGGCGGGTAATTTGTGATTAACCCTGAGGCCAAAGATATTGTCACATTTCCTGTGGCCTGACTAACATTTATGCCAAACCCGCCAATGTTAGAGAGTACCCCAGTGTTAGAGACCGTAGTAATATTAGTACCTGCAGTTGCCACACTGATGCCAGGACCTGCTGTCAGAGCCCCGTTACCATCCAATGTTGACCATGAAACATTAGTACCATCGGTAGTTAGGAACTTTTTGTCGTTTGCAGATTGCGGAGGAAGAATATTATTAGCAGCTCCCGGCTGTGTGGTGGCTCCCGTGCCACCGTTGGCCAGAACAAGGGTGCCCCCAACCTGAACAATGCCGGCCTCTGGTGTAGGAATCCCAGTAAAAGTAAGCCCTGTTGTACCAGGGTCAATTTCGTGAATGAAAGTTCTCCAGACAATACCGTCATAGAACTCGGGAACTCCCTCGGTAGTGTTGTACCGAAAGTAACCCGCTTGCGGGTCATTTTGTCGTTGAGCTGTTGTTCCTGGTACAATGACTGCAGAGGGAGTACCTACTAAAGGAACAGTCTGATGGACAAAAGTTTCAATATTAAAATCAGTAGCATGAACCTGTACCCACTTTACACCATTGTAAAACTCCAAGGTGTTAAATGTGGTACTGTACCTAAACTGCCCAGTAAGAGGTCCGTCTGTCGGAATACAATAACAATCTCGTTGTGCTGAGTCTCCCACTGGAAGAAGCACAGCAGAAGTCATATTGTTTGTGTATATTAACCCCGATGTAGTCGCACTGTCAGCAACTGCGAAGGCAGTGTTTATACCTACATTTTGAAGAGTGTAGGTTTTTACACCTGTGCCAACAATAAGTTGCCCTTTGGCAGTAAAAACATTTTTAAAGAAATCATCCGACACATCGTCCCACCTGAGAGTGCCATCATCAGCTGTGGTGAGAACTTGGTTGTCGGTGCCATTCAGACTCGGCCAGATATAGCTGTTAAACGCACTGACGTTATTTGTTTTTACAACACCTGTAATCGTAACTGGATCTACTGAAATTGCCCCATTGGCGGAGATTGTTATGCCAACACCTCTTTTTACACCCTGTACTTGCCCCCGAAGGACAGTACCCTGGGAGGTGTCTCCTGAGAGGAGCTGTGCTCTAGTTAGTGACAAAACGATCTCCCCCGCCTATGTAACAGTTTTACCCCTTAGAGTTATGAGATGACGCTTGAGATAGCGTAGAAAGTTGTACCGAGTGCAGGGGCACTGGAGAAAATAATCACATCGCCAACAATGGTATAAGCATTGCCTGCTCCAGGAATCTGTGGAACACCACCCAGAAAAACAAGAATGTTCGTAGAAGGAGTCGGGGTGAAGGGATTACCACCTAGTTCCAGGAAGAAAGAGGTGGCAAGGTTGTTAAACTGTGGGCCAATGTTATCGAGTAAAACCAACTCAGTTGTAGCTGGAACTTCCCAACTCAGAACACCTGTACCATCAGTAGTTAACTGCTCGCCGAATGCCCCATCAAGAAGAGGCCACCTGTAGTCGTTATATGCAGTTTGGTTTGCGGTACCAAGTGAAACAGTTGGGAACACAACATTCCATTTTGTTCCATCCCACGCATACTGAGTGGTTCCAGAAGTTCCGGGGTTTGCAGGGTACCGCTGTCCAATTGTTGGGGCTGAGGGAAATACGAGAGCAGCCATATTCTACTACTGAGTTATAACAGGTTTTACCCTGGTTTGCTATGCAAAACCTTTGCTGGGTTCGTTTTTCTGAGCTTCCAGAGAGGCGATGATTTGATCAATGTTGTAAAGGTCCTTCAGGTCTTCTTCTTCGTACGGCATCTCGTTAGGGTTTTGATCAAACTGAAATTTAAAGAGGTATGCTCCGGGAATTTCTTTTGCCGGTTTCTCCTTAGCTTGAATATTTTCATGTAAGTCGTGCCCGAATATTTTTGGACTTGTTGCATTCCACAAAACGGTAGATTTAAGACCAAGGCAAGCGGCGGCATGTTGAAGGCTCGAATCAATAAGTAGACGCTTGTCGGTAAGTTCAAGAAGGCCAACTAATTCTGTGTTCGATAATTGTTCGTTACGAACAAACACATTAGGTATTCTAGGTGCTGAAGGTCTGCATATTTGCATAATGAAATGCGTCTTTTTGAAATGATCTGCTACCTTTGAGGCTACATCGATGGGTAGGTCTCTCGCCCAACTGTAGGGATTTGTGTTGGTAAATAATCCGCCTGCAGTATGAATTAGTAAAAAAGGTTTCCCTCCTATGATTGGGTCGTAAAAATTCTTTATCGCACGACGCTGCTCAGGGTTGATCTTTATATAAGGCTTCTCACCGCTAAATTTCAAGTTGTACATCTTTGCCCACGTTTCAATCAGGGGAGACCGTTGCAGAACGTGTTGAGTATCGAAATATACCTCCTGAGCAAAGATTAGGGGATCTTTACCCTCGATGTACTCATCATAAAAATACTGGGTTCCGCCAAGAGGGTAGACAC
>Ga0247837_1010267_pt1 | contig 10791 bp, 17 predicted proteins | sample LaCtaG_2_FD_187115 | JGI IMG/M metagenome (GOLD analysis project Ga0247837, IMG submission 187115) | Freshwater microbial communities from meromictic Lake La Cruz, Castile-La Mancha, Spain - LaCruzMarch2015_14.5m | ecosystem: Environmental > Aquatic > Freshwater > Lake | place: Spain: Castile-La... | reverse complement strand
GAAGTCAAGGCGGTGCATGGCCGCGGCCAGGGACTGCACCGCCGGTTGACCCTGGGCCTTGGCCAGGGCCGGTTGCAAGGTGCGCAAGAGGTCCAGGGCCGCCAGGTCATCGTGGGCGAGGGCATCGCGCAGGGCGGCGAGCCGCGCCGCGTCGAGCGGGACCTCCCCGGCCGCGTCCGGCACGCCGGCGCCCGGTTCCTCCAGCCAGGGGGCTAGGCCCGCCAGCACCGCGGCGAACTGCGTGCCGAAGGCATCGAGCAAGGGGGTCAGATCCGGTTGCCGGGCGGTGATCGCCGCCTCCAGGACCGCCGCGCTCTGCACCAGGTCGTGGGCGCCGAGATTTCCCGCGGTGCCGCGCAGCGTATGCAGGGCGCGCGCCGCCTCGGGCCAGCGGCCGCGCTCCAGGTCGAGCCGAATCCGTTGCGCCGCATCGCCTTGCTCGGCGGCAAAGTCGCGCAGCATGGCCAGGAAGAAGTCCCAGTCGTGGTCGAGTTGGAGCGCCGCGCGGCGGGTGTCGAGGCCGGGGATGGCGGGAAAGTCCGCCGGGGGCCCCAGGTCGTGCTCCCCTGGTGACTCCCATGCCGGCGCCGGTGGGGGTGCCGGGGCCGCGGCCGCGGCGGGCGTGCTCCAGCGTTGGAGCACCGCTACCAGTTCATTGAGGTCCACCGGCTTGCTCAGGATGTCGTTGACCCCGGCGTCGCGCGCGGCTTGGCGCTGCTCCAGCAGCACCCCGGCGGTGAAGGCGATCACCGGCAGCGCGACCAGCTTCAATTCGCCGCGGATCGCGCGGGTGGCGGCGAGTCCATCCATCACCGGCATCTGGATGTCCATCAGGACAGCGGTGAAGCCCTGCGGCTGCGCCCGCAGGAGTTCCAGCGCCAGCCGGCCATCGGCGGCCAGGGTCGCGCGGGCGCCTTCGCGGGTGAGCGCGCGCTCGACCAGGTCCCGATTCATGTGACTGTCATCCACGACCAGGTAGTGCCGCCCACGCAGCCGCGGCCCGAGCCCCGGCGCGGGCGCCGGGACCGGGACCGGGAGGGCGTCGTCCACGGTGGCCCGCGCGTAGGGCAACTCGAACCAGAAGGTACTGCCGACCCCCAGGGCGCTGTCGCAGCCGAAGGTGCCGCCCATCAGCTCGACTAAGTGCTTGCAGATCGCAAGTCCCAGCCCGGTGCCGCCGAACCGGCGGCTGATGGTGCCGTCGGCCTGGGTGAAGGGCTGGCCTAAGGTGACCAGGTGTTCGGGTGCGATGCCGATGCCGGTATCGGCCACCTCGAAGCGCAGCCGCACCCGGTCGGCGTCCGCATCGGCCTGCCGGACGCGCACCTGCACCAGGCCCCGCTCGGTGAATTTCACCGCGTTGCCGACCAGATTGACGAGGACCTGCTCCAGGCGCAACGGGTCGCCCCGCAGCCAGTTGGCGAGCCCCGGCGGCGCGTCGATCCGCAAACCGAGCCCCTTGGTGCGGGCCATCTGGCCCATGAGGCTCTCGACCTGCGCCAGGATGGGCAGCAGCTCGAAGGGGCGCGTCTCCACCTGGATCTGTCCCGCCTCGATCTTGGAGAGGTCGAGGATGTCGTTGATGATGCCGAGCAGTGTCCGCCCGGCCGCGCGGATGCGCTGCACCATCTGCCGCTGGTCGGTTGACAGCGTGTCGCGCTCCAGCACCTGCGCCAGACCGAGCATGGCATTCATCGGGGTGCGGATCTCGTGGCTCATGTTGGAAAGGAATTCGCTTTTCGCCCGATTGGCCGCGTCGGCCTGACGGGTGCGTTCGGCCAGTTGTCCGGTGCGCTCCTCGACCAGTTCCTCCAGGCGGTCCCGATAGCGTTGGATCACGGCGGTGCGCCCGGTCATGCCGAGCATCAATACCTGCAGGAGGGTGGCGAACATCAGCCCCGCCACACGGGAAGCGTGCGAAAGAAAAGCGTGAGAAATGCGAAAGAACGGCGAAATGGGGGTAGGCGGGAGGTAGGCGGCGGGTGGGTTGCCAACAGGGTGTTGGTGTGGCCAACACCCGGTCGGGGTCAGTCGGGGGCGTCGAGGAGGCGGACTACGGACGAGAGGGGGATGCGGGTGGGGGAGCAGCGTTGGCCGCTGAGGTTGTTGCGCAGCGCTTCCAGGTCGCCGCGGTTGATCATTTCGTAGACGGTTGAGCGGCCGACGTCCAGCAGCGTTGCGATCTCGTCAACCCGGTAGGACGCCTTCAGGCTCAAGCCGCACCCGGCGAACCAGGTGCGGGCCTCGGGGGTCATCAGTGCACGAAGATCAGGCTGCGCCATGTCCGTGCCGCAGGAGGCCCTTGAGTCCTTCGATGATGGCTTCGGCCTGCGCGTAGGAGCGCGGGCCGGCGGCCGGGTCGAGGCCCAGACGGGCGGCGAGCCAGCCGCGGTACCCGTCCGGGGTGCGCCAGGCAACCTCTGGGATCAGGCGTCCGATCAGGGCGCGCTGGGCGGGGGTGGGCAGGGGATGCAGGCCGGCGGCGGCCTGGTCTTGGGCAATCCGGCGGGAGCCGGTGTAGGGGCCGCCGACGGGGGCTCCGGCGATGCTCCAGCGGGTGATCAGGGTGCGGGCCTGGCGGCGGCTCAGGTGCAGGGAGGAGGTGCAGGGGGCGCCCGCGGCGGGCCAGTCCTGCCCCTCCTGGGGCGCGGTGGTCTGGCAGCGGTATTGGGTCAGGGCGCGGCGGTAGGTGTCGTCGTCCAGGGCCAGGCGGCTGCGTTGCACATGCAGGGCGCTGACCTGCTTGGCCGTGAGGCGGTCACTGGTGTCGGTGCGGGTGGGCAGCGGTCGTTGGGGCTTAGCCACGGCTGCCTCCGGCGGCGGCCGTGGGGAGTGATGCGGCTTGGGACAGCAGGAAGTCGGTGATGCGTGAGGAGGCGGCCGGGTCGGTGCGCTCGCCGGAGATGATCCGCGACACCTGGCTGTCGGAGACACGGCGGCCGGTCACATCGCTCAGGTGGGCGGCGATCTGGACGTTGGTGACCTGGGCGACCTGGGCCAGCTCGCGCAGGCCGCTGTGGGTGACGCGCACGGCGTCACTGCGATCGATGGCGCGGCGGCCGGCGGCATGGGCCAGGGCCAGGGCCTGGTCGACGCGCGATTGCAGGTCCAACCAGTTGCGGCAGTCGGCACTGACCGCGAAGACCTCCGCGGCCTCCGGGCTGCATATCTCCCCCAACGCCAGGTGCACGGCGCGGGTGATCTCGCTCGGCAGCAGGCCCTCCATCTGTACGGTGTCGGTCCGCTCCGCGATCTCGGCGCGGCCGACCAGCGCATCCCGTTGCCCGATCATGACCACGCCGCACAGGGCCGTGTCGACGCCGTGGCGCAGCTCGCGCAGGGATTTGAGCGCCGCGATGGTGCTGTGGTGCAGGCGGTGGGACTCTTCCAGCAGGACCACGATGGGGCCGGTGCGGTCGCACTGGCCCATGGTGCGGGCGAGTTGGCGTGAGCGGATTTCGCCGCGGGTGCTGATCCGCTCGGTCGCCGGGCGCGGCAGGTCGGTCAGGATGGCGAGTTCGATATCGCCGATCGACACCCGTTCCTTGTGCAGGCGCTGGACATGCACGACGTGCAGGGCCTCGGCCTGGCCCTGGCGGTCAGTGGGGGCGAGACTGGCCAGGGTGGCGGTGACGGCGCTGGTCTTGCCGGCGCCGCGCTCGCCCAGGACCTGGATCATCGCGGGCGGGGTGCGGCGGCCAGCGCGGTCGCGGGTGCGCACGGCCGCGCGCACCAGGGTGCCGACGCGGGTCTGGTCGGCGGTGTCGAGACGGACGGCGGACCAGGGATCGGCCGGCAGGCCCATCGCGGTGCGGGTCAGGATGCGGCTCATGGCTGCACCTCCCGGGGCATATCGAACGCGGCGAGCAGGCGATCGAGCTTTTCCTCAATCCGATAGAGGACCGGCTGGTAGTCGTCCACTGTCTCGCGCAAGACGCTGAGGTCCGTTTTTGTTAAGGGGGCACTCTGGGTCTGGGCAAACTCCCGCCTCGCGTTGTCGATCACTTGCTGATCGAGTTCCCGTTTTCTGGCATGCACCTCTTCCACATCAAAAAGCCATATCTGGCGGCGCCCGTCTTGGATGCTGGCGTTGACCGGCGTCAATCCCCACTTCTTGGCGAAGTCCTTACCGCGCATCGTTGTCGTGGTGCCGATGACCTTCATCGCTTCAGTCATGCTGATAAATTTCATGTCAGTTCCGGTGGTGGTTCACACGACCGTCAGGTGCGGTCGGGCGGGGGTGTCCTGCTCCGCGGCGATGGCCGTGAGTTGCAGGGCGAGGTCGCGGACCGCGGCGCGGGTGATGCCGCGGTCGGTGAGGGACTGTTCCACCAGCGAGCGCTCGAACGCGGTCAGGCGGGGGCCGGTGTAGATCTGGTTGAAGCCCTCCATGGCGTCGCTCAGGTTCAGGTAACCGGTCGCGACGGCCAGCGGGTCCGGCAGCGCGGCCGGGGGCTGCACGCGCGGCGGCAGGTGGACGACGTTGGGCGCGGCGGCGGCGGCCGGGGCGTAGCGCGGGGTGGGACAGGTGAGGGCCGCGCCGGCCTCCTTGGCGCGCTCGGCGGGCAGCAGCGCTTGGCTGCCCTTCCATTCGCCGTAGGGGATGGGCTTGTGGGGGGCGGCTTCCAGGCGTTCACCGGTCTCGGGGATCTCCACGATGACGCGGTCGGTGCCGTCCAGGGCGCGGCGGGCGACGACGCGGCGGCTGTGGTACTTGGGGACCTCATACTCCACCTTGTCCCAACTGAAGACCCCGCAGGCATCGAGCGTGCGATAGGCCTCGGTGGCCAGGGTCTCCAGGGCGTCGGCCGGACAGGGCCGGGGGCCGCCGCGCTGGTTTAACAAGCGCACCCAGGCGTCGCGGCGGCTCAGGGTGGCGTCGCAGCGGGCCGGCTTGGCGTTGAGTTCGACCAGATACTCGCGCAGCTCCGCGGCGTAGTCGGAGAGGCTGATGGTCCATTTCTCCTTGCCCTGGCAGCGCAGGAAGAACTGACCTTCAAAGCGCGCCCAGACGGTGCGCCAGCCGGACTCGATGCCTTTCTGCCGGTTGTGGTCATAGGGCTTGCCCTTGATCACGTTGACCTCCAGACGCTGCAGCAGGTCGGCGGTCGGGGGGTACTTGACCAGGGGTCCCTGGTCGGTCCAGAGGTCTTCGGGCTTGCCGCGCCAGGGGTCGCGGGGGTCGGCGCTGCCCACCCAACTGGTGACCAGATAGTCCATGGCGTCGGTGCCGGACTCACCCAGCGCGGCGCGCACGTCGATGTGGCGCAGCCCGGTGCACATGTCCCACTGGCCATAGTGGATCAGGCGTTCGCGGTCCTCACCGAGGGGCTTGTTCTTGTAGCCGCTGGCCGGGTCCGGGCGGTGCCAGATCTGCAACAGGCGGTCGGCGCCGTCATTGATCTGGCGCAGCACGCGGAAGAATTTGGAGGTGGAGGCGTCGAACTGGACGGCTTGGAGCGGGTACTCGGCGCTCAGGCGGCGTCCGCGGCGCTCAGTCTGGCGGAAGCCGCGCTGGGCGATCAGCTTGGCGTATGCGGAGCAGCGCACCAGGGCGGCTTCCGGTGGCAGGAGGCCGTCGCGCACCGCGGCGTCCAGGCATTGGTCGAGTGCGATGGTGCCGACCGAGGCCTTGGCGCTGAGGGTATAGAGGGTCTCGGCCCAGGCCGCGCGTTCCGGGTACTTGGCGGCGCGCGGATGCTTCGGCCCTTCGTGTCCGGCGGCCTTGAAGGCGCGGTAGAGGGTGGCGCGGCTGACCCTCAGACGCTCCGCCAGGCGGTCCGCGGTCGCGGTGCTGGTGCCGGGGGCGGCCGCCAGCCACTCGGCCAGGGCCAGGGTGACGGCGGTGGGGGTCAGGGCCATGGGTCAGCGCCGGTAAACGTCGCGCTGGCCGGCTTCCATTTGCTCGGCCATGACTTTGAGTTCGGCGCACAGGTTGAGCAACCTGTTGGCGTTGTTCACGGGACCCATGCCACGTCTGAACAGCACCCGAGCGATCTCCATACGCAGGAATTCCGATTTGTAGAACAGCGCGTTTAGTTCCTCTTTGTTCATCTCAGGCTTCCAGGCCCAGGTCGAGCAGGCGCTCCTGCACCGTGGTCCACAGGTCTTTGAGGCGCAGTGAGCCGGCAGAGACACAGGAATCCAGGTCGAGCCGCAGGCGCTGCAGGTCGCCGGGCTCCAGCGGGGCCAGCTGGTCCAACAGGCGGTCGGCGGTCTCGGCCAGGGTTTGCACCGACTCGCGCAGCGCGCGGGCGGTCTTGCGCGCCTCGCGCACATCGGCGTCGTGCATGGCGCGCGAGGCGGCGAGGTCCTCGCGCAGGCCCTCGACCTCGGAGCGCAGGGTCTTGGTTTCCTCAGCCACCACCAGGGCGGTGTCGTGCTTGGCGCGGCGCAGTTCCTTCTTCAGGACCACCACGGTCATCCGGTCGACTTCGTCCAGGGTCAGGTCCGCATCGCCCTGGGCGATGTCCGCGAGCATGACGGGGTCGGTGCCCTCGATCAGGGTCAGGGCCTTGGTCCAACTCTTCTCGGCCAGGTCGCGCAGGGCGGGCAGCAGGCGCACGGCCCGCGCCACGTAGATGCGCTTCTTGGCGGTGTCGTGCGTCACCCCGCAGCGTTCCAGCACGGCGTCCCAGCGGTCGGTCAGGTGCCCCTGGGCATCGCAGCACAGCTCGCGCAGTTCGGCCAGGATGTCGCCGGTGCGCACCCGGCACTCGATCTCCTGGCGGATGATCGAGTGCATTTCCTGGATCAGGACCTCGGTGCGGGCGGCGGCGGTGATCCATTCGCCGTCCAGTGCCGGCGCCGGCATCAGGGCAGTGCCGGGGCCGCTGGGGACGAGGTCAGTGGATGCGACCCCCGCGGCCTCCAACACGGTCATCGACGCGGCCAGGTCGGGGTTGTGCTCAGCGATCCAGGCGTCGACCTCCCGGGTCAGCGGGGCGGCGGCGAGGGCCGGGGCGGCGGCGGGATCGAGGTCATAGGCGGCGGGTGTCTGGCTCATGCGGGTCTCCCGAGATACGTGGCGAGCAGGGTGGCGGTGCGGCTGCGGATGCGCTCCGCGGCGGTGGTGAGGACGGGGCCGATCAGCCAGCCGCCGGCGTTCTCTTCGGCGTGGCGCCCGGGGGCCAGGTTGTGCAGGCCGCGGTAACACTGGTCGCGGCTGTAGCCGGTGCGGGCGGCGAGCGAGGTCGGGGTCTGGGGTTCGGGCCAGGTGTCCAGCAGCGCGACGATCAGGGCCAGCACCACTTGCTGGGGCTCGCTGATGTAGTCGCGCGCAGTGGTGTCGGGGCTGGGGGCGGGCGCCGGGGCGGGACGCCCCGGCTCCGGGGTGGGCGCGGCCATCAGGTCGGCTCCAGGGTGGCCAGTTCGGCGGCGCGGTCGGGCGTGGTGTACCAGGCCAGGCCGGGGCCGCGCACGCCGCGGGTGGTGACGACGCGGCCCACCAGTTGGCCGGCGCGCCTCATGCGGACGAGCCAACTGCTGACGGTGCGCTTGGGCAATGCGCCGCAGGTCCCGCTGGCGTGGACCTGGGCTACGCACACGGGGGAAGGTCGGTCGCTGATCCAGCGCAGGATGGTTGCTCCCTTGGTGAGCGCGGGGCCGCGGCGGGCGGCGGGATGCTGCCGGGCCTGGGCGCCTGGGGGATCGGGCAGCACCGGGGCGCGCGGGGTGCGGGGCAGGTCGCGCGCGTTGAAGTCCGGCCCGATGGCGGGGTCGAGGGTGGCGGCGCCGGGGGCGACCGTCACCGGTGCGGGCCGGGGGACGTAATGGTCGAGGTCCTGGGGCTTGAGGGCGGGGCCGAGGTACATCAGGCGGCCTCCTCAGTGGTCGCGCGGAGGCGCGGCGCGGTCTCGGGGCGCCAGGCGTGCAGTTGGGCCGCGGCCTGGTCGAGCGCGAGGGCCCGCTGGCTGGGGGCACCACAACCACAGGCGCCGGGCGCCCACAGGTCCCACGTGTGTTGACCGGTGCGGTGGACGGGCAGGCCACAGATGAGGATCTGGATGCCGATCGAGAGTCCTTTGAGCGCGGTCATCAGGGCGGCGCGATGGGCCGCGGCCTGGTCGGTGACGTCACGCATCGGCGGACTCCTGGTCGGCGGCGGCTTGGTCCTGCGCGGTCTTGGCCGCGGCGGCCTTGACCATGGCGACCAAGGCCGCGTCGGGGCTGAGATGGACGCGGCGGCTGGCAGGGGTGCTGTACGGCAGCCCGTTGATGCCGCGGCCCGACCGGGGCGGGGTCGCGACGGCGGCGAGGATGCCGAGGCCCTTGATCCGCACCCGGCCGGTGCCGTGGGTGAGTTGGTACTGCACGGTCTCGGCGAGGCAGTGGAAGATGTCGCGGACGGTGCCGCGGGGGGTGTCGGTGCTGCTGGCCAGGTGGGCGATGAGGGCGGTATAGCCGAGGATGGTCGGGTCGTCACTCATTGGGGGTCTCCGGTCGTTGTGGTCGTGCAGTGGGGTAGGCGGGTGGGGTCCGCGGCGGCCAGGCCCACCACCAGCATGGCGGGGGTGCCGTGCGGCCAGACGTCGACGAACTGATCCAGCGCGGTGGCCCGCAGGTCCAATTCCCGAGCGGCGGCATCATGCGCAACGGCGGCTTCCTCATCGGCCAGACGCGCCGGGGCGCTGTCGGCAAACCAGGCGCTGTCGCGCAGGCTGACGGCTTGGCCGCGATGTACCGCGGCCCGGGCGCGCAGTTGCGCGGGCGTCGCGGTCGCGTCGCCGGGGTGGGTGGCGTGATCGTTCATGTCGCCTCCGCGGCCGCGGCCGGTTCCGGCAGTTGCGACAGCAAGGCCAGCAGGGCGGCACCGGTGCCGGGGGCCTGCTCGTCCACCACCACGGTGTCGGTGCCGGGGGTACAGCCGATGCCCAGGCGTTTGCGCTCTGGCGCCGGGATGGCGTCCTTGCGGCCGACGGTGGTGGTGACGAGATAGGCGGCCTGCTGCTCCGGGGTGCAGGCGGCCTTGATCAGGGCGACCAGGGCGTCATCCGCCGGCCAGGCCCAGCGGTCGGCGTCCTTGCGCAAGCCGATCTTGATGCCGTGCAGGGTGCGGCTCTTGGGCTTGGCGAAGAGGCCGGCGGCGGCGGCGATCAGCTTGACCAAGCCCGCCTTGACGCCCGCAATGTCCGCGGCGTGGCGGCGAATCTGCGGGGCGTAGCGGTCGCGGATGGGGGTGATCTCGGCCTCATAGGCGCTCAGGGTCTCGGCGGCGGCGTCCAGGCGCTGCCGCAGGGTGAAGACCTCGCGCTCGATGCGCGGCAGGGTGACGGGGCCAGTGGGATCAGACATAGGGAACCTCCGGCAGCAGCAAGGCCCGGGTGCAGCAGCCGACGCTGTGCAGCGCCAGGGCGCGGGGGGCGGCGATGTGGGCGGCCAGGTCGGGGCGGGCGCGGGCGGCGCGGGCGAGCTGGCGCAGGCCCCAGAGGGCACTCGACAACTCGGCGGCCAGGCCGCGGCGGCGCAGATGGCTACGCATGGGCGGACTCCTGTAGCGGGGTGAGCACCGGGGCAGGATGCCCCGGCTCCAAGGGACGGGTGGTGACGGCGCGGGCGTGCCCCGGCAGGTGCTGGGAAAAACACCAGATCACGAGGTGGGTGGCCGGGTAGCGGACGTGGGCGCCGGCCGGGCCGATGGTCAGCAGGCGCCCGAGCGGGAAGCCGTCGGACGGGACCTGGCCGGTGGGGATCAGCAGGGTGACGCCGGCCTCCAGGCCCTCGCAGCCCAGGGCGAGACCGGCGCGGCGGATCAGGTCGTCGATGCTCATGGCGCGGGCTCCCAGTCACGGCCGGTCAGGGTCAGATAGCGGGCGCGCAGTTTCTCCAGCACGCCGGTGCCGCCCGGGCCGCCGTGGCCGCGGGCGACCAGGGCGGCCCAGTGGCGCAGGTCGGCTTGCAACTCGGCCATCAGGTCCACGGCGGAGGGCGCCGCGTCGGTGCTGACGCCGGGGCGGGACGCCCCGGCTCCCAGTTGGCGGGCGGCGGCCAGGGCGGCCGGGTCCTGGGCCTTGGCGGCGGCGACGCTCTTGAGCCAGCCGAAGCCGTCGGGCAGCGGCAGGTGCAGGGTGCCGTGCTGGCGGGCCTCCAGGGCGGCGTCCATCGCCAGGGCCCAGACGGCGGGCGGGGGGCCGGTCGTGACCAGGTCCGCCAGTTCGCCGAGCAGGCGGCGCAGCTTCGGCAGGTGCATGGCGTGCGACTGGGGCGCGTGCAGGTCCAGGTAGGGCAGGCAGCGGGTCAGCAGCGCCGGGTGGTGGGCCAGGCGGGAGGCCAGCAGGGCCCAGGCGGCGCGGGTCTCGGCATCGGCCAGGTAGGCGGCGATGGTGTCGGTGGCGCGGCAGCAGGGACAGGTGCCAAGGATGGGCATCAGTCGTCTCCCGTCCACTGGCCCCAGTCGGTCAGCCACAGGGTGACCAACGAGGGGAGGATGACCGCGGCGGCGACGGTGCAGGCGAAGACCAGGGGCAGGCTCATGCCGCGGCTCCTTGCCCGAGTGGGCAGACGCGGTGGATGACGCTGGCAATCAGCTTGGCGTCGCGGGCGATGGCGGCGCGGCGCCGTTCGGCGGGCGGTATCAGTTCGGCGGGCGGTATCAGTTCGGCGCGCAGGCGTTCTCGACAGGTACCAATGCTGCTCGGCCCGCGGCGGTAGCCGTTGGCGGCGAGGGCGGAGCGCAGATCGGCAATGGTCGCGGCCGGCTCTGCGCGCAGGGTCATGCGCAGGATGGCGATCTCGGGTTCGGTCCAGCGCGTACCCTGGCCGATGGTGGACAGGCCGATGGCGGTGGCGCGC
>Ga0247837_1010259_pt1 | contig 10804 bp, 8 predicted proteins | sample LaCtaG_2_FD_187115 | JGI IMG/M metagenome (GOLD analysis project Ga0247837, IMG submission 187115) | Freshwater microbial communities from meromictic Lake La Cruz, Castile-La Mancha, Spain - LaCruzMarch2015_14.5m | ecosystem: Environmental > Aquatic > Freshwater > Lake | place: Spain: Castile-La... | reverse complement strand
TTTCGCCTCAGTGTAGACCTTTTCGGTACCGACAAAGAGCGTATCGCTAAAATAACCACTAACCCAAATGTTGCCATTTTCATTGAGCACCATGTCGGTGACGCTTTTTAAGCCCGTACCATCAATGACTTTGGCCCATTCCACCTGACCATTGGCCTTATGGGCGGTCAAAAAAATGGCTTTCCCTCCATCTCTCGCCAGCAGGGTCGTATCAGGCAGTTTCAACTCGTTCCAAAAAATACCGGCACATAGTAGGCCTCCCTTGGAGCGAGGTCTTACCGCAACAATTTCTTCATCCAATGGGCCTCCCCCGTGGGTAAAATAAGTAGATTTGGTTGCCCCTTTTTTTCGTAGCATCACCACAAAATCGCTGCCTCCCCGGCTGTTCAGGATGCGTCCAGACAAATTGATCTGTCCTTGAAAGGTATAGCCTACGGCGCAATCACCCGTTTCGTTGCAATGCAAATCACCGGTATTTTGGTTGCCTGTGCTTTCAAATGTTTGAAGGTTTTGCCATTTTTGGGCAAAACAAAGATGAGGTAGCAACAGGAATCCCAATGCTACAATCCAGCTGAGAACATAATTAGGAGCAACCATACGAATTAAGCCTTGTTGTCGTTAATATGCAAAATTGCGCAGCGGCAAATGCTTTCCAATTAATTTTTTCGCTGCCAAAATCCAGTCAATCCTTACGCTATGTACAATGCTCTACAATATCGCCCTTTCGTTTTGATCTTTCTGCTTTTTGCTACTTTTGTCGCTTGCACGCAAAAAGAAGCAGCCGGGGATCAAGCAGCCCCATCTGGCAACGCCACGCTGGACAAACTCAATGCGCAAATCAAAAGCAACCCTAAAAACGCGGCGCTTTACTATGCCCGTGCTGAGGCCTATTTTGGCCTCGAAGGTTTTGATGAAGCCATTTCCGATTTAAATCAGGCCATCGCGATCGATTCCAGCAAAGCAGAATACTACCACCTTCTGGCCGATGCTTACCTCGATTATTTCAAAAGCTACAAGGCCTTGAAAACCATGGAGACCGCAGCGTCCAGGTTTCCCCAACGCATCCCGACCCTACTCAAACTCTCTGAATTTCAGATGATTTTGCGCCTGCACAAAGAATCGATGCAAAGCATCGATCGCGTCTTGAAAATCGATCCTCAAAACGCGGAAGCTTTTTTCATGTTTGGGATGAATTTCAAACAAACGGGGGATACTGCCCGCGCCATCAACAGTTTTCAAACCGCGATTGAAAACGACCCCGACCTGGTGGATGCCTGGATCAACCTGGGCCAATTGCACGCCGCCCTGGGCAACGCCATCGCCAAACGCTATTTTGAAACCGCTACCCGCATTGATCCCAAAAACATCGAAGCACTTCATGCGCAAGGCTACTATTTACAAAGCATTGGTGACCTCAAAGGTTCATTGGCCGTTTTTAAAAAAATCAACCGCATTGATCCAAACTACGCTGAAGGTTATTTCAACGCTGGTTTATTGCTCATGGACATGGATTCGATCGAATCGGCTTACAAAAAATTCGATGCTACGATCAAGGCTTCTCCGGTACACATTCAAGCTTTTTTTTACCGGGGCGTAGCAGCAGAGATTATGGGTAAAAAACAACAAGCCCGGGCTGATTACGAGCAGGCGCTCAAGTTGGCTCCGGATTATCAGAAAGCGAAGGAAGGGTTAGAGCGGGTGAGGTAGATGGGTAGAGTAGGGGGAGAAGAGATTTCATAAAAACGGAACAATCTCTTTTCCAATGTATTGAACTACTTCATCAAAGGCTATATTTTCTAGTTTTGATTTTTTCAAAAAGACATTCCACAACCTTTGTCTATTTTCATCTTGACTAAATATTGCTGAAAAAACAGGAGTCGTATTGGGTAACTCCGTTTCTCTATGCTCAAAAGTTTCTGCGATGGCCTGACGAAGTAATGCTGGATCAAACTTGTTTGGTCTTAACAAATGGTAAACATCATAAAAATCTTTCATTCTACTATTGATCTCCCCTAGGTAAATCATGGCATGGAATTTCTCTGCGATTACACTTTCTACTGAATACGCCTGTACTCTAGGGCTAGGTAAATCTAAAAGCGTAGGGAAATCCATTAATTTGGGGGCTGGGATAACAATATCTCCAAAACCTATATCCACTTGCATCTTTTCTTTAATTTGGCCTAATTGAGCCCAAAACTCGAGTCGTGTACCTTTATAGTTTCCTTCTTTTACAATCTCAGTCGCCTCCAAATTTTCAAGATCAAAAACAACTCCATCTTCCTCACAGATTATTGAGAGAATTTTCGTAAAACATTGTTTGATATTTTCAGCTTCGTTACTAATATTCCTACCCAACAAATCTAGGTCTCTGGTTTGGCGAGCAGACATCCCTTCAAGGGCATAGAGTAAAGCCCCACCTTTAAGGCAAAACTTGTCCGCATATGGCGATACCGAAAGTCTATACAGTAAGCGTTCATGCAAAAATCGGACAATCAAATAGTTAAACCAAATATTTTCGCGTTTTCCTAACGCGAAAAGTCGGTTACGAATGGATTGAGCATGGTTTTTCATAGAATAATTTCCAGGTAAGGCTTAATGATGTTTTCCACACGAAGGCGTTGGGCAAAATCTATGATTCGATTGACATTTCTATCCTTCCTTTTTACGTAATTGCGAATCACCTCAAGCAACAAATCTTTGCCTACCTTGTTGCGGTACTTCACAACATCGCACACAGTGCGAGCAGGATCGGTGATGTGGATGATTCCCCCTTCAAGGACAATTTCTTCAACCCCAAACTCTAGTGAGGTTTGAGGCCAGTAATAAAGTTTAATCCGCTCTTTATCCAATCCGGTAATTTTCACCGAGCGCTCGATGGCTATATGATGTTGCCAGGATTGAAAAGTGCTTAAGCCATGATACTCTGCTGCGGTAAAAAGGCAGAATACTCCATTGGGAATCAAGCGTGCAATTTCTGGTAGCTCGCTGCCCCAGTGTACCATGTCTTCCCAGCGGTAGTAGCCACGTTTAAGTTGAGTGATTTTTCCTGCTTCAAGCAGCTTTTTTAGTTGAGAAAAGTGGATGCCTGCGGCAAGGATGTCTGCGGTGTGGGCATATCCAGAGTTGGAGGAAAAGATGGATTGTATTTTGGTTGTAGTGGGCATTTGTAAAAATCTACTGCAAATGTATAAAAATGCAGTGATTTTTTTTGCAAATCATACCCGTTTTTATGGCTAAAAGCAAACTAATATCTTTGTCTTGCTCTTTGAAAGATTTCGACAAATAATGCAGAATTGATGAGGTTGATTAATCACATTGAATTCACAAATATATTTAAAATACGCTTTAAAAAATATAATCAAGTGTTTTTGTTTTGACTATCCTTAGTAATTTATAACTTTGTAAGTCGACAATTACATTAGTATGGACATCAAAAACTACTCACTATTCGAATTACAGCAAATTGAGGGGCTATCCATCAGAGCCTACAACATTTGTTTGAGGCATGGTTTAAATGATTTGAGTAGTGTTATAAAATATTTTAAAAAACATAAAAATTTTCTTGGCCTAGAAAGTTCTGGTAGAATAACCGATCAAGAATTGACCCTACTTTGCCAGATATATGATGATGTTTCCATTGAAGCCGACTCGACTTTTGATGAGAATACTCGTTTTCCTATTTTAAAACCCCTTTCAAGGCTACAAAATAAAACCCTTAATCATGTAACTTGGAGAGAGTTTTCTAAACTCTCCCAACGAGGGCAAAATTGCCTTAATGCTCTATTCCAAAGTAATGTCACCTTTGAGTTAATCTATCGAAATTTCATAGAAGGTAAAAATGAAATTGAGATTAACATACCTAATTCAGGTGTAAAAACAGAAAGTGAACTCATTTCCTTCATCAAAGAGCTACATCAACAGTATTTCTATGTTTTGGAACTTAGCGAAGAAGTGCTTCGTTTGGAAGTTTACAAAGGCTGGTTATTCCGAAACTATAAATTAAGTGCATCTGATTTTCATTTTTTTGAGCAATCATTTTTGGAAAATCGATTTCCTTTGTTTCGATTCATTGATTATCTGTTCCGCAATGGTAAGATATTACCAGAAAGAAGTGCCTTAATATTTGAGAGACGTTCTGGATATTTTAATGGGATTGCAGTTGAAACAATGGAAGACCTAGCTAGCATTCTCAATTTAACTAGAGAACGAGTCCGCCAAATTGCTGAAAAAAGTGTTGAAAAATTCGATGAAGCTTTTTCGAAACTAGCTGAGCAAAGAGATTTACTCCGTGATATAACAGCCTATAAATGGGAATACGACAACGACTTAATTCTCACCTATAACGCCTATGCAGAAGAGATAAACGAATTGGAGTCAGTATCTTTCAAAGCCATTTTTTTCACCCGAATATTAAGTTTTTTAATCCATGACACTCACCTGCTTTGGCACGTAAATAAAAAATCAGACCAAATTGACTTCCTAATTAAAAGAGAGTTATTCAACGCTTTTGATTTTTCAGCATTTGTAGAAGATATGTTCACTCAATTGGAAATGGATATTCGTCAAGATTATGATTTACGTTTCGAAGGCTATTTAGTTTCATTTTTTAAAGCCAAGGAATTCGACCTCTTAGCTCGCATTAGCGAATCCTGCCAAACCATTATTCTGCAAGTTTTTGCGGATCTTATTTCTTTTGATTTTGAAGGCAATTTAACATTTCACCGGAACACATTAGTCAATGTGTCTGATTATGCGATTGAGGTTCTCACTAACGAAAGAAGTCCAATGAGTATCCATGAAATTCATGCACGAATAAAAAACAATCACCCTCACTATCAGGGAGGCATAGATAATTTGCGAAGTTACCTTAATAGGGGTAAAGATGTTTTTATTTTTTTTGGTCGAAAAAGTACTTACGGGCTACGCGAATGGGAGGGCAATCTCGAAGGTATTAAGGGGGGTACTATTCGTTCCATTGTTGAGGAATACCTCGAGCAATTCGATGTACCTAAATACATGTCTGAAATACTAAGTTATACCCTAAGATTCAGACCGGAAACTAATGAGAAAAGCTTAATGTCAAATCTATACCTTGAACAGAACAAAAGATTCAAAGATTTTGGTTATGGCTTTTGGGGGCTCAGTGATAAGAAATATGACCATGAAAAACTAAACTTCAGAGGTATGCCACCTTCAACTAATCGGCAAATTTTTAGCCTTTTGAAAAAGACAGGTGGGATGCCCTTTGACCAATTATTAGCGCATATTTGTCTATCTTTACAATTGGAAAAAGTCCAAGTGGACTATCAGCTGAGAAAGCTCATAACTAAGGGTAGACTCTCGCTGGCAGAAAATGGGATTGTGAATTTTTTATAAGCTTAAAACAGCCTTAATATCCAACATCGTGAAGTTTGACTTTATTAAAGATGAAATCATAGACCAGTACCTATTGGACGATCGTCCCTGGATTATAGGGTTTAGTGGGGGTAAAGATAGTACAGCATTATTGCAGTTAACATGGCAAGCTCTTCGGGAGATTCCTAAAGAAAAGCGAACTAAAACTATTCATGTCGTTTGTAATGATACACTTGTCGAAAACCCTAAGATCGTCGAATGGATCGATAGATGTCTTGAAAATATTGAGAACCGGGCAAAGAGTGAAAGTTTACCAATTACGGTAGTAAAAACCACTCCAGCCTTAGAAGATAGTTTTTGGGTAAACCTTATCGGAAAAGGGTATCCATCACCCAATAATTCATTTCGTTGGTGCACTGAGCGACTGAAAATAAGACCCACAAGCCTTTACATCAAACAACAAATAGAGCAAAATGGGGAGGTAATTATCCTCCTTGGTACAAGGGAAGACGAAAGTTCCAATAGAAAACGGAGCATGGATAAATACCAGATTGATCACCAACGATTAAAGCGACATGTTGATTTAGATTTAGCTTATGTATTCGCCCCTCTACGGCTTGTTAATACTCAGGAGCTTTGGCAATATCTATTACAGGTTCCTTCCCCTTGGAATGGCTCAAATCGAGATTTAATCACATTGTACAAAAATGGCAGTGGAGGTGATTGCCCCTTAGTAATTGATACTTCCACTCCATCTTGCGGTCAAAGTCGTTTCGGTTGTTGGGTATGTACCGTTGTAAAAAAAGATCGCAGCATGGAGGCGTTGATTGATAACGGCGAAGATTGGATGCTTCCCATGCTAGAATTAAGAGATTGGCTGGTAGATTACAGAGATGACCCGAACTATCGTTCTGATAAAAGGAGAAATGGTAGCCCTGGGAAAGGGCCGTTTAATATAATGGCCAGAGCTAAAATATTGACCATGCTTTTGAATGCACAAAAAAGTACAGGGCAGGAACTTATAACTGGTCAAGAGCTAAAAGCCATCCAAATAACTTGGAATTTAGATGGTTATTCAGAAAGTGTTTATCAGATTTACAATGATATTTATGGTTTCACTTCTCAAAATATCACAGATATGAATGACTGGGAGAAAATCAAACAACAACAAGCAGAACAATTAAAAGTAATCTGCGAGAGGCACGAAATTGATTTTAAAAAAGTTGAAATTCTGCTAAAACAGCAGGTAAGTAAAGCACTCCTAAGCAAGAAAATCAGCATTCAGGATGCGATAAAACGAGTTCTTGAGCAGTAATTAACTTACAAACAGCAATTAATGGAAATTTCAAAAGTTAAATTAACCAATTTCAAGCCTTTTTATGGCGAGACTGAACTCAATCTTTCTGTTAATCCTGAGCAGAATCTGGTTCTAATTGGCGGTAAAAATGGACAGGGCAAGACCTCCCTCTTGGTAGGGCTAGTCTGGTGTTTGTATGGAAAAGGGATAGCTGATGTAGACAAGGTTTTTAGGAAGGAGATCAAAAGTGGAAACTATGAGAAATTTTTGATGTCTTCTTTGAATGTGAAGGCCAGGGAATCAGGTGAAGTTTCTTTCAGCGTTTGTATTGAATTCACTCGAGTAGAGCTTTCTGACGCCCTTACTTCTGATACCTTTAACGTGTCTACTGTCACTTTGATTCGTAGCTATAATACAGCCACTTATGATGAGCAGTTTACAATTTTAATTGACGGAAAAGAAAATCAGTTGGTGAGTGAAGAAGAGCATAAACCAATCTTTGTTGATACCTTTTTAGTTCCAAAGGATGCCGCTAAGTTTTTCTTTTTTGATGCTGAAAAAATATCAGAAATCGCAGAACTAAGTGTAAAGGAACAAGGTCGAGTAATGAATGATGCCTTGGGGAAAATTTTGGGGCTCGGTAAATATGAGAGCCTTATCCAAGATTTGCAAGTTTATCGAGATGCCCTAAAAACCAAAAATGCTCAGCAAAGTAATTTGTTCAGACAGATAGAAGCATATAATAACCAAATTACGCTCAATACCAACAAAATTGAAGAGCTAAAAAATAAATTTTCTGAAAAAGAGGAAGAAATAAATTTATTGGATAGTAAAATCAAAGAGCTTAATACGTTCCTCGCACAGTCAGGAGCTAAAAATTTGAACCTTAATGTAGGCGAATTAGAACGAACTAAGAGTAATGCCGAACAAGCAAAAGCCAAACTTGCAGAGCGCTTGCACGAGATTTCGGAATTTCTTCCATTTGCCATTGCTGCTGGTAAGTTCACAGAACTAGTTGAACATATTCAATCCGAAGAAACACTTCAAAGAAAGTCAGCAGCAAAAAAAGAAGTACAAGAACAAGCAGAAGAATTTCTGGAAAGCCTTTTCAATCGCCCCCCCTACCCCCAAGAGGACATGACGATGAAGCAAAAGTCTTTTTATTATACCAAAGCTGAAGAGCTGTTCGGTAATTTGTACTTAGGAGAAAGCGACGGAGAATCACTCTTATCGTTCACCCATGATTTAGGAAAAGGAGCTACAGACTATATTTTCGATACCTATACCAATTTGCAGCGCCAATCAGACCAGTTATTTCAAGGAGTCTTTAATGATTATATTAGAATAAAAAACGATCTAAACGACGTACAACGAGATCTTAACAGAGCAAGAGCACATGCTGAAGACGATAATATTTTGGATTGGAAAGAAAATTTGCGTACAGCTCAACAAAATCGAGATCAAGCTATCCAAGAGAAAGGATCACTATCAAATGATCTAATACGGCTTCAGGAGGAAACGAACAAAACGAAAAAACAAGTTGAAAACCTTCTCAATCAAGTAGAAGTCTCCAAACAAGATCAAGGTAAAATTGACGAGGTGAATCGTTATATAACTTCGTTAAAGGAATTTGTACAAGCGCAGAAAATAGCAAAATGCCATTCATTGGAGAAAAACATTCTACATGAAATGCATAGAATCATGCATAAGAAAGATTTTCTCGATGAAGTACGAGTCAAGATTTTGCCCGATGGCGATGGGCTAGAAGTTGCAATTTTAAAAAATGAAGAGGACGTTCCTCTACCATCCAGTGGCGAGAAGCAAATTTTCATCTCTTGCCTTTTGAAAGCTATACTAACAGAAGCAATTGTAGATTTGCCTGTCTTTATTGACACTCCATTGGGCAGGCTTGATCGCCAACATAAGGATAATTTTGTGAAGGACTATTATCCGTATCTTGCTAATCAAGTTGTTATTTTGTCAACCGATGAAGAAATCACTCAACGGCGTAAACATGAGATTGAGCAATTTGTATCTCATGCTTACTTGTTAGTTAACCAGGACAATCAAACTACCATCCTTAACGAATATTTTTAATCCATGTCAATCAAAACTAGCAAAGCCAATTCAGTTATTATCGAGCGTCTAAAACAGACTTACGATTTCAAGTATTATTATGTGCCCGCACGAATAGCCATTGCTTATTCATTGCAATTGAACAAGAAATTCGATTTCACTGACTTCGGTAGTCTAGATAATTCAGGTAAAGAGATTGATGAAAAAGACATTTTCGGTGGGCGAGAAAGTTTTACTCTTTATCATTCTCTTTTTAATCAACACTATGGCAAAATACTTGATCATTCAGAATTCATGAAATTAGCCAAAGTTCATATGGATTTTGGACTAGAGCGGTTAGGAAAAGAGATATTAGATTCTGATAGAGGTAAATTTGCTCATGTTGATTATCTAATTGGCATCATCAAAAAAGGGATGAATCTCCTATCAGACGATAAATTTAGTCCCACTCCATCACAGGTTCAGGAATCTCCCTCATTGCATGGTTTAATAGATTTTGAATTAGGTTCAACAGAAGAGGGAAATAGTATAGTCATTCGACTCAATGATCTCAACGAGTTCAAAAGTCACCATATCGCTTTTGCAGGTATGAATGGTTCTGGCAAAACTGAATTAATCAAAGATGTACTCTTTCAGATTTCTAAAAAATCAAACCGTCAATTAAAATTTATTTACTTTGACTACAAAGGTGAAGGGAAATCCGATAAATTAAAGCCGTTTCTTGAAGCCACAGGTTGTAGATACCTCAACCCATTGGAAACTCCTTGGGAGTTCAATCCTCTGAGCTTTATAAATTTATCCAATGAACGCTATCAAACGTTCAATATTAATGCTTTTGTAGATGCCATTGGAGCTATTGAGCCCAAGCTTGGTGCAAAGCAAAAAAATTCATTAAAAACTATCGTAACTAATTGTATCGAGGCAAAAAAAGATGGGTCATATCCTTCTTTAGAGGCCATCTTTGAAGAATTAGAAAACTACTACGATGCAGCCAAGGAAAAACCGGATATTCTGTATGCCATTTTAAAGGATTTAGCAAGTGGGATATTTTCTAACCCATCGAACCCAAATTCAAAAATTTATAACGAGAGTCTCTATTTAAGTTTGCCTTCAGCCATGTCTGACAAGCTTAGACAACTTTGTGTATTTTTAACCCTAAACTATCTTTTGAATGAATTTATGAATTTCAACGACGTGGTTCCTGATGGAAATATGCTCAATCCTCTTCGTTATGTTGTTGTCATTGATGAGGCGCATATTTATTTAAATAATACTAATGCTAGAGGGATGCTGGAAAAAATGCTTAGACTCATTCGCTCTAAGGGAGTAGTAGTGGTAATGATCTCTCAAGGAACTGAAGATTACCATAAATCTGATTTCAACTTTGCCGACGAAGTCAAGATTACAGTCTGTCTTGACGTAAAAAACAAAACTCATAAAGTTATTGAACGATTTTTAGGCTCTGTAACAAGCGAAGTCAAGTTAAAAAAAGCTCTTGATAATTTGGTAAGTGGAAAGGCGATTACCAATTTTTCAGAGCCGAAGTTAATCACAGTCAGACAATTTTGGAAAACATTAAAAGAATCATCATCATAATGTTTGATCAATTGGGGTTCCGTCAAATGATTGAATTTACGCCACCCCATACCCCGACAAGGCTCTTTTGTACGGCGCATGAAAAGCCAAAACGATCTCCTCCTTCGGCACACCAGCTTGTTCCAATTTTAGAACCAATGGCAGATCAGTAGCATCTTCCTGAATCCATACTTTCCCATCCTTTTGTCCGCGGACGACCGCGGCTATTCAGCATTAAACCACTCCGTGGTTAACCAGGTTACATTATGGTAGGATAGAAGGGAGTCGGCGCAAACCAATTGTCTTCAATTTGTGACGCAGTGCGTCACGAATCGGAACGTTCTACTGCAAATACGAAACTCTCCAAACACAGAAAAGCCCCACCCGAATAAACGGATGAGGCTTTATGTTTGTATTGAGTTGGCAGCGACCTACTCTCCCACCTAACGGCAGTACCATCAGCGCTGAGCGGCTTAACTTCTCTGTTCGGAATGGGAAGAG
>Ga0247837_1010257_pt1 | contig 10805 bp, 8 predicted proteins | sample LaCtaG_2_FD_187115 | JGI IMG/M metagenome (GOLD analysis project Ga0247837, IMG submission 187115) | Freshwater microbial communities from meromictic Lake La Cruz, Castile-La Mancha, Spain - LaCruzMarch2015_14.5m | ecosystem: Environmental > Aquatic > Freshwater > Lake | place: Spain: Castile-La... | reverse complement strand
CAAAGAGCAGGAGTGGCTTCAAGTGCTGATGGCGCTCGTGCAGTTAGTGCTGCTCCTGGCTATTGTTGGATACTGTATCGTCAGGGGAACTACACCTGACTTTACGGGGTGGGTAGTGGGTGACTGGAGAGCTATTCCTGCGGCTTTGGGGACTGTCTTTTTCGCAACTTCATATCACGCAGCGGCTCCCAGCGTCTTAGCCGCAGGACTGAAATCTGCGACTGCGCAGCACTGTGTGGCGCTCTGGGTGGCCCTCTCCAGTTCCTTTATCTATGCTTTCGCAGGCTCTATTGGGGCTCTGCTCGTGCCAGACTTGCCTGATAATGTCAGTCTCCTCTTTCAGAGTGACGACTTCGTTATGCAGAAGGACAGCAGCCGCTGGCTCTGAACGTGCTGGTGCAGTTAGTGATCCTGCTTCCAGCCAACGACCTCGCCACCAACTCTCCCATATACGGAAAGGCTCTGGCAGGCGCACTCCGCCTTCTACAGTGTGGACCACCAGGAAGTCCGCCGCTACCACCCTCTGGCTTTCCGCCTAATTCGAGTGTTCTGCGTGCACAGCCACTTCCTCAAAGGCGAGTACGGCTTCTCCCTTTTCTGCCTTCCCAGGGCGGCCTCGAACCCGCTTCTTTTCCTCCTGTTTTCCCTGCTTTGTTTCAGCTGTATAGAACTTCTGCATGACAGTTTTCAGCCCTTCGGGGATTTCCTCCTCCTGGCCATTGTGGACTTTGCACTCAATAACTGGTACGAGTACTGCTTCTGGAAGTTCGGATGATGTCTACCGATTCCAAAGACGAGTCAAGCTCAGTCCCTTCCAAACAAAACAATATCGGAGATGTCAAAGACGCTTTCTACAATAGCTTCTGTCCTGGAATCTGCGAAAACGTAAAAGGCTTCAAAAGCGGTGGCTATGTGATGGCTGTTTTCGGTGCATTTTCGATGGTAGCTATCTTTTTCAACGGCGCTTTACACGTCCTGGCCGTTTTTGGGAGATATTGGATGGATGATGTATTCTGGGTGTGGATCAACGTGCCAACGGTCTTGTGGCTGCTGGGGACTATTATCTACGGAGGATTGATCAATATAAGCAGTATTGACGATACGAAGGGCAGTGCGTCCAACATCGAGGTCAAGGAAGGAGTCGGCTTGTGCATTTTCCTAGTGTTGTTCCACGTTGTGGTGAATGTGCACGCGATAATCTTCACTCGCAAGGCCTTTCGAGAGAGCAATCCTTCGTAGGCACACTAATAGTCACATTAGTGGCCAAATCATCGATATTGGGCTAGAGGGAAATGCCAAGCAGCCATAACTTCTTTGTAGTCCGTGGAATTGCCTAACCATCCGCCGACTCCGTGAGTCCCGTATGCTATTGGCAGTACTCAGATCGCTCCCTGCCCTGCCCTCACTACACTTCCCTCCTGGAGGCCTGGCTCTAGTGCAACTAAGCGATCTGGCTATCTCCCAAGTGGAAAGGATTAACCCAGCCCAGTCAAAGTCCTCGCAAGTGCTTGATTTTAGCACCTGTATCAGGCAGTGCAGCCCAAGTCTAGGACCCAGCTAGTGCTGTTTCCCAATAATCAATTTTCACATACCTGTGAATAGCTATCCGGCACCTGCGCTGCAATTTGCATCTTAGAGTCGGAATCTCTGATTTTGGCACTTGCAGAGCAGACTACGAAGATAGACTTTTGGGACCTGCACTATCAAAACTACCTAATCGGTCTGAACCTGTCCTCTACCCCACTCATTTGCATCCTAGCCAGCAAGATGTCACCCTCGTCTTAGACGGCGCGGGAGTCACTCTAGGAGATCTCAAGATAGGTACCGAGTCAATGTCTTGGACTCCTATAAGAAAGTCTACATTACAGGAGAAAGCGATGTTCAGCTAGCAAGTGGCAGGGGAAAAGGCTCTAGACCTACTATGTAAGGAGATGACCACGCCCAGTCTTGGCTGGTGGAGTCACAAGCAGACTGCCGGCACAGATGGCCAGCATTAGTTAGATTCATGGCTTCTCCACTAGGCGATATTAAAGAATGTACAGTCAGCTTGGAGCTGCGCTCATTCCCGGCATCAAGAAGTTCCTGATCATTTACGTAGTCCTGGCGCTCATTCTGCTGATCCTGACCATCGTGAACCTAGCACTCAATGACTGGTACGAGTACTGCTTCTGGAAGTTCGGCCTGGTGTCTGCCGAGCCCATCGACTCGGACCTAGGTGCTTCAAAGAAAGACACTATTGGAGCTGTCAAAGACGCTATTTGCGGCAGTGACGAGGATGGTTACGACTCTTTCTGTCCTGGGGTTTGCGGGAATCTAAAAGGCTTCAGAGATGGCGGTGCTGTGATGATCTTTTTCAGTGTATTGGCACTCATTACTACTCTAGGCAGCGGCGCTCTGCACGTCCTCGCTATTATTGGGAGATCTTGGAAAAGTAAGCTGTACTGGGTGTGGATCAACCTGCCACTGGGAGTGTGGCTACTAGGGACTATTATCTACGGAATAGTGGCCAATATAGGCAGTATTGACAAAACGAAGGGCATAGCGAATGATGTCAAGGTCGAGGGAGGAGTCGGCTTGTGCATTTTCCTGGTGTTGTTCCACATCGCTGTGAATGTGTACGCGATGATCTTCACTCGCAAGGCCTTTCTAGAGAGCAATGCTTAGTAGGCACACTAATAGTCGCATTAGTGGCGAAATCGTCTATATTAGGCAACAGGGGAATGTCAAGCAGCCAAAACGTCTTCGAAGTCCCTGATGGTCGTCTAATCATCCGCAGACTCCGCGAGTCTCGCATTGCTATTGGCAGTACTCAGATCGCTCCCAGTCCTCCCTCCCTCCTCTCTCCCCCTCAAACCATTTCCTTGGTCCGCTCCCTCCTCCTACATCTATGCTGTCCCCGCCATAGACACGCCTATCGCATTTCTTCCCTCAGTATCCCCACTAGTGGAGTCACGCTGCTGCCCCCTGCCCTAGACTCCCAGCGGAAAACCCTTCTTTTGGACCTGGACGAAACCTTGGTGCACGTGACCCAGGACCCAGCGGAAAAGTACACATTCAGCCTACTTATTGATATACAAGGCCAGCCCACTACTTTCTATATATCCACCCGGCCGTATCTCGACCAATTCCTTACAGAAATAGCGCGATTCTTTGAGGTAGTTCTCTTCACTGCTGCAGAAAAGGTGTATGCCGACCCTATAACTGACGCTATCGACACTAAAGGACTAATAACACATCGACTCTATAGGGAGCACTGTGTAAACTGGCATGGCAGACTGGTGAAAGACTTGTCTTGCTTGGGCAGAAGTCTACGCAAAGTCGTGCTAATTGATGTAAAAACTATGCAGGATTCTGAGGAAAACTTCAAGTTCCAGCCTACGAATGGAGTGAAAATCAAGCGATTTCAGGGAGATCCGGAGGACTCTGCGTTGCTGGACTTAGAGCCGCTGTTGGACAGGCTAAAGGGCACAGCGGATGTCAGAGGAGTGTTGGAAAAGCGACTGAAGGCAGTTGTACGGTCTCCTACTTACTAATTTGTATCAATAAAGTGCACTTGCAGCATCGCGGTAGCGGTCCACAACGCCTCTATGGCGCGGGCCTGCCACAGGAGCCAGCAGTTCCAACATACGCTGTTCAAAGCGTTGTAAGCGCGGCTCTAACACCGTGTCTTGCCAGTTGCGTAGGAACTCACTGACTCCCGCAGCAGACGGAAAGCGGGGAGAGTGCTTGCTATCGCTCCTATTCACTTCCGCCTGCAAAGCCTTCACTTGGGCACTGAGGCTTTTTAAGGTATCGCGGAGAGAGGCTAATTCGCCACTTTCTGAGTCTTTAGCAGTGGGAAGAGGCGATGGGGAGGGTAGAGGAGGCCGGTGGTGCTGAGACTGACTGCGGGGCAGCTGAGAAAGCAGGGTTTTTAGGTCTGTTTCGGGACTAGAACGCGTTTGCGGCACTTCTTCTAGCAGAAAGACTTGGCTTAGGGCGGTTTTGTTAGCGCCGAAGGCTTTAAGTATTGTCATTCGCAGATAGTTGAAGCGGAGATAGAGTGGTTGGATGGGAAAATACTGCGGAGCCGCCAGTTCCCTGCCCTGCAAACTGCCCAGCACCTCATACACCCTGCCATCCACCGAGGCCGCCACCTCCACCAGCGCAGGGTTGGTCCTGAAGGCCTTCACACAGCGCCAGCCAAAGCACTTGACCACTCCCGGCCTCACCCTAGCCAGACCAAAGACCAACACTTGGGGGAAACCCTCCCCACTCACCCATACAGTCTGTACTTCTCCTCTGCTGAGGAGACTGTCTGCGCCTGTACTGTGGGCTGACACTTGCACCACTTCTGCCAATACATTCGCTGTGTCTTCCATTTCTAGCAGTAGTGCTATTGGGGAGGGCTAGTGTTAGGCCAGAGCACTGGCTAGTACCGTTCGGAGTAGGATGCAGAGCAGGCTTTGGGCAGTTTGCAAGGCTTCGACTAGGTCCTTGCAACTGCACACTTCCTGCTGTATTGCTTCGGCCAGCATTGCCCAGTACTTCTCCTCCCCTTGTATCCCTCCACTCTCCCTCAGCCTCAGGTCCGGCCGCAGCACGACTTTCTGCTGCAGCAGAGCCCTACCCAGCACTTTGAACCCTCGCAGGAAGTCCTCTCTGGCTCTTTCTCCCTCGTCCTTCTGCAGGTTCGCTAGGAGCACCGAAGCAGCTCTGTCGCTAGAAAGGAGAAGGAAGCGGGAGAAGCCGTACTGGACCAGGGAGCAGCCCAGTGTCTGGCCACAGACTTGGGGACAGAGAGAGGCCCAGGAGGCAATAGGGACGCAGTGCAGGACGCGGGAAAGCAGGGGGATGGAGAGGGCTCCGAGTCCGTCTATTACGGTGATATTGGCGCTGAGAAGTGCGGCTTTCAGCGTGGACTGCAGGTAGTGCTGGGCCACTATCAGCCCTATGTGGAGAGAGCGGTGCTTGGTCACTATTTCTTCCAATTGCCCCTCCAAATCGCCCTCAACAATCGCCTAATTCTGCCATACTGACTCATACACACACGCTACCGCCTCCTTTTTCTCAGCAACCTCCCCTGAATACGGCACTAAAACGCCCTGCAGGACTGTGCACGCCTCCATCCCCGGACACTGCACAGTCTGAACACTCACCCTTGTCCCCAAGCAGGTGAAATCTCCACTTTGACTGGGGATAGAACTCAAATACGCCTGCAGAACTGCTTGCTCCATAGAGGGAAATCGACTCCCGGGCATGTGGATTTCCTGGGCACTGGTAAGGATTTGCCGAAGTAACTGCACATTGCTGACGTCTAGAGGTTCTGCACAGGCCTGTAGGCAGGAAATAGCCGCTGCAAAGCACTTTTCAGCGGCTTCCACTCTGCATATGAAGTGACGATGGTCGGAGACGCATAGCCAGGACAGGACCAGTCTGAGGACTGTGAGACTGAACTGGCCGAGACGGGTGTGGAGACTTTTGGCCTGGGAAAGCACTAGTTGCAGCAGGGGAGAGGGGTAGCGGGCCAGCATCAGGTCTAGGCTCTGAGCTGCAGTTCTGCACAGCTCGTCCCCCAGCACTGCTACTTGTCCTGCCTTGAGTCTACCCAGTACTTCCCCGACTTCCCTCAAGTCTTCCATTGTTATTAAAACAGGCTGCTGCTCCCACCCCGGCCCAGAATTCACTTGGTAGCCGAGGAAAAGCCCTTGTGGGCTACAGTACTCTAACCGCTAATTTGTACAGGAAGGAGGTTGTTCGTGCAGTGGAAAGTCTGGAATTATGATGGTATTGGAGTGGTAATTAAGCAGGGAAGGAGGGGAACCGCTCGCTCAGAGGCATAAGGAAGCCGAAAAAAGGAAGTGATTACGATAAAGCAGATTTACATTCACTGCAGATTATTGTTGTTCAGACAATGCCGTGAACAGCAGTGGTCAATAATGAATATGTGGCTCATTCTACTGCCTCTGGCAGTTCAAGCGTGCGACAGCACAGTCTACCCCGCTATTTCCTCAGTCTCAGTCAGCAGTACAGCTGTTTCTGGGGACGGAAGCGACTGTTCCCCTTACAATTCCCTCATTTTCGTCCTAGACCTAGTCAAATCCACTGGAGGAACTGTGCTGCTGCAGGCGCCGGTGGCCTCTTTCCCTGTGTCTGCAGTGACGATATCCTCCACAGTGGAAATAAAGGGCAGTAACCATACGTTAGTACTCGGAGCTTCGGTGACTGTAGGAGTCGCGGGGAGTCTGACACTGACGGATGTGAGGGTGAATGGGGGAAGTGGGTTGAGTGGAGAGGGGGTCAGTGTAGTGGGACGAGTGGTCTTGAATAGATGCACAGTGCAAGGCTTTGCGGTGCCCTTCATCCACCTCTGGGGAGCGCTAGAAGCACAGTGGGGCGACTTCAGCAGCAACTCCCAGACACTGATTCGAGCCGAAGGACTGGACATAGCCCTCACTCTCCAAGGCTCTAGCTTCACCTCCAACACAGGCACAAAGGCCGCTATTCTGGACTACCAAGTGTCTGCCCTGAAAGCCACTGCTGCACTGCCTCACATCACCCTGACCAACCTGCAAGTCAACCTCTCTGCACTAGTCCCTGCCTTCTACATCCAATTCGGACTCAATGAGGTTCCAGCTGCTCGCGGACTAGTGAAGCTGGCGGGAGGCGGCTATAAGACTAAGGCGGAAGTGCTGGTTTGCTCGGTGGTTGCGCTGGAAGTCAGGGTGGAGGGCGGAATGGTGGCCGGCAGTTCGACAGGAATCCGAGTGATCAGCACCGACTCTCCACTAGCAGTGACAAATACAGTGTTTGAGGGGATTACAGGTGAGATATAGACAGGAAAAGTGGTAAGTGTGGAAGCATCGTCCAGCTCTGTGACGCTTAAAGGCCTGTCCTGCCTTTCCTCGGTCCAATGTGTGTATATCTCCGCTCCAAGTGGGACTTGTGAAGTGTCTGGGCTTACAGTACGAAACGGAGGCGGAGTGAATCCCGTCCTTCAGACCAATTGCGCGAATTTAAGTATATCCAACGCCCGTATTACCGGCATATCCGGCCCTGCAGCCAGTCTCCAAAGCCTGCTTTCCGGCCGAACAACTGACCTAGTAGTGGAGTACTCCAGTGTGGGCAGTACTCCTATGATCGTTGTGACCGACCTCACCCAACACACTGGCCTTGCTATTCGCCATAGTCAGATGGGGGGGTACACCCTCAGCTTCAAGGGCTCACTTACTGCGGTGGTCACTGGGCTGGAAATACGCAATTGTACCAGCTCGCAGTCACATATCGCTATATCAGATACTGCGCAGTACTCCATCCAAAGCTCGAGAATGGTCGACTGCTACTCTGACCTGTCGTTCTTCTTCTTTGGGTCTATCAGTGCTTTGTATTCACTATACAACAATATCACCTTTCAGCGAGTGGCCTCACCCCAGTCCATCTGGAGAACCATAGGAAACGCCAGGGCCATTGTGACGAATTGCAGTTTCGACCTGCGGAACATCTCCATGCCTATCATAGTGACGAGTTCCTATCACTTTAACTACAGCAACATCGAAGTCACTGGCGCTTTCAAGACCTTTGTGGACGGGTCGCCCACTCTGCCCTTCACTATGGACCGGCTGAACTTCCACGATATCGTCTGTCAAGGCCTGTTCAAAGGCAATTACTTCACTTTGACGGTGCAAAACTCCACCTTTTCCAATGTGACGGTCATCAACGCGTCCTTGACCATCCAAGGCAGCATGACCATAGTCTTTTCCAACGTCCTTTTCAAGCGCTTCAAAGGGCCGCTACTCAGCATGTCCCAGACTGCTCTGACGATGCAAGCAGTGACCTTCGACCAATGCGGCGCAGAGGGGTCAGACTCTCTGATCACAGCAACACAGACCACAGGCAGTATCAAACAAGCCGTTTTCCTCTCCTTTGCTGGCGCTTGCCCTGGAGCGCTGCTGAACTTGCTCAAAAGCAGTGACATAGTCATCGAGAAATGGAACTTTGAGGGCGGGATTATGACGTCGGAGGCAGGGTTTATTGCTGTTTCGCAGTCGAATTTGACAGTTATTGGGTCGAATGTGCAGGCGTACAACTCTTCCTTTATCCAGGCCAGTCTGTCGAATATTGTCATTTCGGAATGTGACGTTTCGGAAGGCGGGCTAGGGCTGGAGACTCAAATTATCATCAATGGCGGGTTTCTGCGGGCTGAAAACTGCCCTTTAGTCCTGATCAATAACAGCCATTTTAGCGGAATTGCGGCTGATTTCGGGGGAGTTGTGTCAATTATTAACTCAAATCCCGCCTTATTGTCCCCCGGAAGCATCTATCAAAGGTTCTTCGTGGCCCTCAACACCCACTTCGAGTCCTCCAACGCCACCAATGACGGCGGCGCTCTATACCTCTCCGACGCTTCCGCCTGGATCGAAAACAGCCGATTCACAGACAACACCGCTAGGGGGAATGGAGGCGGCCTGCAGCTGCTGTGCCACTACGCAGACACTTCCTACTACTGCAACTACACACTTGTGAATGTACTGCTGCAGGATAACCACGCGGAAAAGGGAGGCGGCGGATATGCGTACACAGTGATTCAGCCCTGGACGACTAATGTCACTGGTAGCGGAAACACCGCTCTATATGGAAACTTTCGGGCTGGCTACCCTGTAACTCTGCAGAGAGTCGACACTGCCGCGGTCTCAGTGTCTGCGGAAAGCGGAGTAGTGCTGAGTGCCAACTTAACCCTTGGACTGTACGACTTGCACGGGCAGTTAGTGACTACGGAGAACGGCAGTCCTGCGGTGGTGGCGAGTGACACTGGGTCTGCGACACTGGTGGGCGTCACGAAGCAGTTCCCGAAGGCTGGGCTGTACTCCTTTGACAGCTTTAGCATACTGGATAGGCCGGGGTCGGAGGTTGCGCTGCTGTTTCAGTCGGACAGTCTCACGTATACTCGGGCTGACCCGAACTCAGGCCTCACTCCTTCTCCAGTCTCCCTAACCGCCCAGCTACGCCTGTGTGTCCTAGGCGAAATCCAAGTGGCTTCCATCTGTGTGGAGTGCGCCTCCGGCTCCTACAGCTTCAACACAAGTGACCTCGCCTGCGCCAACTGTCTCACAGGGATGCAGTGCTTGGGAGGGTCGCAGGTGCTCACGAACCCTGGCTATTGGCGGGCTGGAAACGCTACAGACGATATATATCGATGTCCGTATGAAGAACCGTGCTTGGGAGGACTGGAGTCGGAATGCAGTACTGGGTATGAGGGCAGGCTATGCACAGTGTGTTCTTCGAGCTATCTGCGTCTCGGCAAGTTCCAGTGTGCGCCCTGTGGCGGCGAAGGCGGCACAATCGCTCGTGGCGTCTTTATAGTGATCGGAGTCCTACTGCTCCTCATCTACATCGTCTACGGAGCCTTAGAAAGTGCTGAAAAGGCCAAATCTCCCACAGGTCCACTTACCCGTATTCTCCTAAACTACATCCAGACCTTCTCATTAGTGATCAGCTTCAACCTTCGCTGGCCCTACCAAATCCTCAAGTTCACTGACGGCCTGTCTCTAGCGGGCAGCGGAGCCTCGAATTCCTTCTCCACGAGTTGTCTGAACAGTATGGACTTTGGAGCTGAGGAAATCTACCTCAAGTTGGTCTTTGTTGCGATTATTCCAGTCATACTGGCGGGAGTGAGTCTGATTGTATGGGGATTGGTGGCTATCAAGAAGCGCTCCATGAGGTTTATAACGGACCATTTTATATGCACAGTTATCGTGATTTTGCTGGCGATGCACCCCAATGTGCTGAGCAGCGCCCTGGCAATGATCGCCTGTCAGAACATGGAAGGCGGACACAGGTGGCTGATTGCGGACTACAGCCAAGAGTGTTGGAAGGGCGACCACGCCTACTATACTGTGAGTACCGCTCTGCCTGCCTTCCTTATCTGGGTGGTGGCTTCTCCACTCATCATGCTAATCGCTCTAATCCGGTCGAGGAAGTACAAGGAAGTCAAATCTGTGAAAGTTCGCTATTCTTTCCTCTTTATCGGCTATAAGCCGGACCAGTTCTATTGGGAGTTCGTGATTCTCGCCCGCAAGACTTGCATGCTCGCCCTGCAAAGCACACTCGCGGCCTCTGCACTCCTCGTGCAAGTCTTCGCTACACTCATGTTGCTTTGGCTGTTCTACAAAATCCACCTCAAGATGCTGCCCTTCGCGATAAAGAAGCTGAACATAGCGGAGGGAATTAGCATCCTTAGTGTCATTGTGAATACTATATCAGGAGTGCTGCTCACTTATGACAAGTCTGAGTCTGTCACTTGGGAGGTGTCGATCATTGCGCTGTACCTGATATCTACCAGTGTTTTCTTTAGCTTTTGGCTGATATCAATAATACTGACCTGGAAGGAGCAGCTGACCGCCCGCTTCCCACGACTAGCCAGGCTATGCAAACGTATAAGCGGCGCAGTGAAGCCCTACAGCACAGCCTTAGAAAACGAGTCAAACGTCCAAGAGCCCAGACGCCAGCCTGTTAATAACTAGATCTACTCAGAAAGCAGTATTTGCACCTGTGCAGGCCTGTCCCCAGCCTGGGCAGCCACTCCAACTGCATAGGATATCTCCACATGGCCGAAGTGGGTGATCCAGTCCACACCCAAGCCACAGGACCCGCGGAGACTGGTAGTGGCCAGGACGTTGGCATATAGGAAGGGAGTGAGGCTGAAAAGATGTAGGAAGGGGGAGTTGTGAAAGCTGAGCTTCGCTTCTGCACTTAGGAGGCTGGAGGCGCTTGGACTGCCATAGGCTTGGAATCCTTTGATGAAACTGCCTCTTAGTCGGTCGTTTGTG
>Ga0247837_1010249_pt1 | contig 10810 bp, 8 predicted proteins | sample LaCtaG_2_FD_187115 | JGI IMG/M metagenome (GOLD analysis project Ga0247837, IMG submission 187115) | Freshwater microbial communities from meromictic Lake La Cruz, Castile-La Mancha, Spain - LaCruzMarch2015_14.5m | ecosystem: Environmental > Aquatic > Freshwater > Lake | place: Spain: Castile-La... | reverse complement strand
CCCAAACGTACTGTATGTCCCGCCAAATAACAAACCAATCATCTATCTTTCATTTTCATTTCAACTTGAGACCTCCGTGTTGGACGACTGCTCGCTTGCGCTCTATCCAAATATCATGACGACATCCTCCTCTTCTCCCTCCATCGCCGAAGCAGCAATTAGCAGCGATGCCACTGCAGTAGTAGTACGAGGTAGTATGGCTGCAACATCATCATCCTCCGATGCACTCCTTCGATCGAATTTACTACGACTTGAAATATCGGAACTACTCCATGAATCATCACTGTTTGTCCGTCCTGGTCCTTCCTCTTCTACCAACGACCACGTGTCTTCGTCTCGTAGTGTCAGCAAGAAGAAGGGTGGAGGTAACGCAGGAGGCGAAGTGAAGTGGGCAAATGACGTACGAAGATATATTGAACAAATTACCGAGACTGTGCACAGTTTAGACGGTGCGACTCTTTCGCCTAGTGTGGCACTGCTATCACCACCTGCATCTTTACATGAGGATGGTAGCAGGAGTAGTAGTAGTAAAGGAGTGGGTCAGCAGAGGTACTATGTACCATTAACATCTGACAAATTCCTCAAATCAATCGATACTGGTGGTGCTGGTGACAACCACAATTCATTGTCAAAGAATAATACAAAGAAGAAGAAGGAGACAGCAGCATCATCGTCATCATCGTGGTCATTCCCCTTTGCTGGTGGATCGTCACTCCAACTATCACCCATCGGGTCATATGGACATGTCAATAATGCAGGATTAACGCGTCAACATGCCAATGGTGCTGCTGGGAATGTAGTACCCACTTTGGATATGGCTGTATTATTTGATGCATCATCATCATCATCATCATCATCATTTGTGTCTGGTAAAGATTATTTAAATTCTCGATATACCGACAAACGAAATATATTGGCGGTATATATTGGCAAGCAATTATCACAAAAGAAATATCGGCATGTGATTGGGTCGGTCCATCTAACGCGTATATTTGGTGATGCTAATAAGGTTGGATTAATTCTCACCCCTCCTACTACTACTACTACGGTTGATGAAAGGAAGATTGATACTGCAAGGAAGCGTAAGCGTAATGGCAACGACGACGACGTACAAGAGAAGGGTAGTACAAAGTTGACGGGAAAGAAGAAAACAATAGGAGTGAAGAATAAGCCAAGATTTCGTATACGTCTCATCTTTGGCGTGAAGGAACAGCACCAACAGCAGTCAATGACAACGACTAACGGCAGTAGTGATAATAACGGCGAAGAGAGTGCTGGCAGCGATGATGATAATGGAGTGTATCCATCAGTACAACAACAAATATGGATACCATTATCTCGTCTATTACCCAATCGGAATAATAATCGTGCATACGCTACTGCAACTGGGGGACAACAACAGTTGGGTGATGACGAGGTAGACATTCCTAATAACAGTGGTGGTGGTATGAGTACAACACCACACTATACCAATTCGATTGCCGAGGATATACATTTCCTCTCCACCACACGTTTAATTAATATGACCATTGCCACACTTTCCAACGCAACGTCTTCATCAACAAGTAGTGCTTCGTCATCCATAACAACAACAACACCCTTCCATGAAACATTGTTACTTCTGAAAATATGGTCGTTACAACGTGGTTACCTTCGTGGACATGATACCTTCACAACCACAACACTGGGCATTATACTAACCTACCTGTACAGGACTAAAGTTATTGGTCGACGGATGGGATGTATTCAATCATTTGTGGCAGTTATGAAATTCTGGAGTGAGACTGATTGGCTTGGTGAGGATGATGATGGAGTACGTAGTGCTGCTGGTACGTCGTCTGTTGGTCGTGTTGTTGGTGGTGGTGCCTCGACAGTGACTGGGAAATCTGCATTGGATGCATATGCACGCAAATTAAAGAAGAAGGCAGCATTTGTTATTCCAGACGTTGATGCTGGATGGAATGAGGCTCAGACTGCAAGTCAATGTGATCAGGCACGTCGATTTTATAAAGATGTTCGCAGCGCTACGATGGAAAATTCATCTCCCGGAACATTACTCGACTGCTACAAGGCATGCTACGCCACCTCTCTCGAAGATGATATGCATCACGATAGTCCGGTACTACTTGATACAACAATGACAATCAACTACCTTGCGCGGCTGAGTTCATCGTTTGTTCGTGAATCACGTGCCGAGGCTCGAGCAGCGTTAGCATATATACATGCTGGTGGTGCTGACTCATTTGATTCTAGATCGGCATTTCGAAAGCTATTTCTTGAGACGAATCGGTTCTGGACAACGAGGTATGATGCCTATGTTAGAATACCGCTCTCGGTCATACCAAGAATGATATCATTGAATAAGACGATGGAATCGAAGCAGGGAAGTAATGGAACGACAAGTCCTGGCGTGTGGGGTGGAGATGTCAATAACTTGGGATATGATGAATCGGTATGCCGAGGCATTGTAGGAGTACTATCACGAGCATTGGGTGATCGTGCCACTTTTATCCGAGTGCTCACTTGTGGCAACGGTATTGATATTCGTGGGTCAGGAGGAAACACCATGAGCGATGATAGGATGAGCAATGACGATGCCATCGCAACGAATGTCATTTCAGATAGTGACCAATGCCACACTACGCCTTTCATCCATGGTAACAACACCCGTCAAATCACTACATTTGGATATGCCGCTCATGCACGTTGTCCCAGTGCACCTGCACTACTCCCTCTCTCAAACGATGATGGAGAGGATACGGAGCCGTGTTTGGTCATTGGTGTACGCATCGACCCCAATGCATCGCGTCGTATCGTCGATCGTGGTCCGCCTGTGGAAGATGTTAGTGGAACTGAGGCATTTACTGCATTATGGGGAGAAGCGATGGCTCAGTTGCGTCGATTCCAGGATGGTGCTATCGTTCGGGCTGTGGTTTGGAATGACCCCTCCACAATTCCGACAACGGCGATGACGGAGAATATTCAATTTGCGGGTGGGGATCGCTCAATGGGTGGTATCGTCGAGAGGATTATTCAGCACATTGTCAGTTTGCATTTCACTGATGGTGTGAAAGAGGCATCGACGAAGTTGTTATCGAAGAGAAAGGAAACAAAAACGTTAGCATTTGAGTTGAGAAACATGATCTCTTTCATCGATGGTGCGTCATCATCTTCGAAGTCTTCCCCGATATCCGATTCGTTGACCTTGCACAAGAATGTCATGACCGCGTTCGATTCTCTTGTGGATTTCTTGCGTAAAAATACCAGAACAATCGCTGACAGCTCTCTCGGTAGTAAGAAGAAGAATGTATCCAAGTTAGGCATGCCCTTGGCAATTGACGAAGTCGAGCCGCTTTCTCCGTGTCTTCGGTATTCAGCATTATTTCCACCCAAACCTCATCCACTCTTAGGTGGTAATGTCATTGGTTTGGACAAGCGCAAGGTGTCAGGAGCGAATGATGGATCGCCCATCCTCATTCAGATCAGATTCGAGGGTACATCGAAGTGGCCTGCCTCGATGAATGCGATGGGTGCTGCAAAGTGTGCCATGCTCATTCAGCTTGCCGAGGGGATAGATAAGATGAAGCGAGAGAGAGGAAACGGGGACACGGATGACGACGAACTGTCTTTCTTCGATGGACCAATGGACGTTACCTTTATGTATCTGGATATTGGCTATCGTGGATATTCATGGAGAATTATTGTACGAGCAGATCAAGAATTGAGAATGCTTCGGAGTCTACGTAATCCGACCGTAGAGGCCAAAGCCCTCCGATTGAGTCTTATCAATCGTCATGTCAGAGCTGCAATGCATCATTCCCTTATCCGTGCGATTTATACACGCCACCCCACTGCATCTTCGGTGGTACGTCTAGCTCATCGTTGGGTAGCGTCACACTTGCTATCTGATATGATACCACACGAAGCTATTGAATTGATTGTTGGCAAAATCTATACAGAAACAAGTGGGAAGTCAACTGCATTAGTATATACTCCTCCTGCGACTACGGTTGCGGGATTTCTCAGATTTTTACATCTACTCTCAACACATGACTGGGCAAGAGAGCCACTAATTGTTGACCCGCAGAATCATATCAATTATCATGACCGCGAGCTTATCCATTCTCAATTCACAGCCGTCCGTGGATCAGAGTACAGCAAAGGACCAGCAATGTATATTATTTTTCCTGCTGATTACGATGCAGTAGAGGACATGGTGGGTTCCAAAGTTATTGGAGAGGCCCAGAAGACCCTAACTGACAATGTTTGGGCTCCCACTGTCACATCAAATTTCCCCGAAAAGGTTGTTCTTCGTCGAGCAGCTGCTCTGGCAAAGTGCTCGCACGACCACTTGACAGCCTGTATCATACGTGGAAATGGTGGGAAGGGCTGGGCCGCAGCATTCCACGAGAGTCATGCATCGATTATGTCGTTTAGCGCATTACTCCGTGTCGAACCGAGCTACATAACAGATCCTGGCTGCTCTTCTACTAATGCTGACGCCACAATCGATTGCGATCAATTTGTAACTCCGTTTGAGAGATGTCTTCAAAATAGATCTGATGGAGTGAAAGGATTGAGGAAGAAATTCTATAAGAATTTGGTATTAGAGCAGGATACCATTCACGAATGGCGACCAGTACGGTCACTAGTAAATACTCTTCGCGCAAGGTACAACGATTATGCTGTATTCTTTTACAATGAGTTTTCTCCAGACATTATTGCTATTATATGGAGACCAGATGTGTTTAAGCCACAACCATTTTCAGTAATCGCGTCTGACTTTAAGCGTCCTACATCTGAGGTATGGAAGGAAGATAGTCCTGTTATAACAAACGTCGAAGATTTGATGGCAGAGATAGCATACATTGCCAAGGATATTGTAACAACGTTTAAGGTGTTTGATGAAAAGAAATCGTAGAAAATGCATTCAGCAGAAGGTTGCAAGAAAACAAAACCTAATAATACAACAAATGTTCCAGAAAGTACAATCTCGTTTAAGTTTATAGACTGTTAGATCACTCTATGTTGCATACTCCATATAAGATGATGTAGCAGACACTCTTATGCTGCTACTACTACAACCACCATCACCCTTGCTTTTCTTTTTCATTACTTCAGTGAGGCACATATAGATTCAAAATCCGGGCTCGCTCCTAAGGGTTCTTTGTTTGCATTGTTCAAGAACATTTAACAATGCGTTCAAGTAGTGCTGCTGGACAGTCCTGCTCATTTTTTCATTGTATTTGATAGCATTCACCAACGCCATAATGGCAATGGTACTTGTACGCTGAGTTGCGAGATGATAATCTCGAACAGCACTCTGGGTTTGGAATGCAAGATCATCAACAATAGATCCCATCAATTCATTATTCAACTCACTGACATCTTGCACTTGGGGTGTCATTAGTTCCAGTACAATGTATCCCACCTCAAGTGCAGTGGGAGCGCTTACCTTCCATGCCAGACAATCTAGTATTGCACGCTCCATTGCTTCAATTTCTTCGACGGTGTACATACCATGAGTTGTGGCAGCACACTGTTCCACACTGAATATGACTTGCACGTTGATCTTGATTGCAATGTAGAGAGCAGACACAGCAAGGAGCTGAAACATTGTACGATCGTACATGATTTCTTGAGGACTGAATTGATGAGGAGTGCATTGATTAATGAGAAGTCGATTTGGATTGCTCATGAATCGATCGGCTATGCTCATGGCCACTGCCACATTCGATCTGGCAAGCTGAAGTATGTCGATCAAGCCGTAACACCAGTCAACAATCTGTTCTCGGTCCTCGGCTGTGAGCTTTTGACCGCTACGACTCACATGATCATTGAAGGTTAACTGCTTCTCGCTAATGCAGTCTTCGTCTTCGCCATCGTTGAGATAGTCACGACAGGAATGAGTTATTTCTTGCTTTATCGTAGCGTAGAGAACATCAATTGTTAGCTGTTGTTTCCCAACTACATCTTTGCAGCTGTAGCTTGGGAAAGGCACATTTTGGCTTAGAGAGGAGATCATGGACGGCAATGCCATTGAGATTTAGCATTTACGATCGTACAAGCGAAGGTGGTTCGGAGAAGATCGAGTGGCATCCAGAGAAGATGGTGCGTAGGTGATGACGTGACAATAACAATGACCCGAAGAGTCGTTTTGGAAAAAACAACACAACGTCCGAATGATTTGACGTTTAAATTTCTTTTGCTACAGCTTGATTTACGATTTTTCCGGCGGTCGCAGCTATGACCAAAAAAAATGACGTATGTAGAGATTCACAGAGACTTCTTAGTCAAAACGACTCCGAAGTCCCCCCATAAGATGTACTTGGCGCAGCCAAAAGAAACGTCATGGGAGATTGACTCGCGCAAAAGAGTGAAAGAGAACATCGATGAATCTCTATCTATGTGCGTTGGCATCGCAAAATTCCACGGAGTCTTGGCACGGAGTCTTGGCAACGCAAAATTCCACCAGCGCAGCATCATACCAATTCCCACGTCTGTATCTGCACGACAAAATGCATTGACTCATAATTTTCCCCAGCTCCTTACCACCATCACGCTCGAATCATGTACCTTACCGAGTCTATTCGTCACCTCAAGGCCGATATGGATGGGGCCGAGACGTCATTCACTGATGCTCAGGATCCGGTACGTTGTTTGATGATGTGAATTTGTGTTGTCTCGATTGAATTGTGCAGGTTGACTCACTGTCAAGCTATTGTTGATTTTTACAGCGTTTCACCAGTATCTTTCAGCTACTTGATAAGGATGGTAATGGAAGCCTTGACAAGGATGAAGTGTTTACCTTTGTCAAGCTTTTGGAACTTGAGAAGAGTAAAAGTGCTGGCCTTAAGAAAAATCTTATGGCGGTGGTTGGAATTTCAGTAGTCATCATAGCGCTCCTTATAGCCGCGATGTTCGGTGCAGTTTTTGTTGCTGTTAATGCGACGAAAGATACGGCAATATCCTCATCAGGTGCATTCATGACAAAGGATGGCTCTCGCCAAATTTCGACCATTGCCCAGGGTACTCAATTCCAGCTGTTCAACACCTCGGAGAATGTTCCGATCTGCGTAAGTACACCTGTTAGTAGTGCTGTGCAGTTTCTTAAATCGTTCATGAGTTGATGCGCTGGATAATCATGTTTTTGCCCTCTCCTTACTTTTTCTACACACGCACCCACACAGATTCCTTTCGATACCTACGATAGTTTCAAGTCGAGAATCCTGGGAGGTCTCCAGGTTGTGCTTGATGTCGAGGAGGAAGGTCTTACCGAGCACACAATAATTTCTCTTGATACTGCCACAAAGATTGCTGAGAATGCTACATATACACAGGGGTGCTTCTCCACTACTCATGGTAATGTAACTTGGTGCTTTGAACGAGCTCCTCCAGGAATGTGCGAGGCAGAGAACTCCTTCGGACCTAACGGTCACGGTGGTCGTCGTTTGAAAAAAAAAATTCCGATGTGGGGTAGACCTGGACCTGAGAAGCCTAGACCTGAGAAGGAGATGGGGGAGATTAGTTTTGTATAGGAGAAAGACGTTTAATTCTATTATATTTGTTTTAGTTTTGTGGGAATTTGTTAGTTGTGTTGCCGTTCAGTTTTTCCCTCGCATCAATAATTTGCGTAGGACAAAACGTCGTACTCTCCTTCCAAGGCGTGGCTTGTTACTTCTGAGTCATCAATGTCGTCTTCATTGCAATGATGAAGTCAGGTGGAGCGGTGGCGTTGTCGTCTTCTATTCTGTCATCATCATTATCGTCGTCGTCGTCGTCGTAATCCGAACAACAACCAGAACGTAAAATAAACACTCCCCCTTAGCGTCTTTCATTGTTGGTATTGCCGATGGGACCGTATCAACAAAATCTATATAAAGTTCGTATGCAAGTCGATGAAAAAGTCCAATCATCCATTCCTTGGTCAGTTAACTACCTATTATTTGTTTCTAAAATAAAAAAAATGATTTCCCTTGCTTTTTAGGTACAATTAATTCATCAAGTGCAATCATCTCCACGACCTTACAGGCCGCAACAAGACCATATGTACCGGTAACGAATGATGCCGTGCCGAGTATACCGTCACAAGTACGAAATGATGACGAGAAAGAAGATGTGGAGCTCATACTATTATCATCATCGTCTTTATTATTATTGTCCATGGACATAATCTGTTGTTGTTGTTGTTGTTGTTGTTGTTGTTGTTGTTGTTGTTGCTGCTGCTGCTGCTGCTGCTGCTGCTGCAGTACCACCTCTGTGGAATAGACGGCATGTATCCTCCAATTACGTATCCGACCACTACCGCCACTGCCACCATTATTTTTGTTACTTACTATCGGTACTACTACCTTTGGAAAGCCATACTCTTGTCTCATTAACTTTCGACATTTGAATAATAATCGATCATCCGTGACCTTGGTTATATCATTACAAACTATTTTGGTCGGATCGGACCGTCCAGCTGCACCGCCACAACTGACTATTGGTATGCCCAACTCGACGCATGCTAGTAATAGCGATGTCTTTTCATTCACGCCGTCTATGGCATCGATACATGCCGTTAATCTCAATGAAGCGAGTAACTCGTTCGCATTCTCCGTTGTAACAAAATCATGTATCAATGTAACATTACAATATGGATTAATATCCAATAATCGTTCTTTCATTATTGATATTTTCATTTTGCCAATGTTGGAGGTCGTGGCATGTAATTGACGATTGGTATTGGATATACAAATGTCGTCTAGGTCGATTAGGATGATATTACCAATGCCGGAACGGACGAGCGATTCGGCCGACCAGGACCCTATCCCGCCTAATCCAATGACGGCGACCGTTGCCGAATGTAAGCGATTTAGTATCGTTGAGACGGAGACATGGTTGTGCTTGCTAGTCCTGGAGGCGTATAATCGAGCAACGCCAGCAAATCGTAACCCTCGGTCGATGCTTGCTTGTTGTGTTGCTGTCGTCGTCGATATGTCGTCGATCATGTCGTTAGCCGGTAGCTCGCTACGGCTGATCACACCTCCATCGCACTCTTTCGCGGTCGAATGATAATGCAATGGCAATCGTCGATGGAATGATACGTTGGATCGAGAGCCCCTCGAAATACTAATATTAAAACTGTCACCATGACGCAGTCGACTTCTTCTACTGGCGCAGCTGCTGCTGTGAGATAATAGTTCCCTCGGCTGCGAAAACGAGAAGGCGGCGGTTGTAGATGTGGTGACGATTATCAATAGCGCAGTGTGCATCAGCATCATCGTCATCGTCGTCTGTGTCGTCAACAACGAGTCAAACTCGAAAAACCAAGAACGGGCCGAACCGCCTACGCAATCCTGTCGTGCGGCGCTCCGGGGGCGTGTAGTGTGTGTTCGTCATAATCTCCATCATCGCGTAAGAATTGGAGTAGAAGAGCAATATAAAACATCATGTCGCCATCCTCCTCCTTCCACCTGCTATCGTTCCAACGAAAGGTCGCCAACGCCCTACGCGTCGTGGAACGCTCGCTCGAATTGGAACGCAGGCCGCGTCTTGCCCTCGGCACGCTACCTACGGGCACAAGTTCGGACTGGTCAACGTGACGACGAACGTTGCCGTGCTCGCATTCGCGACGTGCTTGGAGGAACTCGGCCTAACCCACACAGATTCCTTTCAAAACCGACAATAGTTTTAAGTCAAGAATCCTGAAAGGTCTCCAGGTTGTGCTTGATGTCGAGGAGGAAGGTCTTACCGAGCACACAATCATCACTCTTGATACTGCCACAAAGATTGCTGAGAATGCTACATATACACAGGGGTGCTTCTCCACTACTCATGGTAATGGAACTTGGTGCTTTGAACAAGCTCCTCCAGGAATGTGCGAGGCAGAGAACTCCTTTGGACCTGACGGTTACGGTGGTCGTCGTTTAAGAGTAGGGACGGAGAAACGCCCTGTGATGTTTTGTTATTATAAAAATGGAAAAACGACCAATGGAAAAACGACCTGTTGGTAGGATGTGGCTCCCTAAACACCTCCAATTGTGGGAAGCCTGGGGAGTAGTGATTGTTAAGTCCTGAGAAAGAGATGGGAGATTAGTTTTGTTAAGGAGACATAGTTTAATTCTATTATAATTGATTTTAGTTTAGTGGGAATTTGTAGTTGTGTTGCCTGAATTGCAAAAACAGATTCTGTTAGATATTATCTTCTCAAAAGGAGTACCATAGTTCAGTTTTTCTTTCATCAATGTGCATAGGACAGAACATCTTACTCTCCTTCCAAGGCGTGGCTTGTTACTTCTGAGTTGTCAATGTCATCTTCATTGCAATGACTAAGTCAGGTGGAGTGGCGCCGTTGCCATTCTATCATCATCATCATCTGAACAACAACCAGAATGTAACCCCCCCCCCTAGCGTCTTTCATTGTTGGTATTGCCGGTGCCGGTGGTACCGTATTGACAAAATCTATATAATATCCATTATAGACTTAATTCAGAGACAGAGTGATACATACACATATCCTAAAATTTCTGTTCCATGGGACCCCGCAGATGCAATCGATCCCAACCTACAACGGATCCGTGATGAACGTGGTTACTCCTATGCCGACATTATTACTGTCCATCCAGACACACTACCTGAATATGACACCAAGGTGAAAGCATTCTTTGAAGAGCATATTCATGATCCGAGGAAATTCGGTACATCCTAGGTGGATCCGGATACTTTGATGTACGTAACAAGGACGATGAATGGGTACGCATCCACATCAAGGCGGGTGATTTAATGACATTGCCAGAGGGGATATACCATCGCTTTACGGTAGATG
>Ga0247837_1010248_pt1 | contig 10810 bp, 11 predicted proteins | sample LaCtaG_2_FD_187115 | JGI IMG/M metagenome (GOLD analysis project Ga0247837, IMG submission 187115) | Freshwater microbial communities from meromictic Lake La Cruz, Castile-La Mancha, Spain - LaCruzMarch2015_14.5m | ecosystem: Environmental > Aquatic > Freshwater > Lake | place: Spain: Castile-La... | reverse complement strand
AAGGACGAAATTAGGACTGAGAGCCCTGCGTATTGCCCGCTGGACGCCTGGCGGGTGCTGATTTGTGGGGGATTGAGTGAGATTTAGGCAGGACCGGGGGTGAAGGGACTGCATGGCACTGCGGTTGCTGCAATTATTGACATTCGAACTGGAGACGTCACTTTCCTCCCCCACCTCCTAACTCCCAGAATCTACCACGGCTTGATTCGCTTCGGCGAGTCTGTGTATGTCTTCGGAGGCTGCCAGACAGGGAACTACGTGGACAGGCAGGAAGAGGACCTGAAAAGTGCAGAAACGTTCGATTTCGAGCTAAACCAAGTTTGGGCGGAATTGCCGAATATGTGTGAAGCAAGACGCCCCCTGACCGCTTGCATATGGCGCGGCCTTATCTACCTCAGTGGCAGTCTCAACCCCTCACTAGAAGCCTTCCACCCTGTCTCCAAGACCTACACCCTCCTGCCCCTTTCCCTGCCCTCCGACTCTAACACTGTGGTTTTCCCTTCATTCGGCAATTTAGTGGCTCTCTCCACTTCCTACATCTCCACTATTGCACTCACAGCAGCGGGAGACTACAAATTGACATCGAAAAGACATGAAAAGGTGACCTGTGGGTCGAGGTGTCCGGCTGTAGTGTGGGGCGGAAGAGTCTACTTGATACAGGGAGACAGGACTGTGGTGCTAGATGCAGAGAAGGGAGTGAGGCCGCCAGTTGCTGCGAAGGAGTGGAAATAGGACTAAAAACGGCTTAGAAATAGACAGAGAGAGGACTTTTGATGGGGGCTTCACATCCATTATGGTGGAAATGAAGCGGGATAGAAAAGCTGGATTTTGAACTAAAAGCCATCACTACTGCGTATGTAAAATATCGCAGTCAGGCCTAAATCCTTGTCTTTAGTCATCAGAAAGTGAGTTTTTATACAAGAAATGGAGCGTTTGATAGTCGATATATAGGAAAAAGCTCGATTTTCATCCAAAATTTCCCTAAAATATCACTAATTCACAATTGTTCAGATGAAATTGTATCCATCCCTTCCCTATAGCAAAAATAAGCAAAAATGGTGCAATTCCCAACAAGCCATCTCTCCACTCCCACAGCTCTCCGGCTGCTTTGGGTGTTTTCCCTGCCCTCTGTCCCTATCCGACTCTCTCGCAACATTCTCCGTGAAGTGGCAGCCTACCTGGTGCCTTCCCCCACCCTAGTGGTGCTGACCTCCACCCACATTCAGCAGTTCTGCATACTGCAAAGGAGGTGGAGAGGGGGAGTGGGCCTGTCTAGAAGACTGCTGGGCGTGTGGGGAATGCGGTATGTGCAGGTGGGGGAGCGCTGGGTGGTGGGGTGTGGGGGCGGAGGCAGACTGGGGAAAGGACAGGAAGTGTACTCTGTGAGGACTGTTTGTGTGGAAGTGGAGAGTGGACTGGTGCAGGACTGGGCGGATATGAGGATCGGCAGAGGTCTGCACGGACTTATCGAACACAGCGGCGCGATCTACGCTTTCGGAGGCTTCCCAGTGGCTGCAAACTCCGGCCTCTCTGCGGAATTCACCCTCTTTGCAGCAGACCAGCACTGGTCCGATCTACCCAATATGGCCTTCCCCAGGTACATGTTCACTCCCTGCATTTGGCTTTCCTGCATCTACCTCTGCGGCGGTCCTTCCGGCTTCATGGAAATATTCCTGCCCAAGCAGCTGAAATACCAACTTTCCCCTATATATCTCTCCAACTCCAGCGCAATGCTGGTTTTCACGCACAATAAGGAACTCGTCATCATCACCCGCTCGGAAATGCTGCTTTTCAACGAGAAACTGGAGGAAAGGAGGGTGAAGCGAGGGTTTGGAGAGGTGGAAACGAGCACTTTGCCGGTGGTTTGGAGGGGGTTTGTGTTCGCTGTGAGGGGACAGACTTGCGGAGTGTATGATTTGGGAACTGGGAAAAGAGGGAACTGTGTATAGGCAGAGGGTAGGCTTAGAATAGTGTGGGAAATTGATGATTTTAGGTCTATTTGTTGGCTTTTGACAAGAAAGATGCGACTTCTTAGCGAAAAAGAGTCTATTTGCGGAAATATTACCTAATTAAAGGGACTATTCGCGATGGATAACTGCACTTTGGGGCGAATAGCCATATTTCCAGTCTCTATACTGCCTGAAAAGGCCAAAACCTGCTTTTCTAAAGCGTCCTTTGCTGCATTAAAGCGCGCAGAATTGATCATTTCCTCAATTTGCACCGCTGACAGTCTGCCAGAGTCATTAGAACACATGCCTCTCGCTGTTATACAGGAAACAGTCTCAGTTGCTGTGACATATATCACCCCATTAACATCGATTTCACAGGTAATTTCAATATCCAGCAAGCCTTTCGGCCTAGGGAGGAGTCCTGCCAGTCTGAAAGTGGTCAAATAGTTGTTATCTCGGGTGAATACTCGCTCTCCTTCGTATACATTTATCTCCACTGTGTCCTGGTAGTCCACAACTGTAGTGAACAGGGCTGTTTTTCTGCAGGGAATTATGGTGTTTCTGAGGATTATCGGGTGCAGAATTCCGCCGGGGATTTCCACTCCCAGAGACAGTGAGCAAATGTCCATAAAGAAGTAACAGTCGCTCATAGGACACGGTTTTGTCAGCACTCCGGCTTGAATTGCGGCCCCGTAGGCCACTATCTCCTCAGGGACTATATTTCTGCAGATCTCACAGGCAGGGAACATAGTGGCGAGTAGTCTTTGAAAGGCAGGGATGCGGGCGCCTCCCCCCGCTAGTACTACATGCTGAATATCATTCCTACTGAGACGAGCAGAGGATAGGACTCTGGCAATGAGGGCGGAACAGCGGGTGTATAGGTCCTGGTTGAGTCGGTCGAATAGAGATCTACTGATAGGGACTGCAAGGACGGTGACTTGGGTCTGGGAGCTGAGTCTGCATTTAGCGTTTTCACACTCCAATCGAAGGGTTCTAAGGTCGATTTCGCTTTTGCCGAATTTAGCGTTCTTTTTCAGTTGTCCAGCGCAGTATTCAGTCAGTCTTTCGTCGATTTCTTCCCCACTGATTTCCCTATCATGAATCACATCCTTTACCTCAAATATGCCATCTTCTATGGATTGTAGCGTTATAGTCGCTCCTCCCGCGCCTAGATCCACCACTATTACAGGGATTTCCTGCTTGCTGTTCGTTTTATCTAGTTGATAAGCGAGGCAAGTGGCTGTAGGCTCGTTTATGATCCGCAGTACATTTAGTCCTGCAAGCGTCCCAGCGTCTTTAACAGCTTGTCGCTGAGAATCGCCGAAATAAGGCGGAACTGAGAGTACAGCTTTAGAGACAGAAGTACCGAGGTAGGACTCGGCTACAGCCTTTAGATGGCTGAATATCAATGCACAGATATCAATTGGGGAAAAGCGCTGTTCCTTGCCTTCATTGGTAACCACTATTAGAGCCGTATCCCCAGGTGCAGGGATTACTTGATAGGGAAGTTGGGTGAAGTTGAGGGTAGTCACTAGGTCTGAGAACTTCCGACCTAGGAGTGGCTTGAAGCTGTGGACTGTGTTGAGGGAGTTGCAGGACAGTTGGTCTCTAGCAGTTCTGCCAATTAGCACTCCTGCAGCAGTGAAGGCTATATAGGAGGGAGTGCTGCGGTAGCCCTGGCTGTCAGGGATTACGTGTGGAGTATCGTCACTACTCACTGCAATGCAGCAGAAAGCAGTTCCGAAGCTGATTCCCACACATACTTCCCCCATATCTATCCCATCTCACCTTCTAGCCTCACAACCTACTCAAGGCACTATAAGAACTAGGACAGACAGGAACTACGAAGAGGAACTGATTTGAAGCTTCAACAGACTGACTATAAGTAACTTCTCTCTATTGATTTCCGTGGATTTCCAATGTAAATGCTTCCTACAGCGTTTCCCTGAAGTCCTGATTTGTAGGGCAATTCTGGATTTAGCTAATATGATAATGGTCCCAGGAGCAGATATACAATTACCCAATGTAAATATTAAAGCACAGGGATTTGCTCTGCAGTTACTAGGAATTTTCTCTCCTAAAAGGCAGAAATTGGGCAAGAAATTGCTTTTTATATATGAAAGTAATGCGAAAATAGCTAACTCCGATATCTAAAGACTTAAATAGGACTGTAAGTAATGGATAACTGCGCTTTGGGGCAAATAGCCGTATTCAAGGTTTCTGTGCTGCTTCTCAGAGCCGCCAAATGCTTGTAAATATCGTCTTTTGCTGCATTGAAGCGCGCAGAATTGATAATTTCCTCAATTTGCCTTATCGACAATCTGCCAGACTCATGAAAATACGTAACTTTGGCTGCGATGCGGGAAACAGTCTCAGTCGCTGTGACATATAATACTCCATTTGCATCGATTTCACAGGTAATTTCAATATCCAGCAAGCCTTTCGGCCTAGGGAGGAGCCCTGCCAGTCTGAAAGTGGTCAAGTAGTTGTTATCTCGGGTGAATACTCGCTCTCCTTCGTATACGTTTATCTCCACTGTGTCCTGGTAGTCCACAACTGTAGTGAATAGGCCTGTTTTTCTGCAGGGAATTATGGTGTTTCTGAGGATTATCGGGTGCAGAATTCCGCCGGGGATTTCCACTCCCAGAGACAGCGGACAAACATCCATTATGATCAGGTCGTTTTCACTTGGACTAGAAATCCGCGTCAAAACCGCCCCTTGCACTGCAACTCCACACACCACTACCTCCTCAGGGACTATACTCCTGCACACCTCACAGGCAGGGAACGTATTTGCTAGTAGTCTTTGAAAGGCTGGGATGCGGGCGCCTCCCCCTGCTAGGACTACATGCTGAATAGCGTTTCTACTGAAGTGAGCAGTGGATAGGACACGGGTAACGAGGGCGGAACAGCGGGTGTATAGGTCCTGATTTAGTTGGTCGAATAGAGATCTACTCAAAGGGATTGAGTGAGAGTCGGAGAAAATGGTGACTTGGGACTGGGAGCTGAGCCTACACTTGGCAGACTGACACTCCAACTGCAAGCTTTTCAGGCCCATTTCGCTTAGAGAAACGCCCCAATTCCGCTTCAACTCCTTAATACAAAACTCCACAAGCCTTCTATCGATTGCCTCCCCACCGACAGTCCCATCATACTCCACCCCTAACACCTCAAATATCCCCTCCTCAATGACTAACGCAGTAATCGTAATTCCTCCTGCTCCTATATTCACCACTATTACAGGTATTTTCTCAGTGTTATTTCCCTCGTTTAGTCCATAAGCTATACAGGCGGCTGAGGATTCTGTTATAAGTCGCAGGGCTTTTAACCCAGCTCGCATAGAGGAGTCTCTTAGAGCCTGCCGCTGAGAGTCAGTGAAGAAGAAAGGCACTGAGATGGTGGCTTGAGAGACAGGCGTTCCGAGGTAGGTTTCTGCTATATGTTTGAGGTGGCGGAGTAGCAATTCGCAGAGGTAGTCTGGGGAAAAGCGCTGTTCCTTGCCTTCATTGGTAACCACTATTAGAGCCGTATCCCCAGGTGCAGGGACTACCTGATAGGGAAGTTGGGTGAAGTTGAGGGTTGTCACTAGGTCTGAGAACTTCCGACCTAGGAGGGGCTTGAAGCTGTGGACTGTGTTGAGGGAGTTGCAGGACAGTTGGTCTCTAGCAGTTCTGCCAATTAGCACTCCTGCAGCAGTGAAGGCTATATAGGAGGGAGTGCTGCGGTAGCCCTGGCTGTCAGGGATTACGTGTGCAGTTTCATCACGATACACTGCAATACAACAATTAGCAGTTCCGAAGCTGATACCCACACATACTTCCCCCATATAACCTCTAAACTGCATCTAAAACCCGCACAGTCAATACGATTATTGAGGGAAATGATTACTGCACTAGTCAACTTCCTCCACATTCGGTCCTTGCTTTGCTGCTTGTCCACAGGCAGCCGCGGCTTCTGGGACTCCTGAGCCCTGCTGGTACACTTTCGTCATTATCGGGTTGCAGACGGCCTCTAGCTCTTTCTGCTTGGCTTCAAATTGCTCGATTTCGGCACTGCTATTCGCTTCCAGCCACTGCAAAATCTGATTCAACTTGCCTTCTAGTGTCAGTTTGTCACTTTCCCCCAGCTTATTTTTGAAGTTTTCATCATTCAGGGAGTTTCTGACATTGTAGGCATAGGTTTCTGACATTGTAGGCATAGGCTTCCAGTGCGTTTTTGGCCTCTATTGTTTTCCTCGCAATTTCATCTTTCCGCTTAAATCTCTCCGCATTAGCGACCATATCCTTGATTTCCTCCTTCGACAGCCTGCCCTTTTCATTGGTGATTGCGATTCTGTTGACCCGGCCGGAGGCTTTGTCCTGAGCACTCACGTTCATTATGCCGTTGGCGTCTATATCGAAGGTTACTTCAATCTGCGGGATTCCCCTGGTGGCGGGCGCTATGCCTTCCAGGTTGAATTTGCCCATTTGGTTGTTGTCTCGGGTCATCCCTCTCTCCCCCTCAAACACCTGTATCAGCACTCCCAGTTGACTATTTGCATACGTCGTAAAAGTCTGCATCTTCTTCGCAGGAACAGTCGTCCCTCTAGGGATCAACACCGTCATAACCCCCCCCCAGCAGTCTCCAACCCCAACGACAGCGGAGTCACATCTATCAGCAACACGTCCTGCACTTGTGCACTTTGAGATCCGCTGAGGATCGCGCCCTGCACAGCGGCTCCATAGGCCACTGCCTCGTCCGGGTTGATGGACCTGCAGAGTTCTTTCCCGCTGAAGAAGTCGGAAACGAGCTGCTGCACCTTGGGAATACGGGTGGAGCCGCCTACCAGGACTACTTCATGGACCTGCTTTTTGGCTAAATTGGGTCTCTAAGGACTCTTTCCACAGGGTCGATACAGGACCGAAACATATCAATGTTCAATTCTTCGAACTTCGCTCGAGTCAGAGTGGTATAGAAATCCACTCCCTCGTGCAAGGAGTCGATTTCCACCGAGGCCTGCGCTGCAGAGCTCCAAGTCCGCTTGGCGCGTTCACAGGCTGTGCGCAGTCTGCGTAGAGCTCTGTGGTTTCCGCGGATATCCACTCCGTTCTTCCGCTTAAACTCAGCAGTGCAGTAATCCACCATCCGGCTATCGAAGTCCTCACCCCCTAAGTGGGTGTTGCCGGAAGTCGCCTTCACTTCGAAGATTCCGGAGTCTATTGTTAGTAAGGACACGTCGAAGGTGCCGCCGCCGAGGTCGAAAATAAGCACGTTTTTCTCCCCCTTTCCGCGCTTATCCTGGCCATACGCAATCGCAGCCGCTGTAGGTTCATTTATAACCTTCTTCACCTCCAGTCCCGCAATAACCCCCGCATCCTTGGTCGCCTGTCTCTGCGAGTCAGTGAAGTATGCAGGACAGGTGATAGCCGCGCTCTTCACAGTCCTGCCTAAGTAGGTCTCAGCCGTTTCTCTCAGGTAGCTAAGAACTATGGAGGAAATTTCCTCGGTGTAGAAGCGCTTTTCTTGGGTTTTGTAGGAAACTAGGATTTGAGGCTTGTCTCCTGGGCCTGCGACTACTCGGAAAGGCCATAGACGCATGTCTGCTTGTACTACTGGGTCGGTGAACCTGCGGCCGATTAGTCGCTTAGCGTCGAATACTGTGTTTTCAGGGTTGCGCGCCACCTGGTTCTTAGCCGCATCTCCCGTGAGTCTCTCCCCCTCCGTGAACGCCACATAGGAAGGCGTGGTCCTGTTTCCCTGGTCATTCGGCACGATTTCCACCCGGTCATTCCGCGACACGCCCACACAGCTGTAAGTAGTGCCCAGGTCGATGCCGATGCACAGCTTTCGGTCGTCATTTGCTTGCTTTGTAGGTGGGCTGGCGCAGGGCTTAAAAAGTCTATAGAACAGTCTGGAATAGAAGGTTCGCGAATAGGGAAATATTGAAAAAATGGACGGTCTGAGGGAAAGTTGGGAAATGCGGCTTCTTTAGGGAAATCTGGGCGAATAGTTTGAGGAAAGTTGACAATCGGGATATTTGACAATGGGCGAATTGCGTATTAATTAGCGTATTAAATTGCTAGTTCTACCGACACTTCCCGGCTTCTATTCACTCAACCTCGCTTAAACCGCATAATAGCAGTCATTTCCCTCTTCTAAAGACGCCTTGTACTGCCTATATTTACTTCGATGCGTTTTTCTTCTCTAACAGCTCTCTTTTCCCTGGGTAAAGGTAATGTACCACTCGCACACCACCGAGCAACCCTGCAAACTCGTGCTTCTGGGCAACACCAACGTGGGCAAGTCCGCAATCCTGCTTCGCTACGTCAGCCACGAGTTCCTGCCTGCCCCGGTGCCCACTGTAGGCGCGAGCTTCACGACGAAGCGCTTGCCGCAGACGGATGGGTCGGTGATTAAGTTGGAACTGTGGGATACGGCGGGACAGGAGCGATATCGCAGCCTTATTCCGATGTATTATAAGGATGCGACGGCTGCGATAGTGGTGTTTGACGTCTCCAGTGCCGATTCCTTCCACGGAGCGAAGGAATGGGTCCAAGAGGTCAAAATCAACTCCAACCCCGACACACTAATCCACCTAGTAGCCAACAAAATCGACCTCGAGCGAGCTGTTCCCCAAGAAGAAGCCTCTAGCTTCGCGCAGGAAAACGACCTGGCGCTCTATGAGATGTCTGCGAAGACTGGGGAGGGAGTGGTCGAGGCCTTCGCTGAAATCGCCAATCAGCTATATAGCGTTGCGCAAACCCCCAAAAGCAGTCTAAGTCTGAAAACCTACAAGGAACAGAGTAGTGGCGGGTCGAAGTGCTGCTGGTAGGAGGGATCTCGTTTTTCTCTATATTAATCAGCTTATTTATGTCTGTGGCAGTCCAATTCGCTGTATTAGCCAATATCCTACAGGAAGAAGGCTGTGGCAGTTAGAAATGAAGGGTTAAAGCTGCTTTTATGGGAATCGAATGAGCGGGTAGAGCCTAAAAGCTCGAATATTCCCTGTAAACAGCCTGAAAACCCAATCTATTCAATTATATGCAGTGTTTGTCTCAAGCCTTCTTTATGCAGCTGCTTTTCCTTAATTTTACCAGCTTCCGTGCGAATTGTTTCCAATTTGCGCATTACCGCTCCTAGTACAGTGTCAATACCAAGTCCGCTTTTGCCAATTTTCTCAGAATATATTATATGACTTATTTTCCCACTGAATAGGTCTGTTCTGGATTACTTATTGTATTGTGGACAGATGTTATTAGGAATGGGTACTATTAGAGAAGTTGCAACTGTGTGTGCAGCTTTACTGCCAAAGGGTGTGCGGGCAGACTGGCAAAGGGCTTCAAGCCTGCCTCCAAACAGCGCTTTGCAGACTCCCAGTCCTCACCTCGTCTATACATCTCTGCAAGTCCTAGGTAGGCCTCCGCGCCGTCACCAGAGTTCCCAAGCACCAGCAAAGCCTGCGTGAAGTGCTCATAGGCCTGGGAGTACCTGTGCGAAGCCAGTTCCCAAGTGCCTAAAGCGCTGTGGGAGCGTGCGGTTTCTTTGGTGTTCGGGAGGGATTGGTCCTGTATGGAGAGGGCTTTGTCGAGGCAGATCCGAGCTTCTGGGAGTGCTTGTTTGCATGTGTAGATTCGGCCCTGCGCCTCGAAAAGCCGGGCGAAGGCTGTTAGGCGGTGTTGGGCTTCAGGCCGGTTGAGGTATGGGGCGAGAGCGCTTTCGGCTTTAGCTATCTGCTCTGTGAGCAAGTAAACCAGGGAAAGTCGGTATGAAATTGGGATTTGGCCTTCCAGAGAATTGAGTTCCTGATAGCTTGCGAGTGCGGCTAGAAAATGGACTTCCGCCTGGGCGTAATGACCTGTTTCAAAGGCCAAATTGCCTTCATACAGCAGTCTTCGGGCTGGCTGATACCCCCTCACTTGCCACTTTCCCTCCAGTCTTTCCGCCTTCTGAAGCCACTTTCCCGCTTCTTCATACTTATTGGCTTCTATGCAGTCTCTGGCTTGCAAAGTCATTGCACAGGCTCTGTTCTCCGCACAGACTCCTCTGAGTCGCATGTACCTCCCCAGCACTAGCCTTGCTTCCTCTGTTCTCCCCTGCTTGAAGCACAGGTTGGCTAGGTTGATATGCAGGGAGTTGGGGTCTTTGGGACTGAGCAGAAGGCCTTGCCTCAGCCAGTGTTCGCTCAGGGAGAATTCCTCGCGAGTCGAATAGAGCAGGCCAAAGGCATTACAGAGGCGAGATTGGAGTGGGGAATAGTCGGTTTTTACACGATTTAGGATTACTTCGGACTCTTCAAAGCGATAAAGGTGAGTCAGTTCATAGGACAAACTAATGCAAATTCCATACAAATCCACAGATTCCGGGTTCCGCCCCAGGCCTAAGTCCAGTACCCGCTGATACCACTTCACCTCCCTGTCTATCCTATTGAGGTCGTATTGGTTATAAGCAATTTGCACCATAACGCCCGCTAACGTCTCTCCATCGTATTCATGCGCATTCAGATAGCGTAATGCGGCTTTAAAGACCTTTAAAGCCTGTGGATATTTCCTTATACAGCGTAAAGACTCCCCATAAAAGGTCTCCACAGCGTAGCTTTCCCTACCAATTGCCTTGTGAATCCTTCGAACGAGACTCACCCAGTACCCAGACTGCTTGGTTTGGTCTAGTTCTTTGCACTTAGTAGCACTTGCGAAGCAGGTTTCAGCATAGGTTTCCAGGTCCTCTAGCAAGGGTAGGGCCTGGGGAGCGCTGTTGTCCCCTGCAGGCCTGCTAGCAACAGCCTGGTGCAGAATAGATTTGACTAGGAATAACTGAGATGTGAGTATCTCTGCGGCCTGGAGACAGATTTCCCACTTTTCCACTAGGACATAGACCGGCTCCAA
>Ga0247837_1010247_pt1 | contig 10810 bp, 5 predicted proteins | sample LaCtaG_2_FD_187115 | JGI IMG/M metagenome (GOLD analysis project Ga0247837, IMG submission 187115) | Freshwater microbial communities from meromictic Lake La Cruz, Castile-La Mancha, Spain - LaCruzMarch2015_14.5m | ecosystem: Environmental > Aquatic > Freshwater > Lake | place: Spain: Castile-La... | reverse complement strand
CATTGCTAATATTAGTTGCATTAATTCCGGTAATATCAGTTCCAAATCCAGAAAAATTATATCCAGTTATACTTCCAATAGTTTTGAGATTTGATGCCGTTAAAATTCCAGTCGTATTTACATTTCCAGAAAGTGCATCAACAGAAAAACCATTTCCGGTGAGAGGGTCATTTCCAACCTGTAACGAATAATATGGAAATGATGTTCCAATACCAATTTTTGATGCCGTAGAAAGAGTTCCGGCATTAACAATCCAACCATTTGTTGATATTGCAACTATTCCAGTTAATCCTGCGGCACTTCCGACAAATTGATTTGCATATATTATTCCAGTAGATGCAACTGCCGTAATTGCAGATCCAACCTTTACATCATTATAAAAAGTAGATACTCCGGAGACTGTCAGATTAGTTGCCGTGACAAGACCTGTGATTTTTGCGGTTCCATAAACATCTAATATTTCTTTTGGAAGTGATGTGCCGATTCCAACCAAACCATTCGCATTTACAATAAAATTATCATCATCAACCTGGACACCATTTCTAAAATTAAATGATTTATTTATATTATTTCCCATTTTATCGATACTTTTTAAGTATTTATATTTTTAAGTTCATTTACTTCTTCTTTAAGTTCTTTAATTGCTTCAATTAGTATTGCAATAATTTTTTCATATTGAACTGCCTTATATCCATTTTCACGAGTTGTCACTACTTGTGGCAATACCTTTTCAATTTCTTGTGCAATCACACCAACATCAGTACCCGAATGTGAATGTATTTCATTAAATCCAGATTTCCAATCAAATGTATTTCCACTAATTTGTAAAACTTTTTCTAATGCATTTGGAATTGGATTTATATTTTCTTTTAATCTCTTATCAGAAGAATAAAATGCAGTAATATCATTAGTTGCAAGTATTTCGCCTGCAGTACCAGACGCAGGAGTACCAACACCAATAGAATTAACTTGATAATTATTTGTAGTTACAAGAGTACTTGCAGTAGATGCTATTCCAGTTAAGTTAGCAGTAATTGTACCGGCACTAAAGTTTCCAGAAACATCACGAGAAACAATATTTGATGTGCCTGATGTCGAAGCTGATAATCCGTTTAATTGACTAACATTTAAATTGGTTACAACTGTTGCAGAAGACACTGTAAATGGTGCAGTTCCGGTTGCTACTGTAGAAGTAAGAGTTGTTCCAGAAATAGCACCAACAGCAGTAAATGTTCCGATTCCACTTAAGGTTGCCGCAAGTGTTGTTCCACCATACCATTTAAATTGTTGGGTTGTAGTCGGAACACCATTCCAGAAGGTGTTTGTATCAGTACCAATAGCATAATCTGCAGAACTTGCGCCTATACTTTCATGTAAGAAAATTTTAGTTCCAATACTTCTTGTTGTAAATGTCGGTGGAGCAAAACCGCCATTAAAAAGTCCAAAAAATCCACCAACATTTAATCTTTTACCAATTCCAACACCACCAGAAACAACTAGTGCCCCTGTGGTTGGACTTATAGAGTCTGTGTCATCACTAATCTTTTGAGATTTAACACTTACCAGTCCATTAAACTTAACTTCCTTGTTAAATGTAACGGGACCATCAAATTGTGAAAGAATTGTTCCAGAATTTCCACCCTCAACAACAAGTCTTTCTTTAATAGTAACCTCATCAAAAACAACACTTAATCTGGATGGATCTTCACCAGTAATCGTTGGAATTGGAGCATCATAAGTAATTTCTTCACCGGTTGCAGATGATGTTTTTCGATTTCCAACAAACGAGTCACCATTATTATTCATACCAGTATAAACAACAATACCACCAGAGCGTTCTTGAGACTGAACCAAAAACTCTTCTCTTTCAGTTAGAGTAATAGACTGAACCTGAGGAAGTGCCGTTGAATAATTTCCGGGTCCGTATCCAAGATATTCAAATGTATGACCTGATGCTCTTAAAATCGAAGGTCTTCTAAACTCAACCGCAATTGGTTTAATTTTTCTAATAATAGATCCATTATCGTGAGATACCTGTCTTGTTCCAAGAGCACCACGAATTACCGTAATCACATCACTGTTGCCACCACTCAAAGTGCTACTCACAATTCTGAAAATTTCTTCATCAATCTGTATATAAGACCCAAGAGGAAATCTCTTCAGTAATCCTATATTTGCGATGGATCCAAGAGAACTTGAAACTTGAATTGTTGTATCAGCCGGAGATAAAAGTGCCGCCAGCGTCAGTGTTTCATTATCAAAAAATGAAACACTTCTTGTTCCTAAGTTTTCGGCAGACGAATCTGAACTTGCCTCATTTGATGAAAGACCGTGTTTGAGAATATATCCAGAAGTTGCACTTATATTTGGAGTCAGTGCAGTGAATGTATTCACACCAACTCTATCTTTGACTATATAATCTCCCAAATTATTGCTCGAAGCATCAATCACTCTAAATTTGTTTCCGCCAAATAATCCGTGAGCTCCGGAACAATTGAATGTTGTAATTCCACTTGAATGTGATGTATTTGATATTAAAATTGATGGACCCAAGACAACCGCATAATGATTTGCGGTGATTACAGGATCTCCAGCAGTTCTTCCAATCGAAATCGTAGTATCTGTCGAAACTGCAGTAATGCGATGATATGTGTCGGAGGTTGTTCCGGCACCGGTAAATTGAACCACATTACCAATTGCAGAAGTAATACCTGATGTGGCAATAGTAATGGAAGCGTTTGCTGATCCACCAACAACTGAAGTGTCAAAATAAAGTGTTTCTCCATTTGCATATCCAGAACCAGATGAAACAATATCTGCCGAAGTTACTTGCGCATCAGAAACAACAACCTTTGCAGTTGCACCATCCCAATTGGTCAGGGTATTTTCATTAAATAGTTTAACATTTTGATAAGTTCCATTTGTTTTACCAGAACCACTGGTCAAAGTATTATAAGCAACAATACCAGAAAGTCCGTGTCTTCTGGCAAAGGTGATGGTTGAACCAGAAACCACAGAAATATCAAGACCCACACCAAGTTTTGTGAGTAAAGTATCTGTGGATTCTCGTGTGATGCTTTTCTTCAGATCATTTGTGACGACTTCTCCCAGAGGAGATCTTTTTGCGAACGATTTTGCTGATGCCGGATTATCATTAATATTATCTCTGTCTAGTTGGGGATATAAATCAACAACATTCTGACTATATTTGATATTTGTAAATTCTGTAGGAACTGCCTTGTCAGAACTTAATACATAAAAATGATAAATTCCATCTCTAACACCGCTAATATAAGAAGATATTACTTCTTTTCTATAAATGTAAAGATTGGACTGTAAGTTGTTTCTTTCAAATCTTGGAGATAGGATTGTCCTGCTAGTCGTATTATTTGTGAATGAATCACTTCCTGGAGTTGTGAGTAAAGTATAAGTGAAAGTCAGATCATCAGAAACAGTAACCGCAAATGTTCCGTTATATCCAACGTTGTCTTCACCGGATGTATTGACACTGTCCGTTACATTTTTAATAATAACAATATCTCCAGTATGAAGATTGTGAGGAAGTTCAGAGATGATTGTAACTGTACATGATGGAGCAGTACCAGTACTGGTGCATTTAGCAATCAGACTTAAATTCTTATTATAATCATAATCTGCTACCACAAGAGTAGAACGACCGGGATCATTATCATTGCGAAATCCAGTCGAACTCGATTCTTGAATTACAAAACTATTTTCAGGATTTTTTGCATTCTGTAGTTCTTTTGGAATTACAACTCTAATTTTATAAACCTTTTCATCTAAACTTCGAGTATCTTCAATTCTTTTGATATAAGTTGGTTCTGTTGCTGCACCTAATCCTACAACACCAGATGTATTAAGTTGCCCATATATTAAACTACCGGCATTTGTGGTAATATACCACTGATTGTTTGTAGTATCAAATTGTATCGGATGACCCACATCACCGGAAACCTTATCAGAAACTCGACTTAAGATTTTAAGATTTGTTCCACCATAAACGGTGATTGCATCTCCAATTGTCGAAGAAGATGATGATGATGCGAGTTTAATTTCAGTACCAGAATGGCGAATTGCATAATAAACAGTATTTTCTACAATATTTTCAGGCAAATCTCCATCATCACTTATAATGATAACTTTTTCTCCAGTCTGAATAGTATGACTACCAATTGTAAAAATAGTTCCTGATATAGAAGTTACTGAATATTCCTTTACAGAACTTGTAGAGGCATCAGACATTAAAATATTTGCCGAATATTCTGTTCCGGATGCGGTAAAATATAATTTATCACTAATTCTAGCACCAACTCGATATCCTTGAGTTAAAATGGGTGGAGCAACATCTTTAGAATTAAATCCATAAAGATATAAATGTGATGTAATACCAACAGTTGTGGTAATTCCAACATCCAGTGCCTGCCAGTCAAGATTACTCTCTTCTAGTGTAATTGCTCGTGGTGTAATAATAGAAGTAATAAATGCCTTATTATCTTTCTCAAATGCCTCCTTCTTAAATCCAGAAGAATTTAGTGCAATCTGCCCGAAGTTTGAGTTTGAGTTGGTGATTGACATATCACCACCAGTTTCAGAATCAAGATGCTTATTAAATCCAATTGCAAAAACAGATACGATTTGAATAAATGCATCATTTGTTGCCTTTATGTGACTCGATTCCCATCCACTTCGATAAATTGCTGCAGGGTCCGAATGATAAATCTTACCGGCATCAGTCGAAGAAGAATTTAGTGATAAGGTCGCACCGGCAACTCTGGATATATCAATTTTATCATTATAATTTCGATTTGTTTTACTATATTTTACAAATGCCCGATCATCCTTTTGAAGCGAAACCGCAGTAAATTGAGCCACAACCATCGAACGAAACCCGGATGCCTTGCTACCATCGGCAAGCATTCCGTTCATTCCCCAGACAGAACGCAAAGAAATATTAAAAACATACGGTGATGCACCGGATACAGTATCAGTATCAATTGTAACAAATGCGCTTGATGCATTTACAAAATCTCCTGTGGGTAGATTTACTCTAAAACTTGGAAGTAAATATGTGAAGACTGTGGGGTCACTAGGACTCACACCCTGAACTTTAGTTGAAATATTATAATCTTCTGGCGAAACTCCACTAATTTTAATTGGAGTTCCTGCAGTAAGTTCGTGAGGAACTGCAGTTTTTACTGTGACTTGGGTAGTTGGAACACCACCAGAACCTGCCTCAATATTAGAAATTTGAATTGGATCATTCGCAAATGCGCCTACAATTTCCCATTCGGGTCTTTGTTTTGCAAATCCGTCTGGATTGGTAGGATATTTGTCATCAATATCTCTTCCGGATCCATCATTAAATGCATTAGAAAGTTTTGCATAATACATATCAAGGTCGGTAAGACCGGTTGTTTTATACTTATTCACCCCATCGGCATATTCGAAACAGGTGAGTTTGTGATGAGAGAATGAAGGAAATGATTGGTTATTGACCGAAAAGTTTGTTGGATCAGTATAAACCGTTCCTTGCTCACTTCCATCAAAAATTGAGAACTGCCAAAAGTAACAGGCACCGGTAATTCTAAAAATTGCCGAGTTTGAAACGTTTGAGTCGGTGGGGTTAGGAACATATTTTGGACGAATTTTGGTCTTTCTTAAGTCAAGACCAACAATCGATGTCCCTCTAGGAACAATGACACCACCATGAACACTATTAAACTTATAGAGAATATTATCTTCTTGTGTTAGATCAAAATTAGAACCAAGTGTAAGATTAAGTGTCGTTAATGCTGCGGATTGTGTTTCACTTGGAGATGTTACTATTGCCTCGTTTCCGATATTTTCTAAAGCAAAACCAGGACGATTATCAACGGTGTGCTGTCCCGGCATCAAAAGAATTGTGGTCTTTTCTACCTCATCATTACTATTTCCTCTCAAATAAGAAAATCTGGCGGCCTCTATAATTGCTCTTTGTAGATTTTTAAAAGGTTGTGCCAGAGAGTTTCCTTGATTTGTAATACTATCAGTGGAATCTAAATCGCTTGGACTTACATATAAGATACGACCTTCTGTATTCTTAATAAAATTGTCAAGTTTATTTAATCCCATATTTATTATTGATAGACTTAATATGCTTTATTTATAATACTCACAAAAAAACTCACCTGTGAGTTTTATGTATATAAAGTTTAGAGTGGAGATGTATAAACTAAAGAACTCTCATCAACACGGGAACGAACAACTTCTAAAACATTCATAAATTGATCTATTGTCTCACAATTTACAGTTTTTTCTCCACCTTCACTCGAATACAAATAAAACTTTTTAGCAAGCGTATCAACAACGCAGCGTGTCAGAACTTCTTCGGTGTTGAAAGGCATTTGGGGGTTTTTTGATTACTGGATCATCATATCACGGTTTGGTGGTGTTGTCAAGGGGTTTAATTTTTTATGTTTTTTAATTAAAATGAGAACCAGATTAATATATACATCTAATTTTATTTCATCCCATTATCAATCACATTCAATTGATTCGAATATTTGTTTTATATCAAATAAGTCTTCATTTTCATTAAATGGATATTCGTGCTCTGATCCGTTGAAATCAAAATCAAACAAATAAGATCCAGGCAACTTAAAATTGTGAGGTTTAATAGTTTCAATATTGTTATGCATATCATATCCAAATACTTTTGGACTTGTACCGTTCCACAATACGACTGAAGGAAGTTTAAGTGCTGCAGCAGCATGTTGAAGTGAAGAATCAATTAAAATTCTTTTATCACTATGTATTATTAAACTTAAAAATTCTAATGTAGAAAGTTGAGTTTTATCATCAAATTGAATTGGAATTGCATTTATCAGTTTTGGAGAATTCATTTTTGTTGCCTGATAAATTGTATATTTTTTATGATATTTGTCTACAATTTGTTGAGCAATATCAAAGGGCATATCTCTTGCCCACATATAAGGTTTTGAATCTGGAGAAATCAAACCACCATTCGTGTGTATAACCATTACAGGTTTTTTATCTTTTTTCCAAACTTCTTTTGAAAGTTTTTTTTGTAATGAATTGAAAATTAATTCTGGGGTTTCACCTTTATAATCCAATCCATACAACTTACACCAAGTTTGGATAAGTGGAAGTTTTTTATGAATATGATCTGTTGTAAAATAAGGTTCATTATGAAAAATCAAACTGTCTTTATTTTCAATATAATTTTGATAAAAATAACTTGTATTATTTAATTCATATACTCTATCTACAAAAGGTAAATTTATAAAAATATCAGTATAAACACATATCAATATAAGTTTGCGACTTGGATGATTATTTTTAATTGCTTTTGCAACTGCTGTTGCTGCAATATGTTTTCCCAATCCACCTTGAACATGAAAAATACTATAAGTGTCAGATGCCATAAAAAATTAATACAAGTTAATGTTGAAATATCAAGTTGTCCAAGGAAGAGGTTTTGATACTGTTCTTGGTGCTGGAGGATTTACTACAGAATTAATCCATGAAGCATTATTGACTTCGTGGTTTCCAAGATTTTCACCAAGTTTTTCTTTTACCCATCCCAAAAGAATTTCTTCCGTTAGATCTTGATATTCTATAAAATTTTGAATATTTTCTGTAATCAATCGAACTACACCCGAGGCATTACAAGAAACATCACTATCACTATCTATAGAATGAACTGTATATAGAATATTTGTTACTGTTCCGGTTTCATCATTAAGTTGTTCTAAACTTTCAATTGACCAAGTGTGTGTAATTAACATTTTAAATTTCTCCTTGATTTATGATTTTAATTTGATTTGAATTTATTTTTGTATATTTTGATAGATTTTGAATACCTTTAACATAAGGTGTTTGTCTCCAAATGTCCATATGTTTAGATTTATCAATCACATATGATGAAAGAATTGTAAGTGGGTCTGATGATGTTGATTTAATCTCATTTCGAACTTCATGCATATCCACCAATCCATAAGTATTTAGATCATTTTCCCGATTTAAATTTTCAATTTTATCAAAAGAATGTTCATAAGATTCTTCTTCTAAAAATTCATATAATTTGTTTAATGTTTCTTCTGGATAATTTACAAGATTTTGATATTCTACAAAATGAATACGATCTCCGTATCCCTGATTCAGACCTTCTACAATTGCATTTAAGGATTGGCCTAAAATTCCTTCTGGGCCTGCAATATATTCACAACGATTGTCGTCATTAATTGGAATATTTAATTTTACAAGTTGCTCATCAATAAAATTAATTTTAGGATTTCCTTCTTGATAAGGGTTTCTTCTTATCATCATAATCATAGAAGTCAAAATTTCTTCAATATCTCTTACTGGACATATAATTTTTGCTTTTTGATTAATGTATCCTTCAATATAAGGAACTCTTGCAGTCCAGGCTCTGTTCTTATCTATGATTACTGGTTGTTCTATATCACTATAAAAATTGCCAATAATACTTGAAATTATACAATTTGCTTGTTTTGGTTTTGGAAATCCGTGAAATAATTCATCATTTAATAAATGATTCTCAACCGCAAACATCGTAGAAAGAACAGGACTTGATGGTCCAGAATAAAATCTTGGATTTTGATTTAATAATGAAGAAAGTAAAGTACTTCCTGCTCTTGGTAGACCTGACATAAAATAATATGTTTTAGATAAACCAAGGTCTTCTGGTGACATAAATTGCGAAAGGAATTCTAAACTCATAAATTGATTTTATTTTTAATATTATAAGTTAAATATAGTCAAATGTCAAGCATTAGTCGCAATACCAACGTGAGTTTCCAATGCTTCTAATCTAATCTTGAGTAATGTATTTTCTGTATCAAGTTCTTTGATTGCATTTACTAAAAGTGCTGCCATGCGATCATAAGAAACTGATAATGGTTTTTCTTCAATATCATAGCAAACAAATTCGGTCAATCCAATTTCGTCAATTTGTTCTGCAATAAATCCAACTTCATCTGGACCATCAGATTTTTCAATTGGATTATATCTAACTGATTCTATTGCAAGTAGTTCTGCAACTCCACCTAAAAACGGTCTAATGTTAGTCTTAAATCTACAGGATGAAGTATCGGCAGCAAGTTCAAATGTAGTTGAACACCATTTAACTGCAGTAGCTCCGTGAGATTTTGCTGCCATCTTTGTGTAGAAATTAGTATGGTTTGCATTACCAATCACAATTATGTCTCCTGTGGTTGTGAGGTTTATTAGACCACTTGGAGAATATGCAGTTGTTCCTGCTTGATGACCAATTGCAATATTGTTACATGCAGTGGTGTTGCAATATCCTGCAGCAATTCCAATGAAGTTATTATAACTTCCAGAGGTGTTGCAACGTCCTACATCAGGACCAAAGAAGTTATTATAACTTCCAGTGGTGTTGGAATATCCTGCACCAGGACCAATGAAGTTATTAAAACTTCCAGTGGTGTTGGAATATCCTGCACCAGGACCAATGAAGTTATTATAACTTCCAGTGGTGTTGGAATATCCTGCACCAGGACCAAAGAAGTTATTATAACCTCCAGTGGTGTTGACATATCCTGCAAAACGACCAAAGAAGTTATTATGACATCCAGTGGTGTTGCAACGTCCTGCAGAAGGACCAAAGAAGTTATTAAAACATCCAGTGGTGTTGCCAAGTCCTGCATGAAGACCAATGAAGTTATTACAACTTCCAGTGGTGTTGGAACATCCTGCATAAAGACCAATGAAGTTATTAACACTTCCAGTGGTGTTGGAACATCCTGCACAGTCACCAAAGAAGTTATTAAAACTTCCAGTGGTGTTGCAAAGTCCTGCACTATTACCAAAGAAGTTATTAAAACTTCCAGTGGTGTTGCAATATCCTGCACAGGTACCAAAGAAGTTATTATAACCTCCATCGGTGTTAGAACGTCCTGCATAAACACCAATGAAGGTGTTTTCATTTCCGGTGGTGTTAGAACATCCTGCATATTCACCAAAGAAGTTATTATGCCTTCCAGTGGTGTTGGAATATCCTGCACAAACACCAAAGAAGTTATTAGAAAATCCGTCAGTGTTGGAAAATCCTGCACAGTCACCAAAGAAGTTATTAGAACTTCCAGTGATGTTGGCATATCCTGCACTATTACCAAAGAAGTTATTATTAGATCCACTGATGTTGCAAACTCCTGCACAAATACCAAAGAAGTTATTATTAGATCCAGTGGTGTTGCAACGTCCTGCAGAAGGACCAAAGAAGTTATTAAAACATCCAGTGGTGTTGCAACATCCTGCACCAGGACCAAAGAAGTTATTACAACTTCCAGTGCTGTTACCATATCCTGCAAAACGACCAATGAAATTATTATCACTTCCAGTGGTGTTGCCAAGTCCTGCACAAATACCAAAGAAGTTATTATTAGATCCAGTGGTGTTGCAACGTCCTGCAGAAGGACCAAAGAAGTTATTAAAACATCCAGTGGTGTTGCAACATCCTGCACCAGGACCAATGAAGTTATTAAAACTTCCAGTGGTGTTGGCATATCCTGCACTATTACCAAAGAAGTTATTATTAGATCCACTGATGTTGCAAACTCCTGCACAAATACCAAAGAAGTTATTATGACATCCAGTGTTAAATGCCCCAGCAAGAACACCAAAGAAGTTATTAAAACATCCAGTGGTGTTGCAACATCCTGCACCAGGACCAATGAAGTTATTAAAACTTCCAGTGGTGTTGGCATATCCTGCACTATTACCAAAGAAGTTATTATTAGATCCA
>Ga0247837_1010240_pt1 | contig 10815 bp, 7 predicted proteins | sample LaCtaG_2_FD_187115 | JGI IMG/M metagenome (GOLD analysis project Ga0247837, IMG submission 187115) | Freshwater microbial communities from meromictic Lake La Cruz, Castile-La Mancha, Spain - LaCruzMarch2015_14.5m | ecosystem: Environmental > Aquatic > Freshwater > Lake | place: Spain: Castile-La... | reverse complement strand
AAACACCGACTCCGGCTCGCCGCTCAAATCGGTGAGTTCCGGCACGCTGCTTTGCATCCGATACGCCATCTCATACTGCCGGATGCGCGTCTCGATCTCGGGATCAAACGTCTGTTGATAGCGCATCTGATTCAGCTCGGACAAGCCATCGAGCATCCCGCGTCGCACGTCGCGCGGCAGCCCCTCGGGATCATTCAGATACAAGACACGATCCTTCGCGTTGCGCAGCTTCACGCCTTGATAGCGCGACGGCAGGAAGCCGCTGCCCCAGTAGTGATCGTAGAGCGGCTGATCGCTCGGGCGCTGCATCTTCGACAGCATCACGATGAAGTCCGGCAGGTTGCGATTCAGACTGCCCAACCCGTAGCTCACCCATGCACCGATGCTCGGACGTCCCGCCAGCTGATGCCCCGTGAGGAACTGCGTCATCGCCGGCGCATGATTGATCTGATCCGTGTGCATCGACTTGATGAAGCACAGCTCATCCGCCACGCCCTGAAGATGCGGCAACCACTCACCAATCGTCGCGCCGCTCTGCCCGCACTGAGAGAACTTGGTGATGCCTGGCAAGATGAGCTGCTTCTGATTCGCCGTCATCGTCGTCAGCCGCTGCCCCTGCCGCACCGACTCCGGCAACTCCTTGCCCGCCCACTTCATCAAGCCCGGCTTGTGATCGAACAACTCCAATTGCGAAGGCCCGCCCGACTGCGTGAGGAAAATGACCCGCTTCGCCTTCGGCGCAAAGTGCGGCAGCGCAGGCAAGCCCAGCGCACTCGTGTCCGAAGCCAGCAAGGAATTCGCCGCCATCGCGCCGAGCGAGACGCCCGTGCATTGGCCCAAGAAATAGCGTCGAGTCGTTGAACATCCAACGTCCAACATCGAACGCTGAACACCGAATTCTGAAGAGGGAAGAAGCGAAGGCATAGGAGCTTACTTGGTGGTTTGCTTGGATTGGCCGGTGCGGATGCTGGCGAAGAAGATTCGAATCAGTTCATCCGTCTCGCGGAGCATCGCTTCATTTTGATCGAGAGCCTTGGTCAGCGGCACACGCAGTGACACCTTCAGCCATCGAGAAGTCTCGCGAAGTTCCTTGAGGGCGATGCGCATTTTGTGAATGAAGTCCTTGGGCGACTCTGCGGATTGCGCTTCGCCGTGATGCGCCATGGGCACGGTCCCAGATCGAAGCATTTGTTTCGCAACGTGACTCCCCGCTTCAGACTTCGTCATGCCTTCCACGAAGCGAATGATAGACACAGAAAAGTCCAATAACCGTTCTTCAAGATCATACTTCTCATTCATGTCATGCTTCGTGGTTTGATGTTCCCCATTCGATGTTGGAAGTTCCCTCAGATTCTCTCCAGTTTGTAAGGATACACATTCCCGCTCGCCCACTGGCAAACGTAGAGGTCGCCGGCGGCATCGACGCACACGTCGTGGCAGTTGTTGAAGACGTGCTTGTCTTGCAGCATCACCTTTAGCTGGCCGTTCTCATATTCAGGCACGCGACCACCAGGATTTGAAACCACCTTGCCGGTGTCATTGAGGATCGTGACAAAGCCTTGTCCCTGCCACATGCGGTAGTCGTTCGGCTTCGCGCCGAAGCAGACGCCGGAGAACAGATGCTTCCCGTGAATCACCGGACGGCTCACATACGCGCCGGGCAGATAAACGCCGCGCACATGCTGGCCTTCGAGAGTGAACCAGTTGAACTCATTGCGAATGCGCTCGGTGCACACGAGCAAGGGCTCCTCGCCGCGCGTATCGAGCGCGATGCCGTGGGCCTGCATGAACTTGCCGGGATTCGTGGGCTGAGTGCTCTTGCCGCCAAACTTGCTGATGAACTTCCCGTCCTTGTCAAAGCGCAGCACATACTGCGAGCCGTAGCCGTCCGCGACGTAGATGTCGCCATTCGGACCAACAGCGGTCTCCGTGGGACTGTAGGGTTCGGTTGGTTTGTAGATGCCGGTCTTCGAAGGATTGGGCAACTCCAGCACCACCTTGCCATCGAGCGTTGCCTTGACCACACGACCCGAGGTGTCCGTCGCATAGAGGAACTCGGTGCCACTCGCTTCGCGATGAATCGTCAAGCCATGACCACCGCTGAAGCCCAAGGTCCATGATCCTAGCAGCGCACCGCTCTTGTCGTAGATCAGCACGTTGTTCTGCTTGTGATTGGTGATCATGAACAAGCGACCATCGCTCGCCTGCACCATCTCGTGGCAGTCCTTCACCGGCGTCTTCGCGGGATCAGCCTTGCTCCATAGCTTATCCACGCGGTAGCGGAATTCACCGTGGCCAATGATCTCGCCATGGAATTCGGGTGCGGTCTTGCTCTGCGCACGGATGTGCGGTGCGACCATCGCCGCTGCGGCTCCGGCGATGAAGTGGCGGCGAGACGGGAGGGGCGAACGTCCAACATCGAACGTTGAACGCTGAACATCGAATGGGGAAAGCGAATCGTTGAGTTGTGAGTTCTTCATTGGTTGTTCAGTGTTGGAAGTTCAATGTTCGATGTTCGATGTTCAGCGTTGGACGTTCACTCGTGCGTGATGGCTTCATCAAGGTTGAGCATGAGACTGGCGACGACGGTGTAAGCGGCGACTTCGGTGGCATTGGCAGGCGATGATTGCAGATACTTCGGCGCATCATCGGGGCGCTCTCGGTAGTGTTTCAAAGCGCGGTCCAGTTCCCGCGTAAGGACGCTGAGTTCCTGCGGGGTGGCGTCGCGGGAAAGCACTCGCTTCGAGAGCCATTGCAGGCGAGTCGTCGCATCGCCGCCTTGCTTCACGAGTTGCAATGCCAGAGTGCGCGAGGCTTCCATGAACGTCTCGTCGTTCAGCAAGGTGAGCGCTTGCAGTGGCGTGTTGGTGCGGGCGTTGCGCACTTCGCAGACGCGGCGTTGTGCGCTGTCGAAGAGGAAGGTCGGCGCAATGGCGCGACGCCAGAAGGCATACAGCGTGCGCCGATGCTGCAAGGCACCCTCACTCGGCTCATACGTGAAGCGTCCCATGAACATCTCCTCCCACACACCTGCGGGCTGATAAGGACGCACCGGTGGTCCGCCAAGAGCCGGATTGATCAGACCTGCCGTGCGCAGGGCAGCGTCGCGCAGCATCCAGCTTGGCAAACGGAAACGCGGACCGCGTGCGAGCAGTCGGTTCTCAGGATCACGCGCTAGGAATTCGGGCTTCGTCGCTGAGTCCTGCTGATACGTGGCGCTCGACGTGATGAGCGTGAACAGGTGCTTCACGTCCCAGCCACTCTCCATGAACTCAACGGCCAGCCAGTCGAGCAGCTCAGGCTGCGTGGGCCGCTCGCCTTGCAAGCCGAAGTCCTCTGGTGTGCGCACCAGTCCGGTCCCGAAGAGCATCTGCCAGAAATGGTTCACGATCACACGCGCCGTCAGCGGATTGTCCTTCGATACGATCCACTTCGCGAGTCCGAGTCGATCCCGCGATGTCGACTCCGGCCAGGGCGCAATCGCAGCGGGCACGTCCTGCTTCACCTTGTCGCCGTGCTTGTCCCACACGCCGCGCACCAGCACGAAGGTATCGCGAGGCTCCTTGCGCTCAGCCAACACCATCACGTTCACATTGCCGGAGGCCTTCTTGATTTCCGCGAGCTGCTTTTTCGCACGATCCAGCGACGCCTTGGCTTCGCGGAAAGGCGCGTAGTCTTCGAGGAACTGATCAAACAAAAGCGCGCGCAGCTTGGCATCGAGCTTGGTTGCATCGGTCGCCTTCGTGGCGGCTAGATATTCCATCGGAGACGCCTTCACGCTGCGCACGGTTTCACCGGCTTGATCCGTCACGGACAGACGGAAGCTTGCGATGTTCGCATCGCCATCGGTCGAGCGGTGGCGCAGTTCGATCATCAGCTCCTCGTTGGCACTCAGCACCAGCGGCTCCGCCAATTCATAAACGGCGACATGAGGCTTGTCCTTCGGGTGCCCCTTCGTGGTCCAGCCGTTGCGCGGATCATCATCCAGCGTGCCCTTTACATCGCCATACTGCCGGGTCTTCGACTCGGCTTGGGCATCCGCGACGGCACCGCGCACCAGAATGTCGCGCACCTGCGCGCTATCTTTGCTCCGCACCTGCACCTTGATGTCGGTGAGGATGAACTCGCCGTTCGCGCCACGCGAGAGCGCGCCATTCAGCGGCAGCACCTCCAGCTTCAAACCGGTCACGCGCGGCAGCGTCACCGTCGTGATGAAGCGATACTCATCCTGTTTTGGGTTCGGCCCGCTGGCCGTCACGATGGCACTGCTGGTCTGGGCGAGCTTGGTGCCTTCGTTGGTTTCGAGCTTGTTGGCCGTCAATGGGTGCCACGCTTTGAAACCTATGCGAGTCTCTTTCATGTGAGCGGTGAGCCATGGCTCAAAGGGCTTCTCAGCCTTCTTGCGTGCCGCGGCTTCCAGCGGCGTGCGTTCATCGACAAGCCACTGCGCATCGGCCAACGCGGGTGCGGTCAAGTTTGATTTGTAACTCATGTATGGCTTCGCAGCGCTGCCTGCCTTGCCGTCTTCGTCGATGGAATTGAAGAAGGCCGTCAGGCTGTAGTAGTCGGCGTGGCTAATGGGATCAAACTTGTGCGTGCAGCCCAGCGTCAGGCCGAGCCAAGTGGTACCGATGGTGTTCACGCGGTCGATCACATAGTCCACACGCGACTCCTCGGGATCGCGCCCGCCTTCGCCGTTGGTCATGTGGTTGCGATGGAAGCAGGTCGCGAGCTTTTGTTCCGGTGTGGCATTGGGCAATAAGTCACCAGCGAATTGCTCGATGGTGAACTGATCGAAGCGCATGTTCGAGTTGAACGCGGACACTACCCAGTCACGCCACGGCCAGTTCGTGCGTTCGGCATCGGATTGGAAGCCATCGGTGTCCGAGTAGCGCGCCGCATCCAGCCACCACATTGCCATGCGCTCGCCAAAGTGCGGCGAGTCCAGCAATCGCTTCACCACCTTCGCGAACGCATCGGACGACGCATCGTTCTCAAAAGCAGCCACTTCCTCCGGCGTCGGCGGTAGGCCGATCAGATCGAACGAGGCGCGGCGAATCAGGGTGTGCTTGGCCGTTCGCGGAGCCAACGCGAGCCCGTCCTTCGCCAGTCGTTTCGTCACCAAGTCATCGACTGGATGCGCCTTGGCATCAGTGAGCTTTGCCTTCACCGCCAACTTGAACGACCAATGCTTGCCCCACACCGCGCCCTCGCTGATCCAGCGCTTCAGCATCGTCACCTGCTCAGGTTTGAGCCGAGGCTTGTGCGACTTTGGAGGCGGCATCAACTCGTCTTCGTCATCGCTGACGATGCGTGCGATCAGTTCGCTCACGTCTGGTTTGCCCACCTTGATTTGCATCAGCGCGCCTTCACGCGTGTCCAAGCGCAGGTCCGCCTTGCGATGCGATTCATCTTGCCCATGACAGCTCAGGCAGTTGTCCGACAGCACCGGCAGCACATCGCGACTGAAGTTCACCGGCTCGGCCCAGAGGCTAGGAGCGGTGATCAATGCAAGCCATGGGGTGAGCAGGATTCGATTCATCTCTATCATCATAGACGGCCCTGCTGAATCGAAAATGGTGTCAGCGTGCAGGACCGGTGGAGAATCCGACCATGTCCAAGCCGTGGCTTCGAATGATGGAAACATCATTGAAGTGTAGGCGTGACCTGCTTCAAGTAGAGGACGATGGTTCAATCGCTTCGCCGACTCTCCCTGGGCTTTGTTTTGATCGCTGCGGCTGCGGCGGTGCTGTTGCTGTCGGATTTGGGCTCGCGCGTTTCAAATGCGGCGAAGTCCGAAAAGAACCGCACGCTGCGGGTGGCCATCCTGCAACATGCTTCGCAGGCGATTCTGGAGCAGGGGAGGGACGGCATGATCAAGGGCTTGAAGGAGAAGGGTTGGGAGCAGGGTAAGAACCTGGAGCTGAAGCTTTACAACGCTGAGGGTGACAACGCGGTGTCCCAGACCATTGCGAAGGAGATGGTTGGCGGTGGTTACGACCTGCTGATGACGATCAGCACGGTGTCGCTGCAAGCGGTGGCCAACGCGAACAAGGCGGGCGGCACGCCGCATGTTTTCGCCTTGGTTTCCGATCCGTCCATCACCGGGGTAGGCGTGAGCAAGGCGAACCCACTCGACCACCCAGCGCATCTCGCGGGCTTTGGCACCATGCAGCCGATCGTGCAGGCCTTTCAAACCGCGCGTGAAATGAATCCAGCCTTGAAGAAAGTCGGTGTCGTCTGGAATGCCGCCGAAGCCAATTCGGAAGCGCAGGTGAAGTTGGCTCGGCAGACCTGTGCTGAGATTGGCATTGAGCTGATGGAGTCCACGGTGGACAACTCCTCGGGCGTGGCCGAGGCCGCTGGGGCTCTGGTCGCACGCGGCGTGGAAGCGCTGTGGATGGGCGGTGATGTGACGGTGATGACGGCGGCGGATAGCCTGATCGCCGTGGCAAAGAAGGGCCGCCTTCCCGTCTTCACCGTGATTCCGCCCAACGTGAAGCGTGGCGCGCTGTTTGATCTCGGGGCGGACTACGCCGAGGTCGGTCGCCTTGCGGGTCGTTTGGCGGGTGAGATCTTGGATGGTCGCAGTCCAGCCAGTGTGCCGATCGTCAATGTCATGCCCGAGATGCTGGCGGTGAACCAGCAGGCGACGCTCAATTTGAAGGATCGCTGGACCATTGCTGCGGCGCACCAGTCACGCGCGAAGTTGTTCATTGATCAACAGGGTGTCGAGCACACGGCGGAGGCAGCCGTGGTGCCCAACCCCACTGGGAAGAAATGGAAGATCGCCGTGGTGAACTACATCGAGAATATTGCCAGTGAGGAAGCGCTAGCCGGGATGAAGGCACGGTGGCAGCGCAGCGTGCTGCTGGCTGGTAAAGACTACGAGTTGACGCATCGCAGCGCGCAGGGTGACATGGCCTCACTGAATGGGATCTTCGACGCCGTGCTCACCGACCGTGCCGATATCGTCGTGCCGCTGTCCACGCCCACGTTGCAAGCCGCGCTACAAAAGGTGCGTGAGGTGCCTATTGTCTTCTCGGTCATTGCGAACCCGGTGGCAGCGGGCGCAGGCAAGAGCTTCACGGATCACCTGCCCAATGTGACGGGTGTCTCCGTCTTTGCTCCCGTGGAGGAGGCGTTGGCGATGGTGCAGAAGCACTTCCCTCAGTATCGACGGCTCGGCACCTTGTTCTGCCCAGTGGAGGCCAACTCGGTGGACATGAAGGAATCCCTCGAAGCGCTCTGCAAGCAACACGGCATCACCTTGGAAAGCGTGGCCGTGAACACCACTAGCGATCTGCCTGATGCGGCGCTGTCCCTTGTGGCGCGCCCGATTGATGCCGTGCTGCAGATCTCGGACAACCTCACCACCACCGGCTTCAATGCTTTAACCAAGGCCGCCCGTCAGGCGCAGAAACCCCTCATCAGTTTGAACAGCACTACCGTGGCCCTGGGGGCACCAATCGCAATGGGGCGCGATTATTTCAACACGGGCGAGGTCACGGTGGAAGTGATTGAGCGAGTCATTCGCGGAGAGGACCCGACGAAGATGCCCTTCGTGCTGCCGAAGGAGGTCGCCTTCACCGTCAGCCCTGCGAACGCAGCCGCCGTGGGCATGATGTTGCCACCTGACTTGCTCAAGGAAGCGGACAAAGTGATCAAGTAAGCCATGGAAATCTCCCGCCAATCTTCCGGTGATTTTGTCGTTCTCTGCCTGAATGGGCGGCTGGATGCGAACTGGTGCAATCACGTCGAGACCGCGCTGTCGAATGCCGTGCGTGGTGGTGAGCATCGCCTCATGTGGACATGTCGAGCGTCAGCTACATCAGCTCGGCTGGCCTGCGCGTGCTGCTGACTTGCTTCAAGCAACTGCGGGCCATCAATGGGCGATTTGGCGTCATTCGGCCCTCGGAGGCCGTGCGCTCGGTGTTGGAGCTTTCGGGCCTGCAGATGCTCATTACTTCTGAGGTCGTGGCGGTGGCTGCGGCTGATGAGGACGGTAAGCCCTATGCCTCGCCCAGTGCGACGCATCAGGTCTTCACGCTTGGCGGTGGCAGTATGAAGGTGGAGGCAGTGGGTGATCCAGCCTTGCTCAAGGGTGGCCTCGCGACTGAGCCTCAGGCGGCACGACGCTTTGATGCCAGCACTGTCGCACTCGGCATCGGTGCTCTGGGTTCCAGCTTTGCTGAGAGCGCCACACGCTGTGGTGAGTTGCTCGCGGTTTCAGGGGTGGCTGCCTTTCAGCCTGCGGACGGATCAAGCCGGCCAGACTTCATGGTCAGCGAAGGAGCGCTGGTGCCCGAGGGCCATCTAGTGCTGGGTCTCCTGGCGCAAGGCAGCTTCGGTTCACTGATCCGCTTCGAAGCTAAGGCGGAGGCCCGCAGCATCGGCATGAGTGAACTGGCGCAAATGGCGCTCGAACTCAGTGGTGCGGAAGCCGTCGTGATCGTCGCGATCACGGAGACCGCAGGGCTTGTCGGTGCCACGCTGCGTCAATCACCCGCGCCTGTGGCCACCAGTGACGACGAACGCTTTGGGTTCCCACAGATTCGTGACTGGCTGTCCTTCACCAGCGAGCGAGCGTTTCGCGATTCTACCTCACTGTTAGTCGGAGTCGTGGCAAACCCCGGCTCTTCAATCGAATCCTTGCTGCGGCCTCTGGGTCGCAGCGCTGGTTTGCTCGGCCACATTCACGCAGCAGCTTTTCCGTATCGTCCGCTGCGTAAAGGGCGCATCGAATTGAGCGCGTCTGTATCCGAGTTGTTCGACGGCCAATCGTTGCAGTCCGTGCTACACCTGCTGTCCGATCCGCGTGGCATCAACGGCGCAGGCGAGAGCGAGTTCTTCCGTGGCGCTGTCTGGATCGCACCCATCACCCCCTGACGCATGACTCTTCTCATTGGCGCTCTGATCATTGGCCTCATTCTGTCGCTGCTCGCGCTGGGAGTGCTGGTCTCCTTCCGCATCTTCTCCATGTCCGACATCACGACGGACGGCTCCATTACCCTCGGGGCCTCCATTGCGGCGGTCATGCTGGTGAAAGGAGTGAACCCGGTGCTGGCCACCGCCGCAGGCGCGCTTGGCGGGGCTTGTGCGGGTGCGGTGACGGGAATCATCCACACCAAGTTCAAGATCAATTCGCTCCTATCAGGCATCCTCGTTATGACGGCGCTGTATTCGGTGAACCTGCATGTCATGGGCCGCAGCAATGTGCCGCTGATGCAGGCCCGCACGCTAGCCAGCTATGGCGAGAGCACGGGCGAGTGGCTGGCGAATGGCAAGACCGTGAATGTGCTGGGGTGGACGGTCGCGTCGGCGGATGCCGCGCTGCTGGTGCTCACGCTGCTGTTTGCTGGGCTCGCAGGTGCTGCACTGTTCGCCTTTTTCCGCACCCAGCTAGGCACCGCGATGCGTGCGACAGGCGACAACCCGCAGATGATTCGTGCGCTCGGCTCGAATGTGGAACTGAACATCATTCTCGGTCTCGCACTCGCGAATAGCTTCGTCGCTTTGTCTGGCGCGCTGCTTGCGCAATACCAAGGCTTTGCCGATGCGCAGATGGGCATTGGCATGGTGGTGTGGGGCTTGGCGAGTGTGATCATTGGCGAGGCGCTCACGGGCACGCGCAGCCTTGGCCTGACCATCGTCGGCACGATCATGGGCTCGGTGCTGTTCCGGCTGCTCGTCGCCATCGCCCTGCGCTGGGGCTTGAACCCGAATGACCTGAAGCTCATCACCGCGCTGTTCGTCTTCGCTGCCTTGGTGCTGCCCGGATTCTTGGAGCGCCTGAAAACTCGGAAACACGCCGCCTGAACCATGCTCTCGATCAAGGCCATCCGCAAAACGTTCAACCCTGACACGGTGAACGAAGTCCGTGCGTTGCAAGGTGTCGATCTCACCATCGAGCCCGGCTCATTCGTCATCGTGCTGGGCATGAACGGCTCCGGCAAATCCACGCTGCTGAACGCGGTGGCGGGCTCCTTCTATGTCGATGAAGGCACTATCAATCTCGCTGGTCATCACGTGACGAAGTGGCCAGAGCACAAGCGCGCGAAGCTGATCGGCCGTGTGTTCCAGAACCCCTTCAGTGGCACGGCTCCCACCATGTCGATTGCAGAGAACTTCGCGCTTGCTAGCAAGCGTGGTCAGGCCCGGGGGCTCGGCTGGGCGCTGTCGCCTCAGGTGATGAGGCCACTGCGCGACCGCATTGCCTCGCTGAAGATGGGGCTCGAAGACCGGCTCGACAATGCCATCGGCTCTCTCTCCGGCGGTCAGCGCCAGGCGCTCACGCTGTTGATGGCCACCTGGATCAAGCCGGAGCTGCTGCTGCTCGACGAGCACACGGCTGCGCTCGATCCGAAGAGCGCCGATCAGGTGATCACGCTCAGCGATGAAGTCATCCAGCGTGATCAATTAACGACACTGATGGTGACGCATTCCATGCAGCAGGCAGTCAGCTTGGGCGACCGAATCATCATGATGCATCGCGGTCGCGTTTTACATGACATTCGCGGTGCTGAGAAGAAGCGCCTGCGGCCGGAGGATTTGTTGGATCGCTTTGATGAAGTGCGTCGCCGCGAGCAGCTCGACGAGAGTGCTGCTGCGATGCTGAACGACCTTTACATCTAACGGCCCATGAACCTGACCCCTCAGACCCTTGTGCTGGCAAGTGACCTGGGGGAACTGCGGCGTCTGGTGGCTTTCGTCGAGGCCTTCTGCGCGCCGCTGACACTGAGTGACAAGCATCAGATGTCTTTGCATTTGGCGCTGGAGGAGATGGTGACCAATGTGATCCAGCATGGCTACGGT
>Ga0247837_1010238_pt1 | contig 10816 bp, 8 predicted proteins | sample LaCtaG_2_FD_187115 | JGI IMG/M metagenome (GOLD analysis project Ga0247837, IMG submission 187115) | Freshwater microbial communities from meromictic Lake La Cruz, Castile-La Mancha, Spain - LaCruzMarch2015_14.5m | ecosystem: Environmental > Aquatic > Freshwater > Lake | place: Spain: Castile-La... | reverse complement strand
TTGATGATGCAACCGCGTACCTGCAGGGAAGACAGGTACGCCAGTTGGACAGGATGATTCCGGGGCCATTTTCAGGCGGTGATGATGGCGTCGATCGGTGAGCTGCTGAGCCAGCCAGATTGCATTTAAAGCACTCCCATTCGTTGTTGAGGATGGAACTAATGTGGGCGGAAAAGAGGTTACTGTCTTTGAGTATTGGCGACATAACGCTGCCCCTGAGTGGCAGGCAAGGACTTTAGAGCGCTAGAAGGAATCCTGTGGTGGCCTCTCCACTCGAGGGGCTTGTTATACGGGTCAATAGCCATCAGCAATCACGGCCAGGTGAAATGCAGAAGCCTTGCCAATGCGGACCATAACACCACTCTCGTCCAAGATGCGGTAACATTCGCACTCAATAGTGTCCGCCTAGCTTGACCATGCCGGCAGAAACCCTAGACAGCCATGATGAAGATATCGAGGAAACGGAAGAACGTAATACGAGTGGCTATTCTTTCGAAGATCAAGAGACCGAAGACGAACCAACAGTAGTCGGCGCATTCCAGCCGATGCTTTTCAGCACTTCAACCCGGAGGGTTCGAGACCTTAACTCTGATTACATCAACCATGAGCTTGACCCTCGACCTTCCTTCCAGCGAGGATATGTATGGGATCTAGCAAAGGCATCTCGCCTAGTTGAATCTGTACTTCTCAATGTTCCTCTGCCACTTATCTACACTGCAGAAGAGGCCGAGACCAACAAAGAGGTAGTTATCGATGGGCAGCAAAGATTGCTCACTCTTTTCGGGTATGTCAAAGGTCAGTTCCCTCGAAATAGCCGTCCGTTTAGGCTTAAGCACCTAAAGATCTTGAGCGACTTAAATGGAAAGCTTTTCTCAGATCTAGAGGACCTATACAAGACGAAGATTTTAAGATATGACATGACAATAATCAAAATTGGTGCCTCATCTGACCCAAATGTCAAGTTTGAGATATTTGAACGCCTTAACAGTGGCTCAGTTTCACTGAATGCACAGGAGCTTAGGAACTGTATCTATCGTGGAAGATTTAATGATCTCCTCCGTGAGCTCACTGAATATTCAAGCTTCCGCAAGGCTATTGCTTCGGAGACGCTACTCGAGCGAATGCTTGATGCAGAGCTAGCGCTACGATTTCTTGCATTCTACGAACGTACCTATATTAACTTTCCGGGCGGAATTAAGTCATTTCTGAATGATTTTATGAATGACTACAGCAAGCATATTTCTGCCGAGAAAGAAAGGAAGTTTACGGACATTTTTAAGCATGCTTCTGACTTGACATTTACCGTATTCGGCGAGAATGCTTTCAGAAGGTATTCGCCAGGCACGGAGAGAGGTGTGGACGGCCGATGGGAACGAACTGTCAACAGGGCCCTTTATGACGTAATCATGTGGGGCTTTACACAGTTTGATAAAGGCAGAGTGATTCATGCCAGCGACTCTATCCGAAGCGCGCTCATTGACTTGTGCGTTAACGACGATGAGTTTAGGGACTCCATTACGGCTGCAACAAACGATCGCTCAAGAGTTAAGTATCGGTTCCAGGCATGGAAGGCGGCCTTGGATCGTGTACTCGTTGGCACTGAGAAGCAGGCTCGGCTTTTCCCTTATGAACTGAAGGGCAAGATGTATAGTCAAAGTCAAACTTGTGCAATATGCAGTCAGACTATTCACTCAATCGATGATTGCGAAGTCGACCACATTCATCCATTTTCGCAGGGAGGTGAAACCGTACCAGAGAATGCTCAGCTCGCGCACAGATTTTGCAATCGGAAGAAAGGCAAGAGTTCTTGAGGAGCAAGTGGTGTAATCCGCATCATGCCAAGCTCACCTTCATTAGTCCGTATAACGTTGTCCCTGAGTGGCAGGCGAGGAGCTGAAGGCGGCGTAGCAGAGAGTTGGTGGTGGCCTGTCCACTCGAGGGGCCTGTTATGCCATTTTGACCAGTAGTTTTGCTACTGGATCGAAGTATCCCCGACTATCTCTGGCTTTGCCTATATGGGCACCTCTTAGACCATCAGTAGAAGTGCACTGGAAAACGGGCTTACGTGCATCTTGGGAATACGGTATCAGACTGTGAAGATTAGGAATCATTCCTAGATTGAATGTTCCCGTCGCGGCATTAATGATCTGATCGAGAGGGGTAAGCTTTGAAATTATATTTTCTTGAATTGCCTCTTCGACTTGGCTCCCGAAGATCTGCCATCCTTGTGTCATCCCCGCAGCGTTGTTACGAATGTTATGTTGCTGTGTAACGTATCCAACAAACTTTGGCCTCCCGAGCGGGATAGGCAAGTCATTACCCTGCCAAGCCGCGTTGCATTGATCCCATTCACTGCGCCATGTGACGAGTTTATTGCCAAGATTTTCTGTTCCGCGAATGGAAAAGAGATCGGGAGATACTGGGCTGACGATAAAGTCGCTTCCACCAAGGACTGCACGATTGATGGCCCCAAGGTTAGGCCCTAAGTCAAGTAATACAATATCTGCATTGGCTTTATGGGTAGCCTGCTTAATGACACGATGGATTGCCGATTGTGCCCGAAGAGCGGCTTCACTGCCACCCTTGGCCGCATTCCAGGTGTCGCCAAGCCGGTCTTCAAATCCGCTGAGAGATAGATCGCCGGGGATGATGTAGAGGAGATCCGAGATCCTTGTAGCTGCGCGATTGCGAATATCGCCAATCGTTCGATCAACTGGTTCGATCTGCCGATAAATACTGTTCCCTTCGGGCTTCCACGCTTGGTCAATTACCGGATCCGCTAGCGAATATGCTGTAAGGTTGCACTGGCTGTCGCAGTCGACCATCAGCACAGTTTTCCCTAATTCGGCAATCCGATGTGACACATGAAAGAGGAACGTGGTTTTGCCAACGCCGCCCTTGTTATTGAAGAAGCTGATTGTGATCGACACGTGTTTCCCTCAAGTTACCCCTTGCAATCAGATTATACCAAACTGGGCATTGCATAACGTTCGGCATCAGCCGCGCCCCTTTGCGGCGTCGGCTTCATGCCGTTGTTAGCCGACACCTTGTTCCCGAAGAAGCTCAAGTAGCTCCTTCTGATAACGAGCAAGTCGCGACTCGACCATCGGAAAGAACTCCCGCGGCCATGGTTCGTTGAGGGCTATAGGATCGACGTCCAACCCGGCTGCCCGCGCCGAGGTGTACACGGCCACGTGGCGTAGGTATTTCAACATTTCAACCTCGAACTCGGGGTCGATTGCGGCGACGTGGATTCCGCGCTCAATGATCGAAACCGCTTCTCGGTGATTTGGCAAGATGACGCCTTCCTCGATCTCGTGCGCGATCCTTCGCTTGGTGTCATCGTCGTCCCCCCGGTCGAGGATTCGCCTCCACACAACATTGTCGCGTTGCAGGCGGAGGTAGAGGGGCCAGTAGAAGTCAGACAGTCGCTGCTGGAGGGTCCCTACCTTGAGCTTCCAAGCCTCAAGCTCTAGCTCCTTCTTCTTGTCAGTCCAGGCATCGAAGACTGATTTCGCGCCATAGCCCAGTGCGGCGGCGATCAATCCAACTAAGGTCTCGAGCATTTCCAGTACGCCTCGTGTCGGCTAACGCTCCAGATCAGAAGCGGGTAAGGGCGTCCTGCACAAAACGAATAACTGTTGCCCCGTCTTCTGAATCTGGCTGTTAGCCGACCTATCCAGGCACGCAATTCTGTCAGTAGAGAATCTGATCAACGCAGTGCCGTTAATCTAGCGGTCCGTCAACCACATGGACATGTTTGCCTCATGCATCGTCGTGATCATGGTGTGATGCATGGTAAGACTGATACCAAGAAACAACCCTAAATAGTGACATTGTTGCAGCCAGCATGCTGGTAATTGCGTACAAAAAAATCAAGTACCCAAAGCCCGAGAAGAAAACTGTGCCCAATCGGACCAATGTTGCTAATGAATCAGGCCATTCATACTTAAAATCCAAAGACCTAGCAAGAATTGCCAGCAATAGAGAAGCAGCTTGGACAACTATAAAATGGACAAACGTCGAGCTTACTGAAAGAAATGCAGAGGTTTGTTGCTTATTTGTTGTGGTGGAGAGCCATGCGCGAAACCCTTCGTCTGACAATCCTACAAAAACGGCAAAACCTCCAAGAGAAAACCCCAATAAGTTCGGGATGACTGCTAATGGCTGTTCCCACCATTTCTCAAACAGCCAATAATGTGATGTGACTACCAGCAAAACAACTGCTAGATGAAGATACAATGACGCTAAGAGTGCTTTGCCCCTGCCATAGGCTTTCCAGTATCTATCAAAGATTTCAATTGGCCCAGCCAGAGTCTGTTCGTGGTATGAATGTAACCACCTCATTATGCATTTGATCATCTAGTTATGTGGCGAAGTGGCTGCTAATTCGTCGTGCTTGGTCAAGTAGAAATCGTTTCAGCGTGGATTCTTTTGGATCGTAGGTTGGCCTTTCAATAAATGGAGTGTCCCTTGTTGAATGCTCCACAGGGGTATCATTTACATCTCTTCCAGAGCCCATGACGTACCCGTTAGATGAGGCAACTCTTGCAAGGGTCTTGATCTCTTCGTCGACTTTTAGAGGCTCATGACGCTCTGAAGTTAATTCGTATTTCATCTTTCGTGCATGCCTTTTCGAGAGTTCCTCAAGAAGACGCTTCTCGTCATCTTGATGATCATCTGGGTTTGGCCGCACGAGCTCGATGCGTAGGGAGTGCAAGAAATCCATGCCGAGTATTTTTTGAACTGAATTACGTTCTGGCTCTACGGTAACTTCAACAGTCCCAAAATCTTTCATCCGCTCATCAGCAAGTAGCGTCTTCATCGCTAGAGCCGCTGCATTGATGCTCAGGGATCTTTGGCCCGTCTTCAGCTGGATGTACATCCTATGACTGTCCGCAAGGAAGACGAACAGAAATCGCGCAAGGTGCGGCTTCAGGTGTGGTGGTATCTTTAGTTCATTAAGTTCATCGTCGACTGCTTCTTCGTTGCGCTGAAGATTAAACCAAGGTTCATTCGGATCAAGATATAAGAATGTATAAAGCTCGCCGATTACCGCATCTTCGGATTCCGTTTCAGACTCAGCATAAATCTTTCCCAGTAAGGCTCCTGATGTGCCGCGAGTGCGAATTGGCTTGCCAAGCCGATAAAGTGCTTGAATCAGCTCCACATAGCGCGTTTTTGAATGCGGTGCATGCATCGCGATATTTAATACGCCAATTGGAACTGAATGCCTCCTGGCCATTAAATGAAGTTACAACTCATGCCTTTCTAGCATGCCAGAATCTTCTCCTGGCTTCGTCATCGCTCCATCGATCGGAAAGCATCTGCCGCTTCAGTGCGGCTAACATCTAAATAGGCGGTTCCGTTATCCACTCACCCCCCGGCTGAGAACGCCGCCTATGCAACCCCATCTCCGCCATGGTAATTGGAGAAACCCTGTTGACATGGTGATTCTGCCGCAATTATCTGCCTGAGGGCGAGTGCATAACGGAACTGAGATGCACGCCGATCCTGGGGCTGTGAACGGTCCCCCATCAATGGACGGTGTTGTCCCGGCCGCCCTGGGAGATCCTCATGGACTGACATCGCCACCTAAGTTGCCGCGACGCTGAGGACCATCAGCCCAGATCCATTGCCTTGAAGTTCTTCCTGGCCACATGGGCTGCCGTGCTGGCCAGCATCTCCTGAACTGAGATGCACCCTCAAGGGTGCTCATGGCCCCTCAGAGCAGATCGGCGGGGCTCCGTACGCCGAGGGGCCCCCGGTTCAGAACATGGGTGTAGATCATGGTGGTTCGTACATCGCTGTGGCCGAGCAATTCCTGCATGGTGCGGATGTCCGCGCCTCTCTCCAGCAGGTGGGTGGCGAAAGAGTGTCGGAAGGTGTGGCAGCTCACCGGCTTGGCCATCCCAGAGGCCACCACGGCCCGCCGAACCTCTTTTTGAACGATCGAGCCATCCAGGTGGTGGCGCCCCTGTTGCCCACTGGCCTGGTCTCTCCATCGCTTGCTCTGAGGGAAGACCCATTGCCAGGCCCACTCCCGGTCGGCGTTGGGGTACTTGCGCGCGAGGGCGTGGGCAGCACCACCCGTCCCCAGCCAGTTGGCCTCGCATCAACGAATAGGGCAGTTGGCCCATTTTCGCAGAGGTGGGCGGGTTTTTCAGCAAGCTATTAGCGGTTGGGATTCAGGTGGTGGTGACCAGGGGGCTGGGGCTGGTGGGCATGGCGGCCTCCACCTGCTGCTCCCCCAGTGGGCTTCCATGCCCCTGCAACCGGGTCCAGGGCATGCCGGTGACTGGGATGGGGGATCAGCCGGCTGGGGGCTGCCAGGGGCGACTTCAGGCGATGATCCGCAATCGAGTTGGAGCCCAGTGCAGCTTCTTGAACCCCTTGGCTGGCGGCTCGCCACGGAAGCGGGGGAGGTCGGGGATCCACGCGCCGTCAAAGAGGTACGAACTTGGATGGCAAAGCTCCGTGGCCACCACCTTCGAGTAAATGAGCGCCGTAATCGCTTCATGTGTGTTTTGTGTGACGTTCGGCCAGATCAGGACGTTCAGATCGGAAAGCCCGAGGTCGCCTTCATCGCCCTCGAAGCCATCGATGGCACGGAGCGCCGCGAAGGTGAGCGGCCCCCGCTCCAGGAGTTGGTCGTAGATCTCCTGGGCCAATGCCTGCGCTTCCGGCGAGAGGGGCTGCGGGCCTGATTCTGTCCCGAACGAAAGCGGGGGGAGCATTCTGGCTTGAGACTTTGATCCCACTTGATCGCCACCTGAATTGATGGGATCGATGTCTTTCGTTTGGTAAGTAGAAGTTGACATGGCGATGATCGGGTTGTTGATGGGTTGGGAATGTCGAAGTTGGTGTTGGGCGGTCATCAATCCACCCCGAAGGTCAGGTTGGTTTGGTTGTCGTCGGCTTCGGCATCGGAGGCGGTGATGCTCTGCATGGCGATGACCACTTGGTTACGGGTGGGGGTGTGACCCTGCTCCCTCAGGTGATCGAGCACAGGGGCAACGGCAGCCAGCCCCGTTGCCAGACCGAGCTGATCCAGGGCGTTGTCCACCAGCTCGGTCGCGGTCTGGAGCCCACCTGCTGGGGCTGGCGAGGGGAGGCCCTGCCCCGAAAACGGAGTGTCGGAACCTCCACCTTGCTGGGCCAGCACATCGCCACTTCCGACACTCCCCGCGCGGGGACACCCTGAACGCGTCGGAAGTGTCGGAACCGTCTCCACCACTGGACCTTCCGACAGATTCGACACCATCTCACTTAGATGGCAGGCAGTAGAGGTTCTGACGGTTCCGACACTTCCGACAGTGTCAGGGTGTTTACGCGCGGGGGGTGTCGGAACCTCGCCACAGGAGGGAGCTGGGCCAGCAGGCCGGTCATGGCCACCAGCCGGCCAGAACTGGTGCTCGTGCCCCGACAACGTGGCGACCTTGTCGGATTCCAGCAGGTGCCTCCTGGCCAGCCCCTTCAGCCGGCGGAGCATGGCTGAATCCGGGTCGGCTCCCCTGATGCTGAGGACATCGACCACGTCGCCAGCCGTTGATCTCTCTCCCTGCTCCTTCCACCTCGCCCGGACCACTTCAAGGCTTTCGGCTTGAAGGTCGTTGAGGTTGTCCTCCACCTCCTGAACCTTGAGCTGCTGCTCCACCGCATCGGATGAGCCATGGCTGATCCAGTCGCCTGGTGTGCGGTCCTCATCGCCATCCCCACCGACCCGCTCGATCAGCAATCGCTGCTCCTTTCCGCCTCGCCCCTCGGTGGTGATGATCCGACGCGGGTCGTTTTCGCTGCCGTTGGCATCCTTGGCCGCCGGCCGAAAGAGGTTGATGCACTGCGAAGCAATCGCCGGTAACGCCGTGGTTCCCCGCGATGCCTCGGCAGCGGTTCCCCTGGCGCGCTCCTTCCCTGAGTGATGGAGCAGGGCGACGGTGCAGCCATAGGGGGTGACCACCTCCATCAGGTCGCTGATCGGCTCGGCGAAGTCCGAATCCTTCTCGGCAATGCCCATCCCTCGGGTGAGTTCCGCGTAGCTGTCCAGCAGGATCAGCAGGTTTGGATGCTCACGGGCGTGGGCCTCGATCTTCTCGATTCCTTCGGGGTCAAGGTTGAGCGGTTGCCCCTTGTGAAACAAGCGAACAATCGGGGCCTGAATGGCGGGACAATCGAAGCTCATCAGTTGGAAAGCGCGAAGCATCCCAACCCAATCGGCTTCGACCATGTCCACACCAACCACCAGGACAGGTGGGCAAGGGCCGATCAATGGCAGCCCCAGGTATTCGGTTGCCCCCCGATGCCAAGCGGAGATCATGGCGATCAGCAGGCTGGTCTTCCCTGCCTTGGCCATGCCGACCAACAAGTTGAGGCAGCCGGCAAGGAGGATCCCCTTCCACAGCCACCGCTGTGGGGCAGCGTTGAGCACGTCGCCAGGGCCAGCTCCGACAATCTCCCCATGGGAGGCACGGCGGGCAGCCCAGAGGCGACGCTGGAGTTCGTTGTCCGGTAGGCGCAGACCGTGCTCATCAGCGAAGGCACGCAGGAGGGGTAGTCGGTTGACCACCGGCTCCAGGCGTTCGATCAATTCGGCGGCCCGCTGGGCGACCATGGCCAGCCTCTGCTCATCCGTGCGCTTGCTGGAGGCGTTCCCCGTGCCGTTGCCATTGATGGTGGCGTTCCCCGTGAGGTGGTCCTCCAGCGGTATGAAGGGCTCCGCCGGTGGAACCTGTGGTGTCCGGTGGAGATCCCATCGCCTCACATCGACGCCGGCCGCCTTGCATTGGGCGATGAACGATTCGACCCCGTGCTGATCGAACTTCCACCGATCCACCTGCTCGAAGGTGTCGGCGGCCTGGGGGTGGTACTGGCTGGCCAGGGCGATCGCGGCATCCTTCCCCATGCCGATTTCTTCCATGGCGCGGGTGAGCCCGCACACCAGCTTCAACGCCCCATCCCGTTGGCCATTGTTGGCCAGGATGGTGGGGTAGCTGCTCACCAGCCGCTCCAGCTCGGCGTAGGAGCGAGGGGACACCCCGTTTGGACTGGTGGCAGGGAGCTGGTGCTGCGGTGCCTTCCCGGGGCTGCTGGGGGCCTTCGGGGTTACCTCCTGGAGGAAGTCGAAGGCGGCGGCGGAATAGATCCGGTTCGGGTTGGTGAGGTGATGCAAGATCACCGCCTTTCCCGTTGGCTGGCCGGTCTTCTTGTCGAGGTAGGTGCTCCCGGCCAACCTCATCAGCCGGGATGGGTTCTTGCAGGTTTTGTCTGATCCACAGAACGCAATCAGACGGGCGATCATGCCCCGCCATTGATCAACTGGCATCGGATGATCCAGCCGCCAATAGGCATGATGCGACTTGCCACCACTCCAGAGCACCAGGGTCGGGGCAGGCAGTCCTTGGGCGATCAGTTGATTGAGCAGCTGCAATTGCTGCTGGGATGTGCCGTCATCCCATTCGGCGAATAGGTATCGGCATGTCGACACGTCGGCATCGTGGGCCCCACCATTCGGGAGCAGATAAAGGCGGTAACTATCTCGCTGTAGTTGCTCCAATCGAGGGCCTCGATCGACCCTCGTTGGCGGTAGGTGGTGGGCCTGGGCCTCCTTCGGCTCGAAGTCCTTGTCCCAGTGGATGGCCCGGAGGTGAGCCTGGGCTGGGTCGATGCCGAGCAGGTCGAGCATCGCCCGCACCTCCTGCAGGTCGACCATGGGGGCGCTTCCCCCCAGATCGCAGATAAACTGAGCGGGTGCATTTGGTTGTGCTTCTCCCGCTGGCCCTGGCAGGGGCCGGTGGGAGTTCCTCACTCTTCGATCCCCGCCATGTCGTAGGTCTCGACCTTGCGAACACCCTTCACCGGGGAAGGGATCGGACGACCTGGGGTCAAAGCAATCAGCGTCGCCAGGATGGCGTCCGGGTTCCACCGGAGCCGGTTACAGCTGGGTTGGTAGTAATGGACTCCGGCGACAAGTTCACCGCGAGATCTCATCCCCAGCAGGGAGCTCCGCCCAATTCGCAGGCGAGCGAGTGTTTCGGCCGTGGTGGCCCATTCGGTGGTCACTGGCAGAGCGCGGCCATTTAGCCGCGTTCGGTGCCTTCCTTCAGTTCAGCGGGGCGGGCTCTGGCAGGTCGATCACGATGCAGCCAGGCGGGCCGTAGGTACCTGCCTGGATCTCTGAGTGACGAAGCTCCACGGTTAGCGCCTGGAAATACTTGTTGATCCAGGCGTGCCTCTCGAATGAGGCCCCGTGTGGAACCTGCCAGTTGCAAGTGCTCCCCACCTCACGAACAAAAGTCTCTGTCCCAGCCGGATTGATACCTACTGGGGTTGCCAGGGGAGATCGCACCGGGATGGGGCGGGGCGGAGGGGAAAGCAGGTGCTCAGCGGCCACGCTGATAAAAAGAAAGCGTTGTTAGTGACTCCACCAGTTGCCCAGCTGATAGCCGCTGTCAACATGATCTTGCTACCAACACCATAACTGGTGGGAACGGACCCTGGCAACCCCTAAAGGTGGTGGCGCCGCGCAGCTGGCCCAGCGGGTGGAGAGGGCGCTCTAGGGGGCTGCTTCACACAGATCTCACACAGGCCTGTTTTGGCTGGTGAGTCTCAGGCCCCGTCTCAAGGTTGGAAAGCCCTGTGCTGAAAAGGATTTTGTCGTTCTGCCCGCGAGGCGAACAGGTTCAGGCCCAGTTCCTCCGACAGGAAGCGAGCGGTGAGCTGGCCTCGCACGCTGTTGCCGGCCCCATCCAGCGGCGGCGAAAACGTGGCCAGACCGCCCTTCCCAGGTGCCACCGTGATCATGCCGCCGGCCACACCG
>Ga0247837_1010237_pt1 | contig 10817 bp, 11 predicted proteins | sample LaCtaG_2_FD_187115 | JGI IMG/M metagenome (GOLD analysis project Ga0247837, IMG submission 187115) | Freshwater microbial communities from meromictic Lake La Cruz, Castile-La Mancha, Spain - LaCruzMarch2015_14.5m | ecosystem: Environmental > Aquatic > Freshwater > Lake | place: Spain: Castile-La... | reverse complement strand
CAAGCCACCAGAAGAGCCCGAACCGATCCTCGCGCTAGCCTTGGTCCAGGCCGCCTGAGTGGCAGCCAAGGAGTGACACCTTCCCTGAAAGTCACCGTCTTGGGGCACCAGCACCTGCTGGCAACACCATGCCTTTGTTCATGCTGCGCGATGGGCGGATTCAGGAGCTTGGGGTACATCCACCTGGCCTCGACCTGTTCGTTTACACCGATCTCCAACAGCGGGAAATTCACGTGCTGCTGTCTCCGGCCAGCCAAATGGTTCTGCTCAGGGCCCAACCGCGCCAACGCCCGGCATCGCTGCAGCAGCACCGGCAGCGCCGGCACCAACCCAAAGCAGCCTGAGCTCACCGGTGGTCAGCCTGTAGCAGTGCTGCCAGATACCTCCTGCCCCCCACGAGCACCCCAGCCAGTTTGAGGAGCTGAAAGCCCGACTCGTCTCCAGCGACAGGTGCCTTCCCTCGTACCCCAGAACTGTGTGGGCTGCCTTGCACCGGGCAGGTTCAACGGTTTGGGCGTCCACCCGTCACCTCCCGCTACCGAGCTGCAGGTACGAGTTTCGCGGAAGTGACGCCTTTTGTCTCCAGAAAGAGACGCTGCTCTGTGAATATCCTGTCGGTGGGAGCCTTGTCGATGGAACCTGCGCTTCGGATCTGGCAGTCCACGCGTGGTACTCGTGCAAAGTAGTACTTGATTTGGCAGCAAGCTCCGCTAGCAGGCCTTGTCCTCATGGCTGGTAAGGATGTACCGCAATCCCAACCCTCATCACCCCTCGCCAGAAGCCGCACGCGGATTCCGCCCTCCGTCTCTCGCCCTGAGAATTGCATCAATCTGTTCCAGCAAATCGTGGTTCGCTCGCGCCCATTTCACGCCCAGCTCGCCTTGCCAGGCGCCTAGCGTCTCGTTGCGAGCCTGGCGGTCATAAAGGGGGAATTCGGCGAGCGGCGTGTAGGGCTTCGAGCGCGCCGCCTTGTAAACCAGACCGGGCTCCTCGTCTGCGCAGTATATTTCGTACTGGAGCAGCTTCTGAAACACACTCATCACCGCGACGACCGACGCCAGTTCGTAGCACGAACGTTGGAGCAGGTCCCCGTGATGCATAAAGCGATACGGGGCTTTCTCGCCCCCGGGTAAATAGTTCGACCCCTGGAGCCCCATCAAGTGAAAATAAATATCGGTGGGGCTTCGCTTACGCGCCGCATCCTGATCGAATACGTACCTGGAGCCGAGCACTGGATGCGCCGTGCCGGACCGGTGGAGTGGATACTTGTCCGACACCGCAATGCAGCTGACCGGAAAACGCTCGAGCACGCCGATCGGTGAGGTTGCTTTAAACATCGAGCGGTACAGCATGGCATTCAACTTGCCAAAACCGTCTAACTCCGCCGGGTCGTACGTGCCATCGAGATTCTTTTCTAGCGTAGGCAGGGTGAGGTAGAAATCCGTATCTCGGAAGATGTAAGATGCATTGCCACCGTAGCTGTTCGACACCTCTTCTTGGGTCTGAGTATTCACTACCCGCATACGGATGAAGTCGGCAGCAGGAAAAGCAGTGCGGGTATCGTCCAACTTCTCTTTGGTCAAGAAAACCGTCATGTAGTCGAGCTCCAATAACAGACCATGCTTCCAGTTCGTCGGCGGCAGAAAACGCCGGAACTCTTCATTCATCTTCGTGAGCAACCGCCTCATCAGTGCTGTGCGGTAGCTCGCCTGCAAGGTGGTGTCGCCGCGCTTTTCCGGCGGAATCAAGGTCTGCACGCCAATGGTGGCAATGTTGAGCGGGTTTGTGGTGTAGCGCGCCACACACGGATCCAAAAAGTAGCCGGGAACCTGTGGTGTCGTCGCGATCAGCTTGCCTTCGCAGTCCAGCAACTCTGAGCCGTATTCCGCCGCCAGCTTATGCGGATCGAATGTTTCATCGAAGGGGGTGTAATGAACAAAGAACCTCATAGCTCCCCGACCCTGTGTATGACGAGAACGATTCGAACCATGCACGGACGGTGACTTGCCCGGGCCAGGCCAACACGCCTGACTGGGAGAGGCCGTCTCACGACCGACACACAGCTTGTTAACCACTCCTGTGCTTTCACAAAGCCTAAGCTTTGTTTCGCGAAACTGTAGGACTGTGCCACTCCTACTGCACCCCCCTGATCGAACCCCCTGCCAGCTGAAGGAGTTGAAAGCCCGAGTCTTCGGGGGCGCCTGGTGCTTGCCCTCAGACCCCAGAACTGGGTGGTAGGCGATGCACCGGGCAGGTACAACGGTTTGGCGTCCACCCGTCACACCCTGCTACCCAGTCGCAGCAAGGGGCCTGGGGGGGGCGTGACGATGTGACGCTCTAGCAGCAACCCAGGTCAATGGTGCACTGGCTGGGTCCACCACCCTGCTGAGCTACAGGGATCCTGCCGGCTGGCACCCAACCTTCAGGCCCCACTCAGTCTGATCACTGAGCACAGCAGTCGCATCAGTTGGGTCAGACCAAAGGCGAGTGGGTTGTATAACGTCTGTGATCAGAAGTAGGCAGGGCTGCAGCGGCTTGATCGCCAACCACGCCCCGTCTTCTGGATCTGGTGGTCAACTTTCGGTGTCCCACAGATACATGCTCGCCTTCTTGTTGAGAATCTGTAATTCAAACGATTTTGAGCACGCTGACTCGACAAACCCATAGCAGACGTGAAGGGGCAGCAGGTGCTCTTCTCTTGGATGGCAATACCGTGCGAAAGGTGCCAACTCCCAATCTACGAGCTTTTGTCCTCTTTGCTGCTCCGAAAGCTGCCTGTCGGAACAAGTATCCAGCAACCAGTTTTCGAATGACGCATTCATCGCCTTTGCATCATCAGTCTCCGGTATCATAAGGGCCCTCATGTTATGAAATGAAAATCCAGAGCCAATCAGGAGCAATGATTGATCCCCCACGTTTTGCAGGGCTCGGCCCAGCTGGATGTGTTCAGCAGGATCAATACGCTTGATTAACGACAATTGAACGCACGGTATATCCGCCTCTGGGAACATGATCTTCAATGGCACAAAAAGACCATGATCAAATCCTCTAGCCTCATCAAGGCCGGCATCAATACCGGCTTTGTCCAGATGTTCAGCAATTGATCGCGCTAGATCCGGCGCTCCTGGACAGGGATTCCTAATTTCATAAGACTCCTTCGGAAAACCGTTGTAGTCGTAGATCAACGCCGGATTCTCACCGGAAGTGATCGTCGGACGGCTTTCCTCCCAGTGAGCGCTTACAACGATGATTGCAGATGGTCGTTTTATTTCTGCCGCGACTTCTTTCAAGCACGAAACCATCTCACAATGCGTACTGTCTCCAAGAAGTGGTAATGGTCCTCCTCCGTGAGACAAGAACAGAGCTCTACGTTGATTGCTCATTGAGATAACTTCCCCGAAAGCAAGCGTTTAAACAAAACCACGCCGGGAAGCTGCGTCGGCTTGAATGACTTGTTAACCCGTGCTTTTGAGTACATTACCATTTGACGATACCCAGAGTGACCTTGAGTCCTCCAACAAGTGTTGAGCCCCCATAATCCTTGGCTAGTCGCAGCAGTGATTCGTGGAAACCCAGGTTCGGGAATGCCGCTTCGACTTGATCGACTTGAGCTCTGCTCAGACCTTTACGAAGCATTCCTTTAGACACATCGATCCAGTCAGCTTTCCGGCAGGCCTCAATGAGTTCACTGTGAGGTCCGGTGTAAGGAAAGATTTTGTGGTGCCAATGAATCGCCGCACGCAGCATGTCAGGATCTAACCCTAGACCATACTTTTCGTTGTCGGTGAGCGCAACAGCCTCGGATGGCTCCAGGTAGGCGAGTTCATGATCAGTCCAGAGCCCGATGTCATGGTAAACGAATGCAGCCTCCACGAGACGTTCATGCTGCGCTGCCTGACCCAGAAAATGCATTGCATACGTGATCGTGCGGTAAACATGGTTTCGATAGCCGGGGAAGTCTTTGCCGACCAGAGTCTCGTAGCGTGCAAACAGTTCTTCGACAAAGGTTCGTTGCAGCTTGATCATGATGTCTGACATCGGACTCGTCTTCATGTTTTACGGCAATGGCTTCAAGACTCGAAGAGAGTCGGGCCAACGTTTGGCATCACCCGCGCGGAGCGCGTCGGAGTGGATGCGAGTGATATCCGGCTCACAGAGCGCTTGGGATGACATGGACAAGGATGCCGAGAACAAGACTTAGGAGAGTGAGACCCCCGTAGAGTAGGTAGAGACTAGGAAAGGAAATAACCTTTCCAATCCGGGCGAAGTCGCGGCATTCTTTACCTCCCGTGTTCCAGCCTGCAGGGTCCCAAAGCATAAATGCTTGCAAGCACTGCTTCTTGAAACTTTCCCGAAGCGCGTCTGACCGAAGAAGCTTTCCGATGAACTCGCTGCGCCATATGAAGCGTCGCTGTATCTGGCGATAGGATGCCTCGACATAACCCAATAGAAGAGGGATAACAGCAGTAAAACCGACGAAGTCACGCAGGGATGGAGTTGCCAACGCTCCACCCACGGCAGCGGTCCAGAGAGCGATGGTCCATTGTTTCGTGTCCTTCGATATCACATCCATCTGACGGATCGACGAGGTGATTGTGTCGAGTTCTACTTTAAGCAATTCCAGCTCATACTCGAAGGGTGCCGGTGAAGCCTTTTCAATCATTTTCGTGCTCCGAGCGTTAATGTGTCGGCCTACTAGTCATAGGGCGGTTCCGAGAGCCACGCCGCAGTTGCCTGCCCTTTCCGTGAAACACAGTGATCGCAGCTGCCGAGCTGCGTAAAGATCATGATGCTTAGGTTTTGGATAGGGACCACCAATTCCTAGCCATGGTGCACGGGTCCGATGAACACCTGTTCTTGCAAATACACAATTCTTCAGTACTTTATGCCGTTTAGCAGATTTTGGTCGTGCCTGGCTATCGCTCAAGATCAGAAGCGGGCGATGACCGCAGCTTAGGAGCCAGCTCTCGCTCCCGTCTTCTGGATCTTGATGTTAGGCATTTCTGTCTGAAACCCAACATATTATCCTCCTTTTCATGGCATGCATTTGTCATACTTTCCCTCTCCTGATTCTCTGGACTCGAGCTTTCCGCACCAATTGTCGAGGTCTCGGATGAACGAGCCTTCACGAATCTGTGCTGATATCTCTGAAAGTTTAGCTGCAGCCTGTTGTTCTGTAGCAAAAGGAACAACTGTTCTGTACCAGTCGTCGCGAAAGAGGATGCTGGCATCCTCGAACCCTTTAGATTTAGCTATTTCTACCTCGGCTTGTGCAGCCTTCAATGTACGATCCGCCCCTACTACAACTACCCATGGCTTTCTGTTTGAGGGTACAGGTTGGGTTTCGGTGCCAGTCCCAGGCGCAGAAGTGGCAGTAACTTCTTGGATCTGTCGTTTTATAAATCCTAGATGTAGTTGCGACGAAGAGATTAACGCGATTGCATCTTGAATACTGCTAGCGACATTCGAGTTAGGTTGTTTACTCTGTGCATTCTGAAGAGCTGTAATCGCCTTCGTTAGAGACTCCTGTGCTTGCTGTGTATTTAGCCCTGTGTCCTGAGCCTTTTCACGAAGTCTCGTTAAATCCTGCTTGACACCGCCAACGTTGACTTCCGTAAAACCAGCTTTTTCGAGTGCCAGTCCTATTTTTGTCAGTATGGGAGTAATACGCGATGCGTCAAAGATGAGTACAGCAAGAATAGCGAGAATGGCCACTTCTCGAGCTAACGTCAATGATTCGCGGAAGCCCTTTAACAAATGAGACCATCTGTTTTCTTCTTCCATAAGACGTTCAAATACTTCAGTAGCCTAACTTGCTCTTCGGTGGTTTCCGTGAACCACGGTCATCAAGTCCCTCCCTTCCGCGAACCATGGCAGCCGCCAAGATTCTACGAGTCAAAAAGCTTCGTGTCCAAACAGATGTTAGCTCCAGCTCAACAGAGGGGACCGTGGTTCACCGTCGCGACGATCAGCAAAGCGAGAACTTCCGGGGAATACTTTGTCGCCCACTCCATCAACTCTTCCACTTGTTGCTCCTCGACAAAGGATTTAAATATGTCGTCGCGCAGCGGTATTCACCATATTAGTGTTACCTGTCCTAATCACCACTTCCTCCGTCTCCCCCGCAATCTGCTTCGCAATCGATCGAACACGAGTCACTTGTGGGAAATAGGTCTGAGAGCCAGTGGTCTGAGAACCAGTCTGGCGATTCTGCTGACCCTAGAACGGGACCGGCACCCACAAGATCATCAATGCTGAAATAGAGATTGCCGTAAGCACAAAGATCTCCAACTGCTTGCCGGATTTCATTGTAGTTGCAAGTTTCACCACGTTCGAGATGATAGTCGTAGAAATCTCTGGGCGAAGAAATGCACCGATTGCGTAAAACATACAATCAGGGGAGTAGCCCCGACGGACCCATGCGGTTCGCACTTCTTGGGTGAAATAGCTACTCTTCTTTCCATAATCGCGCGCCAGATCCAAGCCTATGCAACGTATCTGCTTCCTGAGTGTACGTCGTTTTCTCCACTTTGCTATTAAACCTTTTGGCTCGGATGTGCAGCTTTCCATAGTTTTGCAGGTAACGTGTTGATCAGGGGTTTCCGTGAACCCCGCTCATTTGGAGCTGCATTCCGAGAACCAGGGCAGCCGCCAAGATGCCACGAGTCCTAAAGCCTGTCTCCTAGACAGATTTTAGCTCCAGCTCAATGGGGCATGATCGTGGTTCTCGGGTCCGAGAACCACCTCTGCGTTTCGCTACACCAGGTCCACAGTTGAGTCCGTGGGTGTCGACCATGGTGGTGCTTCCCCCTGGCCCCTGCCCGCCAGCAGGTGCTGCGACACTGCACACCTGTGACACACTCACGCTCCTTCCCCCAACGGGAGTGGTCCTGCTGCCGCTTGGAGTCAGCCAACCCACCTGACACACGCGCCAGCGGCAAGACAGCCCCTAGTACGCGGCTTCCCCTTGATCATGTAAGGACGCATTGATGGATTCCATCAGGCAACCAGCTAGTTGACGTGGTCGTCATCGAGAGGCGCCAACTTTCTTAGCAGAGTGGGCCAGTTGCTGCTGTAATACGAATCATAAAGTCGCGCGTTCAACCGGATAGGAGACAGCTACATCTTGAAGAGAGTTTGGTGGCTTGAAGCTGTGGCAAGACTATTTACGATTGGGGACAGCATCTCCCAAGGATTCAGGAGCGGCTGTACGGCATTTACCCAGCACGCCTACAGCACTTACCTGGCGAATGCGCTTGGCATAAAAGACAGCAGCTATCGATGCATCACATGGCCACAGGAGAAACTCAAATTTGATCTCGAAGCGATCTTTCGCCTGATCCAAAGCAGGCATGGTACGAGCATCAATGCTGTGGAGTGGGCGAAGATCTTTATCGATGTCTCCAGGTTCTTAGACAAAGCCGAGGACTTTTACGAACGAGGGGAAGGCAGTATAGGGAAGCCTGTCCAGTCGTATGAGCACGACTTTACGGACAATTGCGCTGTAGAAGGAATGCGAGTTTCGGATGCGTGGGAAGTAACGCCCTCCCTATGTGCAGAACGAATCCAGCAAGATCCGAATGGACTCAAGAATAATGCAGGCCTAGCCGTCGCCAGCAACCCTTTTTTCAGGGCTGCATATCGAGTACTCAATCCGACGTGCAAGAAGAAGTATGATGACTACTCGGCAATAAAATGGTTGGAGCATGTAGCAAAGTCAGAAGGAGTAGATAACGTCATCATATGGCTTGGAGCGAATAATGCCTTGGGCACCATATTTGACCTCAAAGTCAAGATGAGTCCAGGGACATCTGGAACATATGGCTCTCGCAAAGATCCAAAGCCTACTGAATACAACCTTTGGCACCCAAAAGACTTCCACCACGACTACGCACTGCTCTTGGACAAGGTTGAAACTGCCTTGGCTAGCAATAAGACGAATGACTGGAAAGTCTACGTTGGCACCGTTCCTCTTGTTACAATTGCACCAATGCTTGAGGGCTTTGGGGATGAGCGCCTTGTTGACGATCCGAGATTACCATTAGGACAAGCGACTACAAAGTTTAGATACTGCCAATACTATAAGTATTACGGTGTTAGCGAGGAAACTGCCATTCGGGGCGAAAATAAACACATGAAGTTCCGGGATGCTTTGTTTATCGACAAGGTCATCATTAACTACAATGAGACAATTCAGAAACTTGTTGCTGCCAAAAACGCAAAAATCGGCAGGGATGCCTTTTTTGTGGTAGACATATCTGATGCCTTATCTAACATGGCATGGAAAAGGAATAGCGGCATGCCAAGCTATGAATTCCCTCCCGAACTTCAGTGGCTCTACCCACCCCTGAATACTAAGTTTTATGGAGTATCGCCTGAGGGGGCCATCACTGACGGAGGGATCTTCAGTCTTGACGGGATACATCCCACCGTAATCGGCCAAGGGATCATTGCCTCGGAGTTTCTCAAGACGTTTCAAGTTCATGGATCTGCGGGTGCGCAAGCATCAATCGACTGGCAAAGAGTAATCCAAGACGATACATTACGACAAGATCCCATCGCTGTACTGCATCACATCGTCGAAGTGGATCAAGCGATTGACTTCCTCGTGCAGGCAGTTTCTCTAATGGGGAAATAGATTGGGTGGCGGAATCCTCCAGGGAAACAGGGTTCAGATCATTACAATCAGATCAGGGACTTACGAAGATTACAAATCAACTGTGCCGCAACTGGTCTCCTTGGTTGGATACCGATAAAACGCCAGGGAACACGGCAATCGCGGATTTGAGGTGGTCTGGCTTTTCTGGACAGGGCTCATCTTTCCCCTCAGAGGCGGGGCACCTCCCCTGAGAGGGAGCTCCTGCCCATAAGCAAACGCTGCACCCATAACTCCGATTTCACGGTCAAGATTGCCAAATTAGCAATCAGTCACAAATCGCTCTAGAAGGTCGCTGCAAGCCACATTGGGCACCCGACCCCGGTGAGGTAGTGGGGAATCGGAAAATTGGGAGTGCCAACAACCTGTTCAGCCTCGACAAGATGACGTAGGAATTTGAGTTATCGCTGGAATTGCCTGCATGGCCAGGGGGGGAGGAAGTATAGGCGTGCTGGCCGAACATCAACATAGGCGGTTCCGTTAACCACCCCTCAGCATCCCTCCACCGCCGCATCAGACGCCTGAGGGTACGCTGAGACCAGGGTCAGACCGACTAGCACCACAGCGATCGCAGAAGCACTCCCCCTCGGCGTTCGGATCATAGGTGGTTCCGTGATCCACCAGCTCAACTCAGCACAGCAGCTGAGCCTGGTCGTTTCCCCTCACCTGATCAAGCCCACTGGCTTGGTGTTCTTTGTCCTCTCCGCGGAGCACAGCCCGCTGAGCCCCGCCCTGCTCGGTGGTCCCGAACCTGGGACCCATCCACTCTCCCCACCACACTCCAGCCCCGGGCTGAACCCTGGGACCCTTGGTGTGGATTCCCTACGTCAACAACCTCCTCTCTCGCTCCGTCTCACCTCACTAAGGCCTTACGCGACGATCCCCTCCAACCGTTGTGCTGCTCCAGCCGGGCCTGAACCCCGCACCTTTGGGGTTTCAACAGTTTCCTTTCCACACACCCATTTCCTTTCCTGGCTTCGCTCCCAAGCTGGGACGATCAGTTTGCAGTGGCTATCCCCAACCTGCTACTCGGGGTCTGGTCCTACCCGCTGCTGGTGGTATCTCCTGGGTATGAGTTAACGGGTGACGCGCTTGAACAGTTCCACCAACCGTTGTCGCACCGAACGGGGTGCCGGCACTGCGCTCGCCTGAATACCTTTACCTGCGTCTGCAGCCACACCACCAACCTGCTGGATCACCGGGCTCTCCCCGTTCCCCACCTGCTGCTGGCTGGCCGGTGTCTCCACGACCACCAGGCCCAGATCGAGCAGAAAACGCTCTACCAGGGCCAAAGCAGACCCGAGCTGGTGTTGGTGGAGCAAAGCTGCCACGGCGCTCCTCGGGTTGCCACAGACAACCCTGAGGGTACTGAGCTCCTGCAGCAACCAGTCCCAGCGCAACCCCGGGTGTCGCCGGGAGTAGTGGTTGGTGAGCACGGCCAGGTGGTCAGGGTCTACAGCCCCGAGAAACCACTGGTAGGTGCTCTGGCTGGGAGCTCCCGTGGCTCCACCGACACCACCCAACACGGGTTGGTTCACAGGCGCTGTTGGTGCTGGGCTGGTGGAAGGAGTCGGACCTGCCTCGGAAGAGGCCAACGGGACTACGGGCGTGGCAGCCTGCCTGCTGAAGACGGTGGCCGTCACCACGATGCTGTCGACCACGGTGTCCGGTTGCTCGGTCTGCGTGGACCCGAACAGTTCGGAGACAGCCTGCGGCGTACCCACCTCGGCCTGCGCAACCCCAACCAGCTCGACCTGCTCGTAGGGGTCCTGGACCTGCTCGGCAGCTTCCACCTCCTGTGAGAGGAGTTCGGCGTGGTTCCCCACCAACACAAAGCCGGGGTGTGCACGGCAGAACTCGGCCAGGTCACCAAACAGTGTTTCGCCCCACTGGGGTGTACGGCATTCCCCCTGGGCTCTGGTCACCGCGACGTAGCGCAGATGCAGCTCCTCGGCCGGCAGCACCACGGCCCCGTCGTGGTGGACCCAGGCCGGTGGGGCTGCCACAGGCCCGTTGGGGGTGCCACCCGGTTCAGCCCCCAAGGAGAACCAGCCCGGTTGCAACAAGTGGTGGGCAGGGAAGTCTTCTGCCAGCTCAACGGAGCCGTATGTCCGGCGACAATCAGGTTGACCGGTTGGCGACAAGCTCGTTGGCCGGTTGG
>Ga0247837_1010227_pt1 | contig 10828 bp, 5 predicted proteins | sample LaCtaG_2_FD_187115 | JGI IMG/M metagenome (GOLD analysis project Ga0247837, IMG submission 187115) | Freshwater microbial communities from meromictic Lake La Cruz, Castile-La Mancha, Spain - LaCruzMarch2015_14.5m | ecosystem: Environmental > Aquatic > Freshwater > Lake | place: Spain: Castile-La... | reverse complement strand
GAGGCCCGGCTGACAGCCCTCATGAGCCGCGGTCTGCGGGACATGAACCTGACGACGCTGGCAGACCTCGAGGAGATGCTGCGCAAGAAGCCCGACGTCTTTCGGACCCGGCTCTTCCGATTGTGTTTCCTCGCCCTCAAGGGCGACCACGGCACCACCAACGCCTTTCGCCGCAGCGAGGAAGAAGCCTGGGTCAAGGAGGGCTTCATCAACCGCTACTCGGCCATCAAGATGCTCGCGGAGCAGGCTGGCGACGACAAAGCCTTCAAGGAGACCATCGACAGACTCTCGTTGCAGGGGCTGCCGTGGGTGCGTCCGCGCACGTTGACGGGCATGGGCCTCAGCGAAAGCGACATCCCCAAGGACTGCTTCGTCGGCTTCTTCGACGAGGGTGACGAGCGCACCGGCCAGCGGCTGATGAAGGTGCTCGAGGGGCGTGCTGGCGAGGGATTTCGACCTCGTCGCGTCAAGGTCAACGATCCCTCGGAGATCATCTTTTACACCGAGAGCGCGGCCTTCCCGGCGGCCTACATCTCCGAGCTGTACGACGACAACGGCTTGCAGCGGTATTACGAGGACGCCGTCCGCAACGGCACCGCCCTGCATATCCATCGGGACTTCCACCAGTTCCAGGACCTGTTGCCCCTCAAGGACAGCGCTGTCCGGCAGCTGAAGCAGGCCTGGAAGTTGTTCATCTTCGGCGTGATGCTCGGGCGCATCCGCACGGACCAGCCAAGTCCCGATGACGAGCGTCGCTTCACCTACGTCTACCGGCGGCAGGTGTCGGCGTTCGAGCAGCGCTGGGAATCCCTCGGTTCCGAGGCCGCCGCCATCCATCGCCTCGCCGACGATGGTCAGCTGTTGACGACGTTGTCGCGGGACATCGAAGAGGCGCGCAACGAGGTCGAACGCCGCGATTTGTGGGGCGAGGTGCTGTTCCTCGCCGACTACGTGTTTCACTGCATCTACCCCGTCCACAAGGACAAGGCGGTCAGCTCGGGCCAGGGCGCCGAGGTGGTCGGCTCCGTCGAGAACGAAGCGGTCAACGAGATCCGCAGTGAGCTGCGCGAGCGGGCCAGGAACAAGGGGGGCCTCGACGGCGCCGCCATCAGCGCCCGCATTGCCGCCGCCGCGGCCCGGATCAGCGACTGGGCCCGGCCTGTGGCCCGCCTGCCTGACCGACCTTCCCCGGCGACGTTGGACCTGCGGGCGGAAGAACGGGAGTTTGAGTGGGGGCTCCTCGAAGGCGCCCGCCTTGGCGTTGTCGCCGTCGCCGGCTACGTCCAAAACCGGGGCGAACTCGGTGAGGCTGAGCGCTCGTTTCCGCGCCTGCGCATCGAACTCGACGTGCCAACGGCGCCGGTGCCCAGGCCGGTCTCGCCAGTCTCGCCGGTCTTGGCGCCGCCGACGCCAGCAGCGCCAGCAGCGACGCCAGCAGCGCCAGCAACAGCGACCCCGGCCACCTATCACTACGCCGGCCCCGCCGGTCGGGCGGTGGCGCTGTCTGCCGCCGACATCGCCTCCCATGTGCGCGCTGCACCCACAGCCGCCCATAAGGTGTGGCGCCCGGGCCAGCCCGCCTGGGTGGCGGCGCGGGATGACGAAGCGGTGGCCGCGCTGCTGGTCGATGTCGCGCCCCCGCTGGCGGACGACGATGTTCCCTTCGAAACTGCCCGGGACAAGGAGCGGCTGGGCGCCCGGAGCGCTGCCGACGTGGCCGCGCTGGTGCGCGAGGGACGGGGGACCATCAAGGTGTGGCAGAAGGGCTTTCCCGCCTGGCTGGTGGCGACGGAGGTCCCGGCGGTGCGGGCCATCCTTGAGAGCCATCCGCCAGCCCTCGACGCGCACGACGGCCCGCCGCCCCTCGACGACGAGCCGCCACCGCTGTGACGGGCCGCGCCCGCTGTCCGGTGTGAACCTGGACAAGGCCTGCGGCCGACCCGCACGTGTGTGTCGGTGTGTGTCGCCGCCACTGCCAGTGTGCCCCGAACGTGCGGGATGGTCATCGAACAGGCTAGAACCGCAGGCGTGAGAATCCTCCTCGCCGAAGACGACAGCAGCCTCAGAGACACCATCGCCGAGGCGCTGCGCGGGCAGGGCTACGACGTCACCGCCGTGGCCAACGGTGCTGCAGCCATGGAAGCCCTGGCGGGCGATCCATTCGACGGCGCCGTTCTCGACGGCCTGCTGCCGAAGATGACGGGCTTCGACGTCGCCAAGCAGCTCCGCGCCACCAGTCCACGCACGGGCGTGATCTTGATGAGCGGCGTCTTCAAGAGCAACGCCCAGCAGACGGACCAACTCCAGCAGACGGGCGCCAAGGGCTTCCTGGTGAAGCCGTTTGAACTCTCCCGTCTGTTTGACGCCTTGCGCCCGTTCGCTCCGCCACCGACGTCGACGTCGTCATCGTCATCGTCGGCTCAGGCGGTCGAGCAACAGCCGATCCCCCGCGAAGGCAACCTGCTCGAAACGCCACCCATCTACCTGGGCTGGCGAATTCAGCAGGAACTCCATACCGGCATCATGGAGTTCTTCGGTTCGTCTGAACGGGGCCGAATCTTCGCCTACAAAGGGCGCGCGATTTTCGCCCAACACAGCGATCCCCTGCTGCATGTCGGCGTCGAACTGCTGAAAGACGGCACCATCACGCCCGAACAGTTCAAAGAGAGCGCTGAACTCGCCGTCAAGCGCAGCGTCGGGATCTACGAGGTCCTCAAGGGTGAAGGCCTGGCCACCGAGGCCCAACTCAAGCTGGCGTACAAACTGTTGGTTCCAAGAATCATCGAGCGGCTGTCGACGTTGACGGGGCGCTACCGCTGGAACGCCACCGACGCCTTCACGTCCATTGTGCCGTCGGCGTCGGCGTCCATCGTGGACAGCATGTTCACGGGGGTGGGCAAGGCCGTCGAGAAGGACCTCGAGCCCCACGTCGCCCCACGGCGTCCCCTGCGTCTGGCTCCAGGCGACAACTGGGGCGAGGTCTGCAACATGCTGGTGGCCACCGTCGGCAGCGACTCCCTGACACGCGCCATCAACGGGCGAGCCACCATCGCCCAGCTGCTCGAAGTGTCACCGACGCCCAAGGAGCGCCTGGTGCGGCTGCGCCAGGTGTATCTGTTGATGTCGACGATGGCGGTGCGGGCGTCCCTCGAGCCGATCTCGATGGCCCGGCAGGTCGCCCCATCGGACGACTTCGTGGCGCCTCCCGTCTCCCAACCCCAACCCCCCCAGCCGTCACCAGCGCCAGCGCCCCAACAGAGCCAGAGCCTTGCCTCTTCGGCGCGCTTTGAGCGGGCAGCGTCGACGGCCGCTGCCAACGCCGCCGCCGATGCTGGTGTTGCCTTCAACAGCGCCGACAACGAAGCCCGCGCGAAGGTGGCTGCCAAGTTCGCCGAGCTCGCTGGCAAGGACCATTGGGAGATTCTGGGCGTCGCTCGTGACGCCGACGCCAATGCCCTCAAGAAGGCCTATTTCGCGTTGTCACGGGACTTCCACCCCGACAGCTTTGCCGGCCTCCAGCTGGGCTCGACCCAGCGGCAATTGGAGGATGTGTTCTCCGTCATCCAGGAGGCCTACGCCGTCCTGACGGACCCCGCCAAGCGCGGCGAGTACGACGCCAAGATGAATCTCGAGAAGGGCGGCGGTTCCAGCGACATCGGCGCCATCTTCGCCGCCGAGAGCGACTTCAACCGCGTGAAGAACCTGGTTGAACGCGGTGAGTTGGTCGCGGCGGCCAAGCTCATGCCGAAGATCGTGCAGATCCTCGCGTCGAGTGAAGAGGCCCGTGGCTACAAGCTGTTCCTCGAGTGGTGGAGCGTGAAGAACACCGCCACCGCCGCCGAGGTGATTCGCGAACTGCAAAACCTCCACAAGCTCGCGCCAGCGGCCCACGCATTGGCCGAGTTCCAGGGCTGGATCCACCTTGAGACAGGCAATCTCAAGAACGCCAAGGGCTGCTTCAAGCGGGTGCTGGATGCCGAGCCCCGCAGCGCGGGTGCCGATCGCGGCATGCGAGCGGTGGTGCGCAAACAAGAAGAGACCGACAAGGCCGCGAGTTCTGGCCTCGGCCGCCTGTTCAAACGCTGACGGTCCAGCGGTTGTCGCCGCTGGTGTCGTCGCCGCTGGTCGTCGTCAGCGGGTCAGCCGTTCGCCGCGTGCTCGTCGTCCCTTGACCCGGTTGAGCTGGTCGGGTGTTGCCGCCTTCGTCGACGGACGATCGGCAGTTTCCCAGGCATGCCCGTCGCGCTCAAACAAGGCCCGCAAGAACCGGCCCGTGTGGCTGGTGGGGTGGGCCGCAACCTGTTCAGGCGTGCCCTGGACAACGACGTGGCCGCCGCCCGAGCCCCCTTCGGGGCCCATGTCGATGACCCAATCGGCGGTCTTGATGACGTCGAGGTTGTGCTCAATGACGAGCACCGTGTTCCCCTGGTCTGCAAAGCGGTGCAGCACGCCAAGGAGCTGGTGCACGTCGTGGAAGTGCAGCCCGGTGGTGGGTTCGTCGAGGATGTAGAGGGTCTGCCCCGTGGCCCGCCGGCTCAGTTCTTTGCTGAGCTTGATGCGCTGGGCCTCGCCGCCGGACAGCGTCGTCGCCGACTGCCCGAGCTTGATGTAGCCAAGGCCCACGTCGTGCAACGTCTGCAGCTTGCGGTTGATGGCCGGAACGGCCTTGAAGAAGTCGAGGGCGTCGTCGACCTCCATGTTGAGGATCTCGGAGATGCTCTTGCCTTTGTAGTGGATGGCGAGGGTCTCGGGATTGTAGCGGGCCCCGCGGCAGACTTCGCAGACGACGTAGACGTCGGGCAGGAAGTTCATCTCGATCTTGATGACGCCGTCGCCCTCACAGTGCTCGCACCGGCCGCCAGCGACGTTGAACGAGAAGCGCCCGGGTCCGTAGCCGCGCACCTGGGCATCCTGGGTGGCGGCAAAGAGCTTGCGGATGTCGTCGAAGACCCCGGTGTAGGTGACAGGGTTGCTGCGCGGGGTGCGCCCGATGGGGGTCTGGTCGATGTCGACAACCTTGTCGACGTTCTCGAGGCCCGCGATGGTGTCGTAGGCGAGGGGACGCTCACGGGTGTCGTAGAGCGCCATCGACAACGCCCGCTGCAGGGTGTCGTTGATGAGGGTCGATTTGCCCGAGCCAGACACTCCCGTGATGCAGACGAGCTTGCCGAGGGGAATGCTCAGGTCGACGTCGTGGAGGTTGTTGCCGCGGGCGCCGGCCAGCGTGAGGGACTTGCCCTGACCCACGCGCCGCTCGGGCGGAATGGCGATGAACCGCTTGCGACTCAGATAGTCGCCCGTCAGCGAACCCGGGTGGTTCATGATGTCCGCCGGCGTGCCCTGGGCAACGATTTCGCCACCCTTGTGGCCAGCGCCGGGCCCCATGTCCAACACATGGTCGGCTGCCAGGATGGTGTCTTCGTCGTGTTCAACGACGAGGACGGTGTTTCCCAGGTCCCGCAGGTGCTGGAGGGTCTTCAGCAGCTTTTCGTTGTCGCGCTGGTGCAGGCCGATGGAGGGCTCGTCGAGAACGTAGAGCACGCCCACGAGGGCAGAGCCAATCTGGCTCGCCAGCCGAATGCGCTGGGCCTCGCCGCCGGACAATGAGCCCGTCGAACGGTCGAGGGTCAGGTACTGCAGGCCAACAGCGACGAGGAAGTCGAGGCGGGCGAGGATTTCCTTGAGGATGGCCGCCGAAATCTTGGTGTCGCGGGCGTCGAGCATCAGGCCCGCGAAGTGGTCGCGAGCGTCGGCAATCGAGCGGCCCACCAACTCGTTGAGGGGAATGCCCCCGACCTTGACGAAGCGGGCCTCCTTGCGCAGCCGGGCACCATCGCATTCGCTGCAATGGGTCTTTTCGGTGTAGCGCTCAAGCTCGAAGCGAACGCCCTCCGACGTCGTCTCCTTGAAGCGCCGTTCGAGATTGGGAATCACCCCCTCGAAGGTCTTCTTGAAATTGTATTCGTTGCCGCTGCTCTCGGCGGCGAGCTTGAAGCTGTACTCCTTGTCGGTGCCGTACAGCACGATGTCGCGGACGGCCTTGGGAAGGGTCTTCCACGGCGTCGACAGCTTGAACTTCAGGTCCTTGGCGACGGCCGCCAGCATCTGGATGTAGTAGCTCTGCCACGGGCCCGACCAGGGTTTGACGCAACCGTCGTCGAGGGAGAGCGATGGATCCGGGATGAGCAGGGACTCGGTGAACTTCTGGATTTCGCCGAGACCCGAGCACGCCGCGCACGCCCCCTGGGGGGCGTTGAACGAGAACATCCGTGGCTCAAGCTCGGGATAGCTGATGCCGCAGTCGATGCAGGCGAAGTTGGTGCTGTGGAGGTCTTCGATGTCGCCAGCCTTTTCATGGCGGATGACACTCACCAGACCATCGGCCTTCTTGATGGCGAGTTCGACGGCGTCGGCGACGCGGGCCCGGGCGTCGGCCTTGATGACAACGCGGTCAATGACGACGTCGATGGAATGTTTCTTCTGTTTGTCGAGACCGCCCCAATCCTTCTGGGCCAGGTCCTCGAGCATCAGCACCTCGCCGTCGATGCGGACGCGCGAGAAGCCGTCTTTCATGAGCTCCTTGAGCTCCTTTTTGTACTCGCCCTTCCGGGCCCGCACGATGGGCGACAGGATGGACAACTTGACGCCCTCGCCGAGGGCCATCAGGTCGTCGACGATCTGGGTGGCGGACCGGGAGACGATGGGCTTGCCGCAGCTGTAACAAAACACCTTGCCAACGCGGGCGTAGAGCAGGCGCAGGTAGTCGTAGATCTCGGTGACCGTCGCCACCGTCGAGCGAGGGTTCTTCGACGTTGTCTTTTGCTCAATGGAAATCGCCGGGCTGAGGCCCTCGATGAGCTCCACGTCGGGCTTGTCCTGCATCTGCAGGAACTGGCGGGCATAGCTGGACAGACTCTCGACGTAGCGACGCTGGCCTTCGGCGTAGATGGTGTCGAATGCCAGGCTCGACTTGCCCGAACCAGACAGCCCGGTCAGCACCACCAACTGGTTGCGCGGCAGCGTCACGTCGATGTTCTTGAGGTTGTGGACCTTGGCGCCCTTGACCCGGATGTGCTGCAGCTCGCTCATGCCAAACCTCTACGCAATTGACACGAGGACGCAACAGGCGTTCAGGTGCACGGTCGTCGAGGCGTGAGATGCCGGACGGAGCCGGCCTGATGCGCTCCGGCTCGCTGGTCGCCCGTGTCGGGAGACTGCCTACATGGTCCTCGCTCAGGCGTTCTGGAAGGCGTTCCGAAAGGCGTTCCGAAAAGCGCAGCAGCGCCCTTGTCGTCGAGCGCGGCGTGCTTCCCGACGACTGCAGTGCTGCGAGGACCGGGGCATGTGCAACGACGGCGTGGTTGGTGCATCTTTCTTCCGTCGTTCCGTTCTTCTGCCTTTTTTGAGGTGCCTGATGCTGTCCAAAGACGTCGAGATTGCCATTCGTGTGGCGCTGAACGACGCCCAACGTCGCCACCACGAGTACGCGACCGTTGAGCACCTGACCTTCGCGCTGTTGCATGACGACGAGACGGCCAATGTCCTCAAGCATTGCGGCGCCGATATCGCGGCCCTCAAGAAGAGCTTCGAGCAGTACCTGGCCGACGAGGTCGAGACTGTTGACGAGGACGAAGACACCGAGGTGTCGCCCAGCCGCGGCTTTCAGCGTGTGGTGCAGCGGGCCATCATGCACGTCGCTGGCGCCGGCAAGCCCGAGGTCAAGGGGCACAACCTCCTCGTGGCCATCTACGCCGAAGACGACAGCCATGCGGCCTTCTTGCTGAAGCAGGCGGGTGTCGATCGCCTCGACGTGGTGTCGTACATCAGCCACGGCGTCTCAAAGACCGTCGGCTCCGACGAAAACGCCCCGGGACGCAAAGAAGGCGCCGGCATGGGCGGTGGCGGCGACGACGAAGACGGCGCTGCCGGCGGCGACCCCCTGGAGGCCTTCTGCCTGAACCTCAACGTCGAGGCCAAGGCCGGGCGCCTCGATCCCCTGGTGGGACGCGAGAAGGAGATCCTCCGCACCATCCACGTGCTGTGTCGTCGTCGCAAGAACAACCCGCTCTTTGTCGGTGAAAGCGGCGTCGGCAAGACGGCCCTCGCCGAGGGGCTCGCCCGCAAGATCGTGGCTGGCGACGTCCCCGACGCCCTCAAGGATGCCGAGGTCTACTCCCTCGACATGGGCGCTCTGCTGGCAGGCACCCGCTATCGTGGCGACTTCGAGAACCGCCTCAAAGCGGTGGTGAAGGCCCTGGAGAAGAAGCCCGGCTCGGTGCTGTTCATCGACGAGATCCACACCATCGTCGGCGCCGGCGCCACCTCCGGCGGCTCGATGGATGCGAGCAACCTCCTCAAGCCTGCGCTTCAGAGCGGCAAGCTCCGATGCATGGGCAGCACCACCTACAAGGAGTTCCGCCAGTACTTCGAGAAGGACCGGGCCCTGGCCCGCCGCTTCCAGAAGATCGACGTCGACGAGCCATCCGAGGCCGAATGCATCGAGATCTTGCAGGGCCTGAAGAAGCAGTACGAGGACTTCCACGGCGTCGTCTACGAAGACGCGGCCCTGGAGGCGGCCGTCAAGCTGTCGGCCAAGCACCTCCACGACCGCAAGCTGCCCGACAAGGCCTTCGACCTCATCGACGAAGCCGCCGCCGGCCTCAAGCTCGTGAAGCGCAAGGAGGGGGACCCGGTCCCCACCGTCACCGAGAAGCACATCGAAGAGACCGTGGCCCGCATGGCCCAGATCCCGCCGAAGCAGGTCTCCGTCGACGACAAACAGGCCCTGAAGGACCTCGAGATTGACCTCAAGAAGGTGGTCTTTGGGCAAGACGGCGCCATCGAACAGGTGGCCACCGCCATCAAGATGTCGCGAGCCGGGTTGCGTGAGCCCGAGAAGCCCATCGGCTGCTTCTTGTTCACGGGGCCCACCGGCGTCGGCAAGACCGAGGTGGCCAAGCAGCTCGCCAAAACGCTGGGGGTGGGCTTCCTGCGCATCGACATGTCGGAATACATGGAGCGTCACGCCGTCAGCCGCCTCATCGGCGCGCCCCCCGGCTACGTGGGCTTCGACAACGGCGGCATCCTCACCGAGGCCATCAACAAGACGCCCCACACGGTGTTGCTCCTCGACGAAATCGAGAAGGCCCACCCCGACATCTTCAACATCCTGTTGCAGGTGATGGACCACGGCAAGCTCACCGACAACAACGGCAAGCCGGCCGATTTCCGCCACGTCGTGCTCATCATGACGAGCAACGTGGGCGCTCGCGACCTCGCCCGCAGCCGCATCGGCTTCGGCGACAGCGTCAACGTCGGCGCCGACGACGTCGCCTACAAGAACCTCTTTGCCCCCGAGTTCCGCAATCGTCTCGATGCCCGGGTGTCATTCGATTCCCTCAAGCCCGAGGCCATGGAGAAAATCGTCGCCAAGTTCATCCGCGAATTGGCGGCCCAGCTGGCGGACCGGAAGATCACCCTCGACATCACCGAGACCGCCAAGCATTGGCTCGGCGACAAGGGCTACGACAAGGTCCTCGGCGCTCGTCCCTTGCAGCGGGTCATCCGCGACGAGGTCAAACGGCCCCTCACGGAAGAGATTCTGTTTGGCGCCCTCGAAAACGGCGGCCACGCCGTCATCGACCTCGATGCCGACGCCCCCCTGCGTTACGAGGCTGAAGCCGGCGATGGTCCAAAGAAGGGGCGCCTGCTGTTCCGCTTCGATGCGACCAAGGCCATCGAGAAGGCGATGTCGTCGACGCCAGCCTGATCCCGGGTCCGGATGTTCTTGCCGACTGCGTCGGCGACGTCATCCGGCCACGGGATATCGTGTGCCCTCGCGGGCGGAGTTCTTCCGCTGCGCTTCGCTCGCCATGAAGCCAACAAGCCATCCGAAACGATGTCCTATGGTCCCAGCACCAAGCGGCGAAGGTGGCTCCCGAGGGTGGGCCGCAACCGATGGGCGCGGGCACGTGCCTTGGCGCGGTGGAGGGCTGCCAGGAAGCGTTGGTCGGCTTCGTCTCCCGCCCGCCAGGGTTCCGCATCGACCCGACGAAGAAGGCCAAGCAGCGACGGGTGGACGCCCCGCTGCCTGCTTTCTTCCCGCACGACGCCAAGGGTCAGCGGCACGACGACCAACGACGCCAGAAACGCGATGGCGACGACCACGGCCGAAGCCATCGCGGCTTCCTCAACCGGACCGCCGATGACGGCCACGCCGGTGCAACTGGCGGGTGCACCGACGATGACGACCTTGAGCGGGAAGTGAAGGCGTCGCTCCCATTGGAGCCTGGCCCGCCTCAGTTCCAACGCTGTGGCGTCGTCGAGGTCGTCGAGGTGATGGACCAGCCCGTCGCCACCCAGGACGGCCAGGGGGGCGGCGGCGCTGGTGGGGCCGAGCGGTTGAGGTTCAGGTTCGGGCGTTGGCATCGACAAGCGTGAAGTTGAAGCCACGACCACCGACAGCTTCGAGGAAGCGGCGGTATTCGGCCGGCGGCATCGTCTGACACCCGATCGAGCGCGGCGACGTCGGTGTTCCCGGGTGGAACAGGATTTCGGTCATCGTGTCGCGGCGGGCGATCTCGCTGTCTTGCATGCGGCCGTCGGCGTTTCGGTCCCGGATGCCCGGAATGCTGCCCGAACCGTCCAGGGTCTTCACGTGAAACGACGCCAACCCGCCGTCTTTGCCTCGGACCCCGTTGGGCACGACGTTGAAGTTCCCCGTGCGAATGAGCCCGACGTGGTCAACCAACGAGGTCGTCTTCTGGCCGGCGTGGGTCGCCCCGGTCAGTTCGGTGACCCGGCCGCTCTACGGATAGCCCTCGACGTC
>Ga0247837_1010226_pt1 | contig 10829 bp, 5 predicted proteins | sample LaCtaG_2_FD_187115 | JGI IMG/M metagenome (GOLD analysis project Ga0247837, IMG submission 187115) | Freshwater microbial communities from meromictic Lake La Cruz, Castile-La Mancha, Spain - LaCruzMarch2015_14.5m | ecosystem: Environmental > Aquatic > Freshwater > Lake | place: Spain: Castile-La... | reverse complement strand
TCAAAAGCCCTGAGTTGTTTCATGTGCAGGGCGACATCGGTGAAGGTGTGAACGTGGCGGCAGCACACCCGGACATGCTAGCCAGTCTGCAAGCAGCAGCGCAGGGGGCCCGCTTCATGTTGGGCGACTCATTGACCAAAGTGAAAGGCAGTGCGCAGCGCGTGCCAGGACGAGCCCCGTGAGGCTATATCCGTGAAACGAAGGGTTGCTTAATATTCCACAGGCTGTCTGGTGTTTGTATGATGCCGCACCAGAAAGGCCTGTTCTGAGTAGTTCTCCTTTACCGCAGCGCATCGCCTTTCTGGGCGATTACTTGCCGCGGCTCTGTGGCATCGCGACCTTCACTCATGACCTATGCGAATCCATCGCTGCAGAAGCAGTAGGCACCGAGTGCTTCGTTGGAGCCGTCAATGATCGACTGGAAGGCTACGACTACCCGCCAAGAGTCCGGTTTGAGTTGTTAGAGAAAGACCCCGACTCGTATCGAAGAGCGGCCGACTTCCTGAACTTCAACAATGCGGACGTTCTATGTGTGCAGCATGAGTTTGGCATTTACGGTGGTCCTGCCGGCAGTCACTTGCTGGCCTTGCTGAAAGAGGTGCGGATGCCCGTGGTGACCACCTTGCATACTGTGCTGCACCAGCCGAATGCGGCGCAACGAAAGGTGATGGACGAACTCTCCCGCCGTAGCGATCGTGTGGTGGTGATGGCCCAAAAGGGGGCTGAGATTCTGCGGGAGGTGTATGCGGTGCCCGATGCCAAGATCGACGTCATCGCGCATGGCATTCCTGATGTACCGTTTGCAGCTTCCAGCGTTTTCAAGGCGCAGTTCGGTGTCGAAGGTCGCAAGGTGCTCATGACCTTTGGCTTGCTCGGGCCAGGCAAGGGCATAGAACACGTGATTGAAGCCTTGCCGGAGATCGTTCGGCAGCACCCGAACGTGGTCTATCTGGTGCTGGGGGCGACGCATCCGCATCTCATCGCGCGGGAAGGCGAACGCTATCGCTTGAGCCTCGAACGACTAGCCGAGGATCGCGGCGTGAGGGAGCACGTCATTTTCTACAATCGCTTCGTGTCGCAGGATGACTTGAAGGAGTTCATTGGGGCGACCGACATCTACATCACGCCCTATTTGAATGAGGCGCAGATTACCTCTGGCACATTGGCGTATGTTTTTGGTGCCGGGAAGGCGGTGGTCTCCACGCCCTACTGGCACGCCCAGGAGTTGCTCGCCGACGATCTAGGTATCCTGGTGCCGTTCCGAGACTCCGCAGCCATCGCGGAAGGCGTGTGCACTTTCCTTAAAAACCCTCAGCGGCTTGAGAAAACGCGCGAGCATGCCTACGAGCTGGGGCGTCAGATGCTTTGGCCAGTGGTGGCCAAGCGTTATCTCGAGTCCTTCCAACATGCGCGCGCGGACAGGAAAGCTACGTCCCGCACGGCCTTTGCAGGTTGGACGCTGGCGGGTCGCCCTTACGATCTGCCACCGCTGCGGCTCGACCACATCGTGCGCATGAGCGATGGTACGGGTATTTTTCAGCACGCGATTTACAACGTGCCGGACTATCACCACGGCTACTGCACGGACGACAACGCGCGGGCCTTCATCTTGTGCAATCTGCTGGATGAACTGCGAGGGGAATCAACTGGGCAGAACCTGGACGGTCTAGCGTCGAGCTATCTCGCGTTTCTCGCCTCAGCGCAGAATCGTGAGACGGGGCGCTTCCGCAACTTCATGAGCCATAGCCGTGTCTGGTTGGAGGAAGCCGGTAGTGAAGACAGCCACGGTCGTGCGCTTTGGGCCTTGGGCACCGGCGCGGCGCGGTCACGGGATGAAGGGCGGCGCAAGCTCTCGGCCTGCCTGTTCGAGCACGGGCTTGCCGTGGTGCCCTCATTCACTTCGCCACGCACCTGGGCCTTCGCCTTGCTGGGCATTCACGAATACCTGCGGCACTACCCCGACAACCCGAGGCTGAACGTCCAGGCGCTGCGCACGGAACTTACCGAGCGATTAGTAAACCTGTGGAATGAATGCGCGACCGAGGATTGGCCGTGGTTCGAAGTGAGCGCGACCTATGACAACGCGCGCCTCTGTCAGGCCTTGATTCTCAGCGGCCAATCAATGCCGCATGGCGAAGCGCAGGAGATTGGTTTGAAGTCGCTGCGCTGGCTGGTTTCAATCCAGAAGACGCAGGCTGGCCATTTTCGCCCGGTCGGCAGCAATGGCTTCTATGTGCGGGATGGTGCGCGCGCTGATTTCGATCAGCAACCAGTGGAGGTGCAGGCTATGGTTTCCGCCTGTCTGGAGGCGCACCGTGCGACGCAGGATGATGCTTGGTCGCGCGAGGCGCGGCGTGCCTTTGAATGGTTCCTGGGGCGCAACGATTTGGGCCTCCCTCTTTACGACTCCAGCACCGGCGGTTGTGGCGATGGACTGCACCCGGACCGGGTCAATGAAAACAACGGTGCCGAGTCCTCGCTCGCCTTCCACCTCTCCCTAGCTGAAATGAATTACGCCCAATATCTGATCGCCCACCCACCACTCTCACTGCCATGACCTGTCGTCGGATTCGCCGCCATGCGATCACGCTGCTGCCTGATAGCTCGCGCGTCATTGTTCGCCCTTTCATTCCCGACAGTGCTCAACGTATCGCGACGATCATTGGCCGGGCCTTGGCCTTGACTGAAGAGGAGGTCGACAGGGAACTCGCTGAGGTTCATTCCGCATTCGACTCCCGACACTTCAACATCGAAGCGTCGCTGATCGAGCACTATGCGAAGGTGAAGAAGCATGTGTTCACACAGCGCCCGCTGTCGCAGGCTCGGCAGTTGCTCATTGGTGCGCTGTTCTCGGGTGAATACGCGCTGGAGTCAGCGGCGCTGTTCAACCCTTCAATGGTGCCCCATCCAGACCAGAGTGATGTGCCAGCCGGGGCGCTGCGGTTCATCATGAGTCTGCGTGCCACGGGAGAGGGCCACATCTCGTCCATTGAGTTTCGTGAAGGCATTCTGTCGTCTCTGGGGGACATCACGCTGACCCCGGTCTCTCGTTTTGTCACGGTGCCCGAAGTGGTGCCGAATCCTCGCTATCGGAAGAAGCGCTTCATCATCAAGCTGCATGAGATGGGCTTCGACAATGATTGCACTCAGGCGGTGATCACGCCGTTGAGTGATGAGTTTGACCGCGCAGAACTGGCCAAGAGCGTGGCCAAGGTGCGGCGTGAGACCCTGCCCCTTAGCCATAACTATCAGCGCACGCTGGAGTGCATCCAGTGGCTGGCGGACTCCAACTACGAGCTGCGTTTCCCCGAGCGGCTGGCGCTCAGCGAGCGCATCATTTTTCCGGTGTCGGACAATGAGAGCAACGGCATTGAGGACGCGCGCTTTGTGCGCTTCACCGATGACGATGGCTCAGTGGTGTATTTCGCCACTTACACAGCTTACAACGGACGAGCCATTCTTCCTCAGTTGATCGAGACCCAGGACTTCCTCAACTTCCGCGTGCTCACCCTGAATGGTAGCTCAGTGCAGAATAAAGGCATGGCCCTCTTCCCCCGGCGCATCGGGGGACGGTATGCCATGCTGTCGCGGCAGGATGATGAGAACTTGTTCATCATGTTCTCCGACAATCCGCACTACTGGAGTGATCCGCAGATGCTGCTGCGTCCAGCCCAGGTGTGGGAGTCGGTGAAGGTGGGCAACTGTGGCTCGCCCATTGAAACGCCAGACGGCTGGCTAGTCATCACTCATGGCGTCGGCCCCATGCGCAAGTATTGCATTGGTGCTGCGCTGCTCGACCTTGAAGATCCGACCAAGGTGATTGGTCGGCTGGCTGAGCCCTTGCTCTGCCCCGAAGGCACAGAGCGCGAGGGCTACGTGCCGAACGTGGTCTACAGCTGTGGTTCCTTGATTCACGGCGCTGAGCTGATCCTGCCCTATGCCATGAGTGACAAAGCCACCGCCGTCGCCAGCATTTCCGTTCAGGAATTGCTCCAGGCATTGAAGGAACCAGCCGTCATCGCCTGACACAGAAAAGCCCGCTAACATCTCGGTCAGCGGGCTTGCGATTGGGTCGGGCCCTAGCGGCTACTTCTTGTCCTCAGTCTTCACCGTGGCAGGGGCACTGTTACTCCACTCGATCATGTCGCGAAGAACATGGATAGTTTCCAGCTTCGCGGGCTCCACGCCATAGGGGAACTTGGAGCCTGTGGCCTCGCTGTCATCTTCACGGCTGGCGGACACTCTCATGCCAGAGCTAGCCTCGCGGGTTTTGTCTGACTCCACTTCCAGTTCAGGCTTGTCCACGTTGTCGAGTGTCAGGTGGTAGATCTTGAAGCCGTCATCCTTCAGCTTATCGGCGACTGCCTTGGCCCGGGCATCGCGCTCGGCTTCATACTTGTCGCGGCGCTCTTCGTTCTCGGTGCGCTCGTCTTCACGGGTTTGCTTGTTGAGGCTGACCGTGTCCCGCTCGATGCGCTTCTTCAGCCGCTCGGCTTCATCCATGATGTAGGTGAAGTCAGGGTTGCCTTTGACGCGGCTGTCGAGCTGTGAATTGAGCTGCTCCACTGGGAAAACATCCTTGCGGAAGAAGCTGTAAGGCAGCGCGGGGATCTCGTCATACGGCAGCGCGTTCTTCTGCGAGCTTTCGCCAAAGTCCATGGCGTCGCGCAGGGAAGGGAACTGCAAATCTGGCACCACGCCCTTGAGCTGTGTCGAACCACCGGCGATGCGGTAGAACTTCTGGATGGTCACCTTCAGGGCACCTGCGCGGCTCTTGTCAGCGAAGAAGGGCATGAAGCGCTCCACCTGCTGAATGGTTTGCACGGTGCCTTTGCCGAAGGTGCTCTTGTCACCGATGATGATCGCACGGCGATAGTCCTGCAAGGCAGCGGCCAAAATCTCGCTGGCAGAAGCGCTCGACTTGTCGGTGAGCACGATCATGGGGCCGTCATACACGGGGCGTTCGTTGGTGCACTCGCGGAAAGTAATGTCGTCCTTCCAGTCCTTGATCTGCACGACGGGACCGGAGGAGATGAATAGGCCGGTCATGCGGATGGCTTCTTCCAGTGAGCCGCCACCATTGCCACGCAGGTCCAGCACCAAGCCGTCCATTCCTTCCTTCATCAGGCGGCGCAGCAGGCGCTCCACATCGGTCGTGGTGCTGACCTTGCCTTCTTCCATGTCTGCATAGAAAGAGGGCAGGGTGATCCAGCCGACTTTCATCTTCTTGCCAAGGGCGGCGGGGCTTTCGAGTAGTTCGGCGGTAGCCAGCTTGTCCTTCAAGGCGACGGCGTCGCGCATGATGCTGATTTCCTTGGTGACGGAAGGATCGTTAGCCGCAATGACCTTCAAGTTCACCGTCGAGCCTTGCTTACCACGGATCATGTCGACGATCTTTTGCAGGCGCAACTTCTTGGTGCTGATCCATTCCGAGTCGCCTTGGGCGACGGCGATGACCTTGTCGTTTAGCTTCAGTTCGCCCTGCTTGTCGGCTGGACCGCCGAGAATGATGCCCTGGATCTCGGCCACGTCATCCTTGATACCCAGCAGCGCGCCAATGCCGAAGAGCGAGTGCTTCATCTGGATGTTGAAGTTGTCCATCTCGGTCTGGCTCATGTATTCCGTGTGCGGGTCGTAGGCGGTGGCCAGGCAGGACAGGAAGTAATTAACAATCTCCTCATTGTCGTTGCCGTCGATGTTCTCGATCAGGCGATCGTAATCCTTGGCCACGCGGATCTCTGGGGCTTCTTCAGCCTCCTCCTTGACTTCGGGCTTGGTCTTCTCGTCCTGCTTTGCTTCCTCTGTCTTCTTGGGCTCGTTTTTGGCCTTGGCAGCCTTTTCCTTTGCCTTCTTAGCCTTGGTCTCGTCGATCATGTGTTCCTGGAGCATCTCGGACTCGATGAGGTCTCTCCAAAGCGCATCCGACGCGGCCACGTCCTTGGGCCAGGGCAGCTCGTCGCGCTTTAGGTCGACCGTGCGCTTCGAGTCGAAGTTGAACTTGGTGGTCTTGATCAGGTTCTTGGCGAAGTCCACGCGCTCATGCACCCGCTTCTTGTAGGTGTCGTAGATCTTGAGGGCGGGCGTGATGTCTCGCAGCATGATCAGGTCATCCAGCGTATCCTTGTATTCCGCGCGGAAGGCGTCGACGTCCTGCTGGGTGAAAAGGTTGTGCCGAGGATCGAGGAAGTTCAGGTAGTTCTCCAGCAGCTTGGACGACATCTCGTTGTCGAACTCTTGCTTTGAGTAGTGAGTGTTCTCCAGCATGTGCGCCACATAGATGGCGACTTGGCCGAAGTCGGTTTCCGCGCGCGCCGGGGTGATGAAACTGGTTAGACTAACCAACGTGGCCGCGAGGAGTGGCAATGAGCGAGTGATCATGAGATGAAATACCGAAACGAAGAAGCTAAACGCCGTCCCTAACGGCGATGAATCAAGGATTTTGGCGGTTGCGCCTTGAATTGTCCAACGCTTTCAGACTCACTCATGACGCCGATGTTGAACCTTTCTTTTTTCACGGGTGGAATCGCCCAGACCAATGGCTGGCTTCTCCAGACCGAAGCTGGAGCCCTCGTCTTCGACGCCCCCGAGGGCATGACCGGGTGGCTGCGGCAGCGCGGTGTCCGCGTGGCGGCCTTGATCTTGACCCATCAGCACTTCGACCACGTGCAAGACGCCGCCGCGCTGAAGGCCGAGCACGCGTGCCCCATCTACGCTTTCGCCGCCTACTCGCGCACGCTCACATTGGAGGATCTCTTCGGCGTGGCCACGGGCATGAGCGTCTCCGTGCCGCCCTACACAGTGGACCATTTGCTGGAAGGCCAGAGCACCCTCACGGGCGCGGGGCTGACGTGGGACTTGAAGCACGTGCCTGGCCACTCGCCGGACAGCCTCGCCTTCCACGCTGCCGACCTGGGCGTCCTCATCAGTGGCGACGCGCTCTTCGCGGGCAGCATCGGCCGCACCGACTTCCCCGGCGGTAGCCAGCGGCTCCTCCTGCATGGCATCGCCGACAAGCTCATGGTCCTGCCCGACGCCACCCGCGTCTTCCCCGGCCATGGTCCCGAGACCACCATCGGTGACGAGCGGGCCGACAACCCGTATCTGTAAGCATAGGGCGAGGAGCAGAGAGCAAAGGGATGAAGCTCGCTCCACCGAGCGGCGTTTTTGGCTCTTAGCCCTTCGCCCCAGGCTCATCGCTTCCAATCTGGACAACGCTTTAAACTCGCTATACTTGCCGCCCCCATGCGCACATCCACGCTCATCGCACTTGCCCTCACCTCCGCTTCGCTCGCTTCAGCTGCCGAAGCAGTGAAAGCTGACTTCAACCAGCACATCAAGCCCATCTTCGAGGCCGCTTGCATCCACTGCCACGGCGAGAAGAACGATAAAGGCGACCTGCGCATGGACACCAAGGAAGCCCTCATCAAGGGCGGCGAGGACGGCACCGCCCTCGTCCCCGGCGATCCCGAGAAGAGCCCTGTCTACACCCTGACCGCGCTCACTGCCGATGACGATGAAGTCATGCCTCCCGTGAAGGAAGGCCTCCTGTCCAAGGAGCAGAGCGCCCTCATCAAAGACTGGGTGCAGCAGGGTGCCCCCTGGCCCGACGGCGTGGTGCTTGAGCAGAAGCCCCGCATCGACTTCGTGAAGCACATCCAGCCCATCCTGGAGCAGAACTGCGTTTCCTGCCACAACCCCGAAAAAGACAAAGGCGGCTGGATCCTCAGCACCAAGAAGGAAGCCTTCGACACCGGCGACAGCGCGCCCAATATCACCCCTTTTGACCTCGCCAACAGCGCCATCCACGGCCGCACCATCCTGCCCGAGGACGACGACGAGCTCATGCCACCCAAGAAAAGCGGCTCCCTCACCAAGGCCGAGATCGACATGCTCAAAGGCTGGGTCGAGCAAGGGGCCGTCTGGCCCGATGACGTGAAGCTCGTGGCCAAGGAAAAGAAAGCCGCCGCCACTAATACGCCCGACACCCTCGACCTCACCAAGAAGATTCACGCCTTCATCGTCGCCACCTCGAAAGAGAAGGCCGAGGCCGACATGCAGAAGTATGCCAGCAAGATCCCCAAGACCGGCGCCTCTTATGCCATGGTGCCCATCAAGGGCGGTGAGTTCCTCCTCGGCAGCTCCGCCTCCGAAGCCAATCGCGGCGACGACGAAGGCCCCCAAATCAAAGCCAAGATCAAGCCCTTCTGGATGGGCGAAAAAGAAGTCTCCTGGGACGAGTATCAGCCCTTCATGATCACCGCCGTGGACCGCAACAAAGACGGCTCCCCCAAGAACTACAAGCCCAACGACAAGATCGACGACCTCGTCTCCCAGCCCACCACCCCCTACACCGAAATGAGCTTCGGCATGGGCACCGACGGCTTCCCCGCCATCAGCATGACCCAGCACGCCGCCAACAAGTATTGCCAATGGCTCAGCGCCCAGACCGGTCACTTCTACCGCCTGCCCACCGAAGCTGAATGGGAATACGCCGCCCGCGCCGGCACCACCACCGCCTACTTCTGGGGCGACGATCCCGCCCAGCTCGGCGAATACGCCTGGTTCTTCGAAAACGCACCCAACTACCAATACGCCAAGGTCGGCCAGAAGAAGCCCAACCCCTGGGGCCTCTACGACATCTATGGCAACGTCGTCGAATGGTGCCTCGACCAATACGATGCCGGTGCGTATGCCAAGATCACCGGTGTGCTAGAGGGCACCAAGTGGGCCCCCAGCAAGACCTCCTACCCGCACAGCGTGCGCGGCGGCAGCTTCGACGACGACGCTGACATGCTCCGCAGCGCCTTCCGTCGCGGCTCCGAGCCCGAGTGGAAAGCCCAGGACCCCCAGCTCCCCAAGAGCATCTGGTATCACACCGACGCCAAATGGCTCGGCTTCCGCATCGTCCGCCCCCTGGAAATCCCCAGCGTCGAGGAAATGCACGCCGCCTGGAACAACGGCGTGGCGAAGGAGTAAGTGCTCACTCAGGCACCGGCCCGGTGCGGCAGATGAAATGGACGGAGCCCATGCGGGCCACCTCGGGCGAGGCGGAAACGGGTGCCGTCGGTCATGTCAAAAGCATTTTGATGAGGCCTGCGAACCTCGCAGGCGTGCTCGAAAGGTCTTCGAGGTGGCGCGCGAGCCTCGCAGGCGTGCTCGAAAGCTCTTCGAGGAGGCTAACGGCACCCGTTTTCCAGCTTCGGGGCACCCTGTGAGCCCCAAATTGTCTCGTTTCGATCCCCGCAGAGCGTGGCTAAGGGCGGTGGGTGCATCCTTTGCTTGGCAGCGGCCTGCGCTTTCTCTAGGCTGCGGGTGATGACTTTCCTCCGCTTCGTTTGGCTGACCTGCTGCCTGAGTTCCTGGGCTCTCGCCTTTGAGGAGGCGGACCTGTCGCCGCTGAAGGTGGAGCTGTCGAAGGCGATCCAGGCGAAGGAGGCTCCGGGGGCGGTCTTTTGGTTGGATCAGGGGGGGAAGGTGGCGCACTGGGCGCTGGGGCGGCGGGCGGTGGTGCCCACTGCCGAAGCGATGGCGGAGGACACGATTTTCGATGCGGCCTCGCTGACGAAGGTGGTCGCGACGCTGCCTTCGATCCTGCTGCTGATGGAGGCGGGGAAGGTGGACCTGGACGCTCCGATCGGGCGCTACCTGCCGGGGGCTCCGGCGACGAATATCACGGTGAAACACCTGCTCACGCACTGCTCGGGCCTGCCAGCGGGCATTCCGAAGGAGCCTGCGTGGTCGGGCTATGAGGAAGGCATCAAGCGCGCGGAAGCCCTGATTTCCGGGGCTTCGCCGGATTGTGTATTTAGATACAGCGACGTGAATTTCGTCCTTTTGGGCGAGATTGTGCGGCTGGTGAGCGGCCAATCGCTGGCGGTCTTCGCCCAGGAGCGGGTGTTCGCTCCGCTGGGGATGACGGACACGGGTTTCACGCCGGAGGCGGGTCTACTGCCACGCATCGCACCGACAGAAATGGATGAGCTGGGGGCGATGCTGCGCGGGGTGGTGCATGATCCGACGGCGCGGCGCATGGGTGGGGTGGCGGGTCATGCCGGGCTGTTCACGACGGCGGCGGATGTGGCGAAGTTTTGCAAGGCGATGCTGCGTGGTGGTCTGCTGAAGCCGGAGACGATGGCGCTGATGCGCGCGGTGCAGACGCCGATCACGATCTTTGAGCGCCGGGGCCTGGGCTTCGACTTGGACTCGAAGTTCAGTCGTCCGCGTGGGAAGCCAGGGTTCGCCCTGGGGTCGTTCGGCCACACGGGGTTCACGGGCACGGCGCTGTGGATCGACCCGCAGACGGATAGCTTCTACGTGCTGATGACTTCGCGCCTGCACCCGGCGGGCAAGGGCGGGGTGCGCGATTTGTATGAGCGCCTGGGCACGCGGGTGGCGAGGGTGGTGAAGGCACGGCCGGAGCAGCCGGCGTTCTTCCCACGCGCCGAGGGGGAGATCCCGACGGTGCTCAATGGCATCGACGTGCTGAAGCGGGAGAAGTTCGCGGCGCTGAAGGGCTTGCGCATCGGCTTGATCACGAACCATACGGGTATCGACAACCAGCGCGTGCCGACGATCGACCTGCTGGCGCAGGCACCGGGGGTGAAGCTGAAGAAGCTTTTCAGCCCGGAGCATGGCATTCGCGGGGAGCTGGATCAGGAGAAGATCAAGGACAGCGTGGATGCGAAGACGGGCCTGCCGGTGTTCAGCCTGTATGGGGAGACGCGGGTGCCGAAGCCGGAGCACCTGGCGGATCTGGACGCGCTGGTGTTCGATATTCAGGACATAGGCTGCCGCTTCTACACTTACATCGCGACCTTGAAAGGTTGTCT
>Ga0247837_1010218_pt1 | contig 10834 bp, 9 predicted proteins | sample LaCtaG_2_FD_187115 | JGI IMG/M metagenome (GOLD analysis project Ga0247837, IMG submission 187115) | Freshwater microbial communities from meromictic Lake La Cruz, Castile-La Mancha, Spain - LaCruzMarch2015_14.5m | ecosystem: Environmental > Aquatic > Freshwater > Lake | place: Spain: Castile-La... | reverse complement strand
GCTCTGTTCTTGGGCTTTCTTCCATTGATTTAACAGTTAAATCACTGCTCTTAAGCGAATCAACTAGCCCCTTGGCAGATGTCTCATCAAGAAGAAGAATATTTGCAAGTGACTTTTCTTTGACTGCGCCATCTGCACCAAAGTCTGAGGTTGCTGCAACTTTCTTGCCATCTACTTCTAGTAAGCGCGCATTAAAGCCAAGGGCGGTAACTGCAGCCAAATCCCACCACGCACTTGAAATAAAGGCCATACGTTCGCGCTCTTTTTCAACAATTAATCTTGTGGCAACAGATTGCACGCGTCCTGCTGAAATACGTGGCATAACTTTTTTCCACAAAACAGGAGAGAGTCTGTATCCAAAAAGACGGTCTAGAACTCTTCGAGTCTCTTGGGCGTCAATTAAGTGATAATCAAGATCGCGGGTGTCATTGACCGCAGCTTGAATAGCCTCTTTTGTAATTTCATTAAAAACCATGCGCTTGATGGGAATCTTTGGTTGTAAAACTTCAACTAAGTGCCAGGCGATTGCTTCACCTTCGCGGTCTTCATCTGTTGCCAGAATTAACTCTTCAGCGTTTTTCATTAACTCTTTGAGTTCGGCAACCTTCGCCTTTTTATCTGGGTTAATCACATATAAAGGTGCGAAGTCGTTTTCAATATCAACGCCCTCTTTAGCCCAGGCAATCTTTTTATATTCCTTGGGGATATCTGCAGCGCGCTGTGGCAGGTCACGAATATGGCCGACGGAAGCCTCGACGACATATCCGTCGCCGAGGTATCCACCAATTTTTCTGGCCTTTGCTGGTGATTCAACAATCACCAGCTTGATCAGGTCAGCTTTTGCTGTGGCCATTAGGGGAGGTTTCCTAGGTGCTAGTTGATAATTGCTGTGGCTTGCTTACGGTTGCGATACAAAGCACCAACAATAACCAGCACAGCAAATGCTGAAATCAGCTGACTCTGTGACTCGCCATTACCCAGTGCCAAAGAAACAATTGCTGGTGTAATTAACAGAGCAACAAGGTTCATAACCTTGATAAGTGGGTTAATTGCAGGTCCTGCTGTGTCCTTGAAAGGATCTCCAACAGTGTCACCAACGATTGTTGCTGCGTGGGCATCACTGTTCTTTCCACCGTGATGGCCATCTTCAACCATCTTCTTAGCGTTATCCCATGCACCACCTGAGTTAGATAGAAACACTGCCATGAGTGTTCCTGTGCCAATGGCACCAGCAAGGTATGCACCAAGTGCGCCCACGCCTAAACCAAAGCCAACAGCAATAGGTGCCATAACAGCCAGTAATCCTGGTGTTACAAGTTCACGTAGTGAATCGCGTGTGCAAATATCTACTACACGACCATAATCAGGCTTTTCAGTTCCCTTCATGATTCCTGGGTGCAAGCGGAACTGTTCGCGCACTTCAACAACAACTGCGCCAGCTGCGCGTGATACCGCGTTAACTGCCAAACCTGAGAACAAGAACACAACTGCTGCTCCGATAATCAAACCAACAAGGTTACGAGGATCTGCAACATCCAAGATGCCCTGGAACTGCAAGCCAACTTCTGCTGCAGTCTTACCTGCATCAATTACTGCTGTCTTGATCGCGTCCGTAAAGGCACCAAACAACGCTGTTGCAGCCAACACGGCTGTTGCAATTGCAATGCCCTTAGTAATCGCCTTAGTTGTGTTACCAACTGCGTCCAGGCTTGTGAGGATATCTGCGCCTTCGCCATCAACATCGCCAGACATTTCAGCAATGCCTTGTGCGTTATCTGAGATCGGACCGAATGTGTCCATCGCAACGATGACACCAACAGTTGTTAGTAATCCTGTGCCAGCTAGTGCGATTGCAAGGAGTGAGAGCACAATGCTTCCGCCACCTAGCAAGAACGCTCCAAATACCGCTGCTGCGATAAGTAACGCAGAGTAAACAGCTGATTCAAAACCAACTGCGATACCAGCCAAAATTACTGTTGCCGCACCTGTCTCAGATGAGGCTGCAACGTCATTTACAGGACGCTTGCCAGTTTCTGTGAAGAAGCCTGTTAATACCTGAATTGCTGCAGCAAGTGCGATACCAATCAAAACAGCGCCAATAGCTAGAACACGTGGGTTTGTGTTGCCTGCTGCTGCTACTGCCTCTGGTGACAAACCTGTCATCAACTTGAAATCAGATGGAAGGTAAGTAAATGTTGCGAGCGCTGTTAGCCCTGCAGAGATAATTGCTGATAAGAAGAATGAGCGGTTAATCGCACTCATTGCTGACTTATCTGTGCTGCGCAATTTTGTTAAGAAGATTCCGATAACGGCAGTGACTGTTCCGATTGCTGGAACGATCAATGGATAGATAAGACCAGCATCACCAAAGGCAGCTTTGCCAAGGATGAGTGCTGCAACAAGTGTTACGGCGTATGACTCGAACAAGTCTGCAGCCATACCAGCACAGTCACCAACGTTGTCTCCTACGTTGTCAGCAATAGTTGCCGCATTTCGTGGGTCATCTTCTGGGATGTGCTTTTCAACCTTACCGACAAGGTCAGCGCCAACATCTGCTGCCTTTGTAAAGATTCCGCCACCAACGCGCATGAACATTGCAAGCATCGCTGCGCCAAAACCAAAGCCTTCAAGAACAGCTGGTGCGTTCTCGCGATAGATGATCACAACAAGTGAGGCACCGATAAGTCCAAGACCAACAGTTGTCATACCAACGACGCCACCTGTGCGAAATGCAATCTGCACAGCCTTTGCGCCATCCTTGTTACGGGCTGCATCTGCAACGCGCACATTTGCGCGCACAGCAAGCCACATACCGTTATATCCAACCAGTGCAGAAAATGCCGCACCTAGTAAGAAGAAGATTGAACGGCCAATGCGAATTTCAGCATCACCGGGAAGAGCAAACAAAAGGAAAAATACGATTGCTACGAAATAGGACAGTGTGCGGAACTGGCGAGATAAAAACGCGGCGGCTCCTTCTTGCACAGCTTCTGCGATTTCACGCATCTTTGCTGTGCCATCACTTGCTGCCAATACCTGGGCGCGTAGGCCGTAGGCGATGGCAAGGGCAGCTAGGGAAATACCTAGAACGATGTAGGCGATATTTAGGTTAGATCCGGTCACTTGGACCAGCGATACGGTGCTTGAAGCACGCATAGGTTCTCCTCCATTGGAGTTACAGGCGCCCTAAATCGAGGGTCAGGCGCGAGACTGACGAAGTGTAAGCGGAGATACCCTCAAAGGGGCAAATTTATACTTATCTATTACCTAACACCGGGCCTACCGGGCGGGCTAGGCGTGAGATAACCTGCCCCGCATGAACCTTTTAGATGCCAATTCAGTCATCTCAACGCTGGGCCTCCTCGGCGTTCTTGGCATCATTTTTATGGAGACTGGTCTCTTAATCGGCTTGATATTTCCGGGCGGTGAAGTTGTTTTCTTAGCCGGTATTGCAGCATCTGGTTCTGGATCTGCCCTCTTGGGCGATGCCAAGCTCTCTGCCCCTCTTTTGTTTACCCTGGCACCAATTGCAGCAATTGTTGGTGGCGAAGTTGGTTATTGGTTTGGCAAGACGTATGGTCGAAAGTTCTTTGATCGCCCTGACAGTCGTTTCTTTAATCAAAAGATGGTTCAAAAGATTGAAAAATGGTTAGGCAAGTACGGACCACGCAAAGCGTTGGTCTTTGGTCGTTTCATTCCATTTGCAAGAACATTGATTAACCCGGTGTGTGGTGTTGCTAATTTAGATAGAAAGACTTTTTCCACCTGGAATGCAATTGGTGCAATTATCTGGACCCAAGTTGCAATGGGTATTGGTTACTTTTTAGGTGATGTATTTGAAGAAAATGGTAATTACTTTATTGTCGGAATTGTTACATTAATTGTTTTAGTAAGCGCAGTTCCACTTGCACTAGAAGTCTTTAGAGAGTGGCAATCAAAGCGTTACAAACCTAAATCAGCTAACTGATAAGCAGCCCGGTATTCATAGCCTGCTTCTTTAATCTTTGGTTCTGCGCCTCGTTCAACAATTACTGCTACGCCAACAACTATTGCGCCTGCTTCAACAAGTGCCTCAACTGCAGTCAGTACTGAACCGCCAGTAGTTGATGTGTCCTCAACTGCTAAGACTCTCTTACCTTTAACATCTGGGCCTTCGATGCGACGTTGTAGACCATGTGCTTTTTCTGCTTTGCGCACTACAAAGGAATCGATCTTTTTGCCTTGACTAGCTGCCACATGCATCATCGCTGTTGCGACTGGATCTGCGCCCAGTGTTAAGCCACCGACTGCTTCGTAATCAAGATCTTTAGTGAGATCAAGCATTACTTGGCCAACTAGCGGAGCTGCCTGTGAATCCAATGTGACGCGACGCAGATCTACGTAGTAATCAGCCTCTTTACCGCTAGAAAGAATGACTTTTCCATGCACAACAGCCTTGGTCAGGATCTGTTCCCTGAGTGTTTCACGTGAATTCATACTTTAACCTTACCGTGGCGGCCATTCATCTCTACATTATGGGGATGAACGCGCAACGGTTAGAGACCTCACGATTAATGCAACGCTTTGGCTTCGGACCTCGTCCTGGTGAATATGCGCAAGCCCTTAAAGATGGAGTTGTTGCAACTCGCGCGAAGGTTGTGACTGTCCCTGCAGTTGATACGGGTGCGGCAGCGGTGGTGGTCCCTGAAATAACAAATATCGGTAAGCGCCCTGCTCCAAATAGTGCCGAAATTGTTCCTTACACAATTGCGCTGCGATATCAAAACCAACAATTAGTTCTATGGTGGCTTGACCGCATGGCGATGAGTGATCATGGATTAACAGAGCGCATGACATGGTTTTGGCACGGACATTGGGCCACCTCAATTGGCAAAGTAAATTTCGCTCTTCCTATGATGAATCAGAATAAAACATTGCGTACTCACGCTTTGGGCAACTTCAAAGATATGTCCCGCGCCATGATTAATGACAGCGCCTTGCAATTTTGGCTAGATGGACAAGACAGCACATTAAAGTCTCCTAACGAAAACTTGGGGCGAGAGTTAATGGAGCTCTTCGTCTTAGGTGTTAACCGCTATACAGAAGATGATGTGAAGGGCGCAGCAAGAGCTCTGACTGGGTATCAAGTTGTTAATTACGAAGGAACCACCACCTTTAACCCAAAGCGACATGATCCAAATCCAATAACCATTCTTGGAACAACACAGCCATTTACTGGTGAACAACTTTCTGATTTCTTAGTTGCTAGAGAAGATTGTGCAACATTTATTGCCGAGCGTTTGTGGTACAGATTCATTTCAAGTACTGAAACTATGCCTGCCTCTTTTGGGGCAAAAAAAGCTTTTGCCACAAGAGATATCTCATCTGCTGTTAAAGCAATGGTGCAGGATCCAGCGGTTGGCGATGTCAAAAATGATTTAGTGAAGTCTCCAGTTGAGTGGTTTATTGCAGCTTGCAGAGCACTTGAGTTAACACCATCAAATCTCAAGACACCTGCCCAGTTACTTAATTACTTAAATCAACTCAATCAAGTTCCTTTTTCCCCACCAAATGTTGGTGGATGGCCTGCTGGTGAGGCCTGGTTGTCCTCAGCAGCTGTCCAGTACCGCATCGCATTTGCAACATGGTTGATTAAACAAAGCTCTTTGCGTGGATTGCTTGAAATTCCTGTTGCAAATCGTCCTATGAAGAGTGCGGACTGGTTGGGTGTTGCCGAATGGAGCCCACGAACACAGGGGGCACTTCGCAACTCAATGTCTGATCCGGCGCAGTTTGCCTTACTTGCCTTGTGTAGCCCTGAATTTATCGTGAGTGCATAGGAGACCATCATGGATACAGTTACCAGAAGAAAGTTTCTTAAACTCACCACTGGCGCAGTTGCAGTTGGTGCCGCCGCTCCGCTGCTTAGTATCGATGACATCGCACAAGCTGCAATTAGTCGTCCACTGCCAGCAAACACACCGATTCTTGTCATCGTTACTTTGTATGGCGGCAATGATGGTTTAAACACCGTTGTTCCATATACAGATCCTTTGTATTACTCACTACGACCAGAGCTTGCATACAAGCAAGAGGTTGTTCTGCCACTCAATGCTGAGCTTGCCTTAAATCCTGCAATGAAGGGTTTGAAATCATTGTGGGATCAAAACAAGGTTGCAATTGTGCGTGGTGTTGGTTATCCAAACCCTGATCGCTCCCACTTCTCATCAATGGCAAAGTGGCAAACAGCATCTCCTGCAAAGAATATTAATTCTGGATGGATTGGCCGCTGGATTGATACACAACCAGAAGAACCAATGCTTGCAATCTCACTTGGTTCAGTACTGCCACCAGTCTTTGCAGGTAATAAGCGTTCAGGTTCGGCACTTCCTTTAGGTGGTTTAGTAATTCCTAAAGGAGATCTAGCAGCGCAGTGCCTCAAGCTTTCTCGTCCTGTTGCCAAAGATTCAAGGTTAATGGCAGCTGCTGCAACTTCAATGCGTAACTTATTTAGCGTTTCTACAAATGTGCAGCCCGTGCTCAAATCACCTGCACCTGTCCCACCAGATCTACCCACAACCAATGGCGGAAACGCTGGCGGAGATAGCAATTTGGCCCAGCAGCTAGATGTTGTGGCAAAGCTAATTGCAGCAGGATCTCCAACAAAGGTGTGGTCTGTTTCTTTGGGTGGTTTTGATACTCACGCTAATGAAGCCAATGCACAAGCATCATTGCTTGGAACTGTTTCAGACTCCTTGTCACGCTTTATGGGTCAACTCAAGGCAACGACAAGAAGTAATGATGTGACAATCATGGTTTATAGCGAATTTGGTCGTCGCGTCATTGGTAATGGCTCAGATGGAACAGACCACGGAACAGCAGGTCCGATGTTTATGGTGGGCAACGCAGTTAAGGGTGGCTTCTATGGAGAGCAACCCTCACTGAAGAATTTGTATAAGGGTGACTTGGCTGTTACAACAGATTTCCGTGATGTTTATGCAACGGTTATTGAAAAAGTACTCAACTCACCTGTTGAGCCAACACTTGGCAAATGGACTGGCCGAGTTAACTTTTTTAACTAGTCTTCTTTATAAATAATCACTTCAGTTTTACGACGTGCCACTAAACCTTTAGGTGGGTTTTGCTCAATCAGTGCGTTTACTTCAATCCGAAGCTGTGCGACTTCAACTGCCATGTTTGCAACTGCAGATTCCAGTTCAATGATTCGCTTGATGCCTGCGTGATTGATTCCTTCGCCAACAAGTTTTTGCACTGCGCGAAGTAGTGCGATGTCTCGTAGTGAATAACGACGGTTGCGTCCTTCTGTGCGCGAGGGTGAAACTAAACCTAACTTGTCGTATTGACGAAGAGTTTGTGGGTGCATGCCAGAGATCTCTGCGGCAACTGAAATCACATAAACGCCAGCTTCATCATCTGGCTGATTGTTCATACTCTCGTTGCTCATATTTTTGCCTTCGTTGTGAAATCTGCACGAACATCTTGGCTAGATGTCTCTTCTGCGAAAGTTTTCAGTGCTTCTAGCGCTTTGCCATCAACACGCTTTGGTACTTGGACTTCAACGGTGACCAATAAGTCGCCTGTGGTACTCCCCTTTGTGATGCCACGGCCCTTCACGCGAAGTGTGCGACCGTTAGGTGTGCCAGGTGCGATACGAACTGTTACATCATCACCAGCCAGTGTTGGCACCTTAATGTCGGCACCTAACGCAGCTTCTGCAAATGTCACTGGCAAAGTAATAGTTAAGTTTTCCCCTTTACGAGAAAAGATTGGGTGAGGCTTTACATGTAGTTGAATAAACAAGTCGCCAGGACCTGCTTCACCTTGTGCACCTTTACCTTTAACGCGAATTTTTGCTCCATCACTGACGCCAGTTGGAACACGTGCTGAAATGTTTTGTGCTTGACCTCTATCTGTTGCTAAACGAAGATCAAGTGTTGTTCCAAATACTGATTCGCGGAATGTAATTGTTGCCTCTGTTTGTAGATCTTGACCTTTACGTGGTCCACGACGCGCGGCATTACCAAATAGGTTTGCAAAGATATCTTGTGGGTTTCCACCACCAAATACATCATGGAAATCTCCACCTTGGAAACCGCCGCCTTGCGGGGCGCGGAAACCACCTCTTTCAAACAGTGATCTCGCTTCATCGTATTCAGCGCGCTTTTTTGGATCAGACAAGATTTCATATGCTTCAGATACTGCTTTGAACTTTTCCTCTTTTGCTGCATCACCCTTTGTTTTATCGGGGTGTAGATCGCGAGCAAGTGCGCGGTACTTCTTTTTGATTTCATCGGCAGCTGCCTTCTTATCTACACCAAGGACTTTATAGAAATCCTTTTCATAGAGATCTTTGGCTGCCATTTTTAATTACGCTCCCCCTGGATCTGTGACAGCAACTCGCGCTGGGCGCAAGATGCGCTCTTTGTACTTATAACCAGGCTGCAAAATCTTAGAAGCAGTTGGCACTGCAACATCTGCTGATTCATCATGCATAAGCGCCTCATGAATCTGTGGGTCAAAAACTTCACCTTCTGTGCCATATTTTTCTAGGCCTATGCGTGAAGTAATTGAATTTAGCTGATCTGCCACTGCTTTAAAGCCGCCTGATAGCTCACCATGTGCTTCTGCGCGATCAACATCATCTAGCAGTGCCAAAAGCTCTGTTAGAACTGCGCCAATTGCGCTTTCATGGGCAACAGCGCGGTCACGTTCAACACGCTTTCGGTAGTTTGCATACTCTGCTTGCAGGCGTTGCAAATCAGATGTCAGTGTTGCAACCGGGTCAGCTTCCTGACCCGGCTCAACAACTTCTTCAACTACTTGTTCAGTAGTTTCCTCTGACATTACTTTGATTCTTCTTCAACAACTTCAGCATCTTCAACACCATCTTCTTGAGGTGTTGCATCTCCTTCAGCTGCTGCCCCTGCTGCATAGAGTGCAGAACCAAGTGCTTGGCTAACGGTTGCAACCTTTTCAGTTGCTGACTTAATCATTTCGTAGTTTGAACCACCAAGTGCGGTCTTCAACTCTTCTAATGCGGCTTGAGTTTCTGTCTTCTTCTCAAGTGCGTCCCCTTGTGACAACTTCTCCTCGTTGTCCTTGATGAACTTTTCAGTTGAGTAGAGAAGTGAATCTCCAGCGTTACGGATCTCTGCTTCTTCCTTACGCTGACGATCTTCTTCAGCGTGTGATTCAGCATCGGCCATCATGCGAGCGATCTCATCCTTGTTAAGTGCAGATCCACCAGTGATGGTCATGCTCTGCTCTTTACCTGTTCCAAGATCCTTTGCAGATACATGAACAATTCCGTTTGCATCGATGTCAAATGTGACTTCGATTTGTGGAACTCCACGTGGTGCTGGTGGCAAACCTGTTAGTTCGAACATGCCTAGCTTCTTGTTATAAGCAGCCATTTCACGCTCGCCTTGGAATGCCTGGATCTGAACAGCAGGCTGATTGTCATCTGCTGTTGTGAAGACTTCACTGCGCTTTGTTGGGATTGTTGTGTTGCGCTCGATCAAACGTGTCATCACGCCACCCTTGGTTTCGATACCAAGTGACAGCGGGGTTACATCTAGCAGCAATACATCCTTTACTTCACCCTTTAGAACACCGGCTTGAAGGGATGCACCAACTGCAACAACCTCATCAGGGTTAACACCCTTATTTGGTTCTTTGCCGCCAGTTAATTCTTTCACCAAATCAACAACTGCTGGCATACGAGTTGATCCACCTACAAGAACAACTGATTCAATCTTTGCAATAGGAATTCCAGCATCCTTTAGCACTGCTTGGAATGGCTTCTTGCAACGCTCTAGTAGGGCAGCGGTTAACTGCTGGAACTGTGCGCGCGTAATTGTTTCATCCATGAACAATGAATTCTTTTCAGAATCAACTGTGATGTATGGAAGGTTGACTGATGCTGATTGTGATGATGAAAGTTCGATCTTTGCCTTTTCAGCAGCTTCACGAATACGTTGCATCGCCATCTTATCTTTTGTTAAATCAATTCCATTTGCTGCACCAAAGGTTTGTACTAGGTGATCAACAAGTGCCTGATCCCAGTCATCTCCACCTAGGTTGTTATCGCCGTTAGTTGCCTTCACTTCAACAACACCGTCGCCGATTTCTAGAAGTGAAACGTCAAATGTTCCACCACCAAGGTCGAATACAAGAATTGTTTGTTCTTTTTCTGCCTTGTCTAATCCATATGCGAGCGCTGCTGCAGTTGGCTCGTTGATAATACGAAGAACATTAAGACCTGCGATCTCGCCAGCCTCTTTTGTTGCTTGACGCTGTGCATCGTTGAAGTAAGCAGGAACAGTGATAACTGCATCAGTTACTGTCTCGCCCAAATAGCTTTCCGCATCGCGCTTTAGCTTTTGTAGTACGCGTGCTGAAATTTCTTGTGAGGTGTACTTCTTGCCATCGATATCGATAGTCCAGTTAGTACCCATGTGACGTTTAACGGATCGGATTGTGCGATCTACGTTTGTTACTGATTGACGCTTGGCAACTTCACCAACAAGGACTTCACCGTTTTTGGCAAAGGCCACGATTGATGGTGTTGTGCGCGCACCTTCTGCATTGGCGATAACCGTTGGCTCGCCACCTTCAAGGACAGATACGCAGCTGTTAGTTGTTCCGAGGTCGATTCCGACTGCTCTAGCCATTATGTATGCTCCTTTTTATCCCTCTCGAGCCTGATTTAGGGTCGAGGATTGTCGAACTTGAGTCGAGTATACACAAAAGGTTGAGTCGTCGCGACTCAGGTTTCTGTCTAGTTGAACACACACCTATGAGCCTTTATTGCCTACCCTCTCCCTATGAACCT
>Ga0247837_1010208_pt1 | contig 10842 bp, 7 predicted proteins | sample LaCtaG_2_FD_187115 | JGI IMG/M metagenome (GOLD analysis project Ga0247837, IMG submission 187115) | Freshwater microbial communities from meromictic Lake La Cruz, Castile-La Mancha, Spain - LaCruzMarch2015_14.5m | ecosystem: Environmental > Aquatic > Freshwater > Lake | place: Spain: Castile-La... | reverse complement strand
CCGCCAAAAGTCTCCCAGCGTCCGGTTTCATGCCATAATTCAGCTGGTTGTACTGCGGGCATTAATATTTCCATGGCCCCCGCACGATTCATTTCTTCACGAACAATTTGTTCTATTTTCTTTAATACTTTAAAACCAAGCGGTAGCCAAGTATAAAGGCCAGATCCTAACTTTCTAATCATTCCAGCACGTAACATTAGTTGATGCGAAATGATTTCAGCATCATTAGGAGTTTCTTTAAGAGTGGCTAATAAAAATTGTGATGAACGCATATCTTTCCTTTCAAAACTTCAAGCAAATAAATTTTTAAGTTTTGGCTGTAATTTGCCAAGTTTACTATCGTCAAAAACTCTAACTGTTGCTGAGAAATCTTTAAAATTAACTTCTCCCGTACTAATATCATATATAGCGCCTATAAGGCCAATTTCATCAGAATCAATCATTTTTCTTAGTATTTTAGATTCCTGATAAATGTGCAGTAAAGTATTGGCAATATTAATTTCTGTCACATTATGGACAAACTCTATATTATTGCCTGTACGATGGTGTACGGTTTGTGTTTCTGCAGTAATTGATGGCTTTATTTTGGCAAGAAGTTGAGTGATATGACCCGCCTCAACTCCATTACAAGCCGCTTGTATAGCACCGCAACGTGTATGCCCTAAGACAACGATTAGTTTAGCCCCAATTATATTACCAGCATATTCTATACTAGCAAGCACATCATCATTGACAACATTTCCTGCAACTCTAATACAAAAAAGATCACCAAAACTCATATCAAATATAGTTTCAACAGGTACTCGTGAATCTATGCATCCTAAAACCACGGCAATGGGGTGCTGAGTGCTAGCTGTATGTTTTATATCATTTTTTAAGTTACGATGAATACAAGTATCAGCTAAAAATCGATGATTTCCTTCTTTTAGAATGTTAAGTGCTTGAAGTGGCGTAATTATGGTTTGTACATCAAAAGTTGTAACATTAATAAAATCGATATAATTATGAATATTATAATTTTCTTTAAAGCCCATAAGATTTAGCAATATTTGTTTATTTGGTGCTTGATGCTGCTGATAATCAGTAATTAACTCTACAATTTCTTTATCTACATAGTCAGAATAACGTGCATCGATAATTAATTGTGATTTTGTAGGTATAGCATTAAGCTCCGCTATTAATGAAGCTTTGTTTAAAAAGGTTGTTTGTTGAGGAAGAACTAATCTATTAGTAACGCCATTAGGGTATATTTCTTTAATAATATTAAGGCGAGTACTACTATTGGATTTTAGAATATAAAATAAACTGATAAATAAACCTATTAATATCCCTTCAAGAATGTTGAGCATAACAATAGATATTATTGTAGCTATAAAGGGGACAAAACGATCTACCCCTTGGTTATAAATTTTGAAATAGATAGATGGTTCTGTAAGCTTATAACCTGTGTATATGAGGATTGTAGCTAATGTTGATAATGGAATTTTATTTAAAGTTTTTGGGAGTATTATAATTGCAAAAAGAATTATAGTACCATGCAAAATTGTTGAAAATTTTGTTTTTGCGCCAGTTTGAATATTTACCGATGTACGAACAATTACTGATGTTATTGGGATCCCACCAATAAAACCCGCAGCTAAATTACCAATACCTTGCGCTACTAATTCTCTATCTTTAGAACAAGATCGTCTTTTCTTATCAATTTTTTCGCTAGCTTTGATATTAAGTAAAGTTTCTAAAGATGCAACTAGAGCTAGCACTAGAGCATAGAAATATACTTTAGGATTAGACCATTCTGACCATTTAGGAGAGTTTAGTTGAGCAATAAAATCTCTAAATTTTTCATGGTGAGGTATATTAACTAATTGAGGAGTATTTTGTGCAAGGTATGAATTTAAGTAGATAAAAACCTCATTTAGAAAAATTCCAATAACTACAGCAACAATTGGTCCTGGAATTATTTTAAGTAATTTTATCTTTGTTTTATCGAAATAAATTAATATAGTCATAGCTATGATTGATAGAATAATAGCGCCGCTATTTATGTGATAAATTATATCAGACAAGGGTTTAAGGCTTAATCCTTCATCCATATCTAATAAGTGCATTTTTAATTCGGCAAGACTAGATGAGAGGGTGAAAGCGAATGGTAATTGCTTAACGATTAATAAAATTCCAATAGCGCAAAGTAAGCCTTCTACTACATTTGAAGGAACATAATCAGCAATAAATCCGGCACGAGTAAAGCCTATAATTACTTGTATTATACCTGCTAGCATAAGAGCAAGTAGAAAGGTATTAAAATCACCTAACTGGCTAATAGTAGATAAAACTACTGCCGCCATACCCGCAGCAGGACCACTAACAGATACAGAAGACCCTGATAAAATACCTACAATTATTCCTCCAATAACCCCACTTAAAATTCCTGATAATAGCGGTGCACCTGATGCTAGTGCCGTACCTAAGCATAAAGGAATAGCGACTAAAGAAACAACTATCGCCGCTATAAAATCAAATCTAAAGCTGCGCTTTTTATAAATTCGCAATTTACGATAATTAGATAATAATAAAGTTTTTGTCATCGTGAAAAATATCTGCGTAGTTTATGAGTTTTAGATGTTATACCAACGTTTAACTTTTGTTAACAGTTATATTTGCATTTTTTTCTTGCAAATTATGGCTTATTTACAATAGATATTCAAAAATACTCTAAAAGACATATGTACCGCGGCTTGACCGCGGTATTCAGGAATCTTAGGTATATTATATTTTCTTTTTAAGCTCTCTTTTATTCAATAAACTCTTCCTCTGCAAGTTCATCTATTGAAAATAAAGCCTCACTATTTGGCTCATCTTTTGATTCTAATTCTTTTTCAAGCTCTCTAAAATTCCATAATTTTTGATCCATTAACTGACTTGGCTTAATATTTTGTAAAGCGTGTAAGATGTTAGATGGAATTTTTGCATTTTCATCGGCCAAACTTTTGATTAAATTTCCTATCTTCTTGCGTGCTAAATTTTCTTGAGAGCCACAAAGGGTGCATGGAATTATGGGGAATTTTTCCTCTTCAGCAAAGGTTATGATGTCACGCTCTTGAACGTAGCACATAGGTCTTATTAAAATATGTTTTTTATTGTCAGATAATAGTTTAGGTGGCATTGAGCGTACATCACCATTATAAAACATAGACATTAATAAAGTTATAATTAAATCATCACGATGATGGCCTAATGCAATTTTATTAAATCCATTTTCCTCAGCATAGCGGTAAATAATCCCTCTTCGAAGTCTTGAACATAAAGAGCAATAAGTTTTGCCTTCAGGAATCTTTTCTTTAACAATGCTGTAAGTATCGCGGGTTAAAATCTCATGTGGGATATTGCGAGTTTTAAGCCAGTCTTTTAATGCACTATCATCCCAACCAGGTTGAGATTGATCTAAAGTAAAAGCAAATATTTCAAATTTATTATTAGAGCGGCGGCGCAATGTATTTAATATACTGAGCATAGTAAAAGAATCTTTACCACCTGATAAACAAACCATCACACGATCCCCACGTTGGATCATATTAAAATCAGCAATTCCTTTGCCAGTATAATGAAGGAGTTTTTTTTCAGTGGCTGAAGGTATTTGTTTCATATTTATAACCTAAATTAATAAACGGGGATTATATCATTAAATTATACTGAGTGGATAATGGTTGTATTATTAAGATGGTCATTGACGCTGTAGATTTAACCCTGCTTCAAACCCACTTACTAACATATTCTGGGTATACAACTTGTCGATAGTTAAACATTCCCAAGGATAAATTTATCTCACCATAATATTTAGGAAACCAATATATTAAAATAAATGGATAAAAAAAGGTGTTAGATGCATAGGATAAATAGAATTTACAGTTCTATTTAGCTACCTCGTGTCGCACTAGATTTTCTCTCCGTAGAATCAAGAGTTACTTGTATCAAAGTTGTATCTTGCGGGTGAAATCGTCACAAAGCTTGCAAAATTAAGAATTATTGGTATGTTTTTTAGAAGTCTGTAAGGAGCCTTAGTCTGCTAAAGTCGCCGCGCCTCCTAGTCGCTGGATCGTGATAAAGAAAAAACGAAGCGACTACCATAATTAGAATCACTGTGGGATAAAAAAGCCCACACGCTTCTTTTAATGAACAACATTTTTATTTGGGTTATTGAGGAGCTATATCATAGTTATTGCAACTTATTTATCACGACTAGTTTTTTTACTAATGGAATCGACTAATTGTTGCGGAGGTAAGCCATTAATGCGAGTTGTTTTAAGCCAGGAATTTATTTCTGCTAGATCATTAACGTTTAAAGTACCTGCCAAGTATTTTAAATTAAGTATGGCGTTGATTAATCCATATTGATCTGCTGCAAGCTGTTCTTGTGATTCAAATAATCGCTGTTGTGCAGTTACAACATCAACCATTGTACGAGTGCCTGCTTCAAATTGTGCCGAAGTACTTTCAAGAGAGTTTTGTCGCGAAATTATAGCTTGTCTATCAGCTTTTACTTTAGATATCCCATCAATAATTGTATTAAATGCAATTCTACTATTAACGACAACATCTCTATATATTTTCTCAAGTTGCTCACTAGATGTTTGAAAATCAAATTGTGCTTGCCTTGTTTTTGATTGGACTAATCCACCTTGAAATACGGGAAAATTCATAGCGATAGCAACGTTTGATAATCTTTGATCATTAGGAACGAAGAAGTTACTACTACCGCCATCATTTACAGTTTGTGTGCTTTGCCCCTGAAGTGCTAGAGTAGGCCAGCTTCCAGCCGATTTTACTTTAATATTTTCACGCGCAGCTTGTAAGTTATATTTAGCAGCAAATAAATTATAATTCTGCTTTAAACCAGTTGCCACCCATTCATCAACATTATTAGGCTCAGGGGTTATAAGTGGGATTTTGCTATCACGTAAAGGTGATATGTAATCATAAACATAATTGGTAAGTTTACGTAAATTTTCACTTTGGTTGATTTGTCTATTTTTTGCAGTAATAACGTCGGCCACAGATTGATCATATGCAGCTTTTGCTTCATAAACTGAAGTTATAGCATCAAGGCCTACATTAAAGCGCTCTTTTGCTTGGTCTAGTTGTTTTTTATTGGCGCGTTTTTTAGCTTCGGCATTATTTAAGGTATCTTTGGATAGAAGTACATCAAAATAAGCTTTGGCAGTTCGTAACATTAAATCTTGTGAGGCATTATTAAAAGTTGCATGAGCTGCCTTAACTGATGCCTTAGCAAATTGGATTTGCGACCATGATTGGTAATTAAAAATAGTTTGAGATGCACTAACATTCCACATTTTAGAATTATATAATTGCGACCCATCAAGGCCATCAGCTCCTGGTACATCTACATACAATCCATTTCTGCTTATTGAACCACTAACAGTTAATTGAGGCAGAAGGCTTGCACGCGCTTGAGGTATTGATTCAGTTGCTGACATAAATGAACTGTAAGCCGCTTTAAAAGTAGGATCATTTTCTAATGCTTGATTAAATATCTCGAGTAGATCTGACGCTTGTGCGCGTGCAATAAAGCATACAGATAAAATTAAACCGATAATAACCAAGCGTATCTTTTGCATTTAAATGTGCCTTAGAAAATAAATCCGTTTGGTTTTGGTTCATTGATTAAACAAGGAATATTAGTTTCAAAAATTACTTCTTTATGCCAATTTCCTTTTTTATCTAATGTATGTAATTGACCTTGCATAAGAGGAGCTTTACCAATAATTGCAAATAGCTTGCCACCAGGAACTATTTGTAAAAGATGCGTTTCTGTAAGTTTTTCAAGAGAGCCAGTAAAGACAATAACATCATAAGGCGCTTTTTCTAGCCAACCTTTATGCGCGTCTCCTGTTATCAATTCAACATTATTACATTTATATTTATTTAGATTTAGTTTTGCATTGGCTGTAAAGTCAGAATAAAAATCAATGCTCATTAATTTCTTGCATTTTTTGCTTAAAAGGGCAGTTAAAAATCCAGTTCCAGTACCTACTTCGAGAACAGTTTCATTGCCAGTTAAATTTAATGCTTGTAATATTTTTGCTTCTTCAAGTGGAGTCATCATTCTTTGATGATGAGGTAATTCTAATTGCATATCAGAATATGCGAAATCTTTATATGTAGCAGGTACAAATTCATCACGGGCGATTTCTATAAATAATTTAAGTATAGACTCATCAATAACATCGCCAGTGCGTAATTGTTGTTTGATCATATTTATGCGCGTAGATTGAACATTCATTTGATTCACCGTTTGAGTATAAGTTTTCGCAGTATTCTAACAACATTTGTTAAAATGTGCGATCTGTCATAGTGATGATTTGTTAAATTTGCTATACTTTATTAATTTTTTACATGATAAAAAAGATATTGTCTTTCCTGTGGATAGTATTTGACTGACTTTTGCTTGTCTTTCATTCCCGCAGGCATGATGAATTTTAAGCGTTTTATTTTTTGTCATGTAGAGAATTTATTTGATAAATATCTGGAGAGCCACATGCATAATCGTTTTACTGAATTTTTGCAGAATGAGTTAGATGGTCTTAAAAAAGAAGGATTATTTAAGTCAGAGCGGGTTATTTCAAGTCAACAACAGGCACTTGTAAATGTAAACCACCATGAAGTTATTAATTTATGTGCAAATAATTATCTAGGCCTTGCTAATCATCCTGAGTTAATCGCAAAAGCAGAAGCGGCACTAGAAAAATATGGTTATGGTATGGCTTCAGTTCGTTTTATTTGCGGAACACAAGAGCCACATAAAAATCTTGAGAAAAGTTTAAGCGAATTTCTTAGTAAGGATGATACCATTCTTTATTCTTCATGTTTTGATGCCAATGGTGGTTTATTTGAGACTCTTTTGGGTAGTGAAGATGCAGTTATTAGTGATGCTTTAAATCACGCGAGCATTATAGACGGAATTAGATTATCTAAAGCACAGCGCTATCGCTATGCGAATAATGATATGAAAGATTTAGAAGAGCAATTAAAGGCGTCACAATCTGCGCGTTTTAGGTTGATAGCAACTGATGGCGTATTTTCAATGGATGGCACCTTGGCTAATTTACCAGCAATATGTGAATTAGCAGATAAATATGATGCGATGGTTATGGTTGATGATTCTCATGCCGTAGGTTTTATGGGAGAAAAAGGCCGTGGGACGCCAGAGCATTTTGGGGTGACTAATCGTATTGATATTATTACTGGTACGTTAGGTAAAGCTTTAGGTGGTGCTTCTGGCGGATATACTGCGTCTAATAGTGTTGTTATTGAGTGGTTAAGACAACGATCTCGCCCTTATCTTTTTTCTAATACCTTAGCACCAGTTATTGCTGAAACATCAGTTGCGACTCTTGAACTTATCAAAAGTAATAATAGCCTTATTAAAAAACTTAAAACTAATAGTAAGTATTTCCGTGAAGGTTTATCTAAATTGAATTTTAAATTAATTGAAGGTGAGCACGCCATAATTCCTGTGATGTTGGGCGATGCAGCAATTGCTTCAAAAATGGCTGATAGATTATTAAAAGAAGGTATTTATGTAGTTGGATTTTCTTTTCCTGTGGTACCTAAGGGATTAGCAAGGATACGCACACAAATGTCAGCAGCACATGAATTGCATCATTTAGATAAAGCACTGGCAGCTTTTGAGAAAGTAGGTAAAGAATTAGAAGTTATATAAAATTTGGGGGTACTAATGAAATCTTTAGTTAAAACAAAATCAGAGCCAGGTATTTGGATGGAAGATGTTCCTATTCCTAAATATGGCGTTAATGATGTACTAATTAAAATTAAAAAAACTGCTATTTGCGGGACTGATATACATATTTATTTATGGGATGAATGGGCTAAATCTACTATTCCTGTACCTATGACTGTAGGCCATGAGTTTTATGGTGAAATTGCGGAAATTGGCAAAGAGGTAAAAGGCCTTAAAGTTGGTCAAAGAGTTTCTGGTGAAGGGCATATTACTTGTGGTTTATGTAGAAATTGCCGCGCTGGTAAAATTCATCTTTGTCGAAATACTATAGGCGTTGGTGTTAATCGACCAGGTTGTTTTGCTGAGTATTTATCAATTCCTGCAACTAATGTTTTACCCTTGCCTGATAATATAACTGGTGATCAAGCATCAATTCTTGACCCTTTCGGTAATGCCACACACTGCGCTCTTGCTTTTAATGTAGTGGGTGAGGATGTATTAATTACAGGAGCCGGTCCCATTGGAATAATGGCAGTTGCAATTTTACGTCATATTGGTGCAAGACATGTAGTGATAACCGATGTAAATGAGCATCGGCTTGAGTTGGCGCGTAAAATGGGTGCGACACGAGCTGTTAATGTAAAATACCAAAAGCTTAATGAAGTTATGGATGAATTAGGCATGACTGAAGGTTTTGATGTTGGCTTAGAAATGTCCGGAAATCCATCAGCACTAAATGATATGGTGAGAGTTATGAATCATGGCGGATCTATGGCAATTCTTGGAATACCGCCACAAGAAACTGCGATTGATTGGAATCATGTTATTTTTAAGGGGCTTGTTATTAAAGGTATTTATGGACGAGAAATGTTTGAAACCTGGTATAAAATGATAGCTATGCTGCAATCTGGTTTAGACATATCTCCTGTTATTACACATCATTTTCCGATAGATGACTATCAGAATGCCTTTCAAATAATGGCATCTGGCCAATCTGGAAAAGTTATTCTTGATTGGGAAACTAAATAAAAGAAAGTGATACAAATTAATTAGATTAAAGTAGCCTGGTTGCATGCAACCGGGATTTACCTTTTTAGGATCCCTGGTTGTAAACAACCATGCTACATAAAACTCAGTGATACAGATTATTAAAGTGGAGCAGTTATGGCGCAGTACATTTATACAATGAATAGAGTTTCTAAAATTGTAGAAAATCAAAGATTTATTCTAAAAGATATACATTTAAGTTTTTTCCCTGGCGCTAAAATTGGTGTGTTAGGTTTAAATGGATCAGGTAAATCAACTTTATTACGAATTATGGCAGGTGTTGATAAGCATTATGAAGGTGAAGCTCGACCTGCTGCGGGAATAAAAATAGGATATTTAGCTCAAGAGCCAGAAATTGATTTAGAAAAAACAGTACGTGAAATAGTTGAAGAAGCTGTAGCTGATATGAAATCTAAATTGGCACAATTTGACGAGATATCAATGCGCTTTGCCGAGCCTATGAGCGATGATGAAATGAATAATCTTTTAGCATTGCAGGGCGAATTACAGCATGAAATAGAAGTAAGTGGCGGCTGGGATCTTGAACGTAAATTAGAAATTGCCGCAGATGCTCTAAGATTACCTGATTGGGATGCAAAAATAAAAAATCTATCAGGAGGCGAGCGGCGTCGTGTAGCTTTATGTCGTTTACTTTTATCTAATCCTGATATGTTATTACTTGATGAGCCTACTAACCATTTAGATGCTGAGTCTGTTGCATGGCTTGAGCGTTATTTAGAAGATTTTTCAGGTACTGTAGTAGCTATTACGCACGATAGGTATTTTCTTGATAATGCTGCAGAATGGATTTTAGAATTAGACCGCGGTGAAGGCATCCCTTATAAAGGTAATTATACTGCATGGCTTGAGCAAAAAAATGAGCGTTTAGAGCGCGAACAAAAGCAAGAGGCTTCTCATCTTCGCTCAATAAAAGCTGAACTTGAATGGGTGCGTACATCGCCTAAGGGACGGCATGCGAAAAATAAGGCAAGACTTGCACGTTTTGAAGAAATGAATTCAAAAGAATTTCAAAAACGTAACGAGACAAATGAATTATATATCCCACCAGGCGAACGTTTAGGTGATTTGGTGATTGAGGGTAAAAATCTTTGTAAATCTTTTGGTGATAGGTTATTGTTTGATAATTTGAATTTTAATTTACCTAAAGGTGGTGTTTTAGGTATTATTGGCCCTAATGGCGCTGGTAAATCAACATTTTTAAAAATGATTACACAACAGATTGAACCTGATTCAGGAGAAATTAGGATTGGTGATACTGTTAATCTTGCATATGTTGACCAAATGCGCGATCACTTAGATGATACAAAAACAGTGTGGCAGGAAATTTCTGGTGGGCATGATATTATGCAAGTTGGAGCATTTCAAATGCCTTCGCGTGCATATGTTGGCCGTTTTAATTTTAAAGGCGCTGATCAGCAAAAGAAAATGTCTCAACTATCAGGTGGTGAGCGCAACCGTGTTCATTTGGCCAAATTATTAAAGTCTGGTGGTAATGTTTTACTATTAGATGAGCCATCCAATGATTTAGATGTTGAAACCTTAAGAGCATTAGAAGATGCTATTTTGAATTTTCCAGGATGTGCTATTGTTGTTTCACATGATCGGTGGTTCTTGGATAGGATATGTACTCATCTTTTAGCATTTGAAGGTGATTCAGATGTGGTCTACATTGAAGGAAACTTCAGTGATTATGAAGATGATAGAAAGCGTAGATTAGGTGATGAAGCTGACAAACCATCACGAATTAAATATCGACGTTTACAATAATCCGTCTTTGCGAGAAATGGTTGTTGCATAAATAAACTTTGTCATTCCCGCGAAGGCTGTAATCTATACAATAAATTAGCATTGTGCCTAATTAGAGATAGATTCCCGCCTTCGCGGGAATGACAAATAGTAACCATGTAAACATTAAATATGTTTATTAAATTTTAATATAGGATTAGTTTTTATGTTTAAGTTTTTGTTTATTATATTAATATCATTAGGTATTACTTCTTGTATGGAAGTAGATCCAT
>Ga0247837_1010204_pt1 | contig 10845 bp, 8 predicted proteins | sample LaCtaG_2_FD_187115 | JGI IMG/M metagenome (GOLD analysis project Ga0247837, IMG submission 187115) | Freshwater microbial communities from meromictic Lake La Cruz, Castile-La Mancha, Spain - LaCruzMarch2015_14.5m | ecosystem: Environmental > Aquatic > Freshwater > Lake | place: Spain: Castile-La... | reverse complement strand
TGGTACTTTTTGTTAACGGTTTGCCCTTTGCCACCATGGAATTAAAAAACCATTGGACAGGACAGAATGCAAAAGTGCATGGCCAAGACCAATATAAATTCAAAAGAGATATTGCTCAGCCATTATTAAACTTTGGAAGATGTATTGTACACTTTGCCGTTGATACCGATGAAGTTTACATGACCACCAAATTGAATGGGAAGGAAACTTACTTTTTACCTTTTAATATGGGTCAGCGAGAGCCTTTGTTTGGCAAAGGCAATCCACCTAATCCATTTGGTCATAAAACAGCGTATTTGTGGGAAGAAATATTTACCCGAAACAGCGTTGCCAATATCATTCAACATTTTGTTCGCTTTGATGGAAAAGATACAGATCCACTGAATAAAAAGACACTGTACTTTCCACGTTACCACCAATTAGATGTGGTGCGAAAACTCATTAACGATGCCAGTAAAAAAGGCGTTGGACAAACGTATTTAATTCAGCACTCAGCAGGTTCAGGTAAATCTAATTCCATTACCTGGGCAGCATATCAACTCATAGAAACCTATCCTGAAAGTGATACAATTCCCGGAAGTAAAGGCGTTTCAAATCCTTTATTTGATTCTGTAATTGTTGTAACTGATAGAAGATTGTTAGACAAGCAACTTCGAGAAAATATCAAAGAATTTTCGGAAGTAAAAAATATTGTTGCCCCTGCTTATTCATCTGCCGATTTAAAATTAGCCCTTGAAACAGGTAAGAAAATCATTATTACAACTATTCAGAAGTTTCCATTTATAGTTGACGGCATTGCAGATTTAAGCGATAAACGATTTGCAGTGATTATTGACGAAGCCCACAGCAGTCAAAGCGGAACAGCCGCAGGAAAAATGAACCAAGCTATGGGCAATACTTCAGAAGAAAATGAAGAAGAAGATGAACTAGATCCACAAGACAAAATATTAGAAGCCATGCGTTCTCGTAAAATGCGAGGTAATGCTTCATATCTTGCATTTACAGCTACGCCTAAGAATAACACACTCGAACGTTTTGGCATAAAACAAGCCGATGGCAAACACAAACCCTTCCATTTATATTCAATGAAACAAGCCATTGAGGAAGGATTTATCTTAGATGTATTGGCCAACTATACAACATACAAAAGCTATTACGAGATTGAAAAGTCCATTCAAGAAAATCCTTTGTTTGATACTGTTAAGGCACAAAAGAAATTAAGAACCTATGTAGAACAGAATAAGCAAACCATTGCCACCAAAGCAGACATCATGTTGGAGCACTTTGTAACGAAATTGGTAAATACAAAAAAGTTAAAAGGGAAAGCAAAAGCAATAGTAGCCACACAAAGTATCGAATCCGCCATCAATTATTATTTTGCATTAAAAACATTACTAGAAGAAAGGGGAAATCCATTTAGAATAGCCATTGCTTTTTCAGGTACCAAAAAAATAAAAGGTATTGAATATACAGAAGAAAGCATCAATGACTTCCCTGCAAATTTAGATACAGCAAAACCAACAGACCCAGGTTATATCAGTGACAAGATTGCTCGTTATGTTGATATGGACGAATTCCGAATTTTAGTAGTGGCAAATAAATATCTGACAGGATATGACCAACCTAAATTAACCGCCATGTATGTTGACAAAAAATTGCAGGGTGTAATTGCGGTTCAGGCTCTTTCAAGATTAAATCGTTCGTCCGACAAACTCGGCAAGAAAACCGAAAATTTATTCATTCTCGATTTTTACAATACTACTGAGGATATTAAAAAATCATTCGACCCATTTTATACGGCAACCTCATTAAGCAAAGCCACTGACATCAATGTGCTTCACGAATTGAAATCAAATTTGGATGATGCAGGTGTTTATGAATGGAGTGAGGTAGAAGATTTCGTAGAGAAATATTTCAAGGGAGTAAATGCTCAAGAGTTAAGTCCAATTATTGATATAGCTGCTGAAAGATTTAATATAATTTTAGCGTTAGAAGATAAAACAAAGGCAGATTATAAAATTAAAGCAAAACATTTTGTAAAAATTTACGGACAGATGGCTTCCATCATGCCGTATGAAGTTATTGCTTGGGAAAAACTTTTTTGGTTTTTGAAATTCTTAATTCCCAAGCTAATTATAGTTGACAATGAAAAAGATGCCTTAGATGGTTTATTGAATTCTGTTGACCTTTCAACCTATGGATTAGAACGTGTAAAACTAAACACATCGATAGGACTTGATGCATCAGAAACAGAGGTTGACCCACAAAATCCTAATCCAAGAGGTGCTCATGGAGGAGAATCTGAAAAAGACGAATTGGATTTAATTATTAAAAGCTTTAACGAACGCTGGTTTCAAGGATGGGAAGCCACACCTGACGAGCAACGAGCAAAATTTGTAAACCTTGCCCAGAAAATGAAAGAACATAACGACTTCAAAGAAAAATATGCTGACAATTCTGATTTACAAAACAGAGATATTGCATTTAATAAAATTTTTGACGAGGTGATGGGTAAACAACGAAAAAATGAGCTTGATTTATACCGTTTAATTTCAAAAGATGAAGGCTTTAAAATTGCAATGCAGGACACAATTAAAAGAATGTTGAGGGTATAAATTGTATATTCCGGTAAATTTGGGTTCTTCCTCAATTTTTGGTAAATACATATGTGTAATACTTGAAGGAAATGGATAGGCAGAACATAGTTTTATTTAAGTTAATATTTTTCAAGTGCCGCCCACCCGCAAGCCTCGCCCACAAAATAGACAAATAGTCAATCCCTGAGGCAACGAACAGAGGCGCCAACGGACTTGAAGCTGTTGTCCCTGTAAACACCGCTATAGTCGTTGTACAGGGAGCGGTACCAGGCGCCGTTATGGGCGTACTCGGTAGCACTCCAGAAGAAAGCGTTGCCTCTAACTGGATATTCCGGGTTAAAGTGAGCCATTAAATCCGGGTCAAAGTGAGCCACTTGGAGTGAGATTTGATTACTAACTTGGTTTAAAAAACCGAGATGGCCAATCAAATTTTATCTATGAATAAGTTACATTTAGTACTGCGGTTACTGATAGAAGGTAAGTCACAAAGACATATCAGTAGAGTCGTTGAAATTTCCCGTAACACTGTTGATAAATACGCCTGTATTTTCGATTCCCACCCATTGAGTTTATCTGAGTTGTATAAGCTTGACGATTTCAATTTACAGACGATTGTGAAGCCTGAATATCAAGCTAACATCTTTGGAAGGTTTAAATGAAAGTTTTCCCTCTGTACTGAAAGAGCTTAAAAAGGTAGGAGTTACGAAAAAAATATTGTGGACAACATATAAAAGCAAAGACCCTGGCGGAGTAGGCTATTCGCAATATTGTGACCATTTAAATAAGTATCTGAAAAACCATCAGTACAGCTATGTTTTTGAACATAAGGCGGCAGATAAACTGATGATTGACTTTGCTGGTAAGAAGCTGTATCTAACTGATTATGAAACAGGTGAACAAGTTCCGGTAGAATTTTTTGTGGGTATTCTTCCCTGTAGTGGTTTTACTTTTGCCATGGCTAGTCTTAGTCAACAAAGCCCTGATTTTTTAGGCTGTTTAGGGGCCTGTTTGGCATCCATTGGGGGAGTACCTGAGGCTATCGTGACAGATAATCTCAAGCCAGCTGTCAACAAAGCCAGTAAATATGACCCTGAACTTAATCTGAGTATGGCCGACTTTGCAGCGCATTATGACACGGTTATATTGCCCACCCGAGCATATAAACCCAAAGACAAAGCCTTGGTAGAAGGTGCGGTAAAAATCCTTTACACGCGCGTTTATGCCCCGCTGCACGACAAGGTATTCCATAGCCTTCATGAGCTGAACAAAGCCATATCAGACTTGGTTGCACAGCACAACAATCTACCTTATCAAAAGAAGCTGGGAAGTCGATGTCAACAATTTGACACACTTGAAAGGGAAAAGCTCAAGGCGCTACCCAATGAACCATTCGAAATCAGCAAATATCAACAAGCTAAAGTTCATCCAAACTGTCATGTGGTACTCTCTGAAGACAAGCATCATTATTCCGTTCCCTATCCGTATGTTGGTAAAAAGATTGATATAAAATATACCAACGAACGGGTGGAAATCCATTTTAATTATAAGCGAATTGCCATACATGAACGAATCAGAGTGAATTTTAAATATACCACTAACTTCAGCCATTTGCATCCCACTCATCAGTACTATCATAATTGGTCAGAGGAATTTTTCAAAAAGGAAGGCTCCAGAATAGGTGAAAATACGCAACGGTTAATTGGACAAATATTCTGTCAATTCAAACATCTTGAGCAAGCTTTCAAGTTGTGTCAAGGTGTATTACAACTGGAAAAAAAACACGGTAAAGAACAAATGGAAAAAGCTGCCAATATATGTCTGAAATACGATTTCATATCTTATAACAAACTGGTAAACCTGATCAACCTTGACATGAAGGAGATGGAAGAGGAGTTACCTGACCAACCACTTCCAAAAAACCATGGTAATCTAAGAGGAAAAACTTATTATCAATAACTTAAACTGGCTAAAAGCCTCAAAAAAATGAACAATACCTTACAAACAATGCGTGCGCTTAGGCTCACGGGCATGGCTGACCGATATGAAGCCATTAACGGATTACCACAACACCAGAGACCACAAATGGAAGTCCTGTTAGCTCAACTTCTGGAAGCAGAGGAACTGTATCGCAATCACAGGAGAAGCACCCTATCCATAAAAAATGCCAGGTTCAGATATCAGGCTAGTCTTCAGGAAATTAACTTTACTGAGGGTAGAAATCTCACGAAAGAAACCATTACTGCCTTGAGCGACTGCAGTTTTATAGACCGTGGGGAAAATATCATCATCACTGGTGCCACAGGCTGTGGAAAAAGCTTTTTGGCTTCTGCCATTGGATATCAGGCCTGTTCTTTAAACAAGAAAGTAGCTTACTTCTCTCTCCCCAAACTACTGGGTAAAATAAAAACAGATAGGATAGACGGGGCTTTCAGAAAGGAAACGGAACGGATAGAATCAAAACATTTACTCATATTAGACGATTGGGGATTGACGCCATTGGACACGCAATCAAGGCTGGCATTACTGCAAATCATTGAAGACAGACATAATAAATATGCCACTATTATCACCTCACAATTACCTGTGACAGCCTGGTACCAATACATCGGGGACGACACCATAGCAGACGCCATTTTGGATAGAATTATTCATCAGGCACACAGGATTGACCTAAAAGGAGAATCCTTGAGAAAATTCACTAGAAATAATAACAAATAAATATCTTTATATTAAAATCAAATCTACTCTAAAAACCTAAAATTTAGTGGCTCACTTTGAGCCGGAATGGGTGGCTCACTTTCAGTGGAATATGTAGGTAAAGACAAATTAAACCAATTAAAATACGTTTTAAGCGAATACAAAGGACTAATTGTTGAAGTTTTCGAAGTTGACGAAAATGGATGGTATGTAAAAAATAGAGGAAAAAATAAAACTGTTCGCGATAGTAATAAAAAACCTATCCTTGATGGTAAGGGAAAGATAAAAAAAGAAGTCGTTGAGATAGACGGTTACGGATTTAATGGAAATATTGCCCCTGAGGCAATACGCAACCTATACAGAAACAAATCAGTTGCCCATAAAAAGACAAAAGGACAAGCGAACGTAATTAGATACAAATTGTAATGACAATAACAAAATAAATCATGCCTAAAATTACAACTATAGTGCATGGGTAATCCGGTCGCCATTGTGCCACCTACCCATTCCGGGAATATGTGGTTCTTTTATATCAATTTAAAGTTTACCTGGTAAACTTAAATATTATTATTTTTTTCCCCTTATACCATTCTACCATTTCTACATTCCCTTTCTTTTTATGGTAATCTATTCTGCCTTCAAGGTAATCATAGATTTCATCCCTCAATGTAACTGCAATTTCTAATATTTCTAAATCCACGCTCAAACTATCCTTATGTATAATATATAAATATTCACATAAATTTTCTATTCTATCAATATGTATAACTTTGTTAGTTTGTTTGTTTCCAATAAAAGTTGAACTAAAAAAATACTTTCTAAAGCACTTGTTCATATTTTCAAAATTCTTACTTTCTGCAAAAAGTTTTGCCATGTGGAAATAGCAATTTTCATTTCCCTTACTGACTCCTTCTTTTAAATAATTTAGTGCAAGTTTAAAATCAATATTGCATCCTTCTCCATCTCTATACATATCCCCAATTCTTGTATATGCCTCAATTCCACCTAACTTTATAGCATGTTTATAAAGTATTAATGCCTCATAATAATCCTGTATAGTATCTCCAAGACCATAATAAAAATCTTCAGCATTATCTAAAACATCTACATAAGCAGGTATCTGTTCTACTTGTTCAATTTCAAGTTCATTTAAAAAATCATCATCAGTTATGAACTCCGATGTGTCGATATTTTTTGTAATATTATTGTTTAAAGATACAGTGAAACCTGATGTATTTTGTAAATCAATCATTGAACTTATAATCACATCTAATGGAGCATTGAAGAATTCTCTTTTTTGATTAATTCTAAATCCCTTAATTTCAAGTAAAGAATGTAAAAATAATTCCCCAGCGTCACAATCAGAAACAAATACTTTAAATGCAACAATAAAAGGAGTTGGAACTCCTGTGTCAGAAGATATTTCTTTTGCTCTTATTTCAGGATCTTTTACTGTCTTACCAATTTTTACTAACCCGATTAATGACGAATTTATCAGTGCATAAACATAACCCTGTGCCATAATTTATTTTTTTCGTTAATTTTTTATAAAATATTAAGGTTTAAAACTGAAGGCTATTAACTTGACAAAAGAAAGTGAACTTGGCATTCATCCACATTTGGTTCAATATTTCTCTTTAAAATAAGGCAGCTACACTCACTCGCCCACCGACACAATACTTTTGATTTATTACCTTTGTCAAAGTTTAAGAAATACAAAATTAATCTGTTATTGAAAATAATTTAGGAAATAATAAGGGAAATAGGTGCGCACCCATTTTTATAAAATTAAAAAAAACAATACACTATATAACTAAATGTAAAATAATAATTTATGAAATTATATTACAACTAAATATATATATAATCCGGAGTTATTAATTTCCTATAAATAGCATTGTATTTATATTGTTTTAAATTAGAGGGAATTGGTTTGGTAAGATTAATAACTATTCCATAAAAGTATCCTCAATCACCATTGAAGTGATCATGTAGATAATCCTGTCATAGTTAAATTCTTCTACATCAACATTCGCCATAACTTTCTCCAAACTCATCTTAAACTTTCCATTTAAACTGCCACCTTTGAAATAAAAATCATTGAGGACATCAACAGGAGTAGCTGCAAGTTCGCTCACTTTTATCTGAGCGTTGAGAATATCCATAGAAAATAACAAAATGTAACAAATTATAAACTTTTTCATATGTTTTATTCAATTTAAAAGTCCAGGAAACATGTATTTATTTAACCCCGAATAATAAGCATTAAAAAACTGACCTAACCTAACGCCCAAACATACTAAATGGAATAGATAAAATTAAATGCGTCAAGGCAATGTAAGCATAGGTGTCATTTTCCCCAAACATTTTAAACATCCAATATATTTCTGCAAAAAAAGGTAGGAATAATGTAAGAATTCCAACGAAAAAACCAGCTTCAGTAAAAGCGATAATAACTGTCCAAATATGGGTGATAATTGCTGTTATGGAGAACACGCCAAACAAGGATAGAAAGATTGCTTTCATTTTATTTCTCTTTAAGTGTGAATGATTTGACTAAGAATAATATTCCGTCAAAAATATCAATTGGAACCCAGACTGATTTGTCATTGAGGTAAATTGGTATAAATGGATTGAATATAATTGCAATTATTCCAAAAGTAATAACCCAAAAATTTAATCCATTTTCCAATTCCGTTACCACCACAGCAACTGAACCAATTGTAATTGCAATACGCAAAAGAGTATAATAACCAATTGGCAAGTCCATTAATCCAATGAACAAAAGTCCGCAACAAATCAATAAAAGTGTTTTCATATTAATTTAATAATTCAATTTTGGTACTTACATACCTTTTAATTTTTGTATAGTGAAAATGATTGCGAACCCAATTCAATATCTAAGAAATTCTTGGTTACACTTCCTACATTAACATCTCCAATATAAAGTTGATCCTCTATTAAAGTACCTTCATAATATTCAGCAGTTTGGCTATCATTCTCATACCCAAACCCAGTATTTAACATTGATTCTCCACTCCAGGAATTTCCATTGATAATTATTTTAAAATTTACAGAATTATCCTCCAATGAATAAATCCCATCATATGAAATACTTTGAGAATTGCTATTGGAGCTATTTTCATCTGAATTTTTACTGTTGTCATTACAACCACAAATTAGAATTGGTAAAAACATTACCCAAAATTTTAATCTCATAATTCTTTTCATTTTAGTTTCAAATTTTCCTTTTGATAGCATTTACTTCAATTGCAAAATAGGATATGTTTAATGTCTTTTGTAGTAAAAATAAGGGAATTGCGTGCGCACCTATTATTATAAAACTTAAATATATGAATCATACCATACAAATAACTGACTTGCAAGTTTTTACAAATACATATTATTAAAATTAATATACAATTTATACATTCTCTAAAAGCTGAAAAATACACTGTATTTAAATTATTTACCCAGGAGGGACATGGTTTGCTAATAACTTTATCATGTAAGCACCCAGTGTTAAGACTACTACTTTAGATAATAAACTTACATTTAAAGGAAATGTATGAAACAAATGTTTTAAAATTTCTCGCTATAAAAAATCACGCCATTGTTTATTCCGTTACAAATTGGCTCACAGTGAACCGGAATATCCAAAAACATTATTGAGTCAAAAATTTACCGAAATCAATATTTTCCTGAGCTTAATGCTCATTAGATAGTATTTCTTAACAAACAGAAAATGAGATAAACACTAAAAAATGGATTTAATTAATTTTGTCATTATTAAATATTCTTGCAAAATGATATGATGATTTGCCATGAAACTTTAATTAATTAATTTTTAATACACCTAACTGAAAAGCCGAATGGCACAAAACCTAAACCTCCTAAAGCTATTTCTCTGCTTGTATTACTTAATTGTACATAATTGACATATCTTGGAGTATTTGATTCATCAGACGTCCAAAAATAGGCACTTTCATTTATTGCACCAAAAGGTCCATTTTGATCTCTGAGACCTCCTGGTAAAGCTGAAAATCCACTTTCATTTGTTGCTCCATAATTAGGAGCTTCCCACCCTAATATATTTTTTAATTTACCACCAACAAAGCTACCTAGGGAGTTTCTAAGAGTATAAAAATCTTCTATTCCCGGAACAACCCATCCACTAGGGCAAATACCTTTTACGACAGCAATCCAGTTGTATAAATAACCATATTTTTCTACATTTGCTAAATCATTTCCATAGATAGCTCTTTTTCCTTGTTCAGGGTTTCCCCAAGTTGAACCAATATTTCCGTTAACTCCTCCAGAAGTATCTAACATAATTTCAGTATCGTCATTGAACTTTGTTACTCTCAAATTTTCCCTCATCCAACATTGTGTACCTATTTGAACTGTATTGTAAGTATTGCCATCAATATCATTTACTGTCGGCATTCCAGGACAAGATGATCCATTTCCTATAGTTATAGTGACAAATTCAACCTCATTCCCATACCCGGTACCAGCCGTATTTGTCGCATAAGATTTGACGTAATAAGTAGTATTGGGACTTAATCCTGTAATGGCAGAACTAAATGTTCCCAGTCCCGAACCATCGCTTGTCTTAGTGGAAAGGGCTACGGTAGGATTTGCAATCGTTGACCAAACTGTCCCTCTAACAGTCACGGGAGACCCACCATCGGAGGAGATATTTCCGCCTGATATTGCTCCATTAGTCGTTATCGATTGGACAGAAGTGGTTGTCAGCATTGGGATATTAGCCGTTGTAGTGAAAACAATCTCATTTCCATAAATTGTGCCGACACTATTTGTCACATAGGCTCTAACATAATAAACCACATTTGAAGTCAGTCCTGTCATGCTCGATGTGAAAGCCCCGATACCTAACCCATTACTTGTTTTTGTAGATAGAGATATGGTCGGATTTGGGTTAATAGACCAAACTACACCCCTGTCTGTAACAGGTGATCCCCCATCTGATGTTATATTTCCACCGCAAGTTACAGCATTAGGATTGATGTCAGACACGGAATTAGTACTTATGAGAGGAAGGGTTGACAACCAAACTGGTTTACCCGTATTATCCGTTGATAATATTTGCCCTGGCAAGCCAGGAGCAAGATTAACCCATGTTGTTCCGTTCCAGTATTGTATGTTACCTATGGTATTTCCCGTTTTCCGATTCCAATACGCTGTATCTATGCCACTTATTCCTTTGGCTATGCTGGTATTAAAAACTGGGTCAGTCTCCACACTTACAATTGCGTCAGCTTTTCTCAAATAGGGATTAAGCATATCAGAGGTATCTGCAATATTTACCTTTAAGTTTAAACTTTGATCAATATCAATTTCTGGGTCTTTTAGGCAGCGGATGGATACCCCAGAAGTCTCATTAAAATGATTCCAATATCCAAATGCGTTTGGACCACTTATTGAATTACTAGCATAGTGTAAATTTCTAAAATGTAATACATTAAGTTGACCTATTAAAATCAACCAAAAATCTTTTCCGATTTGAGAAAAAGAACCACCCCCCGCA
>Ga0247837_1010201_pt1 | contig 10852 bp, 8 predicted proteins | sample LaCtaG_2_FD_187115 | JGI IMG/M metagenome (GOLD analysis project Ga0247837, IMG submission 187115) | Freshwater microbial communities from meromictic Lake La Cruz, Castile-La Mancha, Spain - LaCruzMarch2015_14.5m | ecosystem: Environmental > Aquatic > Freshwater > Lake | place: Spain: Castile-La... | reverse complement strand
CACACACACTGCACTGGTGCAGCTCCATGTCATCTAGGGGAGAGAGGTAGTGTTGGCCTGGGGCCCGCAGGTGTTGCGTCACACAGGGGGGACAGACGTAGACAGAGGGCTGGGTGCAGCTGCACCTCCACCCTGTCTGGTGCTCTGGTAGCGGTTCACGGGGAATCTCTGCCATAGCGATTATAAGCACTGCCCCGCCACCCAAATGGCGCCTATGGCGCTGTCTAGCAGGCCGCTAGCCCCGCTCACCCTCGCTGCTCTCCACTCGTTCACTAAGATGGAGTACAGACACTCTGGCCCCTCAAGCGGACTCGAGTATTTTGTAGAATAGGAAGCGAATGAAAGCTCTGAAGCCTCTCCTAACTCCTTCGATATCCCAGTCTGAAAGTGTTTTTGAACTCAAGCTAGGCTAGAGGACTTTTTGGGAAATAACTGCACTGTCTCAGCTACATCGCAGGTAGCTGTCGAGTCTACTAGCCAGATTCCTTGTCTGAGTGAGGTTTCTCGAGGAGAAGTTGGTCAACATATTGGCGAAAATGGGACTTCGACAGGGACTCGCCGGCTGACTAGTGGGATTCTCTGTGAGCAAAGACTGGATTATCAGGAGGCGCAGAGGACTCTGGATTCCTAATTGTGTAAAGAACTCAAGCCTCTGCCGCTGGAGACTGCAAAGCCTAGCCGCTGGAGACTGCAAAGCCGCAGTTCTTAACTAGGACTTAGTAATGACAGACTCGCCTTTCTGCAGAATCTGCTTTGAAGTGGACTCGAAGTCCAACCTCATAGCTCCCTGCCAATGCTCAGGTGAGGCCCAGTCCAGGCTCCCAACAGCACGTCCACTCCCACTGTCTCAGCATTTGGCTGAAAGCCAGTCCTGCCTCTACCACATGTCCAGTCTGCAAATCTCCCTATCACCACTTACACAGTCGTATCGGATTCCTTAGTGTGGTGAAGCGAGTGTGCTGCGGGAGTACTGCGGTTGCTTATATTGCTGTAGGAGTGGGACTACTGTGTCTAACGCCTTGGGTACTGCTGCTATTGGTGTTGGCAGTGGCACTGTCTCTGTGTTGTCACATACTCGGCTATCTACCAGCCTTTGTGATGGTGAGTAGTAGGCAGGGAAGATTACTACTGCTACATACAGGCCGGCCTGTCCACTATCTCCGCCAAGGTCTCATTTTAGCGGCTTCGGGACAGATATCTGAGGGCGTATTCGCAGGGTCTCGCGTACTTATCGTCAAATACTCTCCATACGAAGGTGCTATTGGCGTAATTCTAAACCGGACCTTCATTGATCCTTCCTCTATGCAGCTTCTGCACTGCGGAGGACCCATCAGTCAGGAAATTCCCCGAGTAATCCACAGTGTGCCGAGCATAGCAGAGAGTCACCAGGTACTGCCGGGAGTGTTTGTAGGCGGAGAAATACAGGAAATAGTGGAGCAGGAGCCAGCCCATTTGTTTGTGTTTTATGGGTATTGCATGTGGAGGGCTAAGCAGTTGGATGGAGAAGTGAGGTCAGGCCTGTGGAGAGTCGAGGGAGTGGTGCAGCCTACTCAGATATTTGCACATAGTTATTAATAGAGTTAAAGCTGACTGAGGTCTAGAGCGAAGGGCAGGTGGGGCTGCACGAAGTCCCCAATGTCCTTATCTTCAATCTTCGGCCGAAGTCTAAATAAAATGAAAAACGACTCGCAATAAAACAGCAGACGGCATACAGGACTGAGGGAAAACGCACTATCAACGGCGGTATTGACTAATTCCACATAAGTCGTCAACAAAATCAATACCTGTATTGTTAAAACCGCATATAGAGTTCCAAATCTCTGCTGGACGGTAATCGCCTTCGCCTGGTGATAGTGAATTTCCATATATTGTACTGCGCTGTTCATAACCCGCGAAATCCCAATTAGGTCTAAAATCATTGCAATGCACCAAGCCACTATACAGCCTTTAAACAGTGTAGCCACCCATGGTCTGCATATTTCTAAATCACACACGGAATTTGGCAGGAAAGACACAATGGCTGTGCAAAGGATATTCAGAAATGCGGACTGATTCATGCTGAAATGAGTGATTCCGAAGCCTCTAGCGACTGCAGTCAGCGAAATTCCATACATAAAGTCGGATATACCAAATAGAGAATTGGGCAAATACAGGAAATTTGGGTCATTCGGGTCAAGGAAAAGAGTGAGTGCCATAGAAAACGCCGCAGCGATGCTAACACCCATGCAAAGGAGTAGAAACTTGTGAAGGATTGATAGAGGAAAGGGATGGCGGAGGGCACTGCGCAGCCACAGAACGAAGAGGAGCAGCCAAAGGAGGGTGTAGCTGAAGTAGAGCCATCGCAGGTTTGAGCTTTTCCACCCTGCTACGACCATAGGGGATTTTACATAGAGATATTGAAAGCCAATCAGCACAGCCTGGAAAGCGGAACGATTTTTAAGTGTCTAGTGCCTTATAGCGAATTGGTCTAAGTCTACATAGAGACCTTTGCATCATTTTCCCTTTCTCTCCCTCAATGGTAGCTTTACTATTGAGCCAGTCCTTGCCAATCTCAGTAGTCAACCGCCCTCTAGGCTGCTTTTCCCCCTACTCAGCTTCGCTCCCCAAAGCGTAACCGCCCAATATAAAGAATGGGCAGTAAGTCCTCCAAGTCCGAAACTGAAGGCAAAGCCGGCGACGACCGTCCCATGATGCAGAAGTACAAAGACCCGGACTACAAAGGCGAGCCTCTCAGCGACGAACTGAACAACGGCCCCTACGAAAAGCGCCACTGCACTGACTGCCTGTGCTGTCTTCTCTTCATCGCTTTCCTCGTTTGCTGGATCGGAGCGGGACTGTATGGCTATTCGAAGGGAGACCCGAAGCTGCTGACGTACCCGTTTGATAGCGCAGGGAATCAGTGCGGCCGGCCAGGTACCAATACAGAGAACTACGACTTCATCTATTGGCCGTTCCCAATCCCTGGCAGTTTCGACGTAATGGTCTGTGTGAAGTCCTGTCCCACTGCCTACAACTCCACTATCGACTGCTACCCACACAGCCGAGTGCCTAACTGCGAAATGCGGTATGAAGACATCTACTCCAACCCTAGCTTTGTATTTGGCTATTTGGAGGGAATTTACCCCTGCACGGAATTCGTGAAGCGGATCTGTCTCCCGAAGCAGCTTTCCGGCTGGGCGAAAAGCGCCTACAGCAACGTAAACAACGAAATAAACGTAAACACAGTGGTGAAGTGGATGGGAGACGCCTACACTGTCTGGCCTACTATCCTCATAGTCGCAGGCTTCGCCTTAGGCATCGGCATCATTTACTTCATCTTTATCCGGTACTGCGTAGGCTGTGTCGTGTGGATTTCCATCCTATTCATCCTCTGCATGGTCCTCGCCGTCGCCAGTTTACTAGTCTGGAGCGGGTTCAATATGTACGATGAGGACTCGCAGGCCGACACTCGGAAGACGCTGCAAATCGCAGGGTACGTAGTGTACGGAGTAGCAGGGATCTTCTTCCTCTACATCCTCTTCATGTGCAAGCGGATCAGACTGGCGATTGCAGTGCTGAAGTCAGGGACTTTGTATATGAGAGATGTGTGGCTGGCGCTGCTGGTGCCGCCGGTTTTCTTTGTGCTGTCGGTGGGGCTGTATATCTATTGGATGCTGGCGACGCTGTACTTGTATTCGTCGGGGGATGTGGAGAAAGGCAGGAGTGCGTTTCCGCAGACTTATATGTCGTACAAGGAACGCAACATTTACTACTTCCACTTCTTTGGAGTGCTATGGACGAATGCATTTATTATTGCCTTGGAGCAGTTCATCCTAGGGTCCTCCGTATGCCTCTGGTACTTCGCCCAAAATTCCGATGCCGGTGTGCAGCGGCCCATCTCCCGGTCAGTATGGCGAGCCTTCAGGTACCACTTAGGGTCACTGGCCTTCGGAGCCTTCATCCTTGCAGTTGTGCAGTTTATCAAGTGGGTACTGAGGTATATCAGTGCCAAGTTGAAAATGACCGGAGCCACTAATCGACTAGTGACCTGGCTATTGGGCATTTTGCAGTGCTATGTAAACTGCTTCGAAAGGTTCATCAAGTTCATCAACCGGAATGCATACATTCAAATCGCACTGACTTCCAAAAGCTTCTGCATGGCTTGCAAGGACGTCTTTTTCCTGCTTCTCCGCAACGCAGGGACCTTTATGACCCTTGGCAGTATTGGAAACGTCTTCATGTTCCTCGGGAAATGGGTAATCTGCCTGCTTGCCTCCTACCTCGGGTACATCATGCTAACCCGGGCTTCCTACTTCAACGACGACATCAACTCTCCAGTGTTCCCTGTGATTGTAAGGACTACATAGGTCTACTTGCTGCTTACTTACCTCATAGCTTCACTGCTAATGACAGTCTATAGCACTGCAATTGATGCTATTCTCATATGCTACTTTGCGGATTGTGAGTTGATGGAGCATGCAGGGAAGAACTACCCGGCACATGCGCCTGGGCCGATACTGGACTTTATGGGCAGGGAAAAGGAGAAGAAGGAGGTGCAGGGGGAGAAGAAGAAGGGATGCTGTGGCTGTTGTAGCTGCTGCTAGGCACTAGAGGTAGAAAGATGCTTCTTTCCGGCCTAATTCGTCCCTTTTAGGGGAAATAAGCAGGCTACAGCAAGCCACTATTAGCTAAATAGGCCAGTATGCAGGCCGCCCTGCGCCTCACCAACCCCAGCGGCGTAGACATTTCCAGCGTCTATCTGAAGCAGTTCTCCACAGGCACAGAGCAGACCCTACTGTGCTGGACCTCCGCCCCCCACCCTCGCTACATCCTCATCATCCACGACACCTCCTCGAAGTCTCTGGCAGGGAAGAAAACCCTGGCAGTCTTCGTCACTCCCCAAGGACAGGAGCGGGGCTGGACCTTCGCCACTTTAGAGGGCAGGGAACAGCTGCTTAGGATGGCCAAGTGCTCGAGGCTGCTGGTCGTGCATTTGTGCCATGCGCATACTTTCCTCAGCTTGCCCGCTGTGCAAGATGAACTGGCAAGTACTGCTATACTGCTGAAGCCTGCGGAGTACCCAGAAGGGCAGATTACTTTCTTCACAAACGGAGATATCGGGCAGAGGAGTATATTGCTGCAAAGGGAACAGTACTTGGTGGAAGAGGTGAAAGACGCTGGCAAAGTCACTCGCCAGTTACTATTCACCACCAATCCCAATGATGTCCAATCAGAGATTCGCCTGCTGCCAGACGGCGGCTGCGACTACGGCTACTTACCCTTCGAATGCCAACGCTTCGTAATCGCTGGCCTTTCCCTCCTCCCCAAGCTCCGAGGAGAAGGACAGATGAAAGTCTGCGTCCTAGGCACAGGCGCAGGGGTGCTGTCCAGCTTCCTTGCAGTGCACTTCCCCAACTTCACAGTAACAGCAGTTGACATCGACCCTGCAGTTCCCAATGTAAAGGCTATCTAGATCGGCAAGGAGTTCTTCGGACTACACGAATCTCCCAATTTGCATCTTCGGACAGGCGACGGGAGTGAGTACATTGCCGAGTTGTCGAGAATTGCGGCTGAGCTGGATTTCCTGATTATTGATATCAATGGAGCGGGGCCGGAGGATTCCTGCCCTCCGCAGGGGTTTAAGACGTTTAGGTTTATGCAGATGGTGAGGGATGTGCTGGCTGAGGATGCGCTGTTTGTGGTCAATTCTGCGATTAAAGGGATGACTAGGAGGAGTGAAATGGTCGAGGCACTGAAGGACTGCTTTTCCTTTATATACTCAGGGAAGTGCGAAGAGGAAGCCAACGAAGTCTTCTTCGTCGTGAAGTCTCAAAGCAAGTACATCCCCAAGGCGCACTCCCAACTTCGCCTGGAAATGGTGAGCATCGAGGAAGCCCACCACTGGAGCAGTGATATGGACTTGCCAGAAGCCGCAGACCGCATACTGCTCCAATTCCCACTAGTGGAGGAAACGGTGCCGCCTACTCCCGAGGCTACTTCGCGCAGACGGAAAAATAAGCGCCGAAGATAGGTAATTTCTCTCTGTCGCCATTATGAGGCCAGCTAAAGCCAAGCCTGCTCCCGTGACCCGGACTTCTTTGCCGATGGCTGGTCTCATGCCTGGCCGCAAGACTGTCTTAACCAAGCAGAACTCCACTCCTATCCTCGCCAAAAGCCTCTCCGCGACCAAGCCTCCGCCAATCCTCAGACCCATTTCTCTCTACCACTTCCCTGCTTCCAAGGCTGTACAGTCCTCAATCTCTGTCAGGTTTCGTTCCTGCACCTATGTATTCAGACCCAGACCAGAGGAATACTACGGACTAGTGGAGCATTTGAAGGAAGTAGCGGTCTTCACTGGGGAGCCGGTGATGAGTTATAGCGACAGAAGCGGGAAGTTGCGGTATCTCACAGACTACCATGAGATGCAGAGAGCTTATCGCGAGTATGCAGACCAGCTAATCGTAGATCTGCGCTTCGATTAACTACTAGTGCGCTAAGTGATTAGACGATGGAGGTATGCTTGGGTCATGTCTGCTGTTAGGTGGATTCGCCCAATAAGAAGTGCCTTGTATGTAAGAAATGGACGGATGCACAGATTTCCGCCTAATGCCACTCTGAGTGCGGAGCTACGCAGGCCTGGGCTATACGCCCGCACCTGAGCCTTAGCTACGTCTAATCCCCCATCACTAGACGATTGACTCCCCCGACTCCCCCCTCCCCGCCCAAGTCTCTCCCCCGCAGCACATCCCTTGCTACCCCACTCGCCTGTCCGTCCTGCTTCACCAACTGGCTTTTGAGTGCCAACAGTCTCCTCAAGTCCGTAAACAGCTTCACTTGTCTGCCATTCACTTCACTCGTTTCCTTTATGATTTTCTGGTTTTTCCGCATTTCGTTGGAAACCGCAGCCTGCTCCGTCATCCTCATTTGGTACAGGTCCTTGATGCTCTTCGCCCCCGCACTCATGCGTCTTTCCCCGGCCTGGAAGGCTTGCTCGTTGGTGGCTCTTTGGAGCAGGGCATCGTGCAGCTGCAGCTTACAGTTGAGAAGGTGGAATTTGCTTTCCAAAGCGGTGGTTTCCTCCACTAGCCTTTTCGTGTCTTCCTCGAGTCGCTGTCTTTCCGACTCCACAAATGCATTTGCACGTTCATAAGCAGCCTTTTTCCCTTCATATTCAGTGGAGGTTTCCTGATACCGGGTATACAGGGTCTTCCGTTCCTGTATCAGCGGGGCCAGTTGAACCTTCTTCTGCTCCTTCATTTGCACCAACTGCTCCACTGTGCGGGACATTTCCTCCAAAGTGGCGCCCTTCTTGAGGTTTATTTCCTGCTGCATTTTGGAGACTTCCTCGACTCCGGACTGAATGGTGGTGTAGCCCTCAATGCCCTGCTTCCGCTCCATGTTCCTGACAGCGTCTTCCAGCACTCGGTTTTTCTGCCTCAGCAGCTTCTCCGTCCTGTCCAAAATCGCAACTTCCGTCCTTATTGCCGCCAACTGCGCTTTCATCTGCTTGAAAGTGTTAGTCTTCGCTCGCAGTGACTGTGCGTATTTCTGGAACTCGTCCCTGCCCATGAACTTATTGCCCCCTCTCGCCTTTTCATACTCGCCCTCCTTCACACTCATCCGCTTTTCCAGCTTGGACGCGTCCGCCTCCAGCTGAGCCAGGGCCTCCAGCGTCTTTTCCTTCTTCTTGGAAGCCATGGCCGCCTGCTGCTTGTAAATCGCCAATTTGTCCTGAGCGGGGTTTTGGGCGGTTTTCGCCTTTTCCTCTAACATTTGCGTTTCTCTCTGCAGCGTTTTGACCTCGGTCTGCAAGTGGTCGATGTCTTGCTGGGACACATGCGGCTCACTGATAAGTTGCTCCATTTGCTCCAGCCGCTTCACCTTCTCAGAGAGTTCCCTGCCTACACGTTCGTTGCAGAACTCTCTGTTCTTCTTCACATCCGCTTTGAGTAAATTGAGCATATCCTGTGCAGAGGTATCTGCGGAGACTGCCTTTTTGATGTTAACAAGCCGCTGTTGAGCACTGAGTAGCGACCCTTCGAACCACTCCAACTGCTGTTCCTGCTCGTGGATTTTCTCCCCCAGCCTGGCTTCCTCCTCCTGTTCCTTCCTCAGCATGCTCGTAGCGTCCAACAGCTCCTTGAACTCGCCATTGCCTGAGAACTTCTGCTTGTACTTGGCAATGCGAGACAGTAACTGTCCCTTTTCATTCTCCAACTGGTCGATTTCCTTCTTCAAGTCTGTATTGGGGAGTGACTGCGCCCTCAGTTGCTCCAAGTCTTGGTGATAGCCTTGGAACTGCGACTGCATTTCCTTGTACTCCTGGTAAATCATCTGCATGTCTTCGTCCATGGTGAACTCTTCAGGGACGTAGATGGTCACTAGGTACTTGGCGAGGTAGGCGCGCTGCTTCATTTGCTGGAAACTGCTGAGGAGGAAGTAGAGGATTGGGTAAATTACCTTCTTGTCGCCCATTACGAGGCTTTGTTGGAATTGGATGTCGAAGTTGCTGGGGAAGCTGAGGACTTTGAGGAATTCGGTGATGCGCAGAGCTGTCGCATCCTGAGCTTCTTCCCTTATATCCAGCCTATGCTTCGAGTCCAACTCCACCAAAATCGAGTTGAGGAGCTCCAGCAGTTCCAACTGGCTCTTCTCATCGAAGGAGTAGAGTGAAAGGTTGAGGGAGAAGGGCGGGGCATTCAAATTCCGCACGATTTCCTTGATTTCCTCTGTGCTCACACCTACGCGGGGGAGTTGCCGGCCTGGGGCCTTCTCAGCTGCGACCCGGTCCATATTTGTGCATTTGGAAAGAGGGTGAAGGACTGGGAAGGTGGGAATGTCCCTAACTCGTCCGATTGCCAGTATTAAAGGCACTCCACCTTAACTTAATCTCCGAACCAGTACTAAATCCCCAAATAAGACCTTTCCATGGCAGTTCAAAGCACCCCAGCAATAATATCCAAATGTTCTCCCCTCTATCCCTCCCTTGCCCCGCCTCCTCCACCGCTCTCCAGGTCGCCAGCCTGCACCAGCAGCGCAAAGGCAAGCGCTGGAGTCCTGAGGAAGACAGTCTCTTGAGACAAGCCATTCAAACGCTTGGGGAACACTATTGGCGGCGCATTGCAGTGAACGTGCCGGGACGGTCCTCTGTCCAGTGTCTGCATAGATGGACCAAAATATTGAAGCCGGGTCTGATTAAGGGACCGTGGAGTGGGGAAGAGGACGGGAAGTTGAAGCTGTGGGTGGAAAGCTACGGCCCTAAGGACTGGGCGAAGTGTGCGGGAGTGATAGCCGGGAGAAATGGTAAGCAGTGCAGAGAAAGATGGAGCAATGCGCTGGACCCGGGGCTGACCAGAGGACAGTGGACTGAGGCGGAGGATAGAGGCATATTTGACCTGTACTGTCGAGAAGGACCGAAGTGGAGCTCCATTGCTTCCCAAATGCCCGGCAGGTCTGAAAACGCCATCAAAAACCGGTTTTACTCCACTCTTCGAAAGAATTCGAACCTCCGCAGACTTCCAATCCTGCCCTCCAACCCTGTATCTCCCAGAACTGAGGGCTGTCCTTCGAGCTATATGTCTATGTCGGTAGATGCGCAATTAGTGCAAGTACTAAGAGCCCAGGCCTTAGCGGCTCAGTCTGGCCTTGTGGTTCCTATCCCTCGGTACCTATGCAGCACTAGAGTAGTAATCAGCATGTAACTTGTATACATATACGCAATCTAGATTACTCTACGGAAGCCTGTAGCGCCTATATGGCAATTAACGATACGGCCGCAAGTCTTCACTGTCACTTTCCACCCATATAGCAGTGCCCTCGCCCTTGACTCGAGCCACAGGCCCCAGACTATCCACCACAACCCCATACTCCCATATACACTTGTAGGGGTTGTACACCAGAATGCGCCCCGCTGAGCGCAGTTCTACGTCTCCGTCTGAGTTCCAGTCGTCGTCGGATATGCTGAGGCGGGCCTGGCTGAGGGCGCGGAGACGTCTGGCTACGCTTTGGTCCAGGATGTCACTGAGGTAGTGGGAGGAAGTGGCCCAGCGGCGGATCCAGTCATCGACCCAGGCGAATTTCCTGCTGTTCACAGACACCCAGTTCCGAATATACTCGTTGCCTGTGGCTTGCTTGTAAATAAACAAGCCGATCAGTTCGGTGAGAGTCTTAGTCTTCCCTTGGCTGTTTTCCTTCATTAGCAGTGTCAATTCGATCAAAGCAGTGTGAATTCGGTCGTTACTGAGGCTGTCAGAGAGGCCTAGTACTGGGGACAGAGCCCGAAGACAGGTCTTTGCAAGTGCTGCAGAGCTGTCCTTCAGCCCATTAATCAGCAAAGAGAGGACTTGGCGACTTGCTGTTTCGTCTCCTTTGGCTAAACTGGCGTACAGGCGCCCTGCCAGGCGGCCGCCAGCCTTGCCTTCCAGCTTAAACAGGCACTCCTTGAACAAATCCGGGGAGAGCAGTTCAAGCCGCTGGTCACTGGTCAGTGGAATGAGTGCCAAAGTGGCTAGAATGTACCCAATGCAGGGAGATTTCAAGGGCGCCGTAGAGGAAAAGTGGCTTTGCGGAGGCTGAAAACGGCAATATCCCAAACTAGCCTCCTTATCCCCCTCCACAGTCCTTCTTTTATAAGCCGGTATCGGTCTTCCGCCCACAAAAGCAATCAGCATTGCTGCTAAATTCAGCTCAGCGGGGAGCTGCACACTACTAGACAGCAGGTAAATCAGCTCGAAGTACTGCGTATAGTGCTGGGACTGCTTGGCCTGCTCCAGCCTGGAAAGTACCCTTTCCAAAGCCGCCACTTTGCTTTCCGCGGCCAAATTCCCCACCGCAGACTTGAAAAGAGCCGCAAATAGGCGCCGGATATAGGAGT
>Ga0247837_1010195_pt1 | contig 10859 bp, 8 predicted proteins | sample LaCtaG_2_FD_187115 | JGI IMG/M metagenome (GOLD analysis project Ga0247837, IMG submission 187115) | Freshwater microbial communities from meromictic Lake La Cruz, Castile-La Mancha, Spain - LaCruzMarch2015_14.5m | ecosystem: Environmental > Aquatic > Freshwater > Lake | place: Spain: Castile-La... | reverse complement strand
GCTGGCTGGATGGGGGTAATAAGTATGGGTTTTATGAGCTGTTGGCGCAGGTGGCGCTGGAGCACCTAGCGGCTAACCAGCCGGAGCCAGAGGATGCGAAGCCTCTCTTAAGGGCCATGCTTACCCGGGCCTTCCTGATGCTGGAGGTTGCCAAGGAGCACCATGTGTGGCCGGATGATGCCGTGGTGGTGGTGCACACGAAGGACGAGGAGGGAAACCAGTTTCGGAAGAATCTGGAGGGACCAGGCTTTGAGTAGGGGATCTTTTTTGGAAATGTTGAGTACCTGTTTATCGCTTTATTTTGGGCAATCGTCCTACAATCCCGGGAAAGTGGGATGGTTTGGCAATCTTGGGAGATGGCAATTGTCCTACAATCCCGGGAAAGTGGGAGGGTTTGGCGATCTTGGGAAAGGGCAATTGTCCTACAATCCCGGGAAAGTGGGATGGTTTGGCGATCTTGGGAAAGGGCAATTGTCCGACAATCCCGGGAAAGTGGGATGGTTTGGCGATCTTGGGAAAGGGCAATTGTCCTACAATCCCGGGAAAGTGGGAGGGTTCACCCACGCGAAGGGAATTGTAGGGTAATGATTCGGGTGGTGTTTCGACTAGGATGGGGGACGAGAGAGGGATGAGCGCGCAAAACCCACAATTGGTCGCGCTGGTAATCTTTCAGACGGGATTGTTGCTGTATTTTCTCTGGTGCGTTTTCAAGAAAAAGAAATGAAAAAGGCCCTGCAGGAAAAGTACGGGGGTCGTCTGATCCAGGATGGCAATCCCGGGGCCACCCAATGGCAGATAGGGCAGAAGCGCTAGCGAACAAATGACTGGGGCGCGAAGGGTAATCAGGTAAAAAGATGATCGTGAAAGCACCTCTTCAACCACTCCTAAAGAGCGTTTCAAAGAAAACAGCAGAAAAGTGCCGGCAGGGGATGCTGTGTTGCCGAAGGACCGTGGTTCCGCATAACTTTCTTGCAGAAGTTAAAGATCGCTAGTGATGGGTGCGTGTAAGCTTTTGAGAAAACGATGGAAAATAACACAAGCTTAAATTTTAGACTGCTCTCATTTCGTCCTGTATTTGAAGGTGAACCGATGAAAGGATGCGAACTGTATTTGCATTCAATCTTTAGTGTAGCAACTAAAATCACGATACTTTCCCGAAAAGTAGATCTAGAGACACTAGCTGCAGTAACATGCGGAATGCAGACGTATATAGGCCGAAAATTACCTATAACAGTAATCCTTTTCGGAGCCGACGAAATGCTTCTACATAAAAAAATAACCCACGCCGTCGCTCGACGGCTAGGCGTATACGCTTTCGCAAAAGAAAACAACCCTTTTAAAATTATAGTCGATCCGAATTTTGAAGCCGCTTCCGAGCTGTTTGCCGATACGAGTTGCGATACCTTTCTGCTTCTCGAAGATCAAAATAAAAACAACATTATTATCGAGTGGATTAAGCCGCTATTTTCAAATCTGGAACCAATTATAGGGTTTAAAATAAAGTGGTCTTATGGGGATCCGCTCTATCAAGTTACTAAAACGAAAGAAATTATAGCAGCGTTCTTGCGACAGTACTCAAAAAAAGATGAGGCTAAATGGCTTAAAGAATTTGATATATTACTTCGCAAAATAACACCGATTTCGATCCCTTTTCAGGAGGAATTTTCACCTTTAGAATCTACAAGGTCTTGTATAAAGCTTTATTCGCACCAAGAAGAAGCGATCAGGGCATGGATAAATAATGGTCGCAAAGGAATCCTGAAGATGTGTACAGGTTCTGGAAAAACTATCACTTCTCTTTCATCAATAAAAGAGTCTGATCCTAATTGTGGCCCAATATTGATAACTGTACCGACTCGGGTTCTCGCTGATCAGTGGGTAGAGCAAGTCAAAACATTTGGATTTCCTCATGTCCTGAGGGCTTACGATGGGGCTCCTAATTGGCTGATGACACTTTATCCATGGTTGTTTGGATCCAATGAAAGAGACATAAGAATTGTTATCACAACATACAAAACACTTGCCGACGGAAGATTTATTAGCAAAATCCTAAAGCTTGCCGAAAAAACATCATCAGCAATGTGGATTGCGGACGAAATGCATAATCTGGCTTCGCAAAGGCTTATGAAAGTAAGCCAACAAATAGGGCAGGCTTTTTCGCAGCGCATGGGGTTAAGTGCAACACCTGAAATTGAGGGGGATGAAAGCGCCTCGATTAAGTTAAATAACTTCTTTGGTGGAATTGTTTCAACTTACGACCTTGAACAAGGTATCAAAGATGGAGTTTTGTGCAGCTACAGCTATTACCCGCTTCCAGCATACCTTGATCCTGCAAGAGGATTAGAATATATTCAGACGCTTAAAAATATCGAAAGCCAAGGGGGTTCTGCTTCACGCCAAATTGAGCTTTATCGTCAGTCTCGAGAGCTGATTAGGAAGTCAAACGTCCAGCTTCCCGCTCTTGCTAGTATTCTTGACCTTCTGATAGCAAAAAAAGAAGATCTGAAAAACACTCTTGTTTACTGTCCTCCTGGATCTTCAGGGAAATCAGCTGATGAAACAGATGAAATAGAGTCCGACGGAAGTGAATCAAGATTACTTAACGATGTAGTCAGTATGCTGCGAGATCGTGGCCTGAGTGTGTCTTCTATTATTGGTGAAACAGCAAAAGCCCAACGAAGTGAAATCCTAGAACGATTTTCAAAAGGAACATTGGATGTGCTTTGTGCTATAGGGTGTTTGGATGAAGGAATTGACATCCCCTCTATTAAACGGGCCATCGTTTTGTACAGTATTGATCGTGAAAAACAATTTGTTCAGAGAAGGGGTAGAATTCTCCGAACAATTCGCGGCACAAGTAAAACGGCTGATATTTACGATGTCGTGATTCTTCCGCATGGTACAAATATGCAACCTGCAGAAACTGAGCGCTTGCTGAAAAAAGAACTTCGGAGATATCAAGCTTTTGCAACGCTGGCTTTAAATGCAAAGGAAGCGACTCAAACAATCAAAGAAGCACTAGCAGCCGCGACTCATTCCAATATATGAAAAAAAACCTCCCATTAGATGAAATGCTCTTAAAAAAAGGCAATGAGTTCAAAATACTATTTGTAAAAACAATGAATCTTTATCTTGGCTCTCATGTTGGTGCTCCAATATCCGAAAAAGATAAATCCGCACGGGTGCGCAAGCAGATTGAGGAAGCTCATAAGAAAGGGCAATAGCTATGTTATTTTCACAGATTCAGATTCATAACTTTCTGACGTTCAAAGGTACTAATAATCTGAACTTTCCAGATCCTAAATCTACTGATCATGCGCTTTTATTGATTCTTGCAGCAAATACGGCAGGGAAGACTAGCATCATCCGTGCGTTAAGGTTTCTTTTCTGTGATGACCCTCTTAATCACCCACACGAATTGGACAAATTGATTAATGATGGGGCCGCATCAGAGGCCTCAGTGAACAGCACTGTAAACGCCTGGGTTCAAGCCAAAGTCTTTTCTCCAAGAGGAGAGTTGAGGACTATTCGCAGAAGGATTGAAGCCAGGCGCACATCGTCTGGGTCACTAAAATTTAAGGAAAAGGTATTGGAAGAAGAGAGGCACGAACGAAGTGGTGACAGCTTTGTTACTGACCAAGGTGAAATTCAAAGAGCTTTAAGCTTAATGGTTCCTCCTGAGCTCTTTGATTATTTCTTTTTTGAGGGTGAGGAATTAGCATCGCGTCTTGTTGGAGGGAAAAGCTCGCAAGGCATTAAAGAAGGATTATCTACGCTAATTCAAGACCATCAGTGGGAAGAGGCGGTTAAATCTGTACGTGATATTGAGCGGAAGATTGGAAATGACCTCAACAGGCTTGCAAGCGAGAACAAGGAATACACAGAAATGCTTGGCAAGCTTAGCTTTATTAACACACAGGTCACACGCCTAACCGAGGAAAAGGCTGCATACGAAAAAACGCGGCTCGAAGCTGAAAATGTTTACTCTAAGTGTGAAGTCGATATTCAGGAGCTTTCAAAAGGTAAATCATTTGAGCAACTAAGTAGGGATCTTGATTCAGCGCGCTCAGGGCTTTCTAAAGCTAGCAAGCAAATTGACGATTCTGATAAAGAGATTGGCAGATTGATAGGTTTATCTGGCGGGCTGACTTTTTACGCTGATGGTTTCGATGCGGCGATGCGGCAGCTCGAGGTAATGCGTAAAGAAAACCTCCTGCCTGCCGATGTTTCTGAGGGATTTGTTAATCGTATTCTAAAATGGCCGGAGACACAGGCATGTATATGTGGTCGGCCCCTGGATCCCACAACAAATGCTGATCAACGCAGTTGTATCGAAAACTACCGAGAAAGAACTATGGCGGTTGATTTAAATCACGCACTACTCAGTCTTCTTAACTCGCTCGAAATAGGAGCAAAGAGCGGTTTTAAAACAAGAGCAAAGAACTCGATTACGGAACTAAATCAAGCTTTAACAGGGCGAGACAAGGCAGTTTTAGCTCAGAAAGATTGCCAGGAAAAAACCGCTGGCCTAGAAGAGCAGCGTCAGCACCTAAGCGTCGAAGAAATTCAGCGTTTACAAAAAGAGCAGAGAGACGCTAATACTTCTCGTCTTCAGTGTGGTGAAAAATTAAAAGCTATCGATATAGCCTTAAAGAATCTTGGACATGATCGTGTTCAGCTTGACGCTGAAATGCGAGGCCTAAACCGCGGCGGGGTAGCTGGGCAGATAGCTAAACTTATAGCTAACCAGAAGAAAGCTAAGGAACTGGCTGATTTTATTGAGGAAGCTCGTACTGAGGTGAAGAATGCGTTTCATTCAAAACTCCAAGACCTAGTCAGTCAGTATTATGACCCAGTTGCACCAGATAACAGCAAAGCTCATGTTGACAGAGCATCGTTGCTACCCGCAATTCGTGTGGATGGGGAAATTCGAAGGAATATTGGAGGAGCTCAACGCCAATTACTAGTGTTGAGTCATATCGTATCCCTAGCTCAACTGAGAAAGTGGCTTCATGATGAGTTAGCCAAAATAGACATCGCGCCGGGTAAAATTGATGAACACTGCTTTGTCTTAGACTCAGTGTTTGGCCCAGTCGCTGATCAGTTTCGGGAGAAGTGTGCAGAATTCCTGGTTGGCAAAGCACGGCAAGTCATTGTATTAGTGGCTAACCAGCAGTGGGATCAAACGGTGCGCTCTCGATTAGAGAAAGCCGCAAACCGAGTTTACCGCTTGGTTCGACACACTTCGAACGAAGAACTAAAACCAGAAGAAAGAACAATGAAATTTAAACAGAGAGAGATCGAAGTATTTAGCCGGATTAAGGCTTCAGAAAAACCTTATACCATCGCCGAAGAAGTTCCACTATGAGCCAAGTTCGTGTTCCAAGATCTGCTGAGGTTACTCTCCCTTTTTGCCGTCCCTGGCATGATCGGCAGGGTAGTGCCTGCTTTGATTCTTATGCAGATATGGTTGTATTTGCGGCAGGGCTAGGCTTTTCAAAGGTAGGTAAAAACCGGCCTCAAGGGGTAAGCGATTTTCTTGATCAGCCCTACCCAATCTCGATTGAGGTATTTAAGAATCAGCACCTTTACCCAGTTCTACTTCTACTTTCTTTTGCTGTTATGGAAAGCAGTCAAATCGCACGTGATGAAAAGCGGATATGTGGGATTCTTGAAGATTATGCAGAGGTTGGATTTCTCGCGTTAAAAAAACTTCTATCTGATACGACCGCCCAGGAGTTCCATATTGAGCTTGGTCGGCTTATCTTGGAAACCAGCAGCAAAGGATTGCAAATTTGAAAATTGAACGCACTGGGGATTGTCCCATTTATCTTAATTACATCACAAGGCAGGCGCTTATCCCTCGATCCCGGGAACTCAACCCGGAACTTTCCCAGCTTACTAGATTTGGTTTTCATTGGATTGATGTGCCTAGCTTTCAACGTGGAATGGTCTGGAGCGAAGAGCTCCTTGAGGAGTTGTTGGCCAGTAGATCCGTATTTCTTGGTAATGCTATTCTGGGTTCTTTCCCAGTAGATCGGACCACCACAGCTTTTGCGAATATGCCGGTGACTGACGGAAAATACGAAGTTCTGATTGATGGTCTACAGAGATTCTCCATTGGGACCGCTATTTTGAGTATCCTATTTCCACTAGTTCTCATTGATATTCCAGAACGTGCTGACGATGCTGGATATTTTGAACCACTCAAGCTCCAAGCGGCGACTTGGGGGCCGGTTTTTCTGCACAACGACTATGAACTTAAGAATCATCCGCGGCGTGCCGTGGCGGATTCCTATCAGAACTTTCATAATATGCTAAAAACCTGGATAGTAGGACGATTCGATAGGGGTGAGGCACAGGACCTGGCAAATAAAACCGTTTGCCTTTTTCTGCAAAGGCAGATCGCTCCTGATATTTACCATGGTTTTTCAACTGTTTACGAGATAGCAAGCACATTCATTGGGCTAAATACTATCCGAGCCCAGCTTAATATCGTCGACTGGCTGCGTTCCGTGATTATTGATGAAGGTGGTCAATCAGGTTGGACAACTGAGGTGATAGAATCTCTTGAGAATCGATTCTCAGAGACCTTTAACCGAGAAAATGGTGATGGACCCAAGGCTGAACTCATACCGCTTGCATCGATTCTGAAAGAGATATTAACCGAAGGCAGTGTTGAAGAGAGGAAACGAGTATTCCCATCATGGGGAAGCACTTTTCTCGTTTCAGATGTCGAAAAGCTCTTGGAATTTATAAACCAAGTATGGGAACACGACGAAAATGCCTATGCCCGTGAGGTCCGACTTTGTGGAGCTATTCCATTCGCGGCGTTGATCTTGTATTTTTATCGGCGGCTCTTGTCTGAAAGTTATGAAGCTTCCTTTTTAAAAGGAGGTGATCTAGATGACTCCTCATTACTAGATCTTCTTCGCGGTTATTACCGAGTTGTCTTTGAGGGAAGTGTAGCGCGGACCCGTGAGTATGCAAAAAGTCTCATACTACTTGACGAAACACTTCAAAACTTTGCTAACAGACTTTCTAAGAGCTTTGTAAACAAACTTGCAAGTGAGTCTGTGGATAGGGACTGGTTAGTGGCAATGCTCAAAGCTGCTGACAATAAGCGCGCGCGACAGATCTTTAATGCCTGCCTTCTTCCCGAACATGGCACCTCTTCGGCATTTAATCCCCATCGCTATGGGGCTAGTGCCAAGAACTACCAAATCGACCATATGATACCCGCCAGTGTTTTGGAGCTGCACCAACCTGGCGGAATCGAAGGAAATTTACTTATGAACTTCGCACCAATACGAAAGACAACCAATGTCAGCCAGCGAAATATTATGTGCAGCCATAAACTCTCCGAAGGTGGCGTATACCAGATGGAGTGCATTAATTATGCTGATGCACACCCCTATTTACGGTGGCTCGTTGAAACACAAGGAAACGAGGGTAATAGACTGGATCTTCAAGAGCTTCTCCAAACGGCTGCGCTGAATAATCTTGCCGCTCCAAGGATCGAATGGATTGCTAATCGTTTAGCTAATCGTCTTTAAATTTAAACATTGATTTATTTAAGACCATATAAAAGGAAGAAACTAAATAAACTATTTAAAAAACCTCAGATCAGAAAAAAGTAGAACACCGACTTGCGAGGCTTTTCGATATAAAATACTTATTCCCTTTGAAAGAGCGCTGTGAAAAAAATCATTCAGCGATAACACAGAGGAGTGCTGACTATATTCTGAGTACTGTACGAGCAGTATCCCGCGGTAGATGCTGTTATTCTTGCCTGCAAATGTATCCCACTTGATTTCGACACTATCCCGTTTTTCTGGACTCTTAACATATACTGCATTCGGTTGGGCTAGGGCGACCGTCAGTGCCCAACGACAAAGGACATTCCATGAGTCTACTCCAGTCTTCCTTTTAATCTTTGTAAGCAAGTCCTTGTCTGATTGCGATAAGCGAACAACTTCAATTGGAAATTTCATTTTGTGGAAAATAGCCTTCCTCTATCTTTGATCCGCAACTCTCAGGGGAATTAATCAAATAGGACTTACCTACGTGTGGCTGTATTAAACTAAAATACCTTCCATTTATCTCCTCATCTGTGGAAAGAAGAACTACTTGATGAGAGGCGACCGGGAAATACCTTTGGACAATATGAGTTCTGTGGTGTGAATCAAGACGTCCTAGCGGTGTGTCAATAATGAGAGGAACGGGCCGACCAGAGACCTTTGCCAGTCCCCAGAGTATCGATGTAGCTAGGAGCTGACGCTCTCCGGCGGATAGAATCTGAAATGGTAAAACTGTACCAGCTTGGTCATGAAGCGTTATTTTAAAATCTTCTTTCGCGATCTTTACTGATCCTATGAGGTCTGGTTTGCGGATAAGGTGTTGAAAGGACTCCCAGATCGTATTTTCAAGCGAACCGATGTGTCGAGAAACAACTCGCTGACGAAAACGCTCCAATGTCTCTTTGATCTTTGGAATGCGATCAACAACTCTCCGGTCGTGTTCAGAAGACTCGGAGTTATCGATGTGGCTTTCGTACTCTTTTTGATAGGAGCGATCACGAAGCGATAACTCTAGTTCTGCGCTGCAAAATGCTTCCTGCTTTCTTATCGAAATATTGCGAGCAGACTTTAAATCTTCCTCCGTCTTTATGATATCGTGTTGGATCCGAGCTAAAGTATCCGCATCGGGTACAGAGCTCAAAACGCGGTCAATGTTATCTCTTTCTTCATGTAGCTTCAGGATTTCAGCGTTAAGGCGATATAACTCTGAGTTCGCAAATGGGAGCTTGTGGTTTATAAGCCCCTTTATTTCGTCGATGATGTTTTCAGAGATATCTAAAATACTATTATGGTTTAGTAGTCCGCTTACTGGGCGATGGCGCTCTAAGGTCTTCCGAACTTCTTCATAGGCTTTCGAAGAGACTAATTCTTTAATATCTTTGAGAACCCTTTGATCACGTCCTATTTCAGCCTCTGCAATAATCTTTTGGTGCTCTGCCGTTCTTTCCAATTCAGACTGGCGGAGCAGATTATTAAGAAGATCAGGTACTAGTAATAGTGGAGCGTCACCGCTTGCAACGTCCCGGCAGGTTGATTCCGTTTCTGTAATCTTCGACGTGAGATCTATTCGGCGAATCTCTAGCTTTTCACGCTCAAGGTAAACGTCGCCTCCCTTCGACTTGAAATCACTTCTGAGACTGGCAAGTTCCTTTTCCTTTTGCTCGATCTTGGATGTGATGCTAGCCAAATCTTGATGGGCACCTTCACACCTGTGTTGTGCCTTCTGGACTTCCTCTTCAAGGATCTTTAACTTTTCCTTTTCAACAGGAGTTTTAAGGGAGATTCGCTTTTTCCGCTCAAGAGTAGAAAGATCCTCTTGAAGTCGGGCGACAAGATCAAGTCCAAGAAGACTCTGGAAGGCGCTCGAGAGAAGAGTGGTGGCCTCCTCTTCATCTGCCATTCGCTCGATCTGCTCCCCGTCAAAGAAGAAAAGATGAGCCAGTCGTGCTGGAAGGAATGAATCAATTGACTCATCCCAATGATCTGCGAGTAGAGTATCTGGGTCACCATCTCTTGTAACACGGACCCGTTCTTCGACGGCACCTGAAGAAATCTTCCAGGCTCTTTTCACTTTGTACGTAGTCGGTTTTCCGTCGATGCGTCTCTCAAATTCGATCTCTACTGCAGCTCCCTCCTCAGGAGAAACTTCGCGGTTGATAAGTTCCTGAAGGTGTTTGTGGTAGCCCTTCTTGGTTCGTTCGATTCCCTTGGATCGACTTCCATAGAGGGCAAGCTGGACACTTCCTAAGAGAGTGGTCTTACCACCTCCATTGAGAGCTCCAATAAGCGTGATTGGATGCTCGGAGTCAGGTGGTGTGAGATCGATCGTTTGAGTCCCTCTATATACACCGACATTGTGAAGAGTGACGCGATGAATAATCACGAGTTTAAGGCATCGCCCTTAGGCTTAAGAATGGATCTGCGATCAGCTTTTGCCTTGGCTGCGGAGAGTGCATCTGCCTGATCATCGTAATAATGCTTCGCAAACGTCTTTTCCATAAGTTCGAAGTGACCAGCCCGGCGCTGATCTTGTTGGCTCTGCCTGGTGATACCAATCAATGCTCTGGATAGCTCATAGTGTAGGTTGTCATCCCCACATTCCTGCTTCAGAAGGGCTAGGTCTGCCGCATGAACGGCCATGCTGTCATCAAGCCTTGGAGCAGGGTAAACCTGGCCGATGACCTCCTCGTAGATTCTAGGGAGTGAGTCCTCCATCTCATGCTTCTCAACTACCCAGATCCTCCGAATCTCCTGAAGTTCATTAATTGTGATGAGCTCAATAGCTTTTACATCTTCTGGACCGTTTTTTCTAATCCAGGCTTGAGCCTTGAGTAACTCACGAAGCCAATCCTCCCTGGCAAACTGAAGGTATGGGCCTGGTATGGGTTTACCGCTGTTCATGAGTTGAACCGAACCGCTCATCCTTCTGTAATCTCTTAGGTGGCGATCCGAGGTCTCCTCATCACCCTCTCCCATCATTCTGAAGTCTAACTTGTTGCGGAGCTTAAGAAGCGGAAGCATCCATTCTTTTTCGGAATCATTCTGAATCATTGCCGTCATAGACTTGTCTTTTTCCACGAGCGTACAGACCCAGCATCCAAAGCGACTATCTCCGCAGGATGGCGTTGAGCTATCCACTACGAGCGGGCACTCGCCATCAGCAGACGCACCAGCATACATGCCCAGTAAATCTTTATTATTATAACCCCAGGGGTTCGGTGTTTGCATAAGGAACATCCAAACGTCGTCGTTCGTCCAATCCTCAACTGGGGTATAAAC
>Ga0247837_1010189_pt1 | contig 10867 bp, 9 predicted proteins | sample LaCtaG_2_FD_187115 | JGI IMG/M metagenome (GOLD analysis project Ga0247837, IMG submission 187115) | Freshwater microbial communities from meromictic Lake La Cruz, Castile-La Mancha, Spain - LaCruzMarch2015_14.5m | ecosystem: Environmental > Aquatic > Freshwater > Lake | place: Spain: Castile-La... | reverse complement strand
TAGCCAGCGGACAGCACGTAAGTGCCGATCAGGATGCGCTTGCGAACTTCCTTGCCAAACCCGGCAGCCCGCGTTTGCTCATAGAGATCGGTGATATCGCGGCCCGGCACCCGCATGCCGTAGCGCACGCCATCATAGCGCGCGAGGTTGGACGAGCACTCGGCTGGCGCCACGATATAGTAGGCCGGCAAAGCATACTTGGTGTGCGGCAATGAGATCTCGTGAATGGTGGCGCCCGCCGCCTTTAGCCAGGCAATGCCTTGCTGCCAAAGCTGTTCGATCTCTTTCGACATGCCCTCGACGCGATACTCTTTCGGCACGCCGACGCGTAGCCCTTTCACGCCTTGCAATAGCGCCGCCTCATAATCGGGCACGGGGGCATCGACCGAAGTTGTGTCCTTCGGATCGTGGCTCGCCATGGTGCCCAGCATGATCGCGGCATCGCGCACGGTGCGCGCAATTGGGCCAGCCTGATCGAGCGACGATGCAAACGCGACGATGCCCCAGCGCGAGCAGCGGCCATAGGTGGGCTTGATGCCGACCGTGCCGGTGAGGGCCGCGGGCTGGCGGATTGAGCCGCCAGTATCTGTTGCCGTCGCAGCAAGGCAGAGATTGGCCGACACAGCCGCCGACGACCCGCCGGACGAACCGCCCGGCACCAGCTTGGCGTCTGACAGCGCACCATCCGGGCCACGCCGCCGCCATGGCGACACGGCGGGACCAAACGCGCTCGTCTCGTTCGACGAGCCCATCGCAAACTCGTCGTTGTTAAGCTTGCCGAGCATAACCGCGCCAGCATTCCATAAATTGGCGCCGACGGTCGATTCATACGTAGGCTTGAAATCATCGAGGATCTTTGAGCACGCCGTGGTGCGAATGCCATCGGTGCAGAATAGATCCTTGTTGCCAAGTGGCAACCCTTCAAGCGGGCGCGCCGTGCCAGCTTTCAGGCGCTTGTCGCTTTCGGCCGCTTGGGCCAGCGCGTGCTCGGGTGTCACCAGAACATAGGCGTTGAGAGCCGCGTTGCCCGCGTCAATCTCGCCCAGAAAGGCTTTGGTCAATTCGGTTGCAGAGAATTGCTTTTTTCTCAGCCCTTCGCGCGCCGCAGCGAGCGTCAGAGCGGTTAGATCCGTCACGGGTTATTTCCCTTTTTCAATGTCGCAATGGACAAACTTCGTCGTCTTTCCCTCGACCGATACCATGAGGCTCTGGCCGGAGGGGTCGAGGGCGAAAGTGTCGGTTTCCTCGCTCTCCTCGGCCTCTTGCGTGCAGGCCATGCGCGCGACCCTAACGCGGCCCTTCGTTTTCTCTTCGATCGTTAGAAACGTGCAACTGCCCTCCCACGAAGAAAACCCCTCACGAGTTAGCGTCTCGGGCACCGTCTCGATACTGGCAGGTTCCCCCGCTGCGAGTTTCGCAAGCTTGTCACAGCGGCCTTCCATCACATAAGTGCCGGAAATGAAATCCGCCGTCTTGTCCGCCGCGAAAGCCACAGCCGCGCCCAGTGGAACGAGGCAAGCTGATACGGCCGCGCGACGTAGACTGCCATCCGTGACGCGCGTCATCGTCGTCATGCCGATGTCCCGGACTTTGCCGCGTCGGCGCGCGCCTTGTTCACTTGATAAGAGCGGCGCGAGTAAAACAGGCTAACAAGCCCGAACACAATCGACAGCGGCGCATTTACCTGTTCGGCAAACTCGCGCGCCTGAGAGATGACGGCCGGGATAGCGAGCGTCTCTGGCGCCAGGCCGCGTGCACTTGCAGAGGGATCCTCTTTCGGCACCGCCAACAATAAAATACCCGTTGCGATCAGAATGACGGCAAGCAGCGCAATAAGTTTGGACATGGCAACCCTCCTGTTGATGCGGGCGCCGCCCGCCGGGGTATGAATTGTCAGAGCGTTACTCGACGACTTTCGGCACGACAAAGAAGTTGTCTTCGCTGAGCGGCGCATTCTTGGTGACGTCGGCGGCCTTCTCGCCGTCGGTCACCTTATCGGCGCGCATTTTCATCGTCTGACCGACAACGCGGGTCATGGGCTCCACATTCGAGGTGTCGACCTCGTCGAGTTGCCGAACCCAGTCGAGAATGCCCGACAGCTCCTTTTCGAGACCCTTGGCCTCATCGTCCGTGACTTTGATCCGGGCGAGGCGCGCAATGCGTCTCACTGTAGCTTCATCCACCTGCATGGCGCCGTCCTCGGGGAATAATCCTAGGGCCTGTCTTAGCCGCAGCGGCAGGGGGTGCGCAACCGGAACGCTGGAAGCGCAAAAGCAGACTGGCCAGCGAAGTTGCCCTCGCTGGCCAGAAGCATCTACTGCACTGAAGTTGATTGGAAAACAGGAACCGGCGGCCACTGTCAGCGGCCGCATACCACCTAAGGGGCCGCACGATCGGAAACTTTTTGGACTTTCCCAGTCCATCCACGCACCAACGCCGAGAGGATATCGGAGTAATCGTCGGTCCAGGCCGTAACGCCGGGCACTGGCTCTAGACGCTGAGCGCCATTTAATTTCAAGGCCGAAGCCAAGGCCAGTTCGTTGCGTGACACCAGGACGACGCGCGAGGGCGCCGCGTCGTGACCCGGATTTTTCGGCCGATCGACAACGAGGATAGACTGATAGCCCGGGACAGCAGCCAAGCCCGCTGCAACAACCGGCGCCAGATCCAGATGCCGGTTGGAGATATGCAAGGCCAGCACTCCTTCGGGCGAGAGCCGGCTGAGATACAATCGGAAGGCCTCTGCCGTCATCAGATGGGTCGGCACGGCATCGGACGAGAAGGCGTCGATCAGCAAGTAGTTCAAGGAGCCGGGCGCCTCGTTCGCAAGCGTCAGCCGCGCATCGCCGACGACCACATCGGACTTGGGCTGGCAGTGGCTGAGGAAGCCGAACTGGCGAGGGTCGCGGGCAATATCGACGACCGCTTGGTCAATCTCGAAAAAGCGCCACGTATCGTTGGCCTGAGCCTGGCAGGCAATGGCGCCAGCACCGAGGCCCACCACGCCGGCCCTGAACCCTTTGTCACTGTTGGCACTCGCACGCGCGATATCAACCGAGCGCACCATCGGCGCCTGCGCGTAATAGTAGGTCGCCGGCACGATCTCCGCCAACGGTTGACCCGTCTCGGACGTGAGTCGGCGCGCGCCATGTGTGGTGGTGCCGTGCATCAACAGCCGGAATGTCCCGTCGGGTGTATCAACGACGCGATGGACGCCGAAGAAGCTGCGCACGACGTGGCTCGAACCGCCACCCTCGGGCAAGATCGCAGCGGCGGCCAGCATCAAGGCAAACGCCGACATTTCCATCAAGATCCGGTTGCGGAACCAAATCATCATGGCGATCAGCACCGCGATCGCTCCGATGCGCAGTTTGAAGTGCCCGCCGAAGAAGCCGTGCGCGATCATTTGATCGATCAAAACGAGAACCGCGACCCCGGCTACCAGCATCATCAGGGCTTGGCGCTTATCGCCGGCTTCGCTCTTCCAGGCGGCAAGTACGGCCGGCCGGGCCAAGAGACCCAAGGCAACGATCAGCGGGAACTCAAAAATCGACGTGAAGAGTTGCGGCGCAAGGAGCGCGGAGAACATTCCTCCCAGCACGCCGCCGAACGACATCCACAAATAGAATTCCGTCAGACTGGCCGCCGCGGGACGGCGCAAATACAGTTCGCGATGGCAGACAAGCGAAGTGATGACGAATGCCGCGATACCGCCGCCAAGGCCAATGTACCAGTTAGAACCGCTGACCGAAGCGGTGCCGAAAATGGCAAGTGCGGCCGCCAACGGCTGGCGCGAGATCAATCCCGCATGGCTGATCAGGGGTTCGCCGCGGAACACCATGACAAACGTCAGCAAAAAGAAGGCAAGCGGCAGAACCCAAAGGAAAGGCGCAGACGCGATATCGGTCGTCAGGAACGTCGTGAACGCCACGAGCAACGCTGAAGGGATGAACGATAGAGCGATCCAGGACGCGCGCTCGGACCAAGTCACGGCAGACACGAGCCCGGCGGAGTTTGTCTCAAAGCTGGCAGCCGGAGCGGACGCGGCCCCTCGGCCAACGACGCTGAACCCGCTGGCGATCAAAGCCGCGCATAATAAGATAAAGCCAGCCGACCATGTCGCAGCTTGCGCGGTCACGCCCAAAGCGGGCTCGATGAGCAGCGGATAGGCAAGCAACACTAGCAGGCTGCCGATATTGCTGGCGGCATAGAGGAAATAGGGATCGGCGGCGTGCTTATGTCCGCTGCGTGCAAACCAAGCCTGCAGCAATGGGGCATTGGCCGATACGGCGAAGAACGGCAGACCAACCCCGACAGTCAAAACGCCGATCAACCAGAGATAAGCGCTGCCAGACGGCGCCTCGTTGGCGAAATCCGGCAAAGCAACGGGAAGTGCCAAAGTTGCAGCGGCCAAAACGCCGATATGAACGATAAGACCGGCGCGCAGGCTGAAGAAGCGGTTCAATGCGTGCGCATAGCAATAGCCAGCGAGCAAGACGGCCTGGAAGAAACACATGGAAACAGCCCAAACGGAGGGCGAGCCGCCGAGCGTCGGGAGCACCATTTTGGCGAACATCGGCTGCACAGCAAAGAGCAGCGTCGCAGACAAGAAGATGGCACTTGTAAACAGAATGAGAAGAGATCGCCCGCTGACGGCCGGCGCGCCCGAAACCGTTGCAGATACCCAGGCTTTGACAGCGTTCATGACCATTCCCGGAAACAGGGCTGAAGAGGACAGCTGATATTTATGCGGGAGTGGTTTCGGCCGGGTGAAGGAGACGCGTAAAAAGCCGCTTTATTATCTTACCAAGGGGTTTCAGAGCGCCCGGTTTTGGGAGTTCTACGCGCCGATGTAGTGTTCACGGGTGGACTGCAATCCGCTATGACTGGCGATGCCACCGCTGCCAGTGTAGACGCTTTGACCATGACCGGACCCACACCCCTTCCAGAGCGCGAGCCCCCCCTTGGGCGCACGTTTGCCGACGCACTCGCGTTTCGCGATCTACTCACCGCCAATACGCGCCTCATTGGGATTGATGCAGGCACCAAAACGCTAGGACTGGCCCTATCAGACGTTGGCCGCGTTATTGCGTCCCCGCTCGAGACGATCCAGCGCACCAAGTTTAAGGCCGACGCCGAACGGCTATTCTTTCTTGCCAGCACACACAAAATATCGGGCTTCGTTCTCGGTTTTCCCGCCAACCTCGATGGCAGCGAAGGACCACGCGCTCAGGCGACGCGCGCATTCGCCCGCAACATCAACAAACTCTCGGCGGTGCCCGTGTTACTGTGGGACGAACGCCTGACAACGGCCGAGGCCGAGCGTTTGCTGATCCACGCCGACGCGTCGCGCAAACGCCGTGCCGAAGTGATCGACAAACTTGCGGCAACGCTGATTTTACAGGGCGCACTTGACCGCATGCGCACTTGACCGCGTTCTTCATTGCCGTCTCCGCAACTGTCGTATGCCGCAGTTGAAGAGCAAACGCAGTGCTGGCCCAATGCCGTCGCACATGTGCCGCAATGGTCACCGACACTCAATCGCACGCCTTCTGCAGTGTTGAGTTCCCTCATATTTGGAACTGCCATCGCAGTAGGGTGAAGGCGACCCCAGATGTCGAAGGCAATCAAATCACGTGCCCTCAAATCTCTGCATGACGTGGTCATGCCAGCCAGCGAGCTAACCCATCCGCCGGCCCTGGAAGATCTTATCGCACGCTACCATTCCTCGGCCCGCCAGCCTATGCGCCGCCTGGTGTCATCGCCGCGCGTTGCCGATGTGGCGCGGGTGTTTCCGGCCGTCGCCTACGCCATTGCAATGCGTCGCGGTACGGCCGTGCAGCGGCGCAAAGCCCTAGCGCTGATCGAAGCGGGAACCGAAGTGAAGGAAGTGGCGCGCGCGCTGCAGCTTCCCATGTGGTTGCGGCGCTTACCGCCGGAAGCCTTCGACGACGCGGACATCGCGTATCCGCGCTCGGAAATCTTCTCGCGCAGAATTTCCAATCATTTGCCCCCGAGCGCCGCCGAGAGCGCGATGTGGCTGCGCTCGGTCGTCTTCAGCGCCAAGGCTTGCAACGATTTCTTCGCCGTCTGGTTTGCACAGCAAAAGGTTTTTCACTCCAGCGCTGAAGAACACAAGTTGCTTTCGGTGCTGGCTGCGTATGCGTGGTTTTCCACGGCAGAAGATACCCGCGGGCACGCATTGATCGTGCTGCCTTGGCGGCCGGAAATGGCGTTCGACACGGCTGTCTGCGCGGCCAAGTGCTGGCTCAACCGCATCCGCCTGACGCTGCAGCTGCGCGAAGGCGTGCTTGCCGACCCTTGGTTACAGCAGGGTGAGGCCATGGGGCTGTCGTTTGTGCCCCTGCTCGACTGTCAAGAAATTCTGAACGAAGCGCATGCGATGCAAAACTGCGCAGATCAGTACGCCGACCGGCTGGCCCGCGATAAATGCCGCCTTTTCTCTGTGCGCCGCCGGGGTCAGCGCATTGCCACTTTGGAGATTGGCCCGCACGTGCGCGAGACGGGCGTGCTCAGTGTGACGCAGCTGAAAGCGCGCCAGAATATGCCGGCGGCCTTGGAAGTCTGGCAGGCATCGCACGCTTGGCTCAGTCAACAAACTGGTTTGCGGCGCCTGCCGCCGATGGCGGTGCCGGACCGGCCGTTCGACACCAGCTTGTGGCAATCGCTGATGGCGCCCTACAGGCTCGCGCAGCGCGGCGCGCCCTGGCTGCCGGAAACGGCAACGGCAGCGTCGTTTGCAAACCTCGATCAAGGTATCGCTGATCTAGCGCGGCGCGGCGGCGTGTCGTCCTGGCTGTTCACATAAGCGTGATATTGCATTTCGCCTCCTGGCGGCGGGTTTCTGCCTCTTGAAGCCGTCGCAATGACTTCCCAGATCTCCGACGTAGGATGATTGCTGAGGCCGTGCGGCATGCGCGGGTCGCCATGCGGCCCAGCGGGTTAGTGGCGCGTCAACAGAACCTGCGGCCCACCCGTTGGCTTTGCGCTGACGGCAACAAGATTCACGAGCCAATTTCAGATCCGCCGCTAGCCAGAGAAATTTGGACCAAGTTGAGACTTGCTACAATATTGACTGCAGGCGATGAACTAAAACCATGCGTGGTGCGTTATAGTTCATTACATTGCAGATGACGGAGGATAGAGATCCAGCCAATGAAGTCAGACTCATCAGAAAAACTGAACTCCGCAATCCACCTGCTCCATCGCGCAGGTCAGTGCGCTGATGAGCTGTTTGCTGTCAATGTCGGCGTCTCAGATTTAACGCCGAGGCAGTTCGCTGTGTTAAAGGCGCTGGCCAACAGCGACGAACCCAGTCAGTCGACCCTCGTCGACTTGACCGGCATCGACAGATCGACAATGGCGGATATCATCCGCCGCCTAGTAGCGAAGTCGCTGGTGCAACGCCGCCGCACACGGCGGGACGCGCGCATGTACGCAGTGCGATTGACCGAAAAAGGCAAAACAGCGCTCAATCACGCAGAACCTGCGGTCCGCGCCACTGACGAGCGCATTCTCGCCGCGATTCCTGCCGCTCAGCGTGAGGCTTTCTTGCGTTCCCTTGCACGCATCGTGGAAGCCATCGGCCCAGATGCGATCGGCCAGCCCCAACGCTAAATGCTTCGCAGTCTGACCGCCAATCACCCCTCATTCGACGAAGCGCGCTGCACGATGTCGTGCGTTGAAGCCCACTCCAGCCCCTGGCCGTAGTTTTGCCGGGGCTGGTTGCCCATCCGCGTCATGATAAACGCATCGGCAACAAAGGCTGGGACATGCGCGCGAAGGATTGTGCCCGCTGCCAGCACTGCGAGGCCATCGACGAGCAACCGGCCGCGCACATCCAGATGCCGGGGGTCGTGTAGAATGGCTTCCACGCGGGCATGGGCGGCTTTAAGGTGCGGATCATCTCCTGCGGCTTGGCCCAGTTCCTCCATGACAGTTTCAGCCACGTCCGGCTCGCGCTGAAGAATGCGCAACACTTCAAGCGCCATGGCATTGGCGGTGCCGCCCGCCATCGCCACCATCGGGCAATCGCGGTAGAGCCGCGCGAGAGGCCAATCTTCGCTGAGGCCGTCGGATCCCAGGCAATCGATGGCCTCGGCAGCCAGCGCTAGAGCCCGGCGTGAGACCCAGTACATCGACACGGGCGTCATCAGACGGCGCCATGCGGCGGCGCGCGCGTCGGTTGCCCGGTCGAACGCACGGGCCAGCCTGAACCCCAGCGCACTTGCCGCCTCGGCATCGAGTGCAAGGTCGGCCAATGTTTGCTGCATAAGCGGCTCGGCAATAAGCGCGCTACTTCCCGAGCGCATGAACGCTGCGGCGTGCACCACTTGGGATAAACACTGCCGCATCAGCCCGGCTGTCAGAGTTACCGCATCCAAGCGCGCATGCAGACCGGTGTCGCTGAGTACAGCCGTGCCGCGTCCTTCCTCGCCGATCAGCCACGCTTCGGTACCCTCGAAGCGGAGGCTTGCGGTGGCGCACGAGCGCAAGCCGACCGTATTTTTCAGATACTCGATTTGGATCGCATTGTTGCAGCCGTCAGCCCGTTCGAGGGGTGCGAAAAAGCATGCCAATCCGCCTGTGGCTTGCGCCAGCACAATGAAGCCATCTGACGTCGGCGCCACAACATCGCACTTGTGTCCGTGCAGCCGGTAGAGCGCGCCGGGGCCTGGCTTACCGATCGGTTTCGCCGTCGTGGTAAGCGCTGCTGCATCGCTCACGGAATGTTCTTCGATCGCGAAAGCAACAAGAGCTTGCGAGCGGTCTGTGGCTCCTGGAACGAGACGCTCGTAATTGCGCGAGGCAATTTTCGGCAGCCAGTCGCTACCGGTCTGAGCCTCCTGGATGAGAGCAGGCACCGCGCTGTGCGTCATGCTCAAGGCGCGCAGATGCCCGCAATCGATTTGAACAGCCATATAGAGGCAGCCCGCGCGCTCCACATACAGACCGTGCCGTGGCGGCGAGGCCGGCTGCTGAGGCGCCAGCAAACCGCTCCATGCCGACATATGCATTCCTTCCGCCACGCCCATGTCTAACAGGTCATGATAGGCCGGATGGTATTCGAGGCGATCGCAGCGCAGGCCGTTGCGGTCGTGCGTCATCAAACGCGGCCCGGCCCGATTTGCTTGTGCACCCAGTTCGAAGGCTTCGGCACTGCCATAGATCATCCCGAAGCTCGACAGCCGCTTGGCAGCAGGCCCAGCGCCTTCGCGCGTGATCGCTTCCTGCAGCGCGGCGTCTGAGGAAAACAGATTGATATCCTCGAGCGGCGGCACCACGGACGGACCGGGTGATTTAACAGGCAGCATGGCATTTCCGTCATTCATAAGTGGCTCATCGACCAACGAACCGGCAGCAACATGGCAAGGCGTTCATAGCCGGAATAATTATGAAATGAAGTGCAAAGGCAGCCCGTCGCTGAGCAAGCCTGTGCAAGGATTTTTGTTCGCCGGGCCGCGCATAGTGGCCAAACCGGACCCGCTTTGATTCGCCCCGTGGTTATTGATCCCATACGCGAGTACCGGTAGGGTTGTCTTCCCGCCACACTGAACCGGACCCCACATGGACACTTTGGTTTCGCTGCCAGCTTTCGCTGCACTGGCGTTTGGCTATGTCCTCGGGTCGGTGCCGTTCGGATACCTGCTGACGCGGGCCGCCGGTCTCGGCGATGTGCGCCAGATCGGCTCGGGAAACATCGGCGCCACAAATGTTTTGCGCACCGGTCACAAAGGCTTGGCGGCTCTGACGCTGCTGCTGGATGCTTTGAAGGGCACCGCCGCCGTTGTGATTGCGCATTACGTTGGGGCGGGCCACGGCGTTGCCATCATGGCTGGGCTTCTGGCGGGACTGGGAGCCTTCCTCGGGCACTTGTTTCCGGTTTGGCTCGGCTTCAAAGGTGGCAAGGGTGTCGCCACCTACATCGGAGTCATGGCTGGCGCGTTCTGGCCAGCGGCGGTCGTCTTTTGCGCGGCTTGGCTGTGTGCGGCCGCATTCACCCGTTTCTCCTCGCTCTCGGCACTCGCCGCCAGCGTTGTGACGCCCATAGTGCTTGCCTCTCAAGGAGATATCCCCGAGGCGCTGCTCGGCGGCCTGATGTCCATCCTGTTAATCTGGAAACATCGCAGCAATATCCAACGCCTGTTGAGGGGTGAGGAGCCCAAAATCGGTGGTAAATCGTGATCAGCCGGGACTGTTCACGCCCGCGCCGCTGCCCGTTGCGGCACTCGGCGAAGACGAGCGCATTGCCTGTCTGCGGTTGATCCGCTCGAACAACGTCGGCCCGGTGACGTTTCGCGAATTGATCAACACATTTGGCGGCGCTGCGGCAGCACTTGACGCCCTGCCGGAGCTGTCGCGGCGCGGCGGCGCGCGCTCCCTTCGCCTGTGCCCCAAATCCCGCGCCGAAAGCGAACTCGACTCAGCCCGGCGGTTGGGAGCCGAGCCATTGTTCACGCTGGAGCCGGGTTATCCGAAGGCTCTGGCTGCCATCGAAGTGCCCCCACCGATGATTTACGCCAAAGGGCGGCTCCTACTGCTGCAGCAGCCGGCGCTTGCGATCATCGGTTCACGGCTTGCGTCTGCCGCAGGCCTCAAGATCGCCAAACAGTTTGCAGGCGAATTGGGACGTGCTGGCCTTGCCATTGTCTCGGGGCTGGCCCGTGGCGTCGATGGAGCAGCGCATGAGGGAAGCCTGGGCACAGGAACCATCGCGGTTCTGGCAGGCGGTATCGACAATATCTATCCGCCCGAACATTCGGACCTTTTCCAAAGGATCAGCGAGCACGGCTGCATCGTGAGCGAACAGCCGCCTGGGTTCACGCCGCGCGCGAGCGATTTTCCG
>Ga0247837_1010188_pt1 | contig 10867 bp, 13 predicted proteins | sample LaCtaG_2_FD_187115 | JGI IMG/M metagenome (GOLD analysis project Ga0247837, IMG submission 187115) | Freshwater microbial communities from meromictic Lake La Cruz, Castile-La Mancha, Spain - LaCruzMarch2015_14.5m | ecosystem: Environmental > Aquatic > Freshwater > Lake | place: Spain: Castile-La... | reverse complement strand
GCCGCGTGGTTACCCCACAGCTTGTAGCCAGATCCGCGATGCACGATGGTCGCCACGTCGCGCTCGTTGAGATAATCGCTCTCGCCACCAACGCCGCTGTCGTCGATGGGACGCGACGTGCCGACAATGCCTTCGATGACGCGGTTGGACGGCGAGAACCAGAAGCCGTCGCTGTTATCGACCTTGGCGAGCAAACCGGCCACGCGAGCCGACGGCGACTGCGACACGGCCTCGGCACCGACCAGGGGATGGTTGTCGACGCAGTAGATGCGGCGCGAGTTCCAGTCGTTGCGATAGGCAACCGACTGCTCTGCGGTGGCGTTGGGGCAGTCAGCAATGATGACCGACCGCAGCCGGTTGGCGATGCCGCCCAACTCAGCGACGACAGGGTTTGCGGCATTGCCGATCTGGCGACCAGCGATGGTCGCGTTCTCGCCATCGCCGACGATGGCGACAGTCAGGTGCTGCTCGGAATAGCCGATGCCAGAATTGAGCATCTGAATTCCGACGATGACGCCCGCGCGGATGACGGGGATCGCCTTCGCGCCGCCGCCGTAGCCGTGGCCGTCGATCACAATGCGGGTATTGGCGAGCGTGTAGCCTGCCCCGCCCACGCCGACGACGATCTGAGTGATGCCACCAACGACGCGCTGCTGCGTCCAACCGGGCGCGATCATAATCTTCGGCGTCTTGAAGACAAGGTTGCGCGCGCTCATCATGGCATGCGCGCCAGAGCGCAGCGAGTAGTCGCCGATGAAGTTGGTGAGCTGCTCTTCGATGGTGGCGGCATGCGCGACGCGGATGCCGACGATGGCAGGCGCGACGCCCTGATCATAGATGCCGTCGAACGCATCCTTGCCGGTGCCAGCTGCGCCGAGCTGCGCCGTCACATCGCGGTCGCCAAGAAAGAGTTGCGGGCGATTGAGTGGGAACAGCGCTGGATCGGCGTCAGGCGCTGTGTAGAGCAGGCCAATCGTGGACGTGTCCGTGGTCTGGATCGGGCGGTAGCCGATATCGCGCTCTAGGACGCGCGCGCCATGGTGGAAAACTTCGCTCATGAAAATGCCCTCAGGGTGTGGACCGGCGTTTGATCCGGTGTACCCCGAGGGCTGAAGTGATTTTACGGGCGCAACTCCACCCGACGATCAGTACCCAGTCAGGAACGAGGCAAGGTTAACCGGCTGGCTTGGCCAGTGCGTGTCATCTGCGAACGATTGATCAGCCAGTGCGACCAGTGCTTCGCGCGTTTCAATCATCAACGTCTCCCATGCATTGACTGCCGACAGCATGGCCGCATCAGAGAGTTGTTCTTGAGTGAGTGGCACGCCGGTGGCGACAATTGAATTGAGATACCCCACCTCACGTAACATGCTGGCCTGGATCGTGGCCGAGCCGAGCGCGGCGTTGATCCTATGCTCGCACTCCGAACGGATCGCTGCTGTCAACTGCGTCGGCGCAAGCGGGACGACCAGAGGAGGCGTCGTCACGTAGGCCGTGCCGTTCCATACGTCACCGATGTTGCCGCCCAGCTCACCAATAGTGAGGCCGTCCGGTGGTGCCCATCCGCCATCGGCGTCAATCACCGCGATAGACACCACCGTCTGCGATGCGTCAAGAATAGGATAGGTTTGCGTCATGGAAGGCTCCGGGGCTTTCATCTCAAGCGTAGAAATCGATTTCGATCAGGCCGTTCGCGCCGTTGCCGCCAGCGCCGCCGTAAATTGCGCCGCTGCCCGCTTGTCCCGGCGAATTGCCATTTGACCCGTTGGTAGTGGTGTTGCTGGTCTGGAAATAAGAATGACCCGAGCCAAACGAACCGCCACCGCCAAGGATGATGACCCAACCAGAACTCGCGTCGGCGTTTCCTTGACCGTTTTGGCCGGGGATCACGTAGCCACCGCTGCCGGTTGGTGACGCGCCGAGGCTGCCCGCACCGCCCGCAGCGGTGATGGCGCCGAACGCACTCGAACCGCCCGCGCTTCCGAGGTTCGCCGCTCCGGCAGCGCCGCCGGGTCCGCCAGCCCCAACTGTTGCAGCCATCGACGCGCCAGCTACAACAGCGACCAAACCCCAACGATATTCTGCGCCATTTCCACCAAATCCAATGCGTCCGCTCGCGCCCTGCCCTTGGCCGCCGCCGCCCGCGCCCCACATCCGCACGAAGGCCTTTGTTGCCCCCGGCGGGACGGAGACCATGGTCGATGCGGCCACGACAATAGAGCTAATCAGGCCACCGGTTGCCGCTCCTGCTGGCCCTTGTGGGCCGACCGGACCTTGAGGACCCGGTACCGTGCTTGCCGCGCCTGCCGGTCCTTGCGGCCCAGATGGTCCTTGTGGTCCCTGAGCTCCGGCGGGACCAGGAACCACACTGGCGGCCCCGGCGGGGCCCGACGCACCCTGCGGTCCGGCGGGGCCGGTCAATGACCACACATCCCACGTCGCACCGCCAGCGTGCGAGGTATACTTGTACGTCACGCCGTCCGCGATATTGCGCACGACGGTTTCCAGCGCCGGAACGGTAGCAATCCACGCCGCGATCTGCGGGTTCCACTCGGCGAACTGCCCAGCCTTACCGGCAAATGCTCCGGTCGGAGCGGTGCCAACAATAACGAGGGCCGTCGCCGCCGGATTGGTCGGTGGGGCGCTGGCGAAGCTATCGATAGAAATCCACGGCGCGCGACGCAACCGCGATAGCGGAACGATGTCGGCCGGGTTGACGATGATGGTGACGTTGGCCGCTGTGTCGACCACGATAGGGATCAGAACGTCGATAGTGTTGACCGCGCCCTGGCTCGCTGCCGCAAGGTCGGTCGCGGGATAATTGGCGACGACGATACACTTCCCGTCATCGGTGTAGAGGGCCAACTCGCGTATTGTCGCGGGGGCGACGCTGGCCGGGATCGTGCCCTGCACCAAAACCTGGGTCGGGTAAACCGGATCGCGCGTTACGCTCGTTGGTGCGCCGCGCCAAACCTCGTGCACGAGCCCGGTCATGTTAACCGTGGGCGTGACAGGTGCGCCGTTGCCGTCACCAACTGCAATGGCGGTGATGTTGATTGTTCCGGTGCCAGCAATGGCTGCGGCGATCTTGGCTTGCCCCAGCAGCGTTGCGACGGCGAAATACTGGCTCATGTGGTCCTCAAGCAGTCAGGGGGGTGAGACGGGCATGGACGGTCGACAACGTGGCCGCGCCGACTGTGATGCGAGCGTTCGGCGTGCGGATCGCCCGCACCGGTTCGATCAGGAATTTGACATGAACACGGGCGGTGACCGCCGCGCTGATGGTCATGGGCGGCGCGGGGGCCGGTCGCTGCAAGACGATGGCTTCTAGCAACGAGCGGACGTTCTTGGTCTGGACCGCGACCCGGCGCAACCGCACAGCGTTGGCCGCTGTCCAGTCGGTCACGGCATCCAAAGCAACGTAGAGCCGGAACGTGTATGCCCGTCGCGCATCGCTGGCGGGGACGAGGCCGGTATAGACGGCCTTGGCGGCAGCCGTGACGGGCTCGAACCATTCGACGACGGTCGCGCCGAGATCGAGCTGAGCAATTGCACGCCGCAATGCGCCGACCGTGCCTTTATGTTGGTGCAGCCAAAGGCTGTCCTTGATGACCTGGCGCTTCTTGGCCTCGGGCCACGCTGGGTCCCATTCGTCGACCGACCACGCCTGCGCGAGATAAGGCAGCAGCTTTTCAGGACACTCGTCAGGGCTCCAGACAGCGCGGATCAGCCACGTGGGTGCGGACAACAGCCGGTGGTCGGACGCCGAAAGCGCGCGCTCAAGCGGCGTCGCGTTGGGCGGCAACAGGTGCTCGACGCGTGGCGGGTCGATGGCCATGCCTTACCCTTCCACGATTTCGTAGGTGACGCCGACAGAGGTGGCAAAGGCCGCACCCTCGAAGCCGGGATTGACCTCGGCCAGCGGCGCGACGCGGATGGCACGGATGACGTTGGCGCGGTCCTGATGGGCAGCCCCGTCGAGAGCCGAGACGACGACGCGGCGGCCGACCTTGTGGCAGGCGTCAGCGTAGGCTTGAAGCGCGTTCAAAGCCGCCGTGACGATCAGGCTCGGATCGGCCCCGGCGCGGATGTGGAGGTGGTAGTTGATCGCGTAGGGCGTGACTGTGGCCGCGCTGACCTGCACGAAATCGGTCAGGGGGCGGGTGTCGACAGGCGAGAATTTTGCAGCGACCGCGTCGATGATTTCGCGGGCGGGAACGCCCGTTCCCGTCTTGGACAGGATGACGGCGAGGACGAAGCCCGGCTCGACGAGGCCGCTTTCGGGGCCGTAGATCGCCGCGTCCTTGACGAGCGGGTGGCCGCTGCGGGCGTGGAACTCGTAGGCACCATAAGGACCCGCCGTCGAGAAAGCCTCGGGCGCGAGCTGATAGCGGTAGCGCAGCTCGTCGTCGGTCTCGCCGATGAGGCGTTGAACACCCAGCCGTGAGCACAGGTTCTCTAAATCACCACCGCGCGACGTTGGAAGCATGACAGCGCGAACCGCTTCGTTTATGCGCTGATCGACCATCAATTCGCGAAGTGCACCTGCCTCAATAGCCTTGACCAGCGGCTCGCTTTCGAGCCGCAGAACCGCAGCCACTTCGGCGCGCAGAACCGGGTCTGTAATCAGCGCCAGGACCAAGAGCTTTCGCTCGGCGACGATAACCTCTGCGTCAGGCAACACCACGGCGTCAATTGGCACAAGCCCGGCGAGGTCGATGGCGACATACCGGCTCATGAAGTCCTCGCGATGCGTTGCTCAATGGCTGGCGTTCGGTCGCCAAACAGCGCGCGCGGAAACCACGTCACCCGCATCGCGAGTTCAAGCAGGCCGTGCACACCGGCTCGGGCGATGGACACGTGCACCATCTCAACGCGCGGCTCCCATCGCGCCACCGGCACGGCTACGGCCATGATCGCCGTCGTGATGACATCGGGATTGATTGGCCGATCCTGCAGCGTCTCATCGTCCGCGCCGTACATGCGGCGCAGAACGCGCGTCTCCAGCGGGGTCGACAGCACGTCGGCGATCGACTGCAAGGTGTGAGGCCACCCCGCAATCCAGCGCCCGGTGTTGCGATCCATCCCCGCCATGACCGTTAGGCCCGCTTCTTGGCAGGCGCGGCAGGAGCGGCAGTTTCAGGAGCGGGAGCGGGAGCGATTGCAGCAGGCGCTGGATCGGTGGGGTCGACGGGCGCTGCATCGTTGGCGGCGATCCGACGGACATTGCCGCCGGTCAGCAGGTTTTTGGCCTCCGCTTCGGTGAGCGCGATCTTAAAGCTTGTCTCGGCAAAGACGCCCCGGTGCCAAAAGCCCTGGACGATTTCATAGAGGTCTTTTGCTGGCGCGGATACGGTCGGGTTGGCCATGGGTGTCTCGCTGCGGATTGGAATGGCGTCGAACTGCGTTGTTCGACGCAACCTTGGCAGCGATTTTCGGGAAATGGAGCGGGGGCAGATGCCCCCGAGGGCGGCTAGCGGTGCAGTCCGTTGGCGTCGATGTGGACCTTGGTCGACACCATCGCGCCGTCGTGGTCGATGAACCCGACGATCTTTATCCGGCCTATCATTTCGATGTGGGGCGCGGTGATCGTCACCTTACCTTCTGCCATCACGAGCGTCATGCCGCCATGGTCTATCGTAGCACTGTTGTCGCTCCACGTGACGCGGGTCTTGCCGCGCGTCTCGACGTGCTCGTCGCCCTTCTGCGACGGCTGACTGGCGGCGTTCGAAAACGAGGCGGGAAACAGCATTCCTTCGGCGAGCCGACCGGACGGACTGATCACCATCATCCGCTGACCTTTGGCTGGCGGACGCCACGTCGTGCCGTTGCCGCCCGCTTGAGGCGCGCCAACTTCGGCCCACGGCAGCATCGGCAGCGGAAGGTCTTTGCCCTCGCCGCCGCCGCGATCCGTGGCTTGAGCCGTGCCCTTCGCCGCGTCGACCTCGTCAACCTCGACGAACCGGACGATGTTGCGTTGACCGCGTTCCAGCTCGGCCAGCCGGTAGTAGATTTCGTCAAGTTCGGACATGCAATCAGCTCCAGTAGGTATCGTCGGCGTAGTCAGCCGGGATCGGCGTCATTGCCTGGAGCGCGAACGAGTGCGCCCAGAGCGGCTGACGCGATGCCGACGCCGCCATCAGGATGTACTGCCACTCCAGTGCCGTGATCGTCGCGGGGCCGGTATCGGTGACGACGGTCAAAGTGGTAGCGCCCGCGCCGAGCGCGATCATGGCCTGGGTCGCCTGCGTGACCTCGTCCCAGCCCTTCATGTCGGCTGGTGTTGTGCCGATGTGGTGGACGCCGCGTGCGTCTCCAAAAACATAGTCAAACCCGAGCGCCATGCGGCGCTCGCGCTCGGCCACGATGTCAGCGACGGTCACTGTCGCCGCTCGGGTTGTGACAACCCCCATGCCCCAATCCACAATCCATCGTTCCACGGGTACCCCCGGCAACGTGACTGGATCAACGATAACGTGTTGGGCACCGGGTGGCACGAGCGCGGAAACCATGCGGGCCTCGAACTCGGCATCGGTCTCGGCTGGCGTCACAACCCGTTGCGTCGCTGGCGTCACTATTTCGACGGTAGCAGGCGTGACGATTTCCTCACTCTCCGGCGTGATGATCGTATCGCCATCCATGACTGCCGGCACGGTGCGCGTGACAGCAGGAACGTCCCTCGTCACTGCCGGGATATCCTCAAACACAGCGGCAATCATCGCGTCATGCGAAACGCTGACTGTGGTGATCGGATGCGCAGGCGCTTGATAAATTATAAACATCGCTGGCTCCTAAATGATCGCGAACGAAAACTTCGCGTCTTCGGCGTTGTGGGCGTTGTTGACCGTGAAAATTCGGATCGTGTTGCCTGACCGGAACGTGTCGTCCTCAAATCCAATTTGGACGTTGCTCGCTGTCCGAGCCGTGGTGACAAACACCTCAACGTTAGCGGGCAGCGTTCCAGCGAGCACGATCTCGTATGTTCCAGCAGCCAATCGGGTGCAGGATGTGACACCGACCGACCGCAACAGCGCGCCGGTGGAACCATTGACGCGCCCATGAGCCATGATCTGATTGGGTGGCGGATTGCCAGCGTGGTATATCTCGTAAGAGTTGAGGCCCATCGACCATCCGCCACACGCCAACTTGTTGTTAACGTCCAGACCGAGGCACATGGCGAACGCGCCGGGACGATGGAACGACATGTAGGCCGCAGCACCAACGCCTAGTCCCTGGACCATCAGGCCACCGGTGCCATAACCAACGGTCGCTGCCTGATAGATCCCCCCCTGCTGGTTGCCCTGAAAGTTCGATTGTGACGACGAGTTTACATTCGGGGTGGAGATCGGGCCTCTGAAGCGGGCCTCTGTTGAGGTCAGGCGTAACTGCTCGACGCCGTCGACGTTGAAAAACAAGTGGCCGCCGGTCATGGTCACGCCGTCGCCGGAGCTGATCCCCAATGGATAGGCGCCGCCCGCAGCCAGAGCGCCAGCGTGGAGCTTACCGCGCGATCCGGCGGATAAATAAACACCGGTCGTAGAGTTCATGGTCCAGGAACCGGCCACGAGAGCAGTCGATACTTTTAGTGACCCGGATATTTCAATTTTGAAGCTGCCAGTCGGCGCCATCCCGATGCCGACGTTGTTCGATCCGTCGATCTGAGCGATCCCAGCCCAACCGGCGAGCACTGCGCTGTACGCCTGAACGGAGACGCCGAGAGATGCAGCGATCAGGCCGGTGACGCGCGCGTTCGTATGGTAGAGATTGACAGCGCCCTCCGTCACCGCATCGGTCGACCCCGGCGACGCCGAAATCTCGACGTAGGCGCTGCCCGACCAGCGATAGATTTTTCCAGTGTCGAGCGCGATGTAGATTTTCCCAGCTTCGCCGGGCACCGGAAACGAAGCGAGCGCATTGAATTCCAGCACATCATCGACGTAGGCTGGGAGATAGGCTGCCGGAACCCGCGAGGTTGCGTCAAGCGGCGCGACGCCGTTGGCCGCGCCCTTTGACGCCGACGCAAGAGCGTCCGTGATGCCGTAGCCCGCGAGTGTCGTGGGCTTGTTGACAATGCGTTGGACGCCGGTCGAGACGGCCCAGTCGGCAGGAAGTTGGTTAGCCAAGGCCGCTGCCGCCGAGGCTGCCGCCGCTGTTGCCGAGTTGGCCGCGCTAGTTGCTTGTGTCGATGCGGCGGTGGCGCTGCCAGCAGCAGCCGTCGCCGAGTTAGCTGCATTGGTGGCTGACGTATCAGCGCCGGTCTTGGAGGTAGCAGCCCCCGTCGCGCTAGTAGCGGCAGCGGTCGCGGAGTTTGCTGCCGCCGTCGCTGCGCTTTGCGCCGACACAAGGTTTTGGACAATGACAATCCCGGTTGCCGAGGCTTGATTGGCAGAGTTTAGAGCCGAGGTTGCGCTGCTTGCTGCCGCTGTCACCGAGGTTGCCGCGTTCGCTTCCGAAGATGCTGCAGAGTTCTTCGATGACAGCGCTTGCGCCGCACTCGTTGCGGCCTTGCCCTCGCTGACAACCGCCGCATCTTTCGAGCCTGCCGCTGCCATGGCAAAGGCCGCTGCCGCCGTGGCGGCGTTTTCCGACGCCGTCGCCTGATCGGTCGCGACCTGCGCTTTCGTCGTCGCCGTCGTCGCGCCAGTCGTGGCGATGGTGGCCTGATCGGTCGCAACCTGCGCCTTCGTCGTCGCCGTCGTCGCGCCAGTCGTGGCGATGGTGGCCTGATCGGTCGCGACCTGCGCTTTCGTCGTCGCTGTGGACGCACCCGTCGAAGCGATGCCTGCCTGATCAGTCGCGGTCTGCGCCTTCGTCGTAGCGGTCGCCTGCGCGGCCTCTGCCTCGTCGCGCGCCGCCTCGCAGGCGGCAACCGTGTCGGCCCCACCCGGGTCACCTTTGACCAGCACGAGGTTCATGGCGATGGGCAGCGCGTCGGCATCGGTCGCAACCACATCGTAGCCAACGCTACCGGCGCGCTCGATGTAGTAAACGGTCAACGGCGCAAGCGGCGTTGGCAGCGCAGCAACGATCTCGCTCGCACGAACTGGAATGGTCATTGGGGCACCTCTTCAATTTCGATTTCAAAGGCGAAGCCCTCGGGCAGGGGCGGGGCGGGAACTGGCAACGGCGCGGTCTCAAGGCCAAACTGCACCCGCTGCGTCCACGACACCGAAAACAGCGCGACGCTTCCCGAGAATTCGCGCAGCTTGCCGCTGTAGAGGTTCTCGATGATGACATCGCGGGGCGGCTCGACGAACGCGAGCGCGAACGTGTTGCGATGGATGCGCGCCGCGATCCGCTCGGCGAGGTCCATCGCGGATTTGTGGGCAGGCCAGTTCGGCGCGGCCTTGGTCACCACGAACGCGGCGACGACCAGATGCGCCTCGCGCCCACCCGTCGACATTGCGTCGGTGTGCGATGGACCGGCAATCGACACCCGCACAGCCGGCGCTTTGACGGCGTAGGATTTCAACTCATCCAGCTCAAACGGGCCGAAGTGCTCATCGACGGCAACGCCGGTTAACGCCGCCTTCAAATCGGCTGTAACGGCCTCATGAAAGCGGTTGAAATTGCCGGTCGGCGGTTGGTCAACCATTGAGCTGTCTCCCAAGCATGGTCACGAGGTGGCGCTCCATCTGCGCGCGGTTCGCCACACTGATCCCGAGATAGGGGCGGGCGGGGATGGTGACGCTGGTTGCAAACACCATCCGGTCACCGGCGCGGAACACGAGGAAGCGGCCACTCGTTGGCAGGATCGTCCCGCCGGTCTGATGGATGGCGGCATAAACGAGGTTGGAACCCCAGCGGACGGACGCGCTGCCTTCGACGGCGTGATGGATGCTGTCGCGCAGGAAGCCCTGTTGCACGAGGATCGAAGTGCCACGGCGGTTAGGCCGCCACGGCGTGCCGTTCGGCGCGGTCTTCTCAGACGCGATGCGGCGCTTGGTCTGCATCTCGCCGATCTGACCCAGCCCGTCGAGCACGAGTGTGCGATTGAGGGCTGCAAGGTTGTCCACCCGCCGCGTGAGGCGGTCGAACGAGCCGTCCATCGTGACGTTGAGGACGACGCCGGTCATGGCCGGTGCCCCGCGACAAGCAGCGCGGTCCCGATCATCGACACCATGACACGGGCGACAGAGCCTACGGCGTCCTCACGCCAGGTCATCGCGGCGAGTGCCAGCAGGCCGATCAGCGCCGCGTAGATCAATGCAGCAATGGCGCTGGCGATGCCAGCAAGCGGTGGCGGATTACTGACGGTGAGCGGTCGGGAGAACGGCATCACAGCCTCCGAAGCAGTTCGCGACCAAAAAGGCGCGGCGTGCTTTCGACGAGAACGGTTTGCGGCGAAGCCAGCGGCGGCGCGCCACTGGCGGCTGCGGCGGCAGATTGCGCGCTGGTTGGAATGGATCCCAGACCGGCGACGCCCTTGGCAACGTCTTTCAGAAACGCAATCGCGTCTTCGTAGCGCTGACGCACGTCTTCGCCCATCAGCGTCGGGTCGCTCGCCATGCGGTAGACCGCGATGGAGACACAGCAATCGCGCAGCACGCCGGAGGCGCGCGGAAGGGGCAGCGCATAGCGGTTGGAGATGTAGCCGTCGATCACGTCGGAGGCTGTGTTCAGCGCGCGCTCGATCTTGGCGGCGTCGCGGGTGCCGTTGGCGTCGATGTCCGCCAGCATATCGAGCCGGGGCGCGCCGTAAATATCAATGATGTCCTGTTCGCTGGCGTAGGGCATGGCGGGGCGCTCTTTCAGGACAAGAAACGGACCCGGCGGCGGGGTCAGACCGCCGGGCCGTCAGCCCGTGCGGGGGACGGGGACGCGGAACGCAACGGACGCTACAAAACAGGTGGGGTCTCTCCCCCTA
>Ga0247837_1010169_pt1 | contig 10891 bp, 8 predicted proteins | sample LaCtaG_2_FD_187115 | JGI IMG/M metagenome (GOLD analysis project Ga0247837, IMG submission 187115) | Freshwater microbial communities from meromictic Lake La Cruz, Castile-La Mancha, Spain - LaCruzMarch2015_14.5m | ecosystem: Environmental > Aquatic > Freshwater > Lake | place: Spain: Castile-La... | reverse complement strand
AGGCATGGAAACTGAAAAGAACTAAAGAGGAAATAAACGAAAGACAGATAAAACGGAAAAAACGCAAGCAGAACGCTTCTTAGCATCCATAATAGGGAAACTTTAGATTTACAGTGCATAACTCAATATGAACCCCTGCAAGTCCGAACCCTGCAGTCTCTGCCAGGAACAGCCCTCCACCAGCTTTTGTCCCTGCCAAGCCAGTCCCCTAGTGCTCTGTGATGCTTGTGTGCCCGGACATATAGCTGGAAACCGTTTGGATATACATGAAATTGTGCCCATTGAGGCGCTGGGGTACTGGACGCTGCCGGAGTATGAGAGGAATGTGAGGGAGAGGAGGCAGAAGTGTAAAGAAGCAAGGAAGTTAGCAGAAGACACCGAAAAAGGCATCGAAAGCTGGGGAAAAAAAACCTGCGAAATCATGAACAACATGATCGATCGCCTGATCGAAACTCGCGAGAAAATCAAATCAGAACTAAGCGAACTAAAGGCAGAACTGCTACATACCATCGAAACCGGGCTACAAGAAGCTCTGGAAAGTATATATGTCCCTCAGCCTGCATTGAAAAATCCCTTAGCGAAGGCTTTGTTTGCCTCTAGTGCCGGGGAGGTCCGGATTTGCGCACTTCAGACTGACTTCGAAGACTGGATGCAGTCTTTTGAGCGGTTTCTTTTCTCTATAGATATTCGCCTGCAGTTGAAATTACCTGATTTCCAGCCAAAAGGCCTAATAACGACCATTGCGACTATACGTCCAGACCGCAAGGTAAACTTGTACCTGCCGTTCCCCTCTCCTACATATACCCGTGAAAGCAAAGAAGCCAAGGAGAACTGCGGGCCATATCCCTTAGAGGCAGACACTACTCCCTTGATATACCGCGGCCCTGTATCAGATGAAGCCGGCAACACATACATCGGGCAATGGAACCCAGACAGGCAGAATCACGGCCTAGGCCAGCACTTTCAGCCCGACGGAGCCTTCTATGAAGGCCAGTTCCGCCTGCACGAGTTCAGTGGCAAGGGTCGCTTTGTAAGTTCAGAAGGAACAGTGTGGGACTGCGAGTGGAAAAACCACGACTCCGACAGATTCGGAGTCAAGCAGTCGCGGAATGGGGAAAAGTACATAGGAGAAATGAAAAAAGACCAACAACATGGCATCGGCTTCCTTCACTTCTCAGAAACCGACCCCAGCGAAGCAGTCTTTTACTTCGGACAGCAGGAAGACGGCCAGCTCCACGGCTGGGGCGCCATCATGTACAGAAATGGATATATGTACTTCGGCCAGTTCAAGGAAGGAAAAGCGCATGGTAAGGGTCTATGTCACGGTAGTGATGAAAGCTTGTATTATGGAGACTTTGCAGAAGGCTGCATGGAAGGACAGGGCATGTGGCTATTGTCGGATGGAAGGGTGTATACAGGGGAGATGAGGGGGAATGAGATCGGGGGTAGGGGGAAAATGAGGGAAAGAGGCAGGGAATATGAGGGGAAGTGGCAGGACGGAGTACTGCGGAGGTCTGAGGATAAAGCGGAAAGGAAACCCTCGAAGCGGAGAGTCCGCAAGTTGCACGACCAGTGAGTCTTCAATATATCTAAATCGCAACTTTCCCATCAGCTTAAGTGCAATTCTCCTGCCTGTCTGTCTCCTTGAGTACAATATGAGCTCCTGCAAGTACGAGACCAGCAGCATTTGTCTGACAGCCCTGCCTTCCAGCTTCTGTCCCTGCCAAGCGCTCCCTGTAGTGCTGTGCGCTGCTTGCACTGGCCAGCACACCTCTGTTAACCGCATGGCTATACATGAAATAGTCCCGATTGAGGCTTTGAGTTATTGGGCGCAGCCGGACTACAGACAGAGCATCAAGGAAAGGATGCAGAAATGCAAAGAGGCCAGAAAGATAGTAGGAGACACAGAGCTAGGCATCGAGAGCTGGAAAAAAAGCACCTGCGAAATCATGAACAACATGATCGATCGCCTGATCGAAACTCGCGAGAAAATCAAATCAGAACTAAGCGAACTAAAGGCAGAACTGCTAAATGCCATCGAAACCGGGCTGCAAGAAGCACAGCAAAGTCTGTACTCCCCGCAGCCTGTCCTGCGCAGTCCCTTCGCGAAGGCTTTGTTCGCCTCGAGTTCCGGCGCTGTGCGGATTTGGTCCCTGCAGACTGACTTCGAAGGCTGGACGCAGGCTTTTGATAGGTTTCTGTTCTCTGTAGATGTGCGGCTTCAGCTGAAATTGCCCAATTTCGAGCCGACTGGCCTCATAAAGACCATCGCCGATATCAATATTGACCGCAAAGTAAACATATACCTGCCATCACCCAACCCCAACTACACAGCTGAGAGCCGCCAGGCCCACAGCCAGTGCAGTTCCTACCCCTTAGCCGCTGACCTTATTCCCTTGATTTACCGCGGACCTGTGTCTGATGAGAAGAAGAATGTGTACATCGGACAATGGAACGCCGACAACCAAAGCCACGGCTTCGGCCAACTGTATCAGCAGGACGGCGGAGTGTACGAAGGCCAGTTCCAGCGGGACACATTCAGTGGAAGTGGCCGCTTCGTGAGCAAAGAAGGCACTACCTGGGAGTGCGGGTGGAAGCAGCACACCTGCAATGGGTTCGGACACATCCGGGAACTGGCTGGAGAGGTGTACACCGGGGAAATGAGGGAGGACAAGAAGCACGGCTACGGCTTCACTCAGTACGCAGACACTGATACCAATGAAGCTGTCTGTCACTTTGGACAGTATGCAGAAGACGAGCCACATGGGCTGGGCGCCATTGTGTACAAGAGCGGCTACATGTACCTCGGGGCGTTCAAAGAAGGGGAAGCTCACGGCAAAGGCCTGTGTCGGGACTCAGACGACAGCTTGTACTACGGGGACTTTGCAGCAGGCGACATGGAAGGGGAGGGAGTGTGGCTGCTGCCGGACGGAAGGGTGTACAGAGGGGAGATGAGGGAGGATGTGATGTGTGGCAGAGGGAAAATGAGGGAAGCGGGGCGCGAGTTCGAGGGCAAGTGGCAGGACGGAGAGCTAAGGACTGCAGAGGGAGGAACAGACGAGCGGGAAAAGAAGCGGAAACTGCGCAAAACCCTTAGCCCTTAATCTAGTTAAAGACCAGCTCAATTCTCTGATTTACAACGTATATCGGTATAAGTCGCATTAAACTGCAGCTGGGGGCTAATAAGTACACAAAAATCAACAGATAAAACCCTTATTTTAGTCACTCGCTCAATTTTTACTCTTTTTGAATTCATTTACGCATTTTGAGTACTTTTTTTTGCAGTCGTAATGAAGAAATAGGAAAAATCTGAGAAAAAATTATTTTCATGGATAAATTGCAGTGATTTTATGAATTCCAACAGCTTTCTGCATAGAAATCGCTTTTAATCAAACAGAAATCGGGTAATTCCCGTCCATTTTGGCAAGATACACTTAGTTTCTATCTAAACGCATGTTTGACTGCGAATTGCGGGTTTCTGTAATGCTCTCTCCCACTTCCGCTGTGCCCAGCACTGAATGGCTGGCTAAGCTAAAGCCTCAGATACAGTCCTACTATAATATGAATCCCTGCAAGTATGAGGCCTGCAGTGTCTGTCTGACAGCCCTGCCTTCCAGCTTCTGTCCCTGCCAAGCCTTCCCTGTAGCACTGTGCACCGCTTGTATTGGCCAGCACGCCTCTGTCAACCGCATGGGTATACACGAAATAGTCCCTATCGAGGCTTTAAGCTGTTGGGCACTGCCGGACTACGGACGGAGCATCAGGGAAAGGATGCGGAAATGCAAAAAAAGCAGAAAATGAGGGAGGAAACCGATGTAGCCGTTGGGGGCTCGAAGCGGACTTCTTGTGAAGTCATTAACTACATGATCGACTGAGTGCCACTCGAGCGAAAATATCGCAGGAATTAAGCGAATTGAAGGTGAAACTGCTAAATACCATAGAGACAGGCCTTCGAGAAGCCCAGCGAAGTATATATCTCCTGTCCTGGAAAGTCCCTTCGCACAGGCCTTATTTGCCGCTAGTCCCAATGCGATTCAGGTCTGCTCCCTGGCTTCGAAGTCTGGAAGCTGTCCTTCGAAAAGGTCGTGGTTGCAATGGATATCCGGCTGCAGTGGAAATTGCCCCATTTCGAGCCGGCGGGACTGACTGCAGATATTGACCTGAATCGCAAAATAAACATCCATTCACCATTAGTCGGGGGAAACAGACTTCTGAGAGTCGCCAGGCACAAAGTGCAAACCGTCTTGAGGTGAAAACTGCACTCTAAATAGAGAGTTTTGGCTTGTGTTCATACATTAGTAATGTTATGCCTATTAATGCTCTCAGACCTTAACACTAAACATTGCACAAATCATAGTCTTAATTCCCCCAATATGTTTCTCTATTATAAAAGGGATATCATTTCTATATATTTGTAGAGGCTCGAGGGAAGTCCAGTCGTCCTTACCCTTCGCAATTGACTTCACTCCTGTAATCTACCGAGGACCCGTCTCTGACGAGAAGAAAAATGTGTACATTGGACAATGGAACGCAGACAACAAAGTCACGGCCCCGGATAGCTATATCAGCAGGACGGACATATGTATGAAAGGCAGTTTAAGCGGGATGAGTTCAGTGGACAGGGATGCTTTGTGAGTAACTACGGGATAGGTGCCTCATAGTGTAGACATTGAACTGCACATTTCCCTACATCTCTATCATACGAGGAAATCAAAGACTTGCAACTACCTGGGAGTGGAAGCAGCACGCCTGCAACGGATTCGGCCACATCCAGGAACTGGCTGGAGAGGTGTACACCGGAGAACTGAAAGACGACCAGACGCACGGCTACGGCTTCACTCAGTACGCAGACTCTGACCCCAATGAAGCAGTCTGTCACTTCGGAATGTATGCAGAGGACCGTCCCAATGGTCTGGGAGCCATTCTGCACAAGGACGGATACTTGTATTCCGGAGAGTTTAAGGAGGGGAAGATTCACGGCAAAGGCCTGTGTCGGGGTGCTGACGCAAGCTTGAACTATGGGGCGAAATGGAAGGACAGGGGAAGGGTGTACAGAGGGGAGATGAGGGCAGGTGTGATGTGGGCGGAATACGAGGGAAAGTGGGCGAAGGGGAAGCTAAGAGGCCAAAGACAAGAAGCGGAAAACAGCCAAAGTGCCCACTCCCTAACCTCTACCTAACTACTGTCCCCATTCTAATCCTAGCCATATGTCTTTTCTGCGCAAGAAGGACTCCAAGAAGAAAGCCCGGCCTGACAAAATCACCAGCCTCACCCGCAACGTCCTGGACCAAATCGCCCGCGAAAGCGGCGGCGAACTGGCTGAATCCGACATCGAAAACCTGGATTTCAGCAGCGAGTGGTTCGACCTGGACTCTTTGGACGGCCTGAGCATGGTCTCTTGGCGGCACTTGCTGGTTATTGACGTGAGCGGTAACTCCCTGGAAAGCTTGGATGACGTTTTGAACAGATTTGTCACGCTGAGGACTATTGCGGCGGCGAATAACTTGATTACGAGAGTCAGTGTGGCGCTGCCCAACTTGAAAGAGTTGGATTTGAGCAGGAACTTCCTCAATAGTGTGCCTGATTTATCGCGTCTCGGTAGCATTGAGAAGCTTTTGCTGTCTGCAAACGAAATAAAGGAAGGCTACGACGAGTTCAACTTCGTACCCAGACTGGCAACGCTGGATTTGTCCCAGAACAAGATGAACTTCACTGGAGGACAGTTTAAGGAGTTCCTGGATACACTGAGTGAAAGAACGATTATTAGTTCGTTGAAATTGGATGAAAACCCATTCGTACAGGCTATTCCGAACTACGAGGTGTTCTGCATCAAAGCCCTGAACAAGTTGCAGAACCTCAACGGGGACATCGTGCCCAAGGACCGCCAGCGCCAAATCCGCTCTGACCGCGGCTTTCGTCTAGACGAATTGATGACAATCGGCCGAGAAACCCGAGGCGCCAAGGCCGACCCCACCCGCTCCAGAGACCTCCCCAGCATCAGAGACCTGCACACCTACCTGGAAAAGGCCAAATCCGAGCCCACAGAGTGCCTCAACCACATCAAGAACCTCGCCATCGGCGCAGATCGACTCGTTTCCAGGCCCGAAGACCGAGTCTACATGTTCAAAACCAGTTCTCCAGACGAACTGACGGAGTTGCGCATGGAAATCGACTCCTTCCTGCAGGAAATCATCATTATGTTGGAAGACTTACCCACCATTCGCCTTCCACTGCTCCGAATTATAGCGAATTTAAGCGAAATCACTGAGTTAAACTTCGGCCAGCGCTGCATTTCCGTCCTCCAAGACTTGCTCGACTCCGGCCCAGAGATATCTAAAGACATAAAGCAGGTTTTCGAGACCATAATTATCCCCAAACTGCAGAATCCAGACCTGAAACAGCTGTCTAAGGACATGCTCATAGGGGTGATTCGCTTGAGTGAGGCTTTCGAGGTGGCGGAGAAGTTCAGGGCGCTGATTCCCAGTATGGAGATGTGGCTCAAGCAGGAGTTGGACTTGGAGGAACAGAGATTGATTATGTCAGATATGCAAAGTGACGAAACCGACCAAGAAATCCACGCCCTAGTCCTCGCGTAAAGTCCACCCAGGCTCATCTCCGAGGCCGCCAAAGACCGCGACAACGTCGAATTGATGATGAAGCGGCAACTGCCCCTCCTCGCCTGCAAGCTGCTCAAGGCCGTAGAGCGCGAAACCGAACCCGCTCACCTCTTTGCAGGCCAATTTGACGCGGAAAAGGTAAATTGGTACCGACTTCTGAGGCTTTTGGCGATAATCGAGCGAACTGCGACGAATAGCATCGAAGCAGCGAAAATATACAACAGTGAAGACTTACATCAGAAGCTGTCCAGAGACCTTTGGGAGTACTTGATGGTCTACAAGGCAAACGCATACACCTTTTCCAGGGGCAACGAGAACCAGGCTATGGAGATATTCCAGTACGCACTGGTTTCAGCCTATATCAATGCACTTACAGGGATGTGTGGAGTCGACAGGACTATTCAGTTCCTTAACTCAGAGGCTGTGCAGGTCAGGGAAGAGCTGTTGGCAGTGAGTATTATGCCGCAGACTGACCCTGTGATGTTGACTGCCATTATATAGTGAGTGCTAAATAGCCTTATTTTGAAGCTGTTGAAGAGTGAGTTGTTGCTGAAGGCGGAGCATTTCCCGACTTTCAATGATATTGCGTCGAAGCTGCATAAGTGTTTGCCGTTTTTGCCCTATCTGGGTGGGAAGAAGTATAGAGATTTGTGTCTGCTGGGGGAGAAGTACAGCAAAGGCACAATAGTGGCGATGGAGCCAGTGCCTCCCTCCTCCCTGTCTAATTCAGTGATTCACAGGCTGTTTATAGCGATAATTCAAGTGATTCAGTTCTTCTGTGGACAGGCGGCGAAGGGAGAAGACACGAATTTGGGGAATTTGTGTAGTGATATCTCGAATGCAATGAATAGGAACAAGCGGGAAGACTACCTCTTTACCTGCTTGGAAGTACCCAGCGACAATATCAAACTGGCAGTCGTGAAGTGTCTCGACAAAATCCCGCTGGATGAAATCGACCTGGAGGAGTTCGGACATGTAGTTCGAGTCTTGGGCAGTTACAAGAACTTGGGAGTGGGCAAAACCGAAGAAGTGCTGGCCTATATCTTCCTGCTGCTGACCAAAATCACCAGGAATGAGGGCACCCAGGGCGAGGACTTCCGCAGCAAACTGGGCGAAATGGTGATTGTGGAGTGCTACAGCATCCTCTCCCGCAATCAGGAGAGAAACCTCCTCAATGACCCTGACGAACACGAAGAAAAAATGAGTCTGACGGCCAGCTGCGTGTTTTTCCTGCGCACAGCCTCCAAATACAAAAACCTCAAACAACACATGAACAACACCGCGGCTGTGGAGTCGCTCAAAAGGATCCTGAAGGCAGAGGAAATATACTCGAAGAGCTGGGACTTGCCGGTGGATGTGGAGCGCACGTGGACTGGGAGGTCGGTGGATAACCTACTCAAGTGCTTCCAAGGCGCGAGTCTCCTAGTGCCTTACCACGAAGTATCCATGCGGACAATGGCTCGTCTGGCGGACGTTCTGATGAATAAGCGAGAAGAGCCCATGCTAGACCCTTGGAAAAGCGGCGGAGACGACATCCTCGAGTCCCTGCAGGACCAAATAAAGAAGCGAGAAGAGGAAAGACACCGGGAAGAAGAGGGAATTTGGGAGGAAATCGACAAAAGGAATGTATCAGACGACGAAGACGTGTGGCGCCAGGGCAACCTGACCTTCGTCCAGACCAAAGCCATCGACTTCCTGCTCAACTACCTAATGGGCCGCAACTCCCTACTCGGCACCGAACTCGACGCAAAGCTGAAATCCGAATACAAGCTAGAGTACAAGTCCGTCACCCTGCTTCCTAAGGTCAAAGAAAAGCTGCAGCGCCTGGAAAAGAAGGCAGAGGACGCGGAGCAAGCGGAAGAAACGAAAGCGGACCAGAAACTGACTCTTGCGAAGGAGGAAAAGGAAACTGTGCCGACACAGGAGCTAATTGCGAATGCGTTGCAGGGAGAAACGCTGGATGAAGCCGGCACGACTGCCCAGGAACAAATGGACGAAAACCTTATAGCGGCCTTTAAGGGAAACAGGGTGAGGGAAAGAGACTTGAAGGTGAAAGCGCGTATGTTAGGCGCCTATTTGCGCTGCATTAAAGCCGCAGTGGAGCACACTTCCTCAGAGGAAATCCGAGAGCAGGTGCTCGACACGATCCGCAACCCCAAGTTTCTAATGGATTTGACTATGCTATGCGGTACTACGCAGTGGAAGTATGGCGCTATTGCCGGGAAGTACCTGAGAGTGGTCAAATACATAGTGGAAATCTCGCCTAAGGATAATGAGGCGTATGATGAACATGTGTCTTTTTTGGAGACTGTCAGTATTGCAGTGCTCGACATCCTCCGCACACTCGTGCCCAAACTCGGCGACCGAGAGCGCAACCCTCTCAACAGCCAAGACCAGTTCCTCATCTCAGAAGCCACTAACATCGCAGCCATCATCTGTCGCAGCAGCACTATCAACCGCTGGTCCTCACGCATCGAAAACAAGTTCGACGAGGCTACTTCTATGGTCACAATGAGTGTGCAGGACAAAATTGTGGGTTTTGTAGTGCGGAGCTTGCTGCCGATGGAGACGATGAGAGCCTTTACGGAGATAATTTTCTATGAAATGGCGTTCACGTCTCGATTTAAGCCGCTGGCATATAAGCGCTCACATGCAGAAGCGGTGTTAATGGACAAAGCGAGAGTCAACATCTCCGAAATCTTCGGGTACTACATGACTTACTGCTACAAACTCAGGTACCAGATACTGGAAATGCTGCAGACTGGACTGGTTTTCAACGATGAACAGCTGAGAAATACATACATGCAGGACTTGCTGAATAAGTACCAGTCCATTACGTATGCCAATGAACTGGGGAAGTATATACTCAAAAACCACCTTGCGTTTCAGGTGGGGACGAGTAATATTCCGGAGAGAATTATGCACTGTGAGTGGACGGATGTGGCGGTGGGCCGTACAAGTCGCTTCTCCAAGTTAATGTTCATCCTCACCAGTCGCAAGATCTACCTCCTCAACCCCAGTTCCAGTCCTCCCTGTCCCATGTGCGGGCCAGAGCGCTTCTGTCCTTCAGGTCCCACACTAAAAACAGTGATTAATTACGAGGATATCCGCTTGATTGTTCGCTTTGTGGGAATGCCGCAGATGCTGGGGCTGGAGTTTAAGAGCGGGATGAGCAGTAACTTGTATGTGTTTTTCTTTCCGGAGTATGACAGTATGGCGAAATATGTGGAGAAAATCGAGTATATAGTGCAGATTTCCAATAGAATGAAGCAGCAACCGTATAGTTGCTTGACCATTGAGGACTCCTCGGCGCTGGATGCTTTGAATGCCAAGATAAAGGATGACGGCCTGGGCTCAATTGCCAAAACCATCGTCCTCTGCTCCTATAAGTCCAAGTCCTTCTCCCTCTTCAAGCCCGCCGCCGCCATCCCCGACCTGCACTTCGCAGTGGTCACCGACAAAAACACCCTCGGCCTGTACGAAGTCAGCTTCGACATCTGGACTCTCCGGCCCAACACCAACCTCCTGCCCAGCGACATAAACGAGGTGAATAGGCAAAACCCAGCCCTGAAGGAACTGAGCACGACCTTGGTGCAGGCGCCGGAAGCCACTGGGAAGCTGTTTCGACTGTCGACTCGCATCGATTCCTCCTTCATTAAGAACGTGTTTGTGCCGGAAGGGGCGGAAATCAGACTGGTGCTCAGTACTGATAAGGAGCACTCCCTTCTCTTTAGTGGGGATCTGGCGTTGGAAGTGCTGCAGCGCACCTTTATGAAGCCCATTATTTCCTCGCGGCCAGGCACGAAGGTCAATAAGGAGCTTTCGCAGCTGAAAGCTAAGTAACTAGGTCCTCTTTGCAGGGAAATGGGCAGTTCTGGGGAATTACGCTAATTAATGTTCTATTTCTAACTGCACCTTTTTCGTAAAATCTGGCGTTGTGGGCTGAAATGTGAATTTATATAAGCAAAAAATGCTAATTCGCAAGGACAATATATGAAACTGGACCCTCAAAAGTTGATATACAGTCTCCACCTCCCTCCTGCCCTCCACTCGCACAGCTTTAGCTCTTGTCAACAACAAATACCACTAGTCATTGTCGGAAATCCTGCACTAATCGGTCTTCAAAGAGACTTCAGCTTCGATTCTCGCATATTTGAGGGGAAAGTCCTATAGAAATACTATACAATTCTCCCTACGAAAGCCACATTTTAGTGCAGAGGGTAGAAGTAATTTGGAAGCTTTTCAATCTGGCTGATACTGCGCAGATTGCTGGG
>Ga0247837_1010164_pt1 | contig 10895 bp, 8 predicted proteins | sample LaCtaG_2_FD_187115 | JGI IMG/M metagenome (GOLD analysis project Ga0247837, IMG submission 187115) | Freshwater microbial communities from meromictic Lake La Cruz, Castile-La Mancha, Spain - LaCruzMarch2015_14.5m | ecosystem: Environmental > Aquatic > Freshwater > Lake | place: Spain: Castile-La... | reverse complement strand
CGGTGTCGCCCTCCTCGGGCACCTCCATGCCGAAGCGCTCCATGAACCGGCGGAAATCCGGATCGCTCAGCAGCGGGTTCTCCTCGATCCGCACCACCGCATCCACCGCGATATTCACCACCGCCGGGGTGACGCGCCGCAGCAGCGGCGCCAGCGATGGATAGGCGGCACCGGGCTTGCGGAACAGGAAGGTTTCGCGCGACGACGGGGTCGCGGCCCGACCGCTCAGTACGCTCAGCGTTTGCGCACAGCCGACGAGTGTTCCGGTCAGCGCAAGGCAGACCAAGAGCCGGCCGGCTGACCGGACGGCGTCGGTCGGTCGATGGAGCTTTCGCGGTCGCGACAGGCGCGGCACAACGTCGGGTTCACGCAAGATGACATCCTGTTAAACCGCGCCCAGGGCGGTATGCGATGTTTTGAATCGGATCGGCCCCGGCAGACTCGACGATTGCTGGAGCTGGCGCGGTTTAAAGTTCAAAAAATATAAACCTTAAACCGCGTCTCCACCGAAGTTGGTTAAATCTCCAAAGCCGAACACAACATGAAAATCACGCATTTCGCGCTAGCAGCCTGTCGGACTTTAGGCGAATTCCGAATAAGACGCCATCAAGAATCAAGCTCCGTAGGAGCCCGCTTGCGGGCGACGTGACCTGCCGGAATCGCGTCATTATGCCCCCACCCGTCGCCCGCAAGCGGGCTCCTACGGGTTGGATTTTTCGCGGAAATCACCTTACGTTAGATTGTGGGGCAACAAAAAGCCTTTATGTTGACGCATGCCCTTATCCCAGGGGCTAAGTCCGACAGGATGCTAGACGCGGTTTAGGGCTTGGGGACGTCGGCCTGCCGGCCGCGCACCCGGTCAGCGGACCAGGGCGCTTGCCACGCGCCGCCGCAGACCGGCATCCACGGGTTGATTGATCAGCAGGGCGAAGGGCGTCCAGGTGCCGTCGCGTCGGACATAGCCCGCATAGGCGCTGACACCGGTGAGGGTGCCGGTCTTGGCGCGCACCTCGTTATTGCCCTCCTGCACCGGCATCAGATCGCGGTTCGGTGCGAAGGCATTCATCACGTCCACCAGTTGGCGAGCCGAGAGCCGGTTGCCGCGCGATAGTCCGGCACCATCCTCGATCTTGAAATCGGCCCATTTGAACTTGCGGCGGGCATACTCCGTCATGGCGCGCTGGGCGGCGGCGATACTTACCTGTCCCTTGCCCTGCGGGTCCGCCAGGCGCAGGAAGAGCGCATTGGCGACGAAATTATTCGAGTATTTCAGGGTCGGCGTCAGCATGGCCGCCAGGGTGCGGGTGTTCTTGTGCCGGTAGACCAGCTTGGAGCCACCCGGCATCGGCGCGATCTCCTGTCCGCCGGAGACCTGGATCCCGGCCGCCTGAAGTTTGGCCGCCAACAATTCGCCGAAATAACCGACCGCCGTCGGCCGCTGTTTGAGATTCACCCGCTGGGTGCCGGCCCCGCCCATTTTACCGAAGCGGCGGGCGGTTTCGGTCAGCGGGGTCTGGGGTTCGGCGCTGGACACGGTTGCGCCGCTGCGGACCAGATTGACCGTATTGAAGTTGGCAGCCAGGGCCGTCACCGGCGCGTCGTAGGGATTGTTCGAGGCCGACCGGCCGGCGATCTCGACATCCTTGTCGAAATAGCTGTCGTCCAGCCCGATGCCGGTCACGCGTTTGACGCCGGCGGACTTGAGCCCCTGGGCGATCAGGTCCAGTTCCTCCGAAACCAGATAGGGATCGGCGCGTCCTTTCACCCAGAGCCGGCCCTGGCCGTCCTGGTAGAAATCGGTCTCGAAATGATAGTCGCGGCCCCAGGTGTCGATCGCCGCCAGCGCGGTCAGCACTTTCATGGTCGAGGCCGGCATCAGCGGCAGATCGGGGTTGTGGGAGACGACCGCCTTGCCGGCCTCCTGTACCAGCAGCCCCGCCTTGGACAGCCCCTGAACCTGACTCACGGCGTCGGCGAGGACGGGGTTGCCCCAGGGCAGGGCGCACAGGGCCAGCAGGCCGCTGAACAACAGGGAACGCAAAGGGGGCAGGGCGTGCTGGGCTGGGCTCATGGGTCTCTTCGTCCGGTCACCGTTGGAGGATGCAAGCCGGTTAGGATAGCCTAAACCGCGTCCGGCGCGAAATGCGTAATTTTCATTGTGTGTTCGGCCTTGGGGATTTAACCAACCTTGGTGGAGACGCGGTTTAAAATTGATGCTCTTCAACACTTTAAACCGCGCCAACTCCATCAAGTGTCGAGTCTGCCGGGGCCGAGCCAATCCAAGAACATCGCATACCGCGTTGGGCGCGGTTTAGAATCCAAAACGACAACGATTGTGTTCAACCTGAACGCGGACGACGTGCGTCCCCGCTTCCGAGGCCTGCCATGCACCGCCGCAGACTGCCGATCGGCATCCAGACCTTCGCCAAAATCCGCGCGGATGACCATTATTACGTGGATAAGACCGGCTTCATCCGGCAGTTGACCGACGAGGGCACGCACTACTTCCTGTCGCGCCCGCGCCGCTTCGGCAAGTCGCTGTTGATCGACACCCTGGGTGATCTCTTTGCCGGCAACGAGGCGCTGTTTCGGGGACTGCTGATCCATCCGCACTGGGACTGGACCACCCGGTATCCGGTCATCCGGCTCAGCTTCGGCGGCGGTCTCGTGCACAGCCGGGCGGCGCTGGACGACAAGATCCGCGAGACGCTCGACGACAATGCCCTGCGGCTCGGCCTGACGGTCGAGGCGCCGAGTCTGTCCGGGCGGTTTTCCCGGTTGATCCAGCAGGCCCATGCCGCGACCGGCCGGCGGGCGGTTATCCTGGTTGATGAGTACGATAAACCGATTCTAGACAATCTCACCGATCCCGACACCGCGCGCGCCACCCGCGACGGTTTGCTCGATCTCTATTCGGTGATTAAAGATAATGACGCTGATGTTCACTTTGTGTTCATCGCCGGGGTAAGCAAATTCAGTAGGGTGAGCATTTTCTCGGGGTTGAACAACCTCAAGGACATCACGATCGATGTGCGCTATTCGGCCCTGTGCGGCTATACCGAGGCCGATGTGGAGACTGTCTTCGCGCCCGAACTTCCCGGTCTGGACCGGGACGCGATTCGCCGCTGGTACAACGGCTACAACTGGACCGGGGAGGCGGTCTACAACCCCTTCGATCTCTTGCTGCTGTTCCAGAAACGCGAGTTTCGCACTTGGTGGTTCCAGACCGGCACCCCGACCTTTCTGGTGGACCTACTCATGCAACGCGGCTTTTTCACCCCGAGTCTCGCGCGCCTGCGTGCCGACGAAGCCCTGCTGTCAGCCTTCGACGTGGATCATCTGGCCACCGAGGCGCTGCTGTGGCAGACCGGCTATCTCACTTTCACCGGCACGCGGCAGCTCGGCGCCCGGCGCGAATACACCCTGGGTTATCCCAATCTGGAGGTCGAGAGCGCGCTGAACGACAGCCTGGTCAAAGCGCTGATCGGCCATCCGGGGCAGGCCAGCGAGTTGGCGAGCCGGCTCTACGATCTGCTGGCGGCGGCGGATTTCCCCGGCCTGCGCGCCCATGTCGACAGCCTGTTCGCCGCCATCCCCTATCAATGGCATACCGGCAATCCCATCGCCCGTTACGAGGGCTATTACGCCAGCGTGTTCTACAGTCATCTGGCCGCGCTGGGCCTGGACTTGACGGCGGAGGATGCCAGCCGCCAGGGCCGGGTCGACCTGACCCTGAAATTCAATGACCGGATTTGGCTGTTCGAGTTCAAGGTGGTGGAGTTGGAACCCGCGGGGCGGGCTTTGCAGCAGCTAAAGGAGCGGGGCTACGCGGATAAATACCTGGCCTCGGGCCAGCCGATCCATCTGATCGGCATCGAATTCAGCCGCGAACAGCGCGGGGTGGTGGGGTTTGAGGTCGAGACGCTGTAGTGCTTCCGTAAGCCATTGATCTTTTTGTATCGAAGGGAAGCAGGTCGGTATCGTCTTCTTTTCTGGGGAGGCGCTGTCGGATATCCTGTCAATCAATCTGGGTATAGACAGACTCGCCGGCTTAGGCCAGCGTGGAACCACGGGGGAATCAGTGATGGTGAGTCACTCTGGACGAACAAGCGGAATGCGCGCCTGGACCTTCAGCGGGTTGATCCTGGCAGGCGTTCTGCTGACCGCTCAAGGAAGTGGACGCACGGACACGGCAACGCCCATGGCCGCTGTTGCCGAACCCCCGGTGGCGGCGCAGAACCCGGCCGATGGTTCGACCGTGCTTCCGTTGGGTGTCACCACCACTGCGGCTGCCAATGCGTCGGTGTCTCGATGGAACAGCCGCGCCTTGGACCTGTGCGTCAAGTACCGTCGCAATCCCTTGCGCATTGCCCGCGCCCTGGCCGTGCTGCACGCGGGGATTCAGGATGCGGTCGCATCGGCTGCCGCGACAACCCAAGACCCGGATCTGCTTGCCGTGGCCGGGGGCGCTGCCGCCGGTCCGGTGCTCGACCATCTTTTCCCGCTGGAGACGCCCGGTCGGTTTGAGGCCCTGGCCTGGGTCGACTACGCCAAGTCCGCCGCGTCCCCCGCGGTTGACCAAGCGCAGGCAAGCCGCGCCCGAGCGGCTGGCGCCGTGGCGGCAGAGCGAGCGATTGCCAAGGCCATGCGGGACGGCAGCGACCTGGTGTGGGACCCGCGACAGCGGCCCACCCCCGGCCCTGGGGTCTGGCGCGCCACGCCGCCGCTGCACGGCTACGATCCGCTGGAGCCATTGGCGGCCCAGTGGACGACCTGGGTCCTGCGGGACGGCGGTGAGGTCCAACCGCCGCCGCCGGTGGTTTACGACACCCCCGCCTATTGGGCCGAAACCGCCGAGGTGCTCGCGGTCTCCCGCGCACTGACGCCCGAACAGGCGCGGATCGCGGACGACTGGAACCTGGGCCAAGGCTCGGTCACGCCGGCCGGCGTGTGGAACCTCAAGGCGCGGGCCTTGCTGGAAGGACAGGGGCTGGACCAGGCCCAAAGTGCCAGGGTGCTGGCCGTCCTGAACATCGCGATGGCCGACGCCGCGGTTGCCTGCTGGCGGGCCAAGTTCGCCTATTGGACCCAGCGTCCGGTGACCGCCATCCGTGAGCGCCTGGACCCCGACTGGCTGCCCCATCTGCTGACCCCGTCCTTTCCGAGCTATGTCTCCAACCATGCCGTCATGTCCGGGGCCGCGGCCGAGGTGCTGGCCGCCTACTTCCCGGACTCGGCCGCGGCGCTCGATGCCGCCGCGGCAGAGGCCGCACTGTCGCGACTCTATGGCGGTATCCACTTCCGTAGCGACAATGACGAGGGACTCAAGCTCGGCCGACGGGTCGGGCGCCTGATCTTGGAGCGACTCTACGGCGAGCGGCGCGTCGAGCCCCTTACCTCGCAGCCCGTCGCGCCCTTACGACAGTCCACCGGGCAAGGGTCCCGGTGATCGGGGCCGACGCTTGGACCCGGGCAGTGAGTCGTCGGGTTCTCGTGAAGTCGCGCAGTGCTCCCACAGGCGCTTTCACGCACCCGGGGTGCCGACAGTCCCTTCATGATCGTTAGCGAGAAGCCACGGATTTGCGCAGACGCCCGCAACAGCTTACCCTTTCATCGAACCCGCACCCGTACGAACACCGATGACGACACTCAAGCGACCAGGCGCTCGACTGGTGAATTGAACCCCGGCTTACACCCAGCAGATGCGGAAAACCGCCTAGAAAATCATGCAAGTGCTCACTATAGCCGCCGCGAAGGCCCGGTTGTCCGCCGTGTTGGCCCGAGTGGAGGCCGGCGAAGAAGTCGTCATTACCCGGCGCGGGATCGCGATTGCGCGGATCGTATCCGAACGGACGGCCGAGCCGGCGACCAAGCCCCCATCGTTCGACATGACCGAGTTGTTCGCATTCGTCGACAATCAACCGATGCATCGTGGTCCTGATGCCGCCGAATTTATCGGTGACCTGCGCGCTGCTGAACGTTTCTGATGCCTCGATATCTCGATACGTCGCTGTTGGTGGCCGTTTTGATCCGGGAGGCTGGCACCCCTGCCGCCAAGACCTATTTGGCCTCCCGCGGCGCGGCCCCCTTACTGATTTCGCGATGGGCTGTCACGGAGCTCTCCTCCGCGCTGGCGCTGAAGGTGCGGACCGCAACCATTGATGCCGCCGAACAGGCCGCCGCGTTGATCATGTTTCGTCGCTTCGTGACACTGCGTTTGCAGCTGGTGAATATCGATCCCGTGGACTTTGAATTCGCCGCGGGGATGTCCGATTACAGCGCGATGCCGCTGCGTGCCGGCGATGCATTGCACCTGGCGGTATGCAAACGCCTGGGGACCCGTCTTGCCACCTTCGACGCCCGGATGGCAACGGCAGCGAACCACCACGGGGTCGGGACGGACTTTCTGAAGATACCCTGACCGCGCTTGCGCGGGGCAGGTCCTCGATCGCCATCAATAGGCCGCAAAGGCGAAGGCCCCGAACCCCTCGCCGCAGCGCACCCGCAAGGCGGCGACGGCCGGTTTGGACCTCGCGTCCGGGAGGGCAAAGGCGGCATCGCGTGTTTCGCCCCGGCCCTGCAGGCGCCAGTCGTCCGCCCCGAAGGCCAGGACCTCATAGCGGACAGCGCCGGGCGTCGGTGTCCAGGTCAGGCGTGCGCCCTTGGCGTCGCGCTGTACCTGGAGATCGGTCGCCGCCGGGCAGGTGAGGCGCGTGTCGATGAAGAAACGGTGCCCCGGCAGGGGGGCCGCGGTCTCGGCCGCGTCGCCGCAGTCGGGGGTCACGGTCACGCGTACGATGGCCCGGTGGTCGGTGAGTGGCTGGGGCGGGGCGAATCGCGGCGCGGTCGCCAGGGTGTCCAGGTCGGTAATCACCGCGCCCTCCGGGACCCGGCTCTGCACCCGCACCCGATACGCGGTGGCGCCGGGGACGGGGCGCCAGGTGATGACCGGGCGGGTGTCGGCCAGGGTCGCATCGGCGGCGGGGGCCGTGATCTCGGCGGGTGCACACCCGGCAACCGCCGGTCTTGGCCCGGCCAGGGCGGTGCCCAGGACCAGCGCGAGGCCGATCCGGCCGGGGGCTACATATCGCGTCCGCACCTTCACCAGCCTTGCGCCAAGGCGCCCGACGGCAGGTCTAATTCGCGACCGGAGGCGGTCAACAGGACCATCCGCGACGGCTGACCTGGCGATGCGGTCAGGCGCACCTGCTCCAGGGTCTCGCCTTGAGCGAAGGGGGCCAGGCGCTCGCCAAGGGCGGCGGTGACGATGAAACTGGTGGTTGCCATCAGTACGCTCCGGCCCTCCGGGATGGAGACGCTGACCGTGGTTGAGGCATCGGCCTGGGTGCCGGCGGTGGGTGGGCTGTCGGTCGAGGTCGCCGGGCCATACTCGGGGGTGACGGTCAGTTTGATGATGGTGCCTGGGGGCACTCCGTTGGTATGAAGCGCAACGTCCATCGGATTGGCGGTAGTCGCCGGCAGAGTGACGTCTCCGGCCCCAGTAGGGTTAGAGGGGACGGGAATTGCGCCGACCCTGGTAATCGAGAGGCTCGGAAGACCTGAAACGAATACCTCATTCGGAAGACCCTGACTAAAGGAAGGGTTGCTACTCAGACCGGCAGTGAGCGCGTCACCTTCGACTCGGATTCGACCTGCACCGCCTTCCCCGCCATAACCGGCCACGCCACCACAACACAATGCTCCACCAACAGCGCTAACCCGTCCACGGCCGAAGACGTGGGTAGCGACTATCCGGATCGCACCACCGCTGCCGCCACCGCCTGTCCAGACCTCTATCTGGGTGCCAGGTGAACCCCCGCCGTCGGCCGAGATAGAGCCGTTGATCTGGATGCTACCGGAGGCAGCGATCAATATCGCGCCACCGCCACCGCCGCCCCCCATCCCATAAACTTGTCTCGCGTAAAAGGCCCACCAGAACGACGCCATTCCACCTCCCCCAGAACCACCAACGAGTGGCGTTAGCAGAGGGGAACCATAGATGGCGCCCGCGCTCTCGCCGCCGCCCAAGGCCGCATGACTGGCCCCAGATGGGGGAAGAAACGCCCCTTGCGAGCCACCGCCACCGCCAGGTCCAAGGCCGTTGCCTGGGGAAACTGAACTGCCGACCGGAGCGGCATGGCCCCCGCCGAACCCGCCTACACCTCCGTTGCCCGGTAACCCGTCATCGGTTGGGTCTCCGCCGTCCGACGCATTGGGCCCAGTTGGCGCGGCGGGCTTCCCATTCACATCAATCGCCCCGTCGATCACGACATCCCCCTGGACCAGCAAGACCACGGGGGTGTTCGCCGTATTGCGTTTGAATGTCACGGTAACGCCGACCGGAATGTTCACTGATGTGAAATTGAAAACTCCGTCCGGTGGTAACTGCAACTCCGTATTCGTGAGAAATGGATTAAAGGCACCATCCGCGCCGGTGCTGCCGCTGTTGAAGGCGCGCAGGGACAGTGGAAGCAGGAGGATGGCCACACCGATGAGTGCAGCGGTCAGTCGAGCGTGTCGGTTCATCTGAGCGCATAGCCTCCAACAAAGGTCCGGGAAGGGGATAGTCATGGCGCCGGCTTGTCAACGCCGACCGCCGGCGATACCAATGGGCCTATGGGTTCGGCCAGTGCCGGGGGCTCGCGTATCACCCCCACAGCCGGCGCGATGAAGGGTCCCCGTGGCTCCGTCAGCGCCGGGGTCTCACGCACGACCCCGATCTCAGCGGAGAGCCCTTGTCGCTCGCCAGGACCGAGCGGCGCGGCAACAAAAATGCTGATCTTGGCCCCGGCCAGGGTCGCGGAAGTCAGTTCGAGCAGGGTGGTTCCGGGGGCAAGCGCTGTCAGGATGACTGAGGTTGTCGTCTGACCCGCCGGAAAGCGCAGGGTGTCGGTCGATACGGCAACGGCGCTGTTCGGGGTAAAGGCCATCGCATGCGCCTGATCTTCGGGACTGGACAGCGAGAAGGTCAGGGTCAGGGTGGCCGCAAGGGGCAGTACGACCGGCGAGGGACTGACACTCAGCCGCGGCATCACCGGCAAGATGGTCAGGTTGAAATCGGTCGAACCGGTCGCCGAGGCGAGAACAAATGGTTGCGCGCCAAGCGGTGCCGTCTCGTCCGCCCGCAGGTCTAACCTGACTTCAGACGCTGTGCTCCCCCGGCCTGCTACGTAGACGCCGTCGGCTGTGGTCGTCACAGTCGAATAGAGGAGGTCGGTGCCGGTCACCAACACAGAAGTCGTCGCGCCGCGGCGCACGGTTGCTGGGCTCACACTGGTAATCCGCGGCGGCGACACCTGTACCTGGCGCACCGCCAGGATGTTACCGACGGCGTCGTAGTCATACTCGGTCCCCTCGCCCGCGGGGTTGATGAAGCGCACCAGGCGGCCGAGTGCGTCATAGTCATAGCGCTCCTGTCCCGCCTGGATCGCCGCGGCGACCAAGAGCAGGATCGGAAGCCCGACCAGCCAGACGCGATGCCTCATCTCTTTTCCTCTGCTCCCATCGTTGCCCGCCCTACGGCCCTGTATCGCCGCAAGGGTGTAGCCACCCGTTCCCACTTGTCATCGGGCCGGACGGGGCATTCGCCCAGTCCGGAACGGTTGGATGTTGCCCGAAGGCGGTGCGTTTCTGGTTCATGCTGGCGGTCAGCCTCGGATTAAACATTCGGGACGGGGTGCATACCTCGTCCCGCTCGGGAATGCTCTGGCAGTGTATATCCCGCCTCCCAAAATTCTAACGAAAACCGCGAAAAACACCTGGCAAAGAGATCGGCGCAACGCCAAAAGGTGGTATAGGTACTGCGGAGCCGCGAAGTATGTCTTCTATTTCTTCTACACTAAATGGATCCCAGTCGTCACAATTGCTGTCATTATTGTTGTCCTTAATGCATTCTTTCTCGTATTGACGAAGTAGCTTTTCCATTGCGTTTGCAATTGCGTTTGCGTCCGTAACATGGTCGGGGCGGCTGCGCCACCTTGCCGTTCCTGGGGACGGATAGTCGCTCAAAGCTCCCGAGTCTCCGGGACCCTTATTTTGCCTATACTCGGACCGCTTTTCGTCGAGTGCTCGCCGCTGCCTCCGGAGTTTGTCTAGAAGACCCTTGCAATGCTCATCGGGTTTTTTTAGCCCAAGCGGATCGCCAAATAGCACTGGATTGGCATCGACGTAAGCAAAAACATTCGCTCCTCCGGCTAACCCTATTGGATCCTCCGAAACAAACCGCTTAAGTTCTCCCTGATAATAGCGCGCTCTGTAGTAATAAGTTCCCAAGCGGTCAAGTTCGCGGCCAGTATATTTTGTTTGGTTGGCACTCTCCTGTCCGCTAGACGTCGTCTCCCCATACGGACTATACCCATACCTCGTCGCAACCACCCCATCCTCCCCCGCCTCAGCCACCACGCTCCCCAGCGCATCCGTCAGCAGCGTCAGGTCCCCACTCGCGGCAAACCGCCCCAGCGCCTCATCAATGGCGAACCCGGACATCAGCGCCGCATCCTCATCGCCAAACTCGGCGATAGCCTGGACGCCGTCGTAGAGATAGCCGGTGGTCACGCCGTTCACGACCCGCTCGATGCGCCGACCGAGCGCGTCGTAGGCAAAGCCGGCGGTCAGCTCGGGGCCGGTCATGGTAATCAGGCGGTCTTGGGTGTCCCAGGTGTAGACGGTGGTGCCGGTTGGGCAGGTCTTGGTGGTCAGGTTGCCGTTGGCGTCATAGTCCAGGACGCAGGTCTCACCGGTGCCGGTGAAGGTGACACTGGTCATGCGGTTGGCCTGGTCGTAGGTACCGGTGATCGGGGTCTCGTTATTGCTCGGCAGGCCGGTGGTCTTGGCGATGCGCCGCCCGTTGGCGTCGTATTGATAGGTGATGCGGTCGATCAGGCTGGTGTCCGGCC
>Ga0247837_1010156_pt1 | contig 10899 bp, 9 predicted proteins | sample LaCtaG_2_FD_187115 | JGI IMG/M metagenome (GOLD analysis project Ga0247837, IMG submission 187115) | Freshwater microbial communities from meromictic Lake La Cruz, Castile-La Mancha, Spain - LaCruzMarch2015_14.5m | ecosystem: Environmental > Aquatic > Freshwater > Lake | place: Spain: Castile-La... | reverse complement strand
AATGTCAATCAGAAACACATACTTGGGTTTGAATTGTATGCAAAACCCATAGAACAGCCATAAATGCGAATGCAGCTTTTTCTTATTCTCCGCTTTCACCACAAACAACACATCCATCGCAGGCTTCTCCTCAGTGTCTTCATTAACTGCATACAAGTCAGAAGCTCCCATCGTGAGGCGAGTCTCAAAGGCAAAAGCCAAGTCTCTGTTGTCAATAGGAATATGAAAAGTACGATGAAGGTCTTTAGGATTTCCTTCCAAATGCTCCGAGTTCTCCTTTTTGCTGGCTTCCAGGTCCTTTGAGTAACTGAAGTCCCAAGCTTTCTTCCAACTTGCATAAACCTTCAGCGCCTCTTCAACTGCTGATTTGCTGTACACCTTGTAACAGGACTCCATAGTCGCCAACAAAGCCGCGTTTTTGTGCAACTCCGTATACCCATCCACCAAAATCACCACCAAAGTATTCCCAAACTCTATTTTTCTTCGCCTTGCTGCATGCAGGTTCCTCCAAATGCCTCTCAGCGAATACAGCACTTCCTCCTGTCCTTCGTTATACATCGTCAACCCCATCACATTTTCGTAATACCCCGCCTCTTTTCTAAGTGTTTCAAGCACGAATTCGCCCTTGGGATAGATGGCTTCAAGAGTGCCGGCTCTGAGGTCACTGAAAAGGTCATAGCTGAGGAATGCTTCCCAAACAGGGGCTTGCAGTGACTTGGTCAAGTTGGCTTTGAGGGCGAGCCATTGCATGCGAATACCCTGACCCACAGGTCCAGTGACTGACAAATTTTGGGGCACGGTCAGGGCTGCGGAGTCTTCACTGGCCATTTTTTCTATATAGCCATAATATCGTCTCTATGATACGGCTAGGAAAGGCGCTTTTGCGTTTGAAAACTACACAGTGTCCTAAGGATCAACAGTACTTCATACTGTGTAAGGACTAATTTTCCTGCTTCCTAGCTTTACACTAGACATGTCTGGCTTCGACCTCACAGGGTACCTATTTTCCCACATCAACTCCACTCTCTCCAGCACCCGCACTCTGCTGCTCACAGTCATTGCCCACCGCCACACCTTCGAGAAGTACGACAAAGCCTACGTGAAGGGCCTGAAAAAGAAAGGCGAAGTGCTGAAAGGAGTGATCATAGGCCCAGCTCTGATGGGCGGCACAATGGTGATGGCCTTCACGAAGTTCTTCAAAGTGAACGGAGTCATGCAGGGCGTTCTGAAGGTAGGAGTCGTCTGGGCCACTGCCTTCCTAATGTCCGGAGTAGTGCACACCATCGGACTCACGAAGCACAACAAACCCCGGCTCCAGGCCTTAGCCTCCAAGTACAACCTGCCCTGTTCCTAGGCTACTTAGACGTTGGGTCTACTGTGGCCTCCGTAGAACTTCTTGAGGAACTCACTGGTTCCCTTCAACTTGCTCGCCTCCATGTAGTTGATGCCCTGGCTGTCGAGTCTTTGCGGCATCACGAGGCCTGCGAAGTTGTGGTAGTGGTTGTACAGCCACACGGACTCGTACAGAGTTTCGTAGCCGGAGGAGAGCATGGCGTTCAGCAGGTCCAGGTTACGGACGTAGGCATTCTTGCGGAACTGGTTGGCCACATTTAGCCGAGCAGCTGTGGGGTGGACTTCGTGCGTCTTCTGATTGATCTTTAGGATGTACGGCAGACGGCGGCAGACCTCCCTATAAAGGCGCAGGGCCTCGATATGAGCGCCTGGCAGCGTAGTGGTGCGCGGAGGCAGGTTGAACTTGAAAATAGCCTGCGGCTTGCCAGTGATGTAGTTGGTACCTTTGGTAAGGTAATGAGACATTGCAGCCAAATGGCCACCGCTACCTTTAAACAGCCACAGAAGCCCAATTCGCTGGGGACTGTATAAGCAAGGCTGAAATGTGTAGAAATCGCCTGGAACTGGATCTATGAATACTTATACACATTGAATTAGTCACTCCACGGAATAGATATACAAAAATCGACTCAGTGGAATGCACATGCATACCTCCTTTCCCTATATCCCCAGCACTGTGAGAGCCATTCCTACCCTTAGAACAAGTTGGTCTTCTTCATGACTCTCATAAAGTCCTCCAGGTTGATGACTCCGTCTCCGTCTCTGTCCGCCTCGTCTATCATTTCCTGCAACTCGTCGTCAGTCATGCTTTCTCCCAGTTCCTTTGCGACTCTTTTCAGCTTGGCGAAGTTGATGGAGCCGGAGTCGTCGTCGTCGAATAGACGAAAAGCCTTCATGATTTCTTCCCTAGGATCCCGCTCTGCCATCTTCGCAGTCATCATGTCCAGAAACTCCGCGAAGTCAATAGTGCCCGAGCCGTCCTTGTCAATATCCGCAACCATCTTCCTCACCTCCTCCTTCTTCGGCTCAAAGCCCAGCGCCCGCATGGCCACTTTGAGTTCCTTGGCGTCAATTGCGCCCGAGCCGTCCGTATCAAACAGGTCGAAGGCTTCCTTTATCTCCTGCCGCTGTTCCTCGGTCAGCTCGGTTCTGCCCTTGCGAGCGGCGGGCTTTTGGGGAGGTCTGCGGAGGGAGGCCATTTGAATATTATCCACCCGCTGCGGCATGAATTCCAGCACTCAGACTTAGCAGTGCTTGGTAGGGCTGGAAGGACTAGGAAAGGAGGAGGCCTGGGAGCTGTTTTCAGTTTACATTGTCTGGAAAGGCTTTAAAGTGCTCACTTTGAAGAGGACCTGGGCGCCTAGTCCTGATCCCGAGTCTGTTTGAGACCTTAGAATAGCGATTCTCTTCATCTGATTGCAGTGCTAAATGGTGCCTGGTTAGTATTAAAACAGGCTATTTAGAGCAAACTACAGCGACTGCAGCACTTCCTGCCCTCCTCCAGGACTACTTTCCCCTTATGCCTTCCCAGTGCCTTCTTAGCACTTTCAGACACTCTGTTCTGCCGCAGATCCACTTGGCTCAGGTCTGCACAGCGCTCCAGCACTGGAAGCAGGCTAAACACGCCTGTATTGGTAATAGAGTTGTGGCTCAGAAGCAGGACTTTTAGTAGGGACAGACTGCTCAGGTCTGGGCCGATCCTCGCTATATCCGAGTCTTCGAGGCCGCACTCTCGCATATCCAGCAACTCCAGCCCTACGAAGACTCTCAGAAACGAGCCTAATTGACTCCCTAGGCCTGCTTTCCCCAGAGGACATCTGCGTAGTGATAGCCTCTTTATCTCCATGTGCTCTGCTCCTATTGGCAGGGCCGCTTTCGTGCCCAGAGTGAGCGAATTCCCATACAAATCCAGTGCAGTGGCGAAAGGGTACACTTCCGCCAGTCTCACGACTTTCCACACATCTCCATCCTCCAAGCCCTCTTCACTCAGATCCAGCAGTGGGTACTTGGCAGGGGCAGTCACTGCCATTGATACAATGTGTAGGGCGGGGTTCAGGGCCATTAGTTCCTTCCGGGCCTCGGAGCTGTTCGCCACTTGCTGGATGCTGTAGGCTGGCCGGGGAGAGGGGGAAAGCGGCCGGGCGCTGGACTGAAGGGAGGGTTTGAAGCGGTCGGTGTTCAGTTCACTGCCGAGAGTGACTTCAGCCGCCCAGTCCTGTGACTTTAGGACCTGTTCCGAAGCCAAAGGCTCGCTGGAGTCAATAGAAGACACGCGTGTGTGAGTCGAGTAGCAACGTACATTGCTATGTCTGGTGTCTCCTAGGCTAGGCAGTTCCAGCGCCTTCTGCATTTTCAGGGAAGGTCTGTGCCGCGTTGCTATTTGGCTACTAGGGTCGAAGGAGTCTTCCAGGACCGCTGTGACCACTTCAGACTCGACTCTCCTGCCCTGTGTTGAGTCGTTGGGATGGCGCGAAGCCATCATTCGAAACAAAATCGTCTGCTTTTGGAAGGGCCTGGAGGGCTGTTTCTGCTGGTCGAAGGGCGCCTGGCTTTCTCTGTCGGGGGAGGAAACCGCCAATTCCTCCTGAATCGTCGGTGGGTCGGAAGCGGGTTCACAGCTGTGTTCCTTGACAAGAGGACGCACTGACGTCGATGTGCTCATTATGGAAGGAATTACTGTGCTCAGTAGTAACTCTCTGACCTGCCTTCCTAAGTCCCTCCCTTAGCACTGCTCTGCCATTCCCCAGTGCTGACTCTACTTGTTATAGCGAGGCATCCGGCTACAAAGGAAACTACAGAATTGAGTGGAGGTGACTAGGCTGCAGTGCTGTTTCCCTACAAACTGTGGACACTCTATCATAGGACAAATTCCCTTGTTTCAGTTTCTCATAAGCTTGTCTCCCTTCCAATTAATGGTAACTCTTACATCAGAAACCCGCTCAGTCCCTTCCCTCCATCCCCAAGTCCAAACCCGCAGCTACCAAGAAGCCTCCCAAGCCCCCCATCATCCTAGAAGACAACATCCCCATCCCAGAGCCCTCAGTACAGGCCTGTGAGGACCTGGACAGGTCTATCAGTCTCTACCCTGCCACTGTCACTACCTTCACACAGGAAGTCAGACCTGTCAGTCCGGGAGTTGAGGAGGTGCAGGGCAAGTTGAAGGTCAACTACGAGGGCTTTGGATTCAGGCTGGAAGACAGAATGAGACGGCACCTCAAGTCGTTATCAGAGGAAATCGAGTTGAAGGCGAGGCAGAGTCAGGACCTAGGGCAGGAAATCGCCTCACGCAAGCGAGTTCTCGCCTCCCTGCAGAACTCCCCCTCGGGCCTGGACGACGCCTTCCTCCGCACTCAGATCAAAGCCCGGGACCGCCAAATAGTGCTGCTCAGTGACCGGCTCTTCGAACTCACAGCCAGAAGGAAGTGGAAACCGGGCGAGGAAGCCAAGAAGCTGAGTACTGCGCTGGGCCCGCTGACCACCCAAATTGAGGCTTTGAGTGGGCTGTTGAGACTGCGGGACGAGGCGATTAGCCGCCTTTTGACGGTGGAAAACAGCCAAATTGCTCGTTTGACCAGCAACAAGGAAAGTCTAACCTCGGAACTTGCCCATCTCAGACTCGAAATGGAGGAAAAAGTGAGCAGAGAAGCAGTTCGAGAGCGGATTTTGCGAGAAACTAAAGCCGATTTGGAGCGAATCAAGGGAAATCGCCTTTATTCAGACCCAAAAGAGCCAATTCAAGCCCTAACACCTTCCGAAGCAGCACTACTTTCCACCGAAAATCAGGCAAGCCAGGTCGAAATCTTAAAAAAAGAGGTGGAAAAGGGCAAATCGCTGCTAATTGCCTGGAGAGAAACCTGCAGTGGAGTGGCTGAAAACCTCACGAAGCAGCTGGCAGCTTCATCTGACCAGTCCTTGCATCAAAAAGAGCAATTACAAGCCGATTTGCACTCTCTTCGGGCGCTTCTCGCCTCTTCCTCTGCTCCGCAATTCAAGTCAGGCTCCCCCGAAGCACTGCAACTCGAGCTCGAATCCGCCCGAATGGACATTTCCCTCCTGGAAACCGCCAACAAAGAGGCCCAAAGCCGCCTGGACGCTACAAAAATGGCAAATTCCACAGTCCAAGAAGAACTCGAGAAATCCATCGCAGAGAAAGTGTCGCTAATTGCAGGCCTAGACCACGAAATCAGGTCTTTAAGAGAGGAAGTGGGCAATTTCGCCCCTGAAAAGCAGGAAATTTCCCTAGCGCTGACTCAGGCTTTGGGGGAAATTGCGGCTTTGGAAGGGCGAGTCGAGGGCCAAAACGGGGTAAATGCGAGTCTGCTGGAAAGGCTGGAAGTGGCTGAAAAGCTGGTGAAGACCTCGAGTGAGCATATCCAGGACCTGCACCAGCAGCTGCAGAGACTGGATAGACAGAGTTCGCAGCAGGACCAAGCCCACTCCCACCTGCTGCTGAAGCTGAGGACGATGGAAGTGGAGCTGTGGAACAAAGACACTGAAATGCTGGAAATGGGGAAAAAGACTGTGGAGCTGCTGGAAGAAATGGACAAACTGCGAGTAGACGGGGACCAGTTCAACGCCCGCCTCAGAAAAGAAGTATCTGAGCAGTTGGCTTCTATTAATATGCAACTGGAGGCGAAGGACCAGGAAATTTCCCTGCTGAAGGGAATGCTGCGCAGTCTGCAGTCCCAAATAAAGCAGAAAGACACTGATTTGACGAGAATTAAGAGGAAAGCCGGAGACCAGGCTTCCCCGACCAAGCTGAGTACCCTGGGTTCGCCCAAAGTGGGGCCGGGGGAGGAGGCCAGGGAAGTGGTGGAGACGTTCTGCTGGCAGGTGGAGCGGTTGCGCAAGTTTGCAGACAGTAAGAAAACGCGTATTTTGGCGATGGAGGCAATGGGCGGAGTTACTCCCGCCTGGCTAAAGGAAGAGCTGAAATTGTCGACAACTCCCGACTCCTCCCTGCCCGCTTCCGAAGTACTGCGCAGGTCAGTGGAGCAGAGACTGGAACTGCAGCTGGAAAGGCTGAAGACAGTGCAGGACAGCGGGGCTTGGGGGTTTGCAGGGGAGCTGGCAGCGCAGGAAGCAGTCCTGGCGCTGCCGGAAATGCAGGGAGAGCAGTGGGAAGGACTGGTGGATTCGCTCAGGAAGTTCAGCTTTCGAGTTCTTTTAGCGCAATAATCAAATTCCCCTGAATTGCATCTAAATTGTGATTAGCTTCCCTGGAACAGTTAAAAATCAGACAAAATCGCTCACTTTTTAAGCTAAACTGACAAATCCGCAGGTCTTTACTATGCTTCCATAGGCAGAATAATGGGCTGTGGAAACGTCAAGCAGGGCGATAACACTGGAATCACACTGCCCTCCAAAGGCTTCATTTCCAACCAATCGACAGGGCGAAAGCAGCTGCCAGACCCTAGGGACAAGCTTTCGCCTGAGGTGCTGCAGGGCTTTACTCGCCTGGTAAAGTCCTTTTATATAGCACCGCAGCCACAACTGCACAAATCCACTCGCTCCAATATCACTAGTGGCACAGAGAAGCAGCAAAGAGACGACCTCGCCTTCGACGAAAACCTCGCCCTGGACCAGCCCCTCTCCAGTCCCCCCGCCGAAGCGCCTGCCCAAGGCCTGCTGAGTCTCTCCATCCCTGCCTACAAGCCTATCAAGCGCTCCCCCTCTGAAGCCCCCTTCGAGCCTTCCTCCTCTCCCATACCCCAGAGCTCGAGTTCTACGGGACTCTTAGTAACAGTCAAGAAACCGCTGCTGGACCATGGGGTGGAGGCGGAGGACAGGGCTGCGAGGTTGAGGGAGGAGGGGGACTTGGAGATGAGGGCGAAGTTGGGGGCTGCGCAGGACATGAGGCTGGAGGCGGAGGGGATTATGGCGAAGTATCGATAGATAAGTGTCAGTTCTACTCAGTTGGGGAGGGAACCATCATAGGGAATTGGGCAGTTTCTGCTTATCGATGAATAAAAAGCGCTCCAATTTACTTGCCTTCCCCTATTTTTAGGCTCTTTTGCGTGTATTTGTCCCTATTTACTCGATATAAACTCTCTGCAATTGACTCCGACTTGGAAATGTTGGTTTTTCCTTTGTAAGACACCCAGCTTCCGATTGTTGTAGGAATGGGGCCTGCAGGGAAGCGGGGCTGCTAGCCTAGTGAGATTGCTGTGTGCAAATAGTCGGTTTGTATTAGATATGGACGCAGCCTTCCACTCCTCCCTGTCCTCATCACCCCAGCGCACTAGTCACCGCTACTCCTCTTCCGACTCCTCCCCGCCCCTCCCTCCCTCGAAACTCGGATCCAACTTAGGCCCTGGCGTGCCCAACAGTTCCATCACTCGCTACAGTCCCTGGACCTGCCCAGTGCCTGTCTTCAACCCAGACACTAGTTACGGCCGCAGCTTCAACCACGACCACGGCGAACACCACAAGATCCACCTCCTGCAGAAGCGACAGGCCTTGGACTGGCCACACGCTTACCAGGCCACGAAGGACCACAAGCCTAAGGTCACCGGCCTGGCAGGGTCGCAGAAGGAAATCCGCAGTCTCGCAGACCGCCTGACTGCAGACGTGATCAAGTTCCCGAGAAGCCTTGCACCAGTGGAGTGGAACAAGAAGCTGAAAGTGGAGGAGAGGGATGTAACGATTAGGACTCAGCACAGACAGGAGCGACATCCACGCATCACTCGCTTGAGTCTAGGCAATGAAGAGTGGCTCAGGGCGGTGGAAAGGCAGAGAGTGGCGCGAATGGTGACTTCTGGGGAGTTCATCCCCTCTGTGGACCAAATGCAGTTATATGGTCGGAAGGAAGTGCCGTCGAAGTAAGGGTTAGACAGGTTTGAGCAGAGAGGACTGTGGAGTGCGCGGGGGTCACTGCAGGGGTAATAGGGAAACAGGGCTTTGGAGTAGCTAATTAGTAGGAGAAATGCAAGTTTGCTAGATTTGAGGCACTTTTGTGCATCTACTTGCTGCATTTGCATGGAAAGTAGACGAATTACGCTCGAAAATCTTGAGAAATGCGAATGATAAAGACATAAAAATGCAAATTTCACACATTTCCCTAACCTTTAAATCCAAATACCCGTCCTTTTGCTGAAATTCCCCTCCACTTCAAGTCTCTCAAAGTCCAAATTGCCCTATTTCGCTTCCACCATATGAGATTAAAACACCAGCCACAGGCCACTACTTCCCCCAAAGCCACGGCAAATCCCCTTGTCTGTCCTCAGTCTTTATCTCTGGCAAAAGCACGAAAGCAGCCCTTTCCCACTTCATCTTCCTTCCATAAAATCGCTCATAGGGTCTGAGCCCGGGGTCCGAAGAGTGCTTTAGCAGGCTGCAGAGCGTGGGAATAGGGGCAGGAATGTATGAGTTGGACTTGTCTGTGCTATGCGTGGAGATGCCTGAGCAAGCTATGTTTGTAAGCGAAGTGACTGCTGCAGTGGAGACAGCGGAAAGACTTTATCGCGAGGTGGTGCGAGTTGATGTGGTTATTGAGATGGTAGAAGGTCGTTAGCTCCTTGCCACAGGCTGGATAGGGACATCTGGGCAGCGCCATTTATTATTTTTTGATCAAGAAAAGCCCTCTTTTCCGCGTTCCCGCTTTATCCGGCTCCCATCAGCCTTTATTTCTCTATGGATTCTATTCCGCAGGCGTGGAAAGACCTATTGTCATCATGGATTCCATTAAGGTCTCTAACTGTCCTTTGCAAAATGGCCAAAAGGCAGCTGCGCTCCCTCCTCGACCTGAGTCCCTCCGCCCTCCTCTCCCCCCACGACTACCCCCACCTCCTAGAGCGAGCCAGCGCTATGGGCCTCCAAATGCGCTCCATCCCGCACACTTTCACCCACATCCCCCTCTCTCTCCTGCCCTCTCCCGTCCCCAAATCCGAATTCACAAGAGCCCGAGCCGCAATGCCGGTATTTAACAAGCTAATCGACGCTATATCCCGCGACTCTGCCTGGCTGTTGGAATCTCTGAGGGATTTGGACCCCTTTACTACTCGCTTGGTGCAAATTGCACAGTTGTGTGAGAGGCCGAGGCAGCCCTTGGCTTTGGGAGTGCTGAGGTCGGATTATCTGTATGATGAGAAGACGGAGGCGCTGCTGCAGGTCGAAATTAACACTATTTCGGTCGCTTTTCCGGCGCTGGCCACGAAATTGGAGGCTTTTCATCGATTTGTGCTTGAGACTTCCAGCGAGAAGTTGAAAGAAGTCAGGGAAGGCCTACCCACAAACGAGGCTTTGACCGGAATTGTAGATGCACTAGCCAAGGCGCAAGAGCTGGAGGGGTCCAACGGCCTCATTCTCATGGTGATCAGTCCAAATGAGCGGAATTGCTTTGACCAACTGGGTCTGGAGCTGGACCTCTGGACTCGCTATCGTCTCCGCACTATACGCGCGTCCTTCCAAGACCTCCACTCGGCCCTCCTTCTCGACCCTTCCACAGGACAAATCAGCTACCGCAGCTTCCCTATATCAGTTGTCTACTACCGGACTGGATATGCGCCGTGCGACTACAAAGGAGATGAGGACTGGGCAGTGCGGCTGAAAATAGAACAGAGCAGGGCTGTGAAGTGCCCTAACATCGGCTATCACCTCGCCGGGGTCAAAAAGGTGCAGCAGCTGTTATGCACTCCCACGGCTTTAGCCCGCTTTGAGCCTGACCCAAATCGCCAATCCTTGCTGCGTAGTTTCTTCACTACCTTACTTTGTCTCCGCAACCAGCTCACTCCCTCCCTCGTCTCAGAAGTGCAGTCCAACCCCGCTGACTGGGTGCTCAAGCCTATGCGTGAAGGCGGGGGGAACAATCTGTACTGCGATGAGCTGTCTCAAGCTTTCAAAGACTATGCGGGCAACCCCTGTGCAGCTGCCTGGCTCAAAGGATGCGTGCTGATGAAACGGATAAAGCCGCTGCCTCACAGAGTGCTGATGGCTAAAGGAGGAGAGGTGCGGGAGGTGATGGGACTGTGGGAGTTGGGGATATACGGGACTTATATCGGGGATGGCCACAGGGAACTTTGGAACAAGACACAAGGTCATTTGCTCAGAACAAAGGGAGAAGACAGCAACGAGGGAGGCGTAGCAGCTGGCTTCGCAGTCTTAGATAGTCCTTACCTAGTCTAACCTTCATATCTTCTTAGCAACCAATATGTCCCAGCAACGCGCTCAACTGGCACTTATACAAGTTCGGCTGCAAGAGTGTCAAGTCCAGCTCCAGATGCTCCGTCTCAAGTTGAGTCAGCTGCAGGACTCCGAGAGACAGGAGGCGGCGCTTGGTGTCGAAAATCGTCGCACATTCCGGGAATCAAGATACCAAGCCACTCTAGCCGCACTGCAAGACGAGCATAGAAACCTGGCAGTCTGGATAAGGGAAGACTCGTTCCAGAGAGTGAAGGAACGATATGAGGACGTACAGCTGAGGGAGAGGGAAAAGCTCGAGTATCAGGAACAGAGACAGAAGGAAAGAGCTGAGGACCTGGAGCAGAGGGAGAAGGAGAGGACTGCATGCAAGGCTGAACGGAACAGAGAGAGAGCCGAGCGGGAGAG
>Ga0247837_1010154_pt1 | contig 10901 bp, 13 predicted proteins | sample LaCtaG_2_FD_187115 | JGI IMG/M metagenome (GOLD analysis project Ga0247837, IMG submission 187115) | Freshwater microbial communities from meromictic Lake La Cruz, Castile-La Mancha, Spain - LaCruzMarch2015_14.5m | ecosystem: Environmental > Aquatic > Freshwater > Lake | place: Spain: Castile-La... | reverse complement strand
CGTTGGTTTCTCAACCAAGGCCATTAACCCTTGGTCAGTTGTTGGGTAAAAACCATTGTCGAGCTTATAGAGATCAAGTGCATTTTGAATAGCTAAAACATCTTGTTTGGCTTTAACTACACGCGCTTCATCAGGCCGGCTAATGATTTTTGGTACGACAATAGAGGCTAAAATTCCTAAAATCACGACAACAACCATGATTTCAATCAGTGAAAAGCCACGTTGCTTTTGCATCATAAAAAACTCCAAATAATTTAAAAACCGTTATCCCTAAGTAACCAGCTGCTCCATGGAAAAAATAGGCAGCAAGGTTGCCAATACAATAAAGAGTACCACGGCACCCATGAAAAGAATGACTAAAGGCTCAAGAAGCGTCAATGCGGTATCAATAAGACGTCTGACTTCATTATCCAGGTGCTGGGCTGTTCGTTCCATCATGGCTGAAAGTTGGCCGCTTTTTTCGCCACTCGCTATAAGATGGATAGCCATTGCTCCTAAAAACCCCGTATCTTTTAAGGCTTGGCTGATGGACGCCCCTTCTTTTACGCGGGTGGCGGCCGTTTCAAAAGCCTTTTGCATGATGGTATTACTGATCAGGCTTGAAGCAACATGCATGGTCTCGAGCACACTGACACCAGCAGCAAATAAAATGCCAAACGTATGAATATAACGGGCCACATTAACGGTTTTTATCAAATAAGCGACTATAGGCAATTTAAGTAACGTGCGATGCCACGCGGTAAGAACCCGAGGTTTTGCTAGGCTACGTTTAAACATCACCAAACTTAAAATAATAACCATTAGTACATAAAGACCATATTTCTTAATAAATGAGCTCAGAACTATGAGAACAGTCGTCATGGCAGGTAAAGATTGCCCGCTGCTCGTGAAAACATCAATGATTTTAGGCACAACAAAGGCTAATAAAAAGCTAATAATGGCTGACGAAACGACGATCATTATCACCGGATAAATAAGTGCCTGTTGAATTTTTTGCTTAATTTGTTGTTGATTCTCGGTGTAATCTGCAAGCTTTTCTAACACCACGTCCAATCGCCCAGTTTGTTCACCAGCGGCGACGGTTGCTCGGTAAAGTTCAGGGAATACGTCAGGATATTCACTCATGGCTTGTGCAAGTGCATACCCTTCCATAACTTTAGAGCGTACCCCAATGATTAAACGGCGAACATTATCCCTTTCCGTTTGCTCACTCACCCCTTTAAGTGATTCTTCTACAGGGATTCCGGCTGCGAGTAGGGTGGCCAATTGGCGTGTAAATAACGATAAATCTTGTGTTGATAATTTGTCTTTACGCTTTATAAGGTGTGAGGATTGTGGCGGTAGAATGAGGGTGGGAATTAAACCCTGATCGCGAAGCAACTGACGAGCATGCCTCTGCGAGTCAGCTTCAATGACGCCCTTGCAGGTATTTCCTGATTTTTTTAGCGCTTGGTATTGGTATGCGCCCATAGTAGTGCATCAATGTGAGTGAAGGTACGCTTTATTAAGTGTACTTCATCGTGTTGCACATGTCACTTGTGCGAAGCACGGGGAAATTAAACCAGAAAGTCGTTATTGAAAACTCATTTTTTTCACTCAGGCCAACACCATAAAAAATGGAAAATCCAATGATGACGCGCTGCTGTCTGAGCATTTTTCTAATGCCTCAGAAAAGGAATTAATATTACATATGGAAATGGTATTTGAATTAAAATTTACGATATAAGCCACTGTATTATTTGAATTGAATACGATTCCTTCAGGCCCGCTTAATAAAGTAGCTCCTGAATTAACACAATTTACTAGGGCGCCTGTATCTGCGCTAATGTCACACTTTGTCACGGTATTATTGGCGTTATTGGTTATATATGCACGTGTATTTCCTATGTTTAATTGAATGCCTACCGGGCTTAACAGTGAGGTTGCTCCAGAGTTAGTGCACGAACTTAGAGTGCCCGTAGTGGCGTTTACATTAGATTGTGTCACGCTATTAATAGGTAACGTCCCTAAAGTTTATTTGCAGTTTTCTCACCCTTAATCTAAGCACAGATTTTTCAGCCTACATCGCTCTGCCCCCTCTCCCCTGAAGTATCCCCTCATATTTTATATGTATAAATTTTATAAATATTGAATATAATTACTATCAATGTCTTTCCCGCGCTAGGAGTTCGAGTAGGGGGGGCCGACCCGGTCACTTTTGTTACCAATGTGACCGGGTCGGACCTCCTTCGCGGGATGAGGGTTGGGGAGAGGGAATGTCACGGATGGTCATTGACGATGAGATGTGGTCTCGTTTAGAAAAATTGCTTCCAAAACCTAAAGGCCGTCATGGTAAAGATGATCGGTTATTTATGGAGGCAATATGTTGGATGCTTCGTACTGGTGCTGCATGGCGAGACTTGCCACTGGACTACGGTAATTGGAAAAGTGTTTGTTATCGTGATAACAACTGGTCGAAAAAGGGCTATATCACCGCATTTTCTATTTCCAATAGCTAATTGAACAAGTTGATTGTGACAGGTAAACTAGCTCTGGCGAATTTAAGGTCTGTATCTGCCCTACATGGAGGAGTGATGAGTAAAAATTTGGTGCTTTCTGCAATAAAAGAACATGAAGCAAAATTTATTGATTTGCGATTTACGGATACAATTGGAAAAGAGCAGCACATCACTATTCCTATTTCCGCTTTAGACGATGATTTTATCGAAAGTGGTAAAATGATTGATGGCTCATCGTTCAAAGGGTGGCAAAAAATACATCAATCAGATTTGGCATTGATTCCTGATTTAAGTCATATTCTTCCTGACCCTTTCTACCAAGACAGCACGTTAATTATTCGTTGTAATGTGGTTGATCCCCAAACCATGCTTGGCTATGACCGTTGTCCTCGTTCTTTGGCTCAGCGTGCTGAGGTCTATATGCAATCCACAGGGATTGCCGATGAAGCTCTTTTTGGACCAGAGCCTGAGTTTTTTATATTTGACGATGTGCGTTGGGAAACAAACATTAGTGGATCATTTTATAAAATTGACTCCGAAGAAGCTCAATGGAATTCCGGTAAAATGATTGATGGGGGCAATATAGGCCATCGTCCCGGCATTAAAGGCGGGTATTTTCCTGTGCCGCCCGTAGATTCTTCTCAAGATATTCGTTCAGCCATTTGTCAAACATTAGAGGCATTGGGTATTGTGGTGGAGGCTCATCATCATGAGGTGGCTACAGCTAACCAATGTGAGGTGGCAACTCGCTTTAATTCATTGACGAAAAAAGCTGATGAAATACAACTACTGAAATATGTGGTCCACAATGTTGCACATAATTATGGTAAAACAGCAACCTTCATGCCAAAGCCTTTAGTGGGCGATAATGGTAGTGGGATGCATTGCCACCAATCTTTAGTGAAAGATGGTGTTAATCTATTTGCAGGCGACCAATACGCGGGTCTATCTGAGACTGCCTTGTATTATATCGGCGGTATCATCAAACACGCTCGCGCCTTGAATGCGTTTACAAACCCCGGCACCAATAGTTATAAGCGCCTTGTTCCAGGATTTGAAGCACCCGTATTGCTTGCCTATTCTGCACGCAATCGTTCAGCAGCTATTCGGATACCTCACGTTACTGGTCCTAAAGCACGACGGATTGAAGTCCGCTTCCCAGACCCCAGTGCTAACCCTTACTTGGCTTTTTCCGCGATGATGATGGCGGGTTTAGATGGCATCCAGAAAAAAATCCATCCTGGCGACCCAATAGATAAAGACTTGTATGATCTACCCCCTGAAGAACTTATGGACGTGCCTACGGTTGCATCCTCACTAGAAGATGCTGTTGAATGCTTGCGTAAAGATCATGAATTTTTATTGCAAGGTGACGTGTTTACTAAGGATACAATTAACAGCTACATTTCGTTGCGTGAGATGGATATTGAGCAAGTACGGAGTTTAGTTCACCCATTTGAGTTTGAATTGTACTATAGCAATTAAGCGCAAAGCCTTCTTGGGTTATTTTAAACCATAGAGTAACCCAAGGTTACAATGTAATCACAATCCTAAGGGAGTATTGATGATGAGAAAGTATTCTCTGCTATTTTGTATCTTTCTAGCTTTTGGCTCCCTGCATGCTGAAATCTATAAATGGACGGATAGAAATGGGAATGTGCATTTTAGTGATAAACCACATCCTGGCGCCGAAGAAATTATATTGCCTAAAACCCAAACGTATTCCTCACCTGCGGCTCCGCACACAGATACCCCTGTGGCAAAAGAGGAATCAGAGGATGAAAAATCTGCTTATGAAACCTTTACCATTGCACAGCCCGAAGACCAAGTCACTATTCGTAGCCCACAAGGCTATGTGTCTATTTTAATCGACCTTAAGCCTGAGTTAAGGCCAGGCGATAAGTTGCAAATTCTTGTTGATGGGACACCTATTGATAAACCGCGAGCTACCACGGTTTTTGCTCTGCAAGATGTTCACCGTGGTTCACACACGTTAGCGGCGCAACTTAGTGATGCTAAAGGCAATATAGTGGGCACCACTGATCCGATTACTATATTTATGATGCCTCCTCGAGAGGGAATGGCAAAAAATAGCCCTTGAAATCTAAAACAACGACCTCATATACAAACACGTACTTCAGAAATTAAATTGGTCATTCCTGTTTGGGATACTCTTCCAGGGATGGCGAAGCGATATTCAATATAACCCACTGCTTAACAGGAGATTTATTAATGGTGAGCAAGCAACAAACCATGGGCTTTCAAACAGAAGTCAAACAAATGCTGCACTTGGTGGTGCATTCTCTTTATAGCAATAAAGAAATTTTTTTGCGGGAGCTGATATCAAACGCGTCTGATGCATTGGATAAGCTCCGTTTTCTAGCTTTGGCTGATTCCTCTTTGTATGAGAACGAGCCTGATCTTCGTATCACGGTTGAATTTAATGAAAAGCTAAAAACACTGACCATTTCAGACAATGGCATTGGTTTAACCTGGGATGAGGCTGTTGAAAATTTAGGTACCATTGCAAAATCGGGTACTAAAGATTTTATCAGCCAACTGTCGGGTGAGCACGCAAAAGACTCTCAATTGATTGGCCAATTTGGTGTGGGATTTTATTCGGCGTTTATTGTTGCTGATAAAGTTACTGTAAAATCTAGACGCGCTGGCGTGCCTGCAGAAGAAGGCATAGTCTGGGAATCTCAGGGCGAGGGCGAATTTACTATCGGCCATGAAAAAATGAAAACAAGAGGCACTGAGATTATATTGCATTTGAAAGACGATGCTGAGGAATTTTTAAGCGATTGGCGATTACGCAATATCATAAGTAAATATTCAGACCATATTTGCTGGCCCATTGCCATGAAAAAGCCTGCTGAAGACAAAAAACAAGATGTGGAATTTGAGACGGTAAATAAAGCAACGGCTTTATGGACCATGCAAAAATCAGACATTACTGACGAAGATTATAAACTTCTTTATAAACATATTTCACATGACTACGAAGACCCTCTCATGTGGTCTCATAATCACGTGGAAGGAAAGCATAACTATATTAGCCTCCTTTATATTCCAGGCCATCCCACGTTTGATCTCTGGCAGCAAGAAGTGAAGCATGGGTTAAAACTATATGTTAAACGTGTTTTTATTATGGATGATGCAGCTCAATTCTTGCCTCGTTATTTGCGGTTTATTAAAGGGGTTGTGGATGCAAGCGATCTACCTTTGAATATTTCGCGTGAAATCCTTCAAGACAATAAACAAGTGGATAGTATTCGTGCGGCATGTACTAAGCGTGTTTTATCCATGTTAGAAAAAATGAGTTCAGCAGAAAATGATTCATATCAAAAATTTTGGGATGCTTTTGGTTTGGCACTTAAAGAAGGGCCTGTGGAAGATTCTGCTAATGCTGAAGCCATTGCAAAACTATTGCGTTTTACCACAACAACCAGTAGCTCAGAACAGCAAACAGTTAAATTAAGTGATTATGTAGCTCGAATGAAAGAAGGTCAGGATAAAATTTATTATATTACGGCCTCCAGTTACAACGCGGCAAAAAATAGCCCTCATTTGGAAATTTTCAAAAAGAAAGGGATAGAAGTATTATTGTTAAGCGATAGGATTGATGAGTGGTTAGTTGGGTATATGAACGAGTTTGAAGGGAAAAAGCTCCAATCCATCAGCAAAGGCAAAATTGATTTGGATGACGCTAAAGAAGACGTTAAAGATCAGGAAAAAACCTGGGCACCTATGTTGAAGCAAATGAAGGACATATTGGGTGAACGCGTCAAAGATGTGCAAATTACGCATCGATTAACGGATTCTCCTGCGTGTGTGGTAGCCGATGAACAGGACATGGGTTTTGAAATGCAGCGTATTTTACAATCTGCAGGTCAAAAGCTTCCCGAAACCAAACCAATATTAGAAATCAACCCAGAGCATCCTTTGATCAAACGGTTACATGCTACAGAAGATGATGACAAGTTTGAACAATGGTCCATGGTGTTATTTGAGCAGGCAGTTCTTGCGGAAGGTGGGCAATTAAACAATCCGGCAGATTTTGTAAGCCGTATTAATCAGTTATTAATAGCACTCTAAAAAAAAGGCTCGCGAAATAGCGAGCCTTTTTTATTTATTCGTTTAGGTATTATTATTCTTCTGTTAAACGAAAATATTTAGTACCGAAATAACGTTGTAATTTTTTTCTAATTGTACCGCGGCTTATTCCTAGCATTTTAGCGGCTTGTAATTGATTGCCTCTACGCTTTTCCATGACGGCTTGTAAGAGAGGGGGTTCGACTTCAGAGAGAATCATGTCGTATAAATCATCGATAGATTTGCTTTTATTTTCAACCAGGAAACGGCTTACTAATCCATATACTAAATCTTGTAGGCCTTGATCTTGTTTAGTTTCAACAGCAGCTTGTGTTTCTGAAACATTCATCGTAACTTCCTTATTTTAGTTAAATCTTACTGTCCACTAGCTCTCATATAGCTTGAAAGCAAGATTAATTGTACATCAAGGGTAATTGATACGCTAGTTAGTTCGTCCTAAATAGTGCTTTTTTCATGCATAATTTCGCTTTCAATGAGATCTAAAATAGAACAATCTGCATTATGGGAAGATAACGATAGTTTTAATTGGGCTAATCGGGTTTGCATGCGCTCTATGACGTCCGGTGTTTCTAGAAGTGATGTGACCATGCGTGTCATTTCAGTAGGGTTACAATCATATTGTAATAGTTCGGGCACAATCATTTCATTTTGCAATAAATTGCAAAGCCCTAAGTACTTAACTTTCATAAATTTAAGGGCCGCCATGTAAGTAATGACGGAGGCTTTATAAATAATACACATGGGCTTTTCAAGAAGGGCGCACTCTAGTGATGCGGTACCTGAGGCAACCACCGCACAATCACAACAAGACACGGCCTCAATAGCTTTTCCATGCGTCAGCGTATAAGGGACAGGTGAATCTTTAAAATAGGCATCAATCAACAAAGGATCAATCGTTCCTGCAACGGGAATAACAAAATGAAGGTCACTAAATTGCTGACATAATAATTCGGCACTGCTTTTTAGTACCGGCATATGACGCTCAATTTCATGCAGTCGGCTTCCAGGAAGCATCGCAATGAGGCGTTTGTTCTCGGGTAAGCCTAGTTTTTTTCGGGTGTCTATGAGATGAAAGGGCTCTGTGATTTGGTGCTCTACTAAAGGATGGCCCACAAAGGATACGGGCACACCACCATCCTGATAGAGTTTCTTTTCAAAGGGGAGAATAACCGCCATGTGATCTATACAGTCACGTATCGTATTTATACGGCCAGCCTTCCAAGCCCATATTTGAGGGCTAATATAATAAAGTGTACGAATACCCAATTCTTTTTTTGCAAATGTAGCCAAACGAAGATTAAATCCTGGGTAGTCTACTAAAATCAACAAGTCAGGTTTATACGCTTTTAAATGCGCTTGAATATCTTTAAAGGCACGGCGAATAACCAAAAAATGACGTAAGACTTCAGAAATGCCCGTTACGCCAAATTGTGCAAGGTTACTGATAAGGTGTACGCCGGCATTTTCCATGTGACGACCACCAATACCGCTAAAGTGCCATTGAGGATGGTTTAATTTAAGCTCATCAACAATTCTAGCTGCGTGTAAATCGCCAGACTCCTCACCTGCAATGATGACAATGCGCTTAATCTCTGGCATATCTTTCATTTAATTGGTGGTGAATCAGTGCGGTGATCTGTTCAGCTGTGGCAAGTGCTGCGGAGCCTTCTTCGCCGGTTACCAGAGGCGTTGTGTTATTTAAAATACATTGAACAAAAGATTTAACCTCTTCCAACAAAGCATCTCCTGCCTCAAACACAGATTCATGGCGGATAACATCAGGAATACCAGGAAACATTTCACCATTGCCCTTTTGAAAAACGGCAAATTTTTTGTTTTGATAATCAATTGAGATATAGGTGTTGGCCTGAAATATGCGGGTTTTGCGCTCGGTTTTAAAGCTGATGCGACTGGCTGTTACATTGGCTACACAATGGTTTTCAAAGGTTATGCGGGCATTAGCGATGTCAATGGACGATGATAAAATAGGTGCCCCTTGAGCTTCTATATGTTTGATAGGGCTGTGAACAATGGTTTGAATAATATCAATATCATGAATCATCAAATCAAGAATGACATTAACGTCACTGCCTCTTGGGTTAAAGGGTGCCAAGCGATGAGATTCAATAAAAAGAGGTTTTTCAAGATGCGCATCTAATGCAAGGCGTGCTGAATTGAAGCGCTCTAAGTGTCCTACTTGTAGTTTTACATTATGTTTTGTTGCAAGTGCAATCAGCTCTTCTGCTTGGGCTACTGTTTCAGTGATGGGTTTTTCGATGAGAACGTGAATACCTTCTGCTAAGCAATGTTTAGCAATTTCATAATGCGCACTTGTGGTGGCGGCAATACTTACAGCATCTACTTTCCCAAACAGCTCTCGGTAGTCGACGTAGGCAGGCACATTAAGTTCATTTGCAACAGACGTACAACTATCTTTATTAACATCACTAACAGCAACCAACTCAGCATGTTCTATCATTTGGTATTTTTGCGCATGAAAGCGCCCCAAATAACCCACGCCAATAACCGCGCATTTAATTTTTCGCATAATCAATAATTGTTAATAATTTGGACGTATTATTGCATTATCTAGTGGTTATATCAATTTTGAAGACCAAATAGTGGTGAAATAACATGCTGTTTTTTATAAATTTTACCTCAATTTAAACTTGTGCAATGATGAGTTAAGAATGCCACAAGGAGGTGCTTGATGTTGACGTCGGTTATTGCCGTAGCCTCAGGCGGTGCTTTTGGGGCTGTTGCACGGTTTTTAACAATCACTGCCGCACAATTGCTCTTTAGTGGACGTTTTCCTCTGGGAACGTTGCTCGTGAATTGTCTAGGTTCATTTTTAATAGGTTTATTCATGAGTTTATACATGGAGCGACTTGCAGATGTAGAGCATTGGCGCCTTCTTATCGTGGTGGGGTTTTTAGGGGGTTATACGACCTTTTCAACGTATGCTTGGGAAACGTGGGCTTTATATATGAATGGTCAGTGGTTAATGGCGATGTTAAATATTCTATTTAATAATGTATTCACCATTATATTGGTCATTTTAGGCATGTTGTTAGGTCGTTATACAGGAGGTATAAAGTGATGCAGGTCAAAATAGTAAGGGTGTATTTAAGTGAAGAAGCGCCTCTTTTAAAAGAGTTATTTGATTATTTACATGAGCAAAAAATTAGAGGCGCCACCATTTTTAGGGGTGTTAAAGGCTTTGGTGTCAGTGGTAAAACGCGAGAGGCTCGCTTATTAGATTTACATTTTGATTTACCGATGGTGCTTGAGTTTTTCGATGAACCCCAGCGTGTCGACACTATTTTGAGCCATTTTGGCGAAAAACTTGAATCAGGACGTGTTTTGCAATGGTTGGCAGAGGTTAATTGATGCGAATAGCTCAATAGCTTTGCCACAGTTGCCCCTATGTCCCCAATGGAGTGAAAATGCATTAAAATCGTTTTGAGATATTCAAATTTTTAAATTTTACTCATTAAAAAAGGTCATTGCTCTTGTGGTATAGAAGTGAGTCTGATAAAACAATCATCAATGTGTATGTCCAGCCTGGTGCTAAGCATACGGAAGTCGCTGGGCTACATGGTAATGCGCTTAAAATTCGACTAAACGTACAACCCATTGAAGGGCGTGCAAATGAGGCGTTGTTAGCTTATTTGGCTAAATTGTTTGAAGTCCCTGTGAGGCAGGTGTCCTTAAAGAGAGGGGATAAATCTCGACATAAAGTCGTTGTCATCAATGGGAGTTGCATTGATCCGAATGTGTTTAATCTGTAAGTGCTTTATTTAATCAATAGAAGTAAATGATTTAGTCTTCTGATAGAACGACTTGGGTGTTATATTTCGTTCGATTGAGGCAAAAACTACTTCGAAACTGTTTGATATTGGGTTCATTGGCGGCGCTATACAGCTGCGCCACAGGGACTAGAGAAATATTACAAACAGCGTGTTTTCCTCTATAAATAACAAAAGAATGGGCAAACATTCCGCTACACTTTTATACTCAAGGAACCCCATTTTTTTCTAAACTATAATATGTGATGATGAGATTAGAATCATTGAGATAAGGAGCATTGCATGTTTTTAAAACAGTGTAATATTGATAAAACGGATAGAACGAATCGTGTGGTGATTGGTGCTGTTTTGTTTTTCGCAGCACTCATTGGTATGAGCAAGGTTTTTTTTATGGTGGTTGGGCTTCTTTTAGTGATTGAAGGCATAGTGGGTTGGTGTTCTATTCCTTATTTCATCAGTAAAATCAAAGGAAAATAAT